>Ga0164243_10001934_pt1 | contig 34769 bp, 27 predicted proteins | sample OricompcompostOP_FD_108781 | JGI IMG/M metagenome (GOLD analysis project Ga0164243, IMG submission 108781) | Organic Plus compost microbial communities from Emeryville, California, USA - Original compost - Organic plus compost (OP) | ecosystem: Engineered > Solid waste > Mixed feedstock >...
CCTGCCGGGCGAGCGGGAACCGGCCGCCGCGACCGAAGGCACGCCGCCCGACACCGATTGGGGGCACGACGACTTCGCCGTCACGGACATCCTGCCGTCGCGCAAGGGCCCCGCAGCGCCGGCGGCGCCGGCCGCGCTGGCGGGCGGTGAGGACATCGACTTCCTGGCTGCCGCCCCGGTGCCGTCCGCGGACGCGCCGCTGGACTTCGAGCTGCCGCTGGAGCCGGCCGCCGAAGCTGCCGAGGAGGCCGTGCACGATGCGCCGCCGCCTGCGGAGCAGCCCGGCGTGTCGGCCGAGGCCGAAGAGGACGCTGCCGCGCCCGCGCAGCCCGAGCCTGCACAGGCCGAGGCCGCCCCGGCCGAGCCGGCCCCTGCGGAAGACCTGGCGATCGCCGCGGCCGAAGCCGCCGAAGAGCAGGTCAAGGTCATCGGCCCGCTGCGCATCGGCATCCCGCTGTACAACGTCTACCTGAACGAGGCGGACGAATGGTCCCGCCAACTGGCCATCGACGTCGGCGAGTGGGCGGCCCAGCCGGACCAGCCCATCGGCGAGTCCACCGTCGGGCTGGCGCACTCGCTGGCCGGCAGTTCGGCCACGGTCGGCTTCCACGGCCTGTCGAACATGGCGCGCCTGGTCGAGGCGGCGCTGGACCACCTGCACACGATGGGCCGCGGCACCGGGGCCCAGGGCCGGGTGCTGGTGGCCGCCGCCGAAGAGGTGCGCCGGCTGCTGCACCAGTTCGCCGCCGGCTTCCTGAAGGAGCCGCAGGCGTCCGTGCTGGACGATCTGCGCGAACTGGCGTCCTCGCCCCTGTTCGCGGCCGCGCCTGCCGCGGAAACGGCCGAGGCCCCCGCGCCGGCCCCCGCGCCCGCCGCGCCCGCCACCCTGGCGCAGTCCATCGCGGCACCGGCCGATCTGGACGAGGACGGCGACGACACCATCGACCTCGCCGATGCGGTCGATCCCGACCTCTTCCCCGTCTTCGAGGAAGAGGCGACCGAGCTGCTGCCGCGGCTGGGCGCCTCGCTGCGCGCCTGGAGCCAGCACCCCGACGAGGGCCAGCACCGTGCCGCGGCGCTGCGGGCCCTGCACACGCTCAAGGGCAGCGCGCGGCTGGCCGGCGCCATGCGCCTGGGCGAACGCGCGCACCGCATGGAGTCGGCGATCGAGGGGATCGCCGTCGACGCCGGCGAGCGCGCCGCCATCGAGGCGCTGCTGGGCCGCTTCGACATCCTGCAGAACACCTTCGACCGCCTGCGCGCGGCCGATTCCGCCGGCCAGGCCGAGCTGGTGCAGCGGGCCGCCGCCGCGGTGGCGGCCGCGCCCGCGGTGCCGGCCATCGTGGTCGAGAAGGCCGAGGCCGCCGAGCCGGCTGCCGCGGCGCCCGCGCCCGCCCGGCCCCTGCCGCGCCCGGCCCAGCCGGTGGCGCTGCCGGCCCGCGCCGGCTCGGGCCAGACCGTGCGCATCCGTGCCCAGTTGCTCGATCGCCTGGTGGCCCAGGCCGGCGAGGTGATCATCACCCGCTCGCGCCTGGAGGCCGAGCTGGCCCAGTTGCGCAGCTCGCTGGGCGACCTGACCGGCAACCTCGACCGCCTGCGCCAGCAACTGCGCGACATCGAGGTGCAGGCCGAGAGCCAGATGCAGTCGCGCCTGGCGCAGGCCAAGGACACGCAGCAGTCCTTCGACCCGCTAGAGTTCGACCGCTTCACCCGCGTGCAGGAACTCACCCGCATGATGGCCGAGTCGGTCAACGACGTGGCCACCGTGCAGCGCACGCTGCAGAAGGCGGTGCAGGCGACGGAAGACGACCTGTCGGCCCAGGCGCGCCAGACGCGCGAGCTGCAGCGCGGCCTGCTGCGCACCCGCATGGTGGAGTTCGAGGGCCTGTCCGACCGCCTCTACCGCGTGGTGCGCCAGGCATCGAAGGACACCGGCAAGCAGGTGCGCCTGGACATCACCGGCGGCGCCATCGAGATGGACCGCGGCGTGCTCGACCGCATGACGCCCGCCTTCGAGCACCTGCTGCGCAACTGCGTGGCCCACGGTATCGAGGACGCGGCCGCGCGCGAGCGCGCCGGCAAGGAGCCGGCCGGCCTGATCACCATCGACCTGCGGCAGGAAGGCAACGACGTGTCGGTCGGCTTCCGCGACGACGGCGCCGGCCTGCCGCGCGAGCGCATCCTGGCGCGCGCCCGGGCGCAGGGCCTGGTGGCGGCGGGGCAGGAGCCGAGCGACGAGGAAGTCGCCGAGCTGATCTTCCGGCCCGGCTTCTCCACCGCCGCCGAGGTGTCGGAGCTGGCGGGCCGCGGCATCGGCATGGACGTGGTGCGCTCCGAGGTGGCCGCGCTGGGCGGCCGCATCGAGACCCGCAGCGCCGAGGGCAAGGGCACCGAGTTCAAGCTGGTGCTGCCGCTGACCACCGCCGTCACGCACGTGGTGATGCTGCGCGCGGGCGAGGTCTCGGTGGGCGTGCCGGCCAACCTGGTCGAACTGGTGCAGCGCGCCGGCGCCGACGACCTGGCGCGCGCCTACGCGAGCGGCCACCACGTCTTCGGCGGCGAGGAGGTGCCCTTCTTCTGGGCCGGCGCGCTGCTGCAGTCCTCCGCGCGCAGCGAGCGCCCGGCGGGCCGCACCAACACCATCGTCGTGGTGCGAAGCGCCGCGCAGCGCGTGGCGCTGCACGTGGACGAAGTGCTGGGCAACCAGGAAGTGGTGGTCAAGAACCTGGGACCGCAACTGGCGCGCGTGCCGGGCCTGGCGGGCATCTCGGTGCTGGCCTCCGGCGCGGTGGCGCTGATCTACAACCCGGTGGCGCTGGCCGCGCTGCACGGCGATGCGGCGCGGCAACTGCAGGCCGGCGCGCTCGTGTCCCGGCCCGCGGCGGCGGAGACGGTGGCGCCCACGGCCGCGGCGGACCAGCCCCAGGGCCCGGCGGCGGCGCTGGCCCTGCCGGCGCACGCCGAGGTGCCGCTGGTGCTGGTGGTGGACGACTCCATCACCGTGCGGCGCGTCACCCAGCGCCTGCTGCAGCGCGAGGGCTACCGCGTGGCGCTGGCCGCCGACGGCCTGCAGGCGCTGGAGCGGCTGCAGCAGGAGCGCCCGGCCGTGGTGCTGTCCGACATCGAGATGCCGCGCATGGACGGCTTCGACTTGGCGCGCAACATCCGCGCCGACGAGAAGCTGGCCGGCCTGCCGATCGTGATGATCACCTCGCGCATCGCCGAGAAGCACCGCGAGCATGCCAAGCAGCTGGGCGTGGACCACTACCTGGGCAAGCCCTACTCGGAAGAGGAGCTGCTGCGCCTGGTGCGCCTCTTCGCGGTGGCGCAGCCGGCCGAGGTGGCTTGAGCCGAGAAGGCCGCGCCTTTCGAGCCGGATCGCTCCCGACGCCCGCCACTGCCGTGGCGGGCGTTATCTTTTGGGCCGCCTGCGCCGGGCGGGCGCGCCGCCGTCCTGCCGGCCGCGCACGGCCGCGTAGCGCGCCAGCGTCTGCTCGCGCGCCTGGGCATGGTCGACCAGCGGGCGCGGGTAGGTCTCGCCCAGCTGCACGCCGGCCGCCTCCAGCTCCAGCGGCGACGCCAGCCAGGGCGCATGGATCGCCGTGTCGGGCAGCCGCGCCAGTTCGGGCACGTAGCGGCGGATGAAGCGGCCCTGCGGGTCGAAGCGCTCGCTCTGCGTCACCGGGTTGAAGATGCGGAACCAGGGCTGCGCGTCGCAGCCCGTGGAGGCGGCCCACTGCCAGCCGCCGTTGTTCGACGCCAGCTCGAAGTCGTTGAGGTGGTTGGCGAAGTAGGCTTCGCCGCGCCGCCAGTCCAGCCCCAGGTCCTTGCTGAGGAAGCTGGCGGCCACCATGCGCAGCCGGTTGTGCATGTAGCCCGTCTCGTTGATCTGGCGCATCGCCGCGTCGACCAGCGGGTAGCCGGTGCGCCCCTCGCACCAGGCGGCGAAGAGGCCGTCGGCGTGCTTGCCGTGGTGCCAGGCGATGCGGTCGTACTCGGGGCGGAAGCTCCTGCCCTCGGCCAGGTCGGGCCGGTGCGCCAGCACCTGCATGTAGAACTCGCGCCAGATCAGCTCGGAAAGCCAGGTGGCGGCGCCCTGGTTGCCCTCCAGGCTCAGCCGGTGCGCCAGGCCCGCCGCCTCGCGGATCGACAGCGTGCCGAAGCGCAGGTGCACGCCCAGGTAGCTGGGGCCGCGCACGGCCGGGTAGTCGCGCGCCACGTGGTAGCGGTCGATGCGCTCGAAGAAGTCGGCCAGCATGCGCTGCGCGCCCTCGGTGCCGGGCGGCAGGTCCAGCGTGCCCAGGTTGGTCGGCGCGAAGCCCAGCGCGGCCAGCGAGGGCGGCGGCGCCCGGTGCGCGGCGGGCAGGGGCGCGAGCGCGTCGGCATGGTGCGCGATCGGGTAGGGCCGCAGGTAGAAGTCGTTCAGCTTCGCCAGCCAGGCCCGCTTGTAGGGCGTGAAGACCGAGAAGGGCAGACCGGTCTGGGTCTGCACCTCGTCCTGCTCGAACACGGCCTGGTCCTTGTGCAGGTGCAGGCGGACGCCGGCGTCAGCCAGCGTGCCGAGCGCCTGCGCATCGCGGGCCAGGGCAGCCGGCTCGTCGTCGCGGTTGGCGAACACGGCCTGCACCTCCAGCGCCCGGGCCAGGGCGGCGATCTCGTGGCCGGCCGCGCCGTGCCGCACGGCCAGGCCGCCGCCCATCGCCTCCAGCTGCTCGCCCAGCAGGCGCACCGACGCGTGGATGAACTCCACCCGCCGGTCCGAGCGCAGGCCGTCGGCGCGCGGCGCGCGGTCCTGCCCGGGCAGGGCGTCGAGGATGTCCGTGTCGAAGACGAAGGCGCAGAACACCTCGCGGCAGCTGCGCAGCGCGTGGTACAGCGCCGCATGGTCGTGCGCCCGCAGATCCCGCCGGAACCACACCAGCCCGCGAGGGTAGACCTTGTCCACGGCCAGTAAAATCGGCGGCATGGCCAGCGATTCTGCCCGGATCAACCTCACGCATCACTTCCTGATCGCGATGCCGGGCCTGCAGGACCAGTCCTTCAGCCGCAGCGTCGTCTACCTGTGCGAGCACAGCGAGCGCGGCGCCCTGGGCCTGATCATCAACAAGCCGGCCGACATCAAGCTCAGCGGCCTGTTCGAGAAGGTCGAGCTGCACCTGGACCGGCCCGACCTGAGCGACGCCCCCGTCTTCCACGGCGGCCCGGTGCAGACCGAGCGCGGCTTCGTGCTGCACGAGCCGGTGCGCCCCACCCCCGTGCCCGGGGGCGACGACGCCAGGAAGAGCGATGGCGAGGACGAGCCCACGGTCTACGCCTCCACCCTCATGATCCCCGGCGGGCTGGAGATGACCACCTCCAAGGACGTGCTGGAGGCCATGGCCACCGGCGCCGGCCCGCGCAAGGTGCTGGTCACGCTGGGCTACTCGGCGTGGGACGAGGGCCAGCTCGAATCCGAGATCGCCGAGAACAGCTGGCTCACCGTGATGGCCGATCCGGCCGTCATCTTCGACACGCCGGTGGAGCAGCGCTACGACAAGGCGCTGTCGCTGCTGGGGCTGGAGGCATGGAAGCTCTCGCCGGAGGCGGGGCACGCATGAGCGGTCCGGCAGCCTCCACCGCCGACGTCCCCGCGCGCTTCCAGTCCTTCCTCGCTTTCGACTTCGGTACCAGGCGCGTCGGCACGGCCACCGGCAACCGCCTGCTCAGGAGCGCCACGCCGCAGCCCACCATCGCCGCGCAGGGCGACGCGCGCTTCGCGCAGATCGAGGCGCGCATCCGCGAATGGCAGCCCGACGCGCTGGTCGTCGGCGTGCCCTTCCACCCCGACGGCGCCGAGCACGAGAACACCCGCGCCGCGCGCCGCTTCGCGCGGCAGCTGCACGGCCGCTTCGGCCTGCCGGTGTACGAGGTGGACGAGCGCTACAGCACCACCGAGGCGCTGGCCGGCGGCGCGAAGGACGCCGACGCCGCCTCCGCCTGCATCATCCTTGAACAGTTCCTGAGGACCCTGCCGTGAGCAATGAAACCCCCACGCTTCCCGCTTCGCGTGGTGCGCTGCCCCCCGAGGGGGCGCTTTCTCATCTTGGGGCGGCCCGGCGATGAAAACGACCACCCTGCCCGACGCCCAGGCGCTCTATGCGGCGCTGCTCGACGGCGTGAAGGGGCTGATGCGCCCCGCCACCCGCCTGGTGGGCATCACCTCCGGCGGCGCCTGGCTGGCCGAGCGCCTGCAGCGCGACCTGGGCCTGCCCGGCGAGGCCGGTGTCGTCTCCTCGGCCATGCACCGCGACGACTTCGCGCGGCGCGGCATGGCGGCCAGCGCGCAGACCGTGCTGCCCTTCGAGGTCGAGGGCGCCGACGTGCTGCTGCTGGACGACGTGCTCTACACCGGCCGCACCATCCGCGCCGTGCTCAACGAGCTGTTCGACTTCGGCCGCCCGGCCTGCGTGCGTCTGGCGGTGCTGGTCGACCGCGGCGGGCGCGAGCTGCCCGTGGCCGCCGACTTCGCCGCCGCGCACCTGGCGCTGCCCGAGACGCAACTGCTCGCCCTGGCGCGGGGCGACGACGGCAGCCTGCGCTTCACCCTGGAGGACCCACGCTGATGCTCGCCCGGCGCAATCCGCAGCTCAACCGCAACGGCGAGCTGATCCACCTGCTGTCCATCGAGGGCCTGCCCAAGGACATCCTCACCCACATCCTCGACACCGCCGCCAACTTCGTCAGCGTGAGCGACCGAGAGGTCAAGAAGGTGCCGCTCTTGCGCGGCAAGAGCGTGTTCAACCTGTTCTTCGAGAACAGCACGCGCACCCGCACCACCTTCGAGATCGCGGCCAAGCGCCTGTCGGCCGACGTCATCAACCTCGACATCTCGCGCAGCTCCACCGCCAAGGGCGAGACGCTGCTGGACACCATCGCCAACCTGAGCGCGATGGCGGCCGACCTGTTCGTGGTGCGGCACAGCGAGTCGGGCGCGCCCTACCTGATCGCGCAGCACGTGGCGCCGCACGTGCACGTCATCAACGCCGGCGACGGGCGGCATGCGCACCCCACGCAGGGGCTGCTCGACATGTACACCATCCGCCACTACAAGAAGGACTTCTCCAACCTCACTGTGGCGATCGTGGGCGACGTGCTGCACTCGCGCGTGGCCCGCTCCGACATCCACGCGCTGACCACGCTCGGCGCCGCCGAGGTGCGCGTGGTGGGGCCCCGCACGCTGGTGCCGGGCGACATGGCGCCGATGGGGGTGAAGGTCTTCCACTCGCTGGAAGAAGGCATCGAGGGCTGCGACGTGGTCATCATGCTGCGCCTGCAGAACGAGCGCATGAGCGGCGCGCTGCTCCCCTCCAGCCAGGAATACTTCAAGACCTACGGCCTCACGCCCGAGAAGCTGCGGCGCGCCAAGCCCGATGCGATCGTCATGCACCCGGGCCCCATCAACCGCGGCGTGGAGATCGCCTCCGAGGTGGTTGACGGCGAGCAGAGCGTGATCCTGCCGCAGGTCACCTTCGGCATCGCGGTCCGCATGGCCGTCATGAGCATCGTCGCCGGAAACGAAGCATGAACCTCCTGATCCAGAACGGCCGCGTGATCGACCCGGCCTCGGGCTTCGACGGCATCGCCGCCGTCGCCGTGGCCGACGGCAAGATCGCCGCGCTCGGCGAGGCGCCCGCCGGCTTCCAGGCCGAGCGCACCCTCGACGCCACCGGCTGCCTGGTGCTGCCCGGCCTGGTGGACCTGGCCGCGCGCCTGCGCGAGCCCGGCTACGAGCACGAAGGCATGCTCGAGAGCGAGACGGCCGCCGCGGTGGCCGGCGGCGTGACCAGCCTGGTGTGCCCGCCCGACACCGACCCCGTGCTCGACGAGCCCGGCCTGGTGGAGATGCTGGCCTTCCGCACCGGCAAGCTGCAGCGCTGCCGCCTGTTCCCGCAGGGCGCGCTCACCCGCGGCCTGGCCGGCGAGGTGCTGACCGAGATGGCGGCGCTGACCGAGGCCGGCTGCATCGGCTTCGGCCAGGCCGACGTGCCGCTGCCCAGCACCGTCGTGCTGCAGCGCGCGCTGCAGTACGCCAGCACCTTCGGCCACACCGTCTGGCTGCGCCCGCAGGACCGCGACCTGGGCCGCGGCGTGGCCGCCAGCGGCCCGCTGGCCACGCGCATGGGCCTGGCCGGCGTGCCCGTGGCGGCCGAGACCATCGCCCTGTTCACCATCTTCGAGATGGTGAAGTCCACCGGCGCGCGCGTGCACCTGTGCCGCCTGTCCAGCGCCGCCGGCGTGCAGCTGGTGCGCGAGGCCAAGGCCGCCGGCCTGCCGGTGAGCTGCGACGTCAGCATCAATTCGCTGCACCTGGTCGACACCGACATCGGCTACTTCGACAGCCGCGCGCGCCTGTCGCCGCCGCTGCGCCAGCAGCGCGACCGCGACGCGCTCTCGGCCGGGCTGGCCGACGGCACCATCGATGCGCTGGTGTCCGACCACACACCCGTCGACGCCGACGAGAAGACGCTGCCCTTCGCCGAGAGCGTGCCCGGCGCCTCCGGCCTGGAACTGCTGCTGCCGCTGGCGCTGCAGTGGGGCGAGGACAGCGGCGCCGGCCTGCGGCGCGCCGTCGAGGTGGTGACCGCGGCGCCGGCGCGCCTGATCGGCCGCGCGGCCATCGGCCGCATCGAGGCCGGCGGCGAGGCCGACCTGGTGGTGGTCGACCCCACGCATGCGTGGCAGGTGCTGCCCGAGACGCTGAAGAGCCAGGGCAAGCACACGCCCTTCGGCGGCCATGCGCTGCGCGGCCGCGCGCGCGCCACGCTGGTGGGCGGGCGCCTCGTGCACGAGGCGCTGGCCGAAGAAGCGGCCTGACGCCCCGCCCGTGCGCACCCTGCGCGCCATCGCCCGGCTGCTCCACGCCATCGCGCACGCGCTGCGCGGCTGGTGGATCATCCGCACGAAGTTCCAGTGGATGGACGACGCGGCGCGCGGCCGCGAGGTCGAGCGCTGGGCCCGCCGCATGCTGCAGGTGCTGGGCATCCGCCTGGTCGTGCAGGGCACGCCGCCGGGCGAAGGGCCGCTGCTGCTGGTGTCCAACCACATCTCGTGGCTGGACATCCTGACCCTGCACGCGGCACGGCACGTGCGCTTCGTCTCCAAGGCGGCCGTGAGGCACTGGCCGCTGATCGGCACGCTCTCCACCGGCGCCGGCACGCTGTACATCGAGCGCGAGAAGCGCCGCGACGCGATGCGCGTGGTGCACCACATGACGGAGGCGCTGCGCAACGGCGACCGCATCGCCGTCTTCCCCGAGGGCACCACCAGCGACGGCCGCGTGCTGCTGCCCTTCCACGCCAACCTGCTGCAGGCCGCCATCTCCGCCGGCGTGCCGGTGCAGCCGGCGGCGCTGCATTTCGTCGACGCGGCCAGCGGCCAGGCCAGCCTCGCGCCCCGCTACATCGACGAGGACACGCTCGTCAGCTCGCTCTGGCGCGTGCTGCGCGCGCCGCCGCTGGCGGCCATCGTGCGCTTCGGCGAACCGCAGGACCCGCACGGCCGCGAGCGCCGCGGCTGGGCCCTGAGCCTGCACGCCGACGTGATGGCGCTGCGCGACACGGCGCAGTTGGAAGAAGACGCGCCGCTCAGCGGTCCAGCCCGCCCAGGCACAGGTACTTGATCTCGAGGAACTCCTCGATCCCGTACTTCGAGCCCTCGCGCCCCAGCCCCGACTGCTTGACGCCGCCGAAGGGCGCCTCGGCGGTGGAGATCAGGCCGGTGTTCGCGCCGACGATGCCCGACTCCAGCTGCTCGGCCACGCGCCAGATGCGGCCCACGTCGCGGGCGTAGAAGTAGGCGGCCAGGCCGAACTCGGTGTCGTTGGCCATCGCGATGCCCTCGGCCTCGGTGTCGAAGGCGAAGACGGGCGCCAGCGGGCCGAAGCTCTCCTCGCGCGCAAACAGCATGTCCTGCGTCGCGCCGGCCACCACCGTCGGCTCGTAGAAGAGGCCGCCCAGCGCATGGCGCCTGCCGCCGGTGAGCACCCGGCCGCCCTTGGCCACCGCGTCGGCCACGTGCTCCTCGATCTTGGCCACGGCCTTGTCGTCGATCAGCGGCCCCTGCGTCACGCCGGCCTCCAGCCCGTTGCCGACCTTCAGCGCGCGCACCTTCTCGACCAGCTTCGCGGTGAAGGCCTCCAGCACGCCGCGCTGCACGTAGATGCGGTTGGCGCACACGCAGGTCTGCCCGGTGTTGCGGTACTTGGAGATCATCGCGCCCTCGACCGCCGCATCCAGGTCCGCGTCGTCGAACACCAGGAAGGGCGCGTTGCCGCCCAGCTCCAGCGAGAGCTTCTTGACCGTGTCGGCCGACTGCTTCATCAGCGTACGGCCCACCTCGGTGGAGCCGGTGAAGGTGAGCTTGCGCACGATCGGGCTGGCCGTCATCTCGCCGCCGATGGCGCTGGCCGAGCCGGTGAGTACCGACAGCAGCCCGTCGGGCAGGCCGGCGCGCTGCGCCAGCTCGGCGAAGGCCAGGGCGGAGAAGGGCGTCTGCGTGGCCGGCTTGACCACCATCGCGCAGCCGGCGGCCAGCGCCGGGCCGGCCTTGCGCGTGAGCATGGCGGTGGGGAAGTTCCAGGGCGTGATGGCGGCGGTGACGCCGATCGGCTGCTTGAGCGCCAGGATGCGCTTGTCGGCGCCGGGCGCGGGGATGGTGTCGCCGTACACCCGGCGCGCCTCCTCCGCGAACCATTCGATGAAGGAGGCCGCGTAGGCGATCTCGCCCTTGGCCTCGGCCAGCGGCTTGCCCTGCTCGCTGGTCATGATCAGCGCCAGGTCGTCGGTGTTCGCCAGCATCAGGTCGTTGAGCCTGCGCAGGATGGCGCTGCGCTCCTTGGCCGGGCGCGCGGCCCAGGCGCGCCAGGCGCCCTCGGCCGCCCCGATGGCGCGCCGCGTCTCGGCCGCGCCGCACACCGGCACGGTGCCGATGGTCTCGCCGGTGGCGGGGTTGGTCACCGCGATCGTCTTGCCTTCGTCGGCGTCGATCCATGCGCCGGCCAGAAAGGCCTGCTGGCGGAAGAGGGAAGGGTCCTTCAGGGGGAGTGCGCTCACGAGGGGTCTCCGTTGTCGTATGCGAGGGGGCGGCCGGGCCGGTGCGCCGGCGAGGCTTCCAGCTTAGCGGGACCGGCGCGAAGCTGCTGTCGGTTAAAGTCGCACCCCTCCCGTCTCCGTAGTTCAATGGATAGAACGGCCCCCTCCTAAGGGGCAGATGCAGGTTCGATTCCTGCCGGGGGCACCACCTCCGCCGCCGCTGCCCGCACGTCGTACGTTCCGTAAAGGAGGGTACGCCTTCCGGCGCATGTCGCGCCGGCGACCTCGCTCCCTAGAATCGCCGCTCTTCAACGTGGAGCCGGGTCATGAGCTGGGAACTGACGATCGAACTGTTCTGCGCCGTGGGCATCGTGTGGATGAGTTTCGCGATGCCGTTCTATCGCGGCTGGCGGCCGCTGAACGAGCGCATGGAGGATTGCATCAGGCAGACCGTGCGCGCGCTGGAGCGGCCGCTCTGCTGAGCCTTCGGCCTTGAAAAAAAAAGACGGCCCGCCGAAGAGGCGGGCCAAGAGACCGTCGGCCAGACGGGACAGACGTGGCGCAAGGCCATGCCGGCGGTCGGTATCCACTGTCGCGCCATCCGCCTGAACGGCACCTGACCGCTGAGGCCGTGCAGTCGGTCAGTCGTACTTGACCGTGTAGATCAGGTCCACGCCGCTGTGCAGGCCGGCCTGGCCGCGCAGCGTCAGGTTGCGCGTGAGGTCGTAGAAGATGAACAGCGTGCCCAGCGTGCCGGCCAGGCTGCGTTCGTAGGTGACGTAGAAGTCGTCCGACAGCCGCTTGCCCAGCGTGACCGCAGCGTCGCCGATGCCGCCGTTGCTGCCCGGCCCCTTGAAGCCGATCTCGTCCAGGCCGAAGCGGCTGGCCAGCCCGCCGCCGCCGGCGCCCTTGCCCAGGCCGCCCAGCAGGGCGAGCGCCGCCTGCTGCATCAGCAGCGCCTCGCCGCCGCTGGTGGCCGAGGCCCGGCCCAGCACCACCCACGACAGCGTCTGCGCATCGGGCAGCGCCGGGTCGGAATAGAGCTTGACGCGCGGCGCCTGCGCGGTGCCGGTGACCTGCACGCCGGCGCGCTGCGAGATGTTGGGCCGCAGCGCCAGGATGTCGAGCTGCGGGTTGTCCACGGGGCCGTTGAAGCGGGCGATGCCGCTTTCCACGTCCAGCGCCTGCCCGTAGGCGCGGTACTGGCCCTGCACGGTGCGCACCTCGCCGGTGATGCGCGGCAGCGCGGCGAGCTGCCGGCTGGTGACGTTGAGCGTGCCTTCCAGCCGCGTGGTGATGCCGCGGCCCTGCACGGCGAAGTCGCGGCCGAGGTCGAAGTCGACGGCGATGTCCGGCGGGCGCGACAGCAGCGGCTGGTTGGGCCGGGCCTCGGCCTCCTGCCGGCGCTCGCGTGCGCGCGCCTCGCGCTCGGCCTGCTCGCGCTGTTCGGCCGCGCGGGCGGCGGATTGGACCACTACGTCGCTGCCCAGGCCGGGCGCGGTCTCTTCGGGCAGGATGATGACGGCGCGGTCGGTGGTGATCTTGCCGCGCACCGTGAGCTGCCCGGCCGCCAGCCGCGCCTGCACGTCGCCCGAGACGGTGACCTGGCGGTCCGAGCGCACCAGCGCGCGCAGGCGCTGCACCTCGCCGCGCATGTCCATCGACAGGCCGGACTGCCCGGCCTGCGCCGTGCCCCAGCCGGCCTCGCCGCGGAAGCTGACGCGGCCGCCGTCGGCCGCCGCCTCGCTGGCCGCGGTGCTGAGGTTGCCGCTGCGCCCCGGGATGCGCACGCTGCTGCCCGGCCCGCCGTGCAGCACGAACTCCTGCAGCACCAGGCGGTTGCCGGCGAGCTGCGCGCGCAGCCGGCCATCGCGCAGGTCCAGCCCTTCGACCGCCGCCTTGAGCGACAGCCGGTCGGCCGCGAGGGTGCCGTTCCAGCGCGGCTCGTTGCGCGTGCCGGCCAGGGTGGCGTCGGCCTCCAGCGTGCCGGAGACGCGCCAGCCCGGCGGCGCCAGCATCGACCACACGCCGAGCTGCGGCAGGCTGGCCTTCACCCGGCCGCCCAGCGGCGCGTCGGGCGCCCACTGCCAGCCGCCCGCGCGCTGCGCCAGACGGGTGTCGGCCTGCACGTCGATGCGGCCGGCGCGCTCGCTGTCCCAGGCCAGGCTGGCGCGCACTGCCTCGCCCTGCGCGTCCAGGCGCAGCTCGGCCTGGCGCAGCCCGGCCGGGGTGGAGGGTGCGTTGTCGGTGGAGTCGGTGCTGATCTCCTTCTTCGTGCCGGTGCCGCGGCTGTCGATGCGCCGCACCAGCGCCGCCTCGCCGGCCTGCAGGCGCAGGTCGCCGCCGGCGCGGGCCACGCGCACCTGGGCGCGCAGCTGGTCGGCGGCGTCGATGTCCCAGTCGCCGTCGAACACCAGGTCGCCGCTGATGCCCATTTCGCGCAGGCTGGTGTCGCCGCCGAAGGCGCGGCTCCAGGCCATCGGCAGGCCCCGCATGCGGCCCTTGGTCTGCAGGCGGAAGACGGCGCCGCCCGCGCTGGCGCTCTGGCGCAGGCGCAGCGGCTCCCAGTCCAGCCGCACGGTGCCGGGCACGGGGCCTTCGAGCGTGGCGCCGCCGGCGGTGGTCTCCAGTTCGAGGCTGCCGCCGCCGGCGCGCAGGGTGCCGCTGAACTCGCTGGCCAGGGCCAGCGTCCACGGCGCTTCCTCCCGGCGCGCGGTGTCGCGCATCTGCGCGCGCAGGTGCGCCAGCGACAGCCGCCAGCGCTGCTCGCCCGCCAGGCCGCCGCCGGCACGGGTGTCGAGCGTGACCTGCCGCGTGCCCTGGCGCGCCTCGCCGCGCAGCGCCAGCGTGGCGTTCGCCAGGCTGCCGTCCAGCGTGGCCCGCAGGCCGCGCAATTCGACCTCCTGCGCCTCGGGCTGGCGCAGGACCAGCCGCGGCGTCTCGAGCGTCGCGTTCAGCGTCGGCTCGGCGCTGCCGCGCAGCGGCGCGGCGGGCGACGCGATGCGCTGCTGGATCGTGCGCCAGCCGCCCTGCCAGCGCGCCTGGAGCCGCGCGCTGCCCTGCGCGGAGGCGCCGCCGAAGGCCTGTTCCAGCCCCGGCAGTCCTTCCAGCCACTGCTGCAGCGCCGCGGCGTCGTCCACGCGCGCCGACAGTTCGCCACCGCCCTGCGTGGGCGCGATGCGGCCCTGGAACCGCGCCGAGCCGCCGGGCAGCGCGGCGCGCAGTTCGCCGCGGCCGGCCTGGTCGGCCACGTGCAGTTCCAGCTTGCCCTGGATGCTGGCGCGTTCGGCGTCGATGCGAAGCTGCGCCAGGTCCAGCACCGGGTCTGCCCATCGGCCCTGGGCCAGCGCGCGTTCCAGCTTCAGCCCGTTCAGCGCGCGTGTGCCGCCGCCGCCCTGGGCCTGCAGCGCCACATCGAAGTCGATGCCCTCGCCGCGCTGCTGCGCCTTGGCGCGGCCGCTGATGGGCGCGCCCGCCAGCGCGGTGTGCAGCTCGCCCGGCCGCACGTTCTGCAGGGTGGCGTCGATGCGCCACGGATCGGGCGCCGGGCTCCAGGCCCCGTGGGCCTCGATGCGGCCGTGGCCGGCCTGCACCGTAGCCTGCTCGACCTGCACGCCGCGGCCGTCGTAGCCGATGCCGGCCTGCAGCGCCTGCACCGGCAGGCGGCCTTCGTCCCAGGGCCCGGGCTCGGCGTTGACGATGTCGGCGCGCAGCTTCCACGCCTGCGCGCCGGCGGCCGGGTCGGGCTCGATGGCCGCCTCGCCGGTGAGCAGCGTGCGCGGCCCCTGCGGCCACAGCAGCGCGACGTCGAGGTGGCGCATCTTCGCCAGCGCATCGATCACGGGCTGCGGCGCCCAGGGCGCGATGCGGGCCTCGACCTGCGCGTCCATCGGCTGGGTGCCGTCGGCCTGTTCCGTCGGCGCCGCCTGCGCCTGCACCGCCAGGCGCGCGTCGGCGCCGGCGAGGGTGCCGTCGGCGGTGGCGTGAACGGCCAGTTCCATGCTGCGGCCTTCCTCCAGTGGCGCGGGCAGGCGGCCGTCCAGGGCCAGCTTCAGCGCCATCGGCGCGGCGCCCTGCAACTGCGCCTCGGCGCTGTAGTGGCCCTGCACGGGGGTCGCCAGGTCCACGCCGTCGATCTTCAACCGGTGGTCCTGCCCATCGAAGACGTAGCGGCCGGCCAGGCCGGTGGCCTGCACGGGGGGCGGGCCTTTCCATTGCAGGTCGTCGACGCGGAAGGGCAGCTCGATCTGCACCGGCAGCACCAGGCCCGTCAGCGGCTCGGGCGGCGGGCTGGGTTCTTCCTTCGGCCCGCGCGGCTCGATGACGATGCGCGCCGCATGCACCTCGCCCAGTTGCACGCGCCGCTGCAGCAGCGGCCCCAGGCTCCAGCCGATGCGTGCGCCCTCGACCTCCACCGCCATCGTCGGGCTCTGCCAGCGCAGGTGGCCGATGGCGCCGCCGCGGCGCAGCGAGCCGGTGACCCCGCGCGCCTCCAGCGTCTGGCCGGCCGGCAGGTAGCGCGCGGCGCGATGGAGCACGGCGGCCAGCGAGCTGTCGGTGCCGATCCACCACCAGCCGAGGGCGAGCACGGCCGCCAGCAGCACCAGCAGCGCGGCCATGCTCCAGGCCGCGGCACGCAGCACGCGCCGTGGCCAGGGCCGGCGCGGCGGCGTTCGGGCGGTGTCTGGGGCGTTCCCTTCCATCAGCAGTCTGCGCTCGTGTCCATTCCAAAGGCCGCGGAGCAGGCCATGCCAGTGCACCCGTGGAACCGGCTTTGCCGGGCCACCGGGTGCGCCCCCTCGAGGGGGGATTCGACCGGAACGAAGTCCGGGAGAAACGGGGGTGGGCTCATCTACCTCTAGAAGTTGTAGCCCAGCCGCAGGTGCAGCCGGAACTTGCGCACGTCCACGCCGTAGGCCAGGTCGGCCTGCACCGGCCCCACCGGGCTGCGCCAGCGCACGCCCGCGCCGACGCCGACCTTCCACTTGTTCAGCTCGCTGGCCTTGTCGGCCACCGTGCCGGCATCGACGAAGACCGTGCTCTCCCAGTCGGTGAGCTTGCCGTCGCGCACGATGGGCTTCTGCCACTCCACGCTGGCCACGCCCATGAAGCGCCCGGCCACCGTGGCGCCGCTCGCATCGAGGGTGCCGATCTCGCGGTAGGCATAGCCGCGCACGGTGGTGTCGCCGCCGGTCAGGAAGCGCAGCGTGGCGGGGATCAGCGCCTTCTCCCTGGCGGTGATGGCGCCCAGCTCGGCGCGCAGCGCCAGGCGCGAGCGGCGCGCATTGGCCGGCTCGTCGCCCGGCTGCTCGCGCCCCAGCGGCACGATGCCCAGCCAGCGGCCGTAGGCGCGGGTGAAGGGCAGGCGCTCGCCGGTCAGCGTGTAGCCGGCGCCCAACTCCAGCGCCAGGCCCCAGCCGCGGCGCGGGTTGGCGGCGTCGTCGAAGTAGCGCGCCGTCCAGGTCCAGTTGGCGCTCAGTGCGGATGCGGAAGGGAAGGGCGCCTCGCTGCCCACGTACTCGGCGTAGTCGTACTGGAGGAACCAGGCGCGGGTGATGTGCCCGTTGTCCTTGGACAGGCCGTAGCGCAGCCGGCCGCTGTTGACGTCGTAGGTGCCGGCCTTCTCCTGCTTGAGCTCGCCCAGGGTGCCCCAGCGCCAGCCGTTGTCGCCGGGCACCGAGGTCCATTCGGTGTTGAGCACGCGGGTGTCGCGGTCCACCGACAGCTTGGAGGCCGCGCGCCAGCCCAAGAGCGGCATGCGGTTGTGGACGTGGTCGACCGACAGGCGCGGCCCGCTGTCGGTGGTGAATCCCACGCCCAGCACCACCTTCTGCAGCGGCGCCTCGCGCACCTGCGCGACGACGGGGGCGAAGGGCGGCGGCTGCTCGGTGTCGAGCGTGAGGAAGACCGAGTCGTAGTAGCCGCTGCTGGCCAGGCGCTGCTGCGCGTCGAGCAGCTTCTGCTGGTCGTATTCCTCGCCGATGGGCACGCGTGCGATGCGGCGCGCGGCGTCCAGGTCGTAGCGCTCGGCGCCGCGCACCTGCAGCGGGCCGAAGCGGTACGCCGGGCCGGACTGGTAGGTGATCGCCAGGCGCGCCGTGGCGGCGTCGGCGTCGATGTCGGCGCGGCTGGTCTGCACGCTGCCGGTGGGGAAGCGCTGCGCCGTCAGCGCGCGCAGGCCCTGGGTCTTGGCGCCGTCCCAGCCCTGCTGGCCGAACGGCTTGCCGGGGCCCAGCGTCCAGCCGCTGCGGATGGCCTCGCGCTGCTGCTGCACGGCGGCGTCGGCGCCCGGCTCGGCGATCGCGCCGGCGAAGTCGATGTCCACGTCGCGCACCGTGGTGCGGGGCCCCGGCTCCACGGTGATGCGCACCGCGTGCGGCGCCTTGGCCTCGGGCGTGTCGACCAGCTCCAGCGTGAGGTGCGGCGTGAAGTAGCCGAGGGTGCCCAGCAGTTCGCGGGCGTTGGCCTCGGCCGCCACCATCAGGCGCGAGATCTCCGCCACGCCGAGGTCGTCGAGCTGGCGGTAGCGCTGGATCTCCAGGTGCTTGTCGAGCAGCTCGCGCGCCTCGTCGGGCCCGCGCACCTCGACGCTGAAGCCGTGCCGTTCGTCCGCGCTGTCACTGCTGCCGCTGTCGCCCTGGACCGCGCTGGGCGCATCGTCGGCCGGCTTGTCGCGCTTCCAGGGCACCAGGCTGCAGCCTTGCAGCAGCAGGCACATCAGTGCCAGAACAAGTATGGCCCCTCGGTCAATCGCTGCGCGCTTGCCCGATCCGCCGAGGGGATGCCTTTTGTCTTGGGGCGGCCCGGCGACAAAAAACGACGCCGGCCCGCACGCCGGCGTCGACGAGGAGGGCTCCACCCTGAACATGAGGGCATTCTGACATCGGCCACGCGCGGGCCGTGTCGGAGGCCGCCGACCGAGAGGGCCTATTTGGACAGCAGGCGCATCGCGTCCTCCAGCCCCTTGAGCGTGAGCGGGAACATGCGCTGGCTCATGAGCTGCTGGATCACGGAGATGCTCTGGCGGTACTGCCACACGCCCTGCGGCTCGGGGTTGATCCAGGCGAACTTGGGGAAGGCGTGCGTCAGGCGCTGCAGCCACTCGGCGCCCGGCTCCTCGTTGTTGTATTCCACGCTGCCGCCGGGCTGCAGGATCTCGTAGGGGCTCATGGTCGCGTCGCCGACGAAGATGAGCTTGTAGTCCTTGTTGTACTTGCGGATGATGTCCCAGGTGGCGAACTTCTCGGAGAAGCGCCGGCGGTTGTTCTTCCACATGAAGTCGTAGACGCAGTTGTGGAAGTAGTAGAACTCCAGGTGCTTGAACTCGGTCTTGACGGCCGAGAAGAGTTCTTCCACCCGCTGCACGTGCTCGTCCATGGTGCCGCCCACGTCCATCAGCAGCAGCACCTTGACGTTGTTGTGCCGCTCCGGGCGCATCTTGATGTCGAGGTAGCCGGCGTTGGCGGCGGTGCGGCTGATGGTCTCGTCCAGATCCAGCTCGTCCTCGTGGCCCTCGCGCGCGAAGCGGCGCAGGCGCCTGAGCGCCATCTTGATGTTGCGCGTGCCCAGCTCCTGGCCGTCGTCGTAGTCCTTGTAGGCGCGCTGCTCCCACACCTTCACGGCACTGCGGTTCTTGCCCTGGCCGCCGATGCGGATGCCCTGCGGGTTGTAGCCGCCGTGGCCGAAGGGCGAGGTGCCGCCGGTGCCGATCCACTTGCTGCCGCCCTCGTGGCGCTCCTTCTGCTCCTCGAGGCGCTTCTTCAGCGTCTCCATCAGCTCGTCCCAGCCCATCTTCTCGATGGCGGCTTTTTCCTCGGGCGTGAGCTCCTTCTCCAGCACCTTGCGCAGCCAGTCCAGCGGCACTTCCTTGGTGAAGTCGGTCAGCATCTCCACGCCCTTGAAGTAGGCGGCGAAGGCGCGGTCGAACTTGTCGAAGTGCTTCTCGTCCTTCACCAGCGCGGTGCGGCTGAGGTAGTAGAAGTCGTCCATGCCGAAGGCGTCGTCCGAGTTCGGCCCGACCACGTCGGCCTGCAGAGCCTCGAGCAGCGTCAGGTATTCCTTGACCGACACCGGCAGCTTGGCGGCGCGCAGGGTGTAGAAGAAGTCGATCAGCATGGCGGATCTCCTTGGTTGCGCGCTCAGCCGCGCGGCTTGTCCAGCAGGTACAGCAACTGCGCCTTCACCTCCGGCCACTCGCCGCTGCGCAGGCTGTACATCACGGTGTCGCGGATGGTGCCGTCGCGCCGCAGCGCGTGGCCGCGGATCACGCCGTCCTTCCTCGCGCCCAGGCGCTCGATGGCGGCCTGCGATGCGAAGTTGAAGTTGTCGGTGCGCCAGCCCACCACATGGCAGCCGAGCGTCTCGAAGGCATGCTGCAGCATGAGCAGCTTGCAGGTGGTGTTGACGTGCGTGCGCTGCACGCGCCGGGCGTACCAGGTGTAGCCGATCTCCACGCGCTTCACGGCCGGCACGATGTCGTGGTAGCTGGTGCTGCCCAGCACCGTGCCGCTGGCCTCGTCGGTCACGGCGAAGGCGAAGCGGTGGCCTTCCTCGCGCATCCGCAGCGCGGCCTCGACGTAGGCGCGCGTCTCGTCCGGCGCGGGCACCGAGGTCACGCGCAGCCGCCACAGCTCGCCGTCGGCCGCGGCTGCGGCCAGGCCGGCCTCGTGCGCCAGGGCGAGCGGCACCAGCCGCACGCCGCGCAGGGAGAGTTCAACGGGTTCGACGAAGGCCATGTGCGTGTCCAGCGGGCGGGCTCAGGGAGGCGGCGCGCCGTACCTGCGGCGGTGCCAGGCGCGGGCCAACTGCGCGCCGGCCCCGCCGCCCAGGCCCAGCAGCAGGATGCCCAGCATCGCCGGCGTGTCGTAGCCGTTGGAACCGAAGGCATCCCAGCCCAGGGCCAGGCCCAGCCAGCGGCCCAGCAGCGCACCCACGAAGAAACCCGCTGCCTGGGCGATGCCCAGCACGAGCAGCTGGCCGGTGGGAGGGGCCTGGCGGGCCATGTCGGCAGCCTCAGCGGTTGTGCCGCTGCATGAAGACCAGCTTCTCGAACAGGGTCACGTCCTGCTCGTTCTTGAGCAACGCCCCCACCAGCGGCGGCACCGCGACCTTCTCGTCCTTGGCCTGCAGCGCCTCCAGCGGGATGTCCTCGGCCACCAGCAGCTTGAGCCAGTCCAGCAGCTCGCTGGTCGAGGGCTTCTTCTTCAGGCCCGGCAGCCCGCGCACGTCGTAGAAGGTCTTCATCGCCGCGCCGAGCAGTTCCTGCTTCAGGCCGGGGAAGTGCACCTCGACGATCTTCTTCATCGTCTCGGCGTCGGGGAACTTGATGTAGTGGAAGAAGCAGCGGCGCAGGAAGGCGTCGGGCAGCTCCTTCTCGTTGTTGGAGGTGATGAACACCACCGGCCGGTGCTTCGCCTTGACCAGCTCGCGCGTCTCGTAGCAGTAGAACTCCATGCGGTCGAGCTCGCGCAGCAGGTCGTTCGGGAATTCGATGTCGGCCTTGTCGATCTCGTCGATCAGCAGCGCCACCGGCTCGTCGGCGGTGAAGGCCTGCCAGAGCACGCCCTTGACGATGTAGTTGTGGATGTCCTTGACGCGCTCGTCACCCAGTTGCGAGTCGCGCAGGCGGCTCACCGCGTCGTACTCGTACAGGCCCTGCTGCGCCTTGGTGGTGGACTTGATGTGCCACTGCAGCAGCGGCAGCCCCAGCGCCGAGGCGACCTCCTCGGCCAGCATCGTCTTGCCGGTGCCGGGCTCGCCCTTGACCAGCAGCGGACGCTTGAGCGTGATGGAGGCGTTGACTGCCAGCATCAGGTCCTGCGTGGCGACGTAGTTCTGCGAGCCTTGGAATTTCATGGGAAGGACGGAAAGGGGAAAGGAGGGGAAAGCGGCACCCGGGGCCGAGGTGTCCGCGCCCGGTGCGGCGGAGTGTGGCCCGGGACCCACCGCTTATACTCAGCCGTTGACCCCAAGACTCGCATCCTCGGTGGATTGTGCGCGGAAAATGAACAAGCTGTTGACCACGATGATTAGCCTCGCCGGCCTCGCTGTCGCTTGTGCGACGGCCCCGGCCCTGGCCCAGAATGTGACGCCCAATGCCGAGGCGGGCGGCAGGAAGGTGCAGATGTGCGTGGGCTGTCACGGCATCGTCGGCTACCAGGCCAGCTTCCCCGAGATCCACAAGGTGCCGATGATCGCGGGCCAGAGCGCGTCGTACATCACCGCCGCGCTCAACGCCTACAAGGGCGGCGACCGCAAGCACCCGACGATGCGCGCCATCGCCGACTCGCTGAGCGAGCAGGACATCGCCGACGTGGCGGCCTACTACAGCACCCTGGGCCTGGCCGAGGGCGACGCTCCGCCCGAAGCGGCGGCCAGGCAGCCCAGCGAGAAGGTGCAGGCCCTGATCGCGCGCAACGCCGACAACAACTGCACCAAGTGCCACGGCGCCAACTTCAACACGCCCAACGACGGCACCGTGCCCAAGCTGGCCGGCCAGCACGCCGACTATCTCTTCGTGGCGCTGAAGTCGTACCGCGCGAACCACGTCTACCTGGGCCGCTCCAACGCGGTGATGGGCGGGCAGGTCAAGCCCTTCAGCAACGCCGAGCTGAAGGAACTGGCGAACTACATCAGTTCGCTGCCGGGTGAACTCAAGACGGTGCCCGAGTCGCGCATCCACCACGCCAAGTGACGCTGCGGCGGCGGCCGCAGCAGCGGGCCGCCTTCGCCGCGTGAATCCACGACATGCCTGCCGGCACCCCCGGCAGGCATGTCTGCTTTCAGGCCACGAATTCCTCGGTGTCGACCTCCTGCGTGGCCTGCGGCGCGTAGCGCGGGCCGGTGACGGTGTGCTGGTTGATCAACTCGCCGGCGCGGCGCACGACGTCCGGCGGGAGCGCGACGCCGGCCGCACCCAGGTCTTCCTGCAGGTGGTCCAGGCGCGTGGTGCCGGGGATGGGCACGATGTCGTCGCCCTGGTGCAGCAGCCAGGCCAGCGCGAGCTGCGCCGGCGTGCAGCCCGCCTCGCGCGCCAGCGCCTCGAAGGGCGGCAGCAGCTGCAGGTTGCGCGCGTAGTTCCCGGGCGCGAAGCGCGGCATCGGCCGGCGGATGTCCTTGGCGTCCAGGCTGTCCACGTCGGTGAGCGTGCCCGTCAGGAAGGCGCGCGCCAGCGGGCTGAAGGCGACCAGGGCGGCGCCGATTTCGCGGCAGGCGGCCAGCACCGCGATCTCCGGGTTGCGCGTCCACAGCGAGTACTCGGTCTGCACGGCCGTGATGGGATGCACCGCGTGCGCCTTGCGCAGGGTGGCGGCCGAGACTTCCGAGAGGCCGATGGCGCGCACCTTGCCCTGCTCGACCAGGCGCGACAGTTCGCCCACCGAGTCCTCGATGGGCACCTGCTTGTCCCAGCGGTGCAGGTAGTACAGGTCGATCACGTCGGTGCGCAGGCGGCGCAGGCTGTCCTCGCAGTTGCGGCGCAGCGCGGCGGGGCGGCCGTCGATCACGCGGCGGGTCACGCCGTCCTCGCCCTTCACGCCGGCCATGCCGCCCTTGCTGCACAGGGTGATCTGCTGCCGATGGGGCTGGAGGACGCGGCCCACCAGTTCCTCGTTGGCGCCGAAGCCGTAGAGCGCCGCGGTGTCGAACAGCGTCACGCCGGCATCGAGCGCCGCCAGCAGCACGCGCTCGCCCTGCTCGGGCGGTGGCGGCGTGCCGTAGGCATGGCTGAGGTTCATGCAGCCCAGGCCGATGGCCGGGACGGTGAAGGGTCCGATCTGGCGTTGTCGTTGCATGGCCGGCACTATAGGACGGCAGGTGCCTGCGCGAGCGGTGCCGGGGTCGGTGGCCGCGCCGGCACTGGGGCGAAGGCTCAATCGTGTGCGGCGAACTCGCCGCGCCCGCCGTCCTGCAGGGCGCGCAGCGCGCTGTCGCGGAAGGCCGTGGGCGTCACGCCGGTGTGCTTGCGGAAGAAGCGCCCGAAGTAGGCCTCGTCCACGAAGCCCAGGCGGGCCGCCACCTGCTTGATGCTGCTCACGGTGTACACCAGCTCGCGCTGCGCCTCGTGCACCACGCGGGCGTTGATCACGTCCAGGCTGGACATGCCCAGCACCTCCTGGCACAGCCGGGTGAGCTGGCCGGCCGTGACGCCCAGCGCGGCCGCATAGGCCGTCACCGGCAGGTGCTCCCTGAAGCGCTCGTCCACCGCGCGGCGGAAGGCCTCGATCTGCTCGGCCTTGCGCGTCAGGGGATGCCCCGGCGCGGCCGGGACCTCGCGCTGCAGCCGCGCGATCTGCACGGCCAGTGCCGTCAGCAGCGCCAGGGCGGCGGCGACGTGGCCGGTGTCGCCCTGGCGGTGTTCGCGCTCGACCGCGAGGAACAGGGGCATCAACTGCTCCAGCCCCTCGGGCGCCAGCGGCGTCACGCGCGGCGTGCGCACGGTCTGCACCAGTTCCGGCATGACCAGCGCGGCCAGCGACTCCAGCGGGCGCTGCGCGGCCGTGATCACCGGGCCGTTGGTGTCGGGCGTGAAGCGAAAGCCATGCACGGTTTGTGCGGGCACGACGATCAGGCAGGGCGAGGCCATCTCGATGCGCGCATGGTCCAGGTGCACGGTGCCGCCACCGCTGGTGAGCATCAGCACCTGCACGAAGGCGTCGTGCGTGTGCGGCTGGATATCCCAGTTGTAGGGCTTCGATCGCTGGGGAATCCACTCGAAGTCGAAGGTCGACAGCCAGGCCGGCCGGGCCTGGTCGCCGTAGAGCGCGTAGTTGGGGATGGCGCGTGCCATGGGTATGGAAGGGTGCGGGGAAGGACCTGGCGCCTGGCCCGGACTTCTTGCGCGAATTGTCCGGGCCTTGGCTGGAATCGTCAAAGGCCGGCGCGGCACCGGCCACCAGAATTTCGCCACATCGCATTCCAAGCATCAGGAGACAGCTTTCATGACAGCCACCCCATCCTCCGGCGGGACGCACTGGCTCGGCCTGGCGGGCGAGACCTGCGTGGTCAGCGGCGCGGGCAGCGGCATCGGTGCCGCGATCGCGCGCGGCCTGGCGCAGGCCGGCGCCCGCGTGGCGCTGCTCGACCGCGACGCCGAGGCCGGCGAGGCGCAGGCGGCCGCGCTGCGCGCGCAGGGGGCCACCGCGCTGGCCGTGCCGTGCGACATCGCCGATGCCGCGGCTGTCGCGGCGGCCGCGCGCACGGTCGAGGCCGAACTCGGCGCGCCGTCGGTACTGGTCAACAACGCCGGCCTGCTGCGCGCCGGCGCGCTGGCCGATGTGGACCTGGCGCAATGGAACGAGGTGCTGTCGATCAACCTGACCGGCTACCTGCTGTGCGCGCGCGCCTTCGGCGCCGCCATGCGGGCGGCCGGGCGCGGCAGCATCGTGCACGTGGCCTCGATCGCCGGCTTGTTCCCGCAGACCGGCAGCGGCGCCTACAGCGCCAGCAAGGCCGGCGTGCTGCTGATGTCGCGCCAGCTCGCCGTCGAGTGGGGGCCGCAGGGCGTGCGCAGCAACGCCATCTGCCCCGGGATGATCCGCACGGCGCTGTCGGCGAAGTTCTACGAGGAGCCGGGCTTCGAGGCGCGCCGCGCGGCCGTCACCGCCAGCCGGCGCATCGGCGAGCCGCAGGACATCGCCGACGTGGCGCTGTTCCTGGCCAGCCCGCGCTCGGGTTACGTCAACGGCGCCGAGATCGTGGTCGACGGCGGCATGTCCAGCATGCTCATGGACATGGTGCCGCGCCCCGGCTTCAATGGATGAGCCCACCCCCGTTTGGACGGCCTCACTGCGTGTGGCCGTCCCATACCCCCTCAAGGGGGCGCACCCGGCGGCCCGGCAAAGCCGGTTCCGCGGGTGCACTCGCATGGCCTGCTCCGCGGCCGTCCGAACCGTCGCTGGCGTCGCCTTGCTTCGTTCGGCCTCAACCTGGCGACAACTGAGCACACAAGGAGACTGAAAGTGAACGAAACCTTCGACCTGATCGTGGTCGGCTCCGGCGCGGCCGGGCTGACCTGCGCCATCACCGCCCGCAAGCGCGGGCTCGACGTCGTGGTGCTGGAGAAGGAGCCGGTGTTCGGCGGCACCACCGCCCTGTCGGGCGGCGTGCTGTGGATCCCCATGGGCCCGCACGGCCGCCAGCAGAACCCGGCCGACACGCGCGAGGCGGTGCGCACCTACCTCATGCACGAGAGCGGGCGCTTCTACGACCAGGCCGCCGCCGATGCGCTGATCGATAAGGGCTCGGAGATGGTCGAGTTCCTGCAGCGCGAGACGCAGATGCAGTTCGTGCCCACGCTCTACCCCGACTACCACTGCGACGCCCCCGGCGGCGCGCAGGTGGGCCGCTCCATCCTGGCCGCGCCCTACGACATCCGCGGGCTGGGCCCGGACATGGCGCGCCTGAAGCCGCCGCTGGAGACCATCACCTTCATCGGGATGATGTTCAACTCGTCCAACGCGGACCTGAAGCACTTCTTCCGCGCGACCAAGTCGCTCACCTCCTTCCTGTACGTCGCCAGGCGCCTGGCCACGCACGTGAAGGAGCTGCTGCTCTACCGGCGCGGCGTGCAGGTGACCAGCGGCAACGCGCTGGCCGCGCGGCTGGCGCGCTCGGCGCTGGACCTGGGCATTCCCATTGAGACCTCGACGCCGGTGCGCCAGCTGGTCGTCGAGGGCGGCCGCGTGGTCGGCGTGCAGGTCGAAGGGCCGGACGGCGTGCGGCGTCTGCACGCGCGCCACGGCGTGGTGCTGGCCTGCGGCGGCTTCCCGCACGACCTCAAGCGCATCGCCCAGGCCTATCCGCACGTGGCGCGCGGCGGCGAGCACCTGTCGCCCACGCCCGTGAGCAACACCGGCGACGGCCTGGCGCTGGCCGAGTCCGCCGGCGGCGTGGCCGACATCCGCTATGCCGACAGCGCGGCCTGGATGCCGGTCTCGCGCGTGCCCCTGGGCAACGGCCGCGAGGGCGTCTTCCCGCACCTGCTCGACCGCTACAAGCCCGGCGTGATCGGCGTGCTGAAGAACGGCCGGCGTTTCACCAACGAGTCGGAGTCGTACCACGACGTGGGCGCCGCCCTGGTGCGCGCCTGCGAGGGCGAGAAGGAAACGGTCATGTGGCTGGTCTGCGACAAGGCCTGCCTGGCGAAGTACGGCCTGGGCTACGTCAAGCCCGCGCCGATGCCGCTGGGCCCGCACCTGCGCAGCGGCTACCTGCTGCGCGGCGCCACGCTGGCCGAGCTGGCGCGCAACGCCGGCATCGACCCGGCCGGCCTGGAGGCCACCGTGCGCGCCTACAACGAGCATGCCGTGCGCGGCGAGGACCCGGCCTTCGGCCGCGGCAAGAGCGCCTTCAACCGCTACCTGGCCGACCCCGAGCACGGCCCCAACCCCTGCGTGGCGCCCGTGCAGCAAGGCCCCTTCTACGCCGTGCGCGTGGTGATGGGCGACCTGGGCACCTTCGATGGCCTGCAGACCGGCCTGACGGGCGAGGTGCTGCGCCGCGACGGCTCCGCCATCGCCGGCCTGTACGCGGTGGGCAACGACCGCGCCAGCATGATGGGCGGCAGCTATCCTGGGGCCGGCATCACGCACGGGCCGAACATGGTGTTCGCCTACGTGACCGGCCAGCACATCGCCGACCGGGCCGCTGCCGCGCCCGCCATCCGCCCCGAGCAAGGAGTCCCCGCATGACCGTCATCGCCACCGCCCCCGCCCGTCCCTGGGTGGACCACCGCGTCTACACCATCGCGCTGCGCAAGATGCCCGAGTTCCTGCAGGTGTTCAACGAGCTGGCCATGCCGGTGCTGCTGGAGACGCTGGGCCACCCGCTGGGCTTCTGGACCAGCGTGGTCGGGCCGCAGAACCAATTCACCCACCTGTGGGCCTACGAGGACCTGGCCGACTACGAGCGCCGCTGCCGGGCGCGCGACACGCACCCGGACTTCCCCAAGTACCTGGCCGCGTCCGGCCACCTGATCACGGCGCAGGAGACGCAGCTGATCCGCGCCGCCGCCATGCCGGCCTGGGTGGCGCCTTAAGCGGCCATCAGCGCGCGCAGCGCCGGCGTGACCTCGGGCGTGACGCCGAACCACGCCGCGAAGCCCGGCCGGGCCTGGCTCAGCAGCATGCCCAGGCCGTCGGCGGCCGGGTTGCCGCGCGAGCGTGCGGCCGCCAGCAGCGGCGTCTCCAGCGGCGTGTAGACCACGTCGGACACCATGGCCGTGCGCGGCAGGCGCGCCAGCGACAGTTCCAGCGGCGGCTTGCCCTGCATGCCCTGGCTGGTGGTGTTGACCAGCAGCGCCGCATCGTCCAGCAAAGCCTCGCGTTCGGACCAGTCGTGCACCGTCGCCACCGGCCCCAGGCTGGCCGCGAGCGCCTCGGCTCTGGCGCGCGTGCGGTTGGCGATGCGCAGCGCCGGCACGCCCTGCGCCACCAGCGCGGCGCCCACCGCGCGCGCCGCGCCGCCGGCGCCCAGCATCACGGCCGGGCCGGTGTCGGCGCGCCAGCCGGGGTGCGCGTCGCGCAGGCCCTGCAGCCAGCCCTCGCCGTCGGTGTTGCGGCCGAGCAGACGGCCGTCGGGCAGCACGACGATGGTGTTGACGGCGCCGATCAGCCGCGCCATCGGCTCCACCTCGTCCAGGTGCGCCATCACCGCCACCTTGTGCGGGATGGTCACGTTGCAGCCGGCGAAACCCAGCGCGCGCAGGCCGCGCACGGCCTCGCCCAGCCGCTCGGGCGGCACCGGCAGCGGCACGTACGCGCCCGCCAGGCCATGTTCGGCCAGCCAGTGGCCGTGCAGCCGCGGCGAGCGCGAATGCGCCACCGGCCAGCCCATGATGCCGGCCAGGCGGAACGTTGCGGTATCGCTCATGCCGCGTCCTCCGCAGCGGTGAAGTGGGCCGCGTCCATCACGCGCAGCGGCTCGGCCACGCGCGGCGCGAAATCCATCTGCGCCAGCACGTCGCGCGCCAGGTCGATGCCGGGCGCGATCTCGAACACCTCCACGCCCTCGGCCGTGAGCCGGAAGCTGGCGCGCTCGGTGAGGTACAGCACCTCCTGGCCGCGCCGCAGCGCCTGCGGGCCGCTGAAGGTGATCTGGTCCACCCGGCGCACCAGCTTCCGCACGCCGCCCTGCTGCAGCACGCGCATGCGGCCGTCGCCGGTGGCCAGCTTCACGCCCTTGGCCGCCAGCGTGCCGCAGAACACCACCTTGCGCGCGTTCTGCGCGATGTCGATGAAGCCGCCCGGGCCCACCGTCACGCCGCCCAGGCGCGAGACGTTGACGCTGCCTTCCTCGTCGAACTCGCCGAAGCCCAGGAAGGCCACGTCCAGCCCGCCGCCGCCGTAGAAGTCGAACTGCGTGGCGGCGTCGAGCATGGCCGTCGCGTTGCGCGCGTAGCCGAACAGCACGCCGTCCATCAGCGTACCGCCGTAGGTGCCGTGCTCGATGGTCTGGTAGATGCGGTGCTGCTCGTCGCGCGCCGCGATCAGCTTGGCCACCGCGTCGGGCACGCCCACCCCGTAGTTGATGACGGGCCGCGCCTTGCCGGTGTTGAACAGCTCCAGCGCCGCGCGCCGCGCCACCGCCTGGCGCTCGCCGAAGGCCTCCTGCGCGGCGGCCCGCTCGCGGGCGTGGTCGGCCGCCTCGCTCTCGCGCCGGGCGGCGCCGGTCAGCTCGCCGCTGAAGGCCGGGTCGAAGGGAATGTCGTAGCTGGTGCGCTGCTGCGGATCGACCACGATCGCATCGACCCAGGCCGAGGGGATGCGCACCTCGCGCGCCTTGAGCGCGCCGCGCGGCAGCCGCTCGGCCACCTGCACGATGACGGTGCCGCCGCTGTTGCGCGCGGCCAGCGCCAGCGACTGCGCGTCGAGGTTGGCGGCCTCGTGCTCGAAGCTGATGTTGCCGTCCTCGTCGGCGGCGCTGGCGCGCACGATCGCCACGTGGATCGGGAAGGGCTTGTAGCGCAGCCACTCGCGCCCGTCGATGGTGACGACCTCGGCCAGGTCGTCCTTCGCCGCCCCGTTCATGCGCCCGCCGCCATGGCGCGGGTCGCACACCGTGCCCAGGCCGACGTGCGAGACCAGCCCCGGCCGGCCGGCGCCGATCTCGCGCATCAGCTGGCTCGACACGCCGCCGGGCAGGATGTAGGCCTCGATCTTGTCCGCCAGCGCTAGCTGCTGCATCGCCGGCGACCAGACCCAGTGCCCGCCGACCACGCGCTTGACCAGGCCTTCGTGCGCGAAGCAGTTCATGCCCTTGGTCTTCTTGTCGCCGATGCCCAAGGCGTGGATCAGCGTGAGATTGCGCGGCTGCTGCGTGGCGAGGAAGCGCGCCTGCACCGCCTCGAACAGGTGCGTGGCCTCCATCAGCCCGCCGCCGCCGCCCATCAGGCCCACCGTGTCGCCGTCGCGGATGAGGGCCGCCGCCTCGGCGGCCGCCATGAACTTGCCGTCTGCCATGGGTGTCTCCCTCAGCGGTTCACGTCGAACAGCACGGCGCCCTTCTTCAGCGCCGCCTTGGCGATCACGCCGCGGTGGATCTCGCTGGTGCCGTCGAAGATGCGGAAGATGCGCGCGTCGCGGTAGTAGCGCTCGATGGGCAGCTCCTTGCAGAAGCCCATGCCGCCGAACACCTGCACCGCGCGGTCGACCACGCGGCCCAGCGTCTCGGCCGCGTGCACCTTGACCATGGCGATCTGCTCGCGCGCGTCCAGGCCCTGGTCCAGCATCCAGGCGGCGTGGTAGACCATCCAGCGCGCCGCGTTGACCTCGATGACGCTGTCGGCCAGCATCTGCTGGACCATCTGGAAGTCGCCGATGCGGGTGTCGAACTGCCGGCGCTCGCCGGCGTACTGCAGCATCAGCTCGCACACGTGGCTGGCCTTGCCCACGGCGCGCGCGCCCACCTGCGCCAGGCGCACCACGTTGAGCGCGCCCATCGCCAGCTTGAAGCCCTGGCCGCGTTCGCCCAGCAGGGCCGCGTCGTCCAGCGGCACGTTGTCGAAGAACAGCTCGACGTGCGGCGTGCCGCGGATGCCCATCATCGGCTGGTCCTTGCCGACGGTGAAGCCGGGCAGGCCCTTGTCGACCATGAACATGCTGATCTCCTTTTCGCCCGTGCGGGCCGAGACCAGGAAGAAGTCGCTCCACTCGCCGTCGCTGATGAAGTGCTTGCTGCCGTTGAGCACCCAGCCGGTGGCGGTCTTCTCGGCGCGGGTGCGGATGCCGGCGGCGTCGGAGCCGGCGCCCGGCTCGGTGATGGCGATGGCGGCGGTGCGCTCGCCGCGCACGGAGGGGGCCAGCCAGCGCTCGATCTGCTCGCCGCGGCAGTGCAGCAGCGGTTCGTAGACGTTGCCGAAGGCGCGGCGGATCAGCTGGTCGCTGGTGTGGCCGAACTGCTCCTCGCACAGGATGCGGTCGAGGTTCGACAGGCCGCCGCCGCCCAGCTCGGCCGGCATGTTGAGGGCGTACAGGCCGAGGGCGAGGGCCTTGCCGTGGATCGCCTGCGCCGTCTCGCGCGCCAGCGCGCCGTCGGCCTCGAGGCGGTCTTCCAGCGGCCGCAGCTCCTCGGCGATGAAGCGACGCACCGTGTCGATCATCATCTTCTGTTCGTCGTTGAGGGTGAAGTCCATGGGGTGTCTCGATGAATGGTTCCGATCAGATGGCCGCGGAGCAGGCCATGCCAGCGCACCCGCGGAACTGGCTCTGCCAGGCCGCGGGGTGCGCCCCTTGGGGGGTATGGGCCGGCCACACGCAGTGAGGCCGGCCAAACGGGGGGAGCCTGTTACGCGCTGCTGAACCAGCGGGCGCCGAAGAAGAAGGGCAGGCGGTCCATGTCGCTACCCCAGGAACGGCCGGCTCGCCGCCAGGCATGCCGCGGCCCAGGCGTCGGGCGAGGCGTCGCGCTCGCGCTCCTCGTGGATCACCTCCACGCTCACCGGCAGGTCGGCCGGCAGTGCGGCGAACAGGCCGGCCAGGTCGATGCCGCCCTCGCCGGGCATCAGGCGGGCGCAGCGCGCGGTGTGGATCATCTCTTCGGTCGTGAAGTGCGTGCCGGGCGCGCCGTCGCAGATCTGGGCGTAGTGCAGCAGCGCGCGCGGGAGGGCGCGGATGTCCTCCAGCGAGGTGTGCGAGCGGCCGAAGTGCAGTGCGTCGACCAGGATGCCGGCGTTGCCCGGCATGCCCGCGTTGCGCACGACCCGCAGCGCCGCCTGCGCATCGGGCACGCCCGTCCAGGGCATGAACTCCAGGTCGGCCGTCATGCCGAAGGGGCGCATCGCCTCGCACAGGCGGGCGTAGTTCTGCGTCAGGCGGGCCTCGTCGGTGTCGTCGCCGGCCACCAGGATGGCGCGCGCGCCCAGCGCCGCGCCGGCCTCGTACAGCGCGGCCCAGCGGCCGGCGTCGAAGTCCGCGCCGATGCGGATCAGCTCCAGGTCGAACACGCCGACGCCGGTGTCGCGCAACGCGGCCTGCGTCTCGCGCAGCACGTCGGGCCGGCCCAGCAGGTGCTGCTGCGGGCCGCCCGGTGCGTTGGGCCACAGGCGCAGGCCGACGAAGCCGTAGCCCTGGCGCGCGGCCAGCGCCACCGCCTCGGGCGGCGTGCAGCGGTGGGAGGTGAGGTAGGCGAGGGAGAGGGCGCGGGTCATGTCGGGCTTTACTGCATCGGCGAGACGGAGGTGGGCAGGGCGATGGTCGACACCATGTCCGTGGTCAGGTGCGAAGGCCCGCCCTTGGGCGGCCAGAGGCCTTGCGCCACGGCGTCGGCGCGCGCCCGGCTGCGCGCGTCCAGGCCGGGGTAGGCCCAGATGTTGGTGAAGCGCGGCGCGCCGTCCAGCGCCACCATGGCGACGACGCAGGGCGAGATCGCCTCGCGCGCCGGCAGGTACTGCTGCCACAGGTCGATGGTGGGCTGCGTGCCGCCGGGCCGGATGCCGTAGGTACGGATCTCGTAGACCGGCCCGGCGATGCCCGATTCGGCGCTGGGGCGCGCCGGCTTCATCCACGGGAAGCCGCGGTAGCTGGCCAGTTCAAGGTGCTGGTAGAGATCGCCGCAGCCGAAGGGACTGGCCGCGCGCTGCGTGCGCTCGCGCTCGGCCTGCAGCGCGGCCAGGTCGGCGAAGCCGCGCAGCACGATCATGCGGTTGAGCGTGCCGATGTCGGTGGACCAGCAGGCGAGCAGTTCGCCCTGCGCCTCGGGCGCGGTGGCGAAGGCGTGGACCTGCGTCGCGGCCTGGGCCGTGGTGCCGAAGGGCAGGGTGAGGGTGGCGAGTTCGTAGTACATGGGTGCTTGTCCGGTTCAGTGCAGGTCGGCGTCGGCCGGCGTGCCGGCCGCGTGCCGCGCGGCCAGGTGGCCGAAGGTCATGGCGGGGCCCAGGGTGATGCCGCCGCTGGGGTAGCGCCCGCCCATCAGGCTGTTCATGTCGTTGCCGGCCGCGTACAGGCCGGGGATGGGCGCGCCGGATGCATCGAGCACGCGCGCGTCGGTGTCGGTCTTCAGGCCGGCGAAGGTGCCCAGGCTGCCGGGCACCACGCGCACGGCGTAGAAGGGGCCGCGTTCGACCGGCGCCATGCAGGGGTTGGCATGGCCGGCGGCGGCGTCGCCCTGCACGCGGTTGTAGAGCGTCTCGCCCTTCGCGAAGTCCTCGTCGCGGCCGGCGGCGGCCATCGCGTTCCAGCGCGCCACGGTGGCCTGCAGCCCGCCGGCGTCGATGCCGCAGGCGCCGGCCAGTTCGGCCAGCGTGCGGCCGCGGCGCAGGTAGCTGTTGGCCAGCCAGCCGCGCAGGGGCAGCGGCGCAGGCTTGGCGGCGCCCAGGCCGTAGCGGCGGATGAAGGCGTGGTCGCAGACCAGCCATGCCTGCACCGGCCGGCCGGCCGGCGTGGCCGCCAGCAGGGCTTGCATGAAGTCGTAGTAGGAGTCGGCTTCGTTGACGAAGCGCCGGCCGTCCTCGCGCACCGCGATCAGGCCGGGCTTGGCGCGCTCGATCAGGTGCGGGAAGTGCGCCACCGTGCCGTCGGCACGCGGCACCAGCGACACGGGGGCCAGCGCGGCGGCGCTCGTCTGCGAGGCATCGACGATGCCGCCAGCCGACTCGCCCAGGCGCAGGCCGTCGCCGGTGTCGGCCCAGACGGCGGCCGAGCGGTGTTCCGTGCCGTTCGGCGCGTGCGGCAGCAGCGCCTTCTTGCGCGCCGCGTCGTGCGGGAAGCCGCCGCAGGCCAGCACCACGCCGCGCGCCGCCTCGACGCGCAGCGGGCCGTCCGGACCGTCGAGCACGGCGCCGTGCACGCGGGCGCCGTCGCGCAGCAGCCGGCGCGCGGCATGGCGCGTGCGGACGTCGACGCCCGCCTCGAAGGCCGAGGCCGCCAGCGCACCGGCCAGCGCATGCCCGTTGACCAGCCGCATGGCGTGCCGGTGCAGCAGCAGGTCGCGCCCGTGGCCCAGCACGCGCCGCGCGACGTAGGCGAAGGAGGCCGGCTTGTGCAGCGCGTTCAGGAAGTGCCGCAGCTCCGCGCCCGAGGCGATGCCCATGCCCCACAGCGTGGTCTCGGCCAGCGGCGGGCGCAGCAGGCCGCGGCGCGCGCCCAGGCGACGCGCATCGAAGGGGGCGGCGCACACGGAGCGTCCGCCCAGGGCCGCGTTCGGCGTGCGGCCGTGGAAGTCGGGGATCGCGTTGCCGTCGATGAACTGCAGTGCGGTGTGGCGGCGAAAGAAGTCCACCATGCGCGGCGCCGCTTCGAGGTAAGCGCGGGCGTGCGCCTCGTCGAAGCGCTCGCCCAGTTCGTGGCGCAGGTAGGCCAGCGGGCGCTCGATGTCTTCCTCGATGCCGGCCGCGCGCGCCAGCGGGTTGCGCGGGACCCACATCCAGCCGCCCGACCAGGCCGTGGTGCCGCCGAGGAGCGGCTCCTTCTCCGCCAGCACCACCGCGAGGCCGAGGTGCGCGGCCGTGACTGCGGCGGCCAGCCCTCCGGCTCCGGAGCCCAGCACGAGCAGGTCGCAGGCGATCGACGGCGTGGTGGCGGGCTCGGGCATGAAGGCTATTCGGCGTAGATCGGCCGCCGCTTGGCGGCCGCCTGGCGCGCTTGCGACGGGCGCTGGAAGAAGGGCGAGGTGCCGCTGGCGGCCGCCATCTGCTCGGCGATGGCCAGCAGCTCGGGTGCCAGCGCGTCCATGCGCGCCTCGGTGAAGCGGGCGCTGGGCCCGGCGATGGTGATCACGCCGATCGGCGGCTGGCCGGCCAGGCGCACCGGCGCGGCCATGGCCGAGAGGCCGAGGGTGTAGGTGTCCACCGTGGTGCTGTAGCCGCGCTCGCGGGCGGCGTGCACGCGAGCGAGCATCTCCTGCAGCGTGCGCGGCGCGTTCGGGCCGTACTCCTTCGGCCGGCCGAGGCCCTGGCGCGAGGCCAGCGCGAGGGCCTGCTCGTCGTCCAGCGCTGCCATCCAGGCCAGCCCTGAGGCGGAGCACGACAGGCGCGCGTCGCTGCCCATGTCGGGGTCGTAGCGCAGGCCCTGGCGCGCGCCCTGCGCGCGCGCCACCCAGGTCAGCCGCTCGCCGTCCACCACCGACAGGCGCACCAGCTCGCCGGAGATCTCGGCCAGCCGGTCCAGCAGCGGCTGCGAGAAGTCGACGATGCCGCTCACGCTGAGGAAGGACAGGCCTAGCGAGACCAGCTTGGTGGTGAGCATGTAGCTGCCCAGCTCGCGCGGC
>Ga0164243_10001935_pt1 | contig 34760 bp, 29 predicted proteins | sample OricompcompostOP_FD_108781 | JGI IMG/M metagenome (GOLD analysis project Ga0164243, IMG submission 108781) | Organic Plus compost microbial communities from Emeryville, California, USA - Original compost - Organic plus compost (OP) | ecosystem: Engineered > Solid waste > Mixed feedstock >...
AGCTCAAGCACTTCCGCCGCATCGCAACCCGCTTCGATCGGCGCGCCAAACACTTCCTCAGCTTTCTCCAACTCGCCGCAGCTATGCTGTGGATGCGATGAATGTCGATTCAGCCTAGAGCATCGGACGTTCATGTGAGTCCATATCCTGCGGCGGTGAAGTAGTTTCTGCATTCTGTTTGGGAGAAGAGATTGCAGATATTGCCGATGGCCTGCCACAGGGCGTCGATTGTTGTGACGGCCTTGGCACGCAGATGCGCCTTGAGCTTGGCGAAGGCCATTTCGATCGGATTGAGATCGGGGCTGTAGGGCGGCAGGAACAGCATCCATGCGCCTCTGGCCTTAATGGCCGCCTCGGCTGCCGGACTCTTGTGGGCAGCGAGGTTGTCGAGGATGACGACATCACCCTTTGCCAGCGTCGGAGCGAGTTGCGTTTCGACGTAGGTTTCGAATATGCGCCGGTTCATCGGCGTGTCGATGACGAAAGGGGCGGTGAGCCCATAACAGCGCAGCCCGGCGATGAAGGTCTGCGTCTTCCAATGTCCGAACGGTGCCTTTGAGCGCAGCCGTTGGCCCTTCAGGCAGCGTCCGCGCAGGCGTGTCATCTTGGTGGTGGTTCCGGTTTCATCGATGAACACCAGCCGATGCGGCTCAAGGCGCATCCGCGGCTGGCGTTTGGTCCGCCATTCCTGCCGCGCCTTTCTGACGTCAGGACGATCTTGCTCGCTGGCCAGCAGCGTTTTTTTTGAAGCGGTAGCCATTCCTGATGAGCCAGCGCGAGATCGAGGCGGCAGCCACCTGGACACCTGCAGCAGTGGCCAGTTCGGCGGCAAGCTCCGACATGGTGATATCGTCCTTCTCGGCCACGCGACCAAGCAGAAACCCACGATGCGGGTCGAGCTTGGAATGGCGGCGACCGCCACTGGCCTTGGGGCCAGGCTCTCAGTCTTTCGATAGTTCCTCATCAGGATCACAACGAACGAAACCGACACCCGAAAATGGGCCGCCGCCGCATGCCGTGAATGGCCGGCGTCGACATAACCAACAACTCGTTCACGCAGATCGATCGAATACGGCTTGGGCATCGCAAATCACCTCCACAGGGAAGTGAATCACAAACGCTGCCTCACCGGAATCCCTATCGATTCAAGCTGAACATCCGACGCTCTAGCAGGGTGATTGGACGCCATGCCTTGCCGGTCGGTCAGCGCCGTCCCTAAATTCGTCCGCTGCCGCCATGGCGGGCAGGGCGCTCGCGTCGGGAGGTCGTGGCGGGCGTTTCCCATGATGGCCGGGTAACGCTTTCCGCAACTTCTGCTCCTTAAACTGCAGAGCCCCTGAAGTTGGTGCGTCGGTTTATGGCGGCCGGTTTCCGGCAATGGCAAGCGGTCTTGCGTTCGAGCGATGGCATACCAAGTCTGGAGTGGACGGTGCCAGCGGCAAGCGTGGGAAACTGCGTCGCGCCTATAAAGCCCCCATGGTGGGGCGGACCGACATAGGCGGCAAAATGATTGTCGCCCGGGTGCAACTGACGGGCATTCTCACGCTGCAGGAATCTTGAAAGACGGGTCAAATACGGCGCGCGCCATCTTTTGGTTTCTTGGATGGCCCCATTCGCCGATGAAGTCGAGCCGCCACGGCAGTCCGGCCGCTGCATGATGCAAATCGGAGATGCTGTAGTGATAGGGATCTTTGTGCGGGTGTGAGACTATGCCCGGACATTGTTCGACAGGATGATGCAGTGTGTTGTTTGGCGCCGCAAAGATCGTGAAAAAGAACGTTGTCGGCTTTGTAAGGTGATCAGCGAGCTTCGCCAGGCAAAGGCGCATGTGGTTGAGCGGAAGATGGGTGAATACGGACTGCGCGATACAGAAGTCGAACTCGGTCGGCAGACCCGGAAACGTGAAGTCGTCATCGATGACGAGATGATCGCGCGGCAGTTTGTCGGCTAGTCCCTCGGGAACGATTTCTTTTTCGTAACCCGCATCGAGAAGAGGACGGCTTAGGTCGGTACCCCAATAGTTTCCCGCGGCAAGGTACCGAACGGCGGGGACTCCCAACCGCAGGCTTCCGCACCCGATGTCGAGCAGGCGGCTTTCAGGTCGCAGGCTGTGTCGCTTGAGAAAATCAAGCTGGTTGCGACCATATTCCTCCCATTCCCCTCCGATAATTTTGCGGTGTTCGCCCTCCTGCACGATTCGCTGTATTGCTTCGTTATTATAGTAGATCGAGAAAGCAGACATTTATCGCCCTGAAGAATGAGATCTGCGCCTTACTCGTCCAGAAGTCGTACATTATCTCGCGAGCGTAGGCTCCGACCCGTCCAGTATCATTCCTGGTCGAGACTATCGCATTTTGGAGCACGGACACAATGACTGTTCCCGACTTTCGCAAAGCAGGTTCCCGTTTCTTTCACGAGGAGCCTTCGGCGCTTGAAGAAATCTTTCCTGTATCCGTCATCCGGAATGGCCGGAGGAAACTTTTCGGGACGGGGCTTGCGTGCTTGACTGAAAATTTGGGCTAACCTATTGAGATGCCCGTGAAACGCCGGGAGCGACGAGGCCTCGTGGCGGAGTGGTTACGCAGAGGACTGCAAATCCTTGCACCCCGGTTCGATTCCGGGCGAGGCCTCCAAATTTCCTGATCCCGTTTCATCGGCCGCCGGTTCCTGCATCGTCCCCAGGAATCTCGCGGCGAAGAGGGGACTTCGGCCACATGCTGTGGCAAGGTCTCCGCCAAGGGACAGCGGCGGCAAAACCCGCGCCGGAGCGGGCCAGCGCCAGAATGGGACTGTCAGGGGCATGATCAGCGATTTCTCAGAGCGTCGCCTCAAGATGGTGGACGGCCAGATCCGCACCACCGACGTCACCAGCGCGCCCTTGCTGGACGCTTTTCTGACCGTTCCGCGCGAGCGCTTCATCGGCTCCGCCGATCCGGCGATCGCCTATATCGACGAGGATATCCGGGTCGCCACCGGGCCTGAAGGACCGCGTTACCTCATGGAGCCGTCGCCGCTGGCGCGGCTGATCCAGCTTGCGGACGTGCAGCCTTCCGACACCGTGCTCGATGTCGGCTGCGGCACCGGCTACAGCAGCGCCATCCTGTCGCGGCTGGCGCGATCGGTGGTGGCGGTGGAAAGCGATTCGGGCCTGGCCGCGCAGGCGTCCGCCGCGTTGGCGCAGACCGGCTGCGCGAATGTTGACGTGGTCACGGGTCCCTTGTCGCAGGGCCATTCGGCGGCTGCGCCCTACGACGTGATTCTCATCAACGGCAGCGTGGAGGAAGTGCCTCAGGCGCTGTTCGACCAGCTGGCGGAGGAGGGCCGTCTCGTCGCCGTCGAAGGTAACGGAAATGCGGGCGTCGCCCGTCTGTTTTTAAAGACTACTGGTGTCGTTACCGGACGCCGTGCATTTAATGCGGCAATTAAGCCACTACCCGGATTCGAACGGGCGCGCGTTTTCGAGTTCTGAGTTATTTGCCTTGCGGCCAACGCGTTCTCATGTTGGCTAAGGCGTTAAATAATCGTTGCCGACTCGTCCCGGATTCGGGGTGACGACGGCGGCGGGGAACATCAGCGGTGCGGCATCGAGTCCGGCGGAGCGATCCATATCGCGTTGGTTCCCGTGAGCGAATGAGGGACGTGCCGTGCTTTCTGTGAACAAGAGTCTTTTCGCCGCGCTTCTGGTGTCCGCGGCCGCGCTCTCGCCGATGACGGCCTCCGCGGAGACCATCTTCGGCGCGCTCTCCAAGGCCTACCAGAACAATTCCCAACTCAACGCGGAGCGCGCAGGCGTGCGCGTCACCGACGAAGGCGTGGCCATCGCCAAGTCCGGTTATCGTCCCACCATCGCCGGTTCCGCCAGCATCGACTATTCGACCACGCGGGGCCGATCGGGCGGGGTGAAGGGCACGACGCGTCTGACGACGGGCAGCTTCGGCATCCAGATCGATCAGACCATCTTCGACGGCTTTCAGACCCGCAACAACGTCGCGGCCGCCGAGGCGCAGGTGCAGGCCTCCAACGAGAACCTGCGCAACACCGAGCAGAACATCCTCTACAACGCCGCCGCCGCCTATATGGACGTCATCCGGGATCGGCAGATCGCGGTGCTGACCGAGCAGAACCTGAAAGCCATGACCGAGCAGGTTCGAGCCGCCCGGTCGCGTCTGGAGGTCGGCGAGGGCACCCGGACCGATGTGGCCCAGACGGAGGCACAGCGGTCTTCGGCGATCGCCCAGCTCAGCGCGGCGCGCGCGCAGGCGCTTGCCAGCGCCGCGACCTACCGCCAGATCGTCGGCGACGATCCGGGCAAGCTCAAGGCCGCGCCGCCATTGACGAAGCTGCTTCCCAGGAGCATCGATTCGGCCTTTGCGCTGGCGGCCAACGAACACCCTGCCATTCTCGCCACCGAACACGCCGTCGACGCGGCTGCGTTCAACGTCAAGTCGGCGGAAGGCGCGCTGCTGCCGCAGCTTTCGGCGTCGGCCGGCGTTTCGAGGGACTATCGCAACACCGACCTTCCGGGTGTCGGCAGCGGCGGCGGCTCGGACGGGTATTCCAACTCGGCGAGCGTCGGAGCGACGCTGACGATCCCGATCTATCAGGGCGGCCGGGTTTCGGCGCAGGTGCGCCAGAACAAGGAATCGCTGTCGCAGGCGCGCATCGAGGTCGACGTCAGCCGCGACCAGGTGCGTCAGGCCGTCGCCTCGGCATGGTCGCAATACACGGCCGCGCGCGAGAGCGTCGATGCGAACCGCGCGCTGGTCTCCGCCGCGCAGCTCGCGCTGGACGGCGTCATCGAGGAGCGCAATGTCGGCCAGCGCACCACGCTCGACGTCCTGAACGCGCAGAACGATGTGACCACGGCCAAGATCGATCTCGCCAATTCCGAGCATGACGTCGTGGTGGCGAGCTATGCCATCGTGCTGGCGATCGGGCATCTGTCCGTTGATCGCCTCGGGCTCCAGGTCGCGGTCTATCATCCCGAAGAGCACTACAAGGCCGTCAAGGACAAGTGGTACGGGCTGCGCACGCCGGACGGCCGCTGAGGCCGGCACCGCTTCGGGAACCGCACGCCGGCCGAACGGCGCATCTGTTCGAAGCGAGCTATGACCTACGCTGGCGGCAGGCGGAACCGGTGCCGCGTTTGTCCCGGCTGCTGCTGATTGCTTGAAATTCTCTGCTGCGTTGAAATCCCCTAATCTGTTGAAATCCCATGCATCGGGAGAATGGGGATTCTCGTCTCGGGGCCGATCCGCTACGCTCGGGAAGGTGATTCGACGGTGGCCGGACCATCGCGGATTCGGAATTCTGGGTCACAAGGGCGGCGGATGTGACGATGGCGACAGCAAGCAGCGCACAGCGCGAACCTTCGATGGAAGAGATACTGGCTTCGATCCGCAGGATCATCGAAGACAGTGATGGTGGACGTCGACCTGCCGGCGATGTCTCGGAGCAGCTTGACGAAGCGGAGCAGACTGCCGGGGCCGAAACGGGAGCCGCCGAAGCGGATGCCGGGGAGGTGGAAGTCTTCCGCAGCGAATTGCGCGCCGTCCCGATCGATCCCGATCCAAGCGATCGGGCATCCGTATCTCTGCCGACCGAGGCCGCTCCCAAGACGTTCGATTTTGCAGCAAGCGAGCCGGCCGCCGCTTCCACGACGCGGCCGACTTCGCTGGCCGAACTCGGTGCCCGCGTCGCCGCCGGCGAGAATTTCAGTGCCGCCGCGGCCCGGCCAGTCCCGGAGACGGCGCCCGAAATTGAGCCCGACATCGAACCGGTGGGCAGCGACCGGTTTTCCGGACAGGCCGAGCCTGTGCAGGCCTTTGACGCCGATGCCTCGCCGTCCGACGAGCCGCAGGTCGAGATCGACGACGACGACCTTCTCCTCGATGAGCCGGAAGACCAGCCGGCTGCAATGGCCGCGCCCCGACCGACGCTCGTCTCGGAGCAGACCGGACGCCAGGTGGCTGCCGCGTTCGGCGAATTGTCGGAAGCCTTCGCCAGCCGCAGCAAGAAGAGCTTCGACGAGATGGCCGAGGAGATGCTGCGGCCGATGCTGCAGGATTGGCTGGACAACAATCTGCCGACGCTGGTCGAGCGCCTGGTGCGCGAGGAGATCGAGCGGGTGGCGCGCGGCGCCGGCTGAGCGGGACCGCCTCTCAGCCGCCGACCCGCTCCATCAAGGCCCTGGCGCCGAACGGCGCGCGCACCTTTCCTTCGGTGATAAAATAGACGAACACGTCGCGCGCTTTCTCCGGCGCGACCGTCGCGGGATCGGCCTTCGGCAGGTCGTCCGGCTCGCCGCCGTCCGCCCACGTCTTCACGCGTCCGGCCCATTCGTCCAGCCGCCTGGGTTCGTAACAATCCGGGTTCTCGTCCTTGCCAGTCTGCAGCCGGGCGTAGACGAAATCGGCGGTGACGTCGGCGATGGCCGGATAGGTGTGGTGGTCGGCATAGACGATCGCCACGTCGTATTTCCGCACCAGCGCAGGGAACTCCGGAACGACAAAGCTGTCGTTGCGCACCTCCACCGCGTGGCGCAGCTTCACGCCGTCCTGCTTGTCCGGCAGAAGCTTGAGGAAGGCCTCGAAGTCGTCCGGGTCGAACTTCTTCGTCGGTGCGAACTGCCACAGGATCGGCCCGAGCTTCTCGCCGAGCGCGGCCACGCCGGAACCGAGGAAGCGCTCCATCGATTCGCCGGCCTCGCCGAGCACACGGCGGTTGGTGACGAAGCGGTTGCCCTTGAGCGCGAACACGAAGCCATCGGGTGATTCATTGGCCCACTTCACGAAGGTCGGTTCCTTGAAGCTGGAATAATAGGTGCCGTTGACCTCGATCGTCGGCACCTGTCGCGACGCGTAATGCAACTGCTTCGCCTTCGCCAGCTTGTCCGGATAGAAGGACGTGTCCCACGGCTCGAAGGTCCAGCCGCCCATTCCCGCCCGTATCCGGCCGGGGCGGATCGTTCCTGACTTTGCCATGCGTTCCTCCTCGAAGACTGCGGATCGCCTCAGCGAGACCTGCCGTCTGGAGCATTTCCGGTGAAAACAGGATCGCCTTCAATGCTCCATCCTTTTTGTTCCTACGCAATTGCGGACGCAAAACCGCTGCACACTTTTGCTGGAATTGCTCTAGAAACCACGTGCGCCCGGCTCTTGCCACCGCAAACGGTAAAGACGGTGCACGCTCCTGCCAATTCCGGCCCAAAGCTGGTCCAAGCCCGAGCGTGAAGAGTCTTTCCGCGAAAGGCGCCGGTCCGGTTTCATGCGGCGTCACTACCCCAAATGGGGTGTGCGGAATGTTTGCGCCGGCGTTAGTATCGGCAATCTAATCCCGGTTCTTTGGCTCGGGGGCGGCAGGCGGCACCCAACGGCCGCCGTTCGCCGTATGCTGGGGGCAGAGCGGGCGGGCCGGGCGGCCTGTCCGCTCATTTTTCGGGACGGCAGGCGGTTCTGTCTTGCTTGCACAAATCTTGCGCGGTCAGGACGTGTCGCGTCCTTCCAGCGCGTAGAGCGCCAGCCCGGTCGTTCTCGACAGCACCTCATGAACTTCATGCCGGCCCCTGCGCCGCCAGCCCGGCGGCCGGCCCATGCGCAGCGGCCAACAGCGAATGATTTTCGTGCGCGTTTTTTCGCCGCGTGCGGCGGCCTGGGAGTGGCGGCGCCACAACTCTGCGGCCGCTTCCTTGTCGGCTGCGCCTCGCGCTACGGCTTCCCTTTCCTGCGCGCGTGCGGTTGCGCGGTGGCGCCAGCGGGCGAAGCGCCTGGCTTGGCCCGGCAGGTCGTCCAGCGCCCGTTCGAGCGCCTGCAACCGCAGGACAAGCCGCGTCGCATCGACCGGATCGCCGGGCGCCGGCGGCGGCGGAATCGGTGACGGCTGGGTGTAACCGGGAACCGAGATGCGCGGCATGCAGGTCCGGGCAGGCCGGCGCGGATGCCAGGGAGGCAGGGTATCCAGCAGCGGAAGCATATGTCCGCGGATGGCGGCGCCTCCTGTCGCTCCGGGGCGGCTGCCGGGTTCGGCCCTGCGGCCGTGCGTCCGCCGATCGGTGTAAAGGACCACTGCCGGCGCACCCCCACCCCTAACCGTGCCGGGGCGAGCCACGGGTCTCGCCCGTCCTTCGGACCCCCGCAAGGGGGAGGGGGATTTTGCAGCGCCTGCGCTCAGTTTATCTGCTGGAGAACCAAGCGAGACGTCGGCGACTCCCTCCCCCTTGCGGGGAGGGGTAAGGGGTGGGGGTGCGCAAACGCCTGCAGGAATCCCGAGACCGCCCGAGCCTGCACCTCCCGGCACGGACCGCACAGGCACGACGAGCATCTCGCGCGCGGCGGCGATGACCAGCCGTCGCGCCGCCGACTCGGCCGGCCGCAACAGCCTGAGCACGGCACGATGAAGATGACGAGGTAGAACGCGACGTCCGCCCTCAGGGAGAGGTCCGCAATCGTCGGACTGCCCGGCGGGAGTAACAACGGCCGTGCCGGCAAATCCCGCCATCGCTACAAGCATCGCCACGATGCGCTTCAGCGCCGCGCGGTTTATCTCGATTGCCAGGTCCCAGTCCACCACCGTCTCCATTCAGGCGGCGGGATTATAGCGCGGGTGGGGAGAGGGTGGATAAAGGGGGTATCGCTATTGTGGAGGGATTGCCGGTACTGACGGCGGATCGGCAGGAAGTTGAGTGAAGGAACTGGGACTGTCGCGGCCCCGCAATTCCATCGAGTGGAACGTCACCGTAATCCGTTGGCTGCGATCAGATTCCGCACGTCCAATGCGGATGCCTGATACACTTTCTGGTAAGATACGCAAATGAAGAACATCGGCACTGTCAATTTCGATCTGCCCGAGGTCGGCGAGTACATCGAATATCTCTCCGATTCGTCCCTGCGCGATTACGATATAATCGTAATCGATCCCACTTTTCCTGATCTCTCTCGCATTCAGTTTGGCGGAGGTGGCTCGTGTGTCGACATTGAAGACGGGACCCAGCTAACGAAGGCAATTACGCATTGGAAAGGTGAGATTCATGACGCACTGAAGGCTGGAAAGGCGATCTTTTGCATTCTCAGCAGTTCTGTGGATGACGCCATTGCAGTTGGTTACACCACCCCCAGAAAGGGACATCGTACCTACAGTACCCATACTGCAAATAACTATATGCTATTGCCGACAGCTGTTGACCTGAGGAATGCTAAAGGCCGACGAATTAAGATCGCCGATGCCCACTATCGTGAACTCTACCAGGCAATCAGCGGCGTTGCTGAGTACAAGGTCATTATCAACTCGCCGCTCGCAAAGAAAGTGTATCTTACTAACGACGGGAGCGGAGCCGTTGGTGGCGTTGTGCAGATCGACGGTCTTCCTGGCCACCTGGTGCTCGTGCCCTATTTCAACTTATCTGAAATGGTCGAGGACGGTGATGATGGTGCAGTCTGGACCGCTGAAGCGATCAAAATTTCAAAAAGGGTCGCCAGCCAGTTAATCGCCATTGACAAAGCTCTGAGATCAGAGGGCGACGAGACGCCGGCGCCCGCCTGGGCTGAATCCGTACGACAGCCTGCGGGTGTCGCAAAGATCGATCGTGCAATAGCAAAAATCGATACAGAGATATCAGGCCTGGAAAAAGCGAAAGAGAAGAGAACCGCCGAGAAGGCTGACCTCCAACGATATCAGGCGCTGTTATACGAGAACGGCAAGATTCTCGAGGAAGCAATTGAAAGCAGTCTCAAGCTTCTCGGATACAAGGTCGAAAATTATCGGAATTACGACCTTGAGATAGATCACATTATCGTTGGGCCAAGCGGTTTGCGGCTAATCGGTGAGTCAGAGGGTAAGGACAATTCTGCCATCGACATCACTAAGTTCCGCCAACTCGAATCGAATATCAACGAGGACTTCGCCCGAGACGAGGTAGATTCGCCTGCGAAGGGCATCTTGTTCGGTAACGGGTATAGACTAGCTGAGCCCTCAAACGCGAAAATGAATTTACGAACAAGTGCCTAGTGAACGCAGCGCGGCTGGGTACTGCACTGGTAAGGACCAGAGATTTGTACGAGGTAGTCGTTCACATTCTCGACAATCCCAAGAATGCTGCATTCAAGGAGAAATGCCGAGATGCCATCGAAACAACATCAGGTAATGTCGTCAAATTTCCTCTAATTGACTAAGCCCCTCTCTACTCCGCCGCCTCGCGCTTCCTCCCGCCCGGCCGGCGCTCCAGCAGTTCCTTCAAGAACTGCCCCGTATAGCTCCGCGGTTCCGCCACGATATCCTCCGGCGTCCCGCTCGCCACCAGTTCGCCGCCGCCGTCGCCGCCTTCGGGGCCGAGGTCGAGGATCCAGTCGGCGGTTTTTATCACTTCGAGATTGTGCTCGATGACGACGACCGTGTTGCCCTGGTTGACCAGTTCCTGCAGCACTTCCAGCAGTTTCGCCACGTCGTGGAAGTGCAGGCCGGTGGTCGGCTCGTCGAGGATGTAGAGCGTCTTGCCGGTCGCCTTGCGCGACAGTTCCTTGGCGAGTTTTATCCGCTGCGCCTCGCCGCCGGACAGGGTCGTGGCCTGCTGGCCGATATGGATGTAGCCGAGGCCGACATCCTTCAGCGTCTGCAATTTATCGCGCACCGCCGGCACCGCCGAGAAGAATTCGACGCCTTCCTCCACCGTCATGTCGAGCACGTCGGCGATCGACTTGCCCTTGAAGGTGACGTCCAGCGTTTCGCGGTTGTAGCGCTTGCCGTGGCAGACGTCGCAGGTGACGTAGACGTCGGGCAGGAAGTGCATCTCGATCTTGATGACGCCGTCGCCCTGGCAGGCCTCGCAGCGGCCGCCCTTGACGTTGAAGGAGAAGCGGCCCGGCTGGTAGCCGCGCGCCTTCGCCTCCGGCAGGCCGGCGAACCAGTCGCGGATCGGCGTGAAGGCGCCGGTGTAGGTCGCCGGATTGGAGCGCGGGGTGCGGCCGATCGGCGACTGGTCGATGTCGATGACCTTGTCCAAAAATTCCAGGCCCTCGATGCGGTCATGCTCGGCCGGGTGCTCGCGCGAGCCCATGATGCGGCGCGAGGCGGCCTTGAACAGCGTCTCGATCAGGAAGGTCGACTTGCCGCCGCCCGAAACGCCAGTGACGGCGGTGAAGGTGCCGAGCGGGATCTCCGCCGTGACGTTTTTCAGGTTGTTGCCGCGCGCGCCCACGATCTTGATGCGCTTGCCCTTCTTGCCCGGCCGGCGCTGGTCAGGCACCGCGATCTCCAGCTCGCCCGACAGGTATTTGCCGGTGATCGACTCCGGATTGGCCATGATCTCGTTCGGCGTGCCCTTGGCGATGACGCGCCCGCCGTGGATGCCGGCGGCCGGGCCGATGTCGACGACATAGTCGGCGTGCAGGATGGCGTCCTCGTCATGCTCGACGACGATGACGGTGTTGCCGATGTCGCGCAGGTGCTTGAGCGTATCGAGCAGGCGGGCGTTGTCGCGCTGGTGCAGGCCGATGGACGGCTCGTCGAGCACGTAGAGCACGCCGGTGAGCCCCGATCCGATCTGGCTGGCCAGGCGGATGCGCTGGCTCTCGCCGCCCGACAGCGTGCCGGAATTGCGCGCCAGCGTCAGGTAGTCGAGACCGACGTCGTTCAGGAAGCGCAGCCGCTCGCGGATTTCCTTGAGCACGCGCACGGCGATCTCGTTCTGCTTCTCGTTCAGCTTTCCCGGCAGGTCGGTGAACCATTGGTCGGCCTTGCGGATCGACTGTTCCGTCACCTCGCCGATATGCTTGCCGGCGATCTTCACCGCCAGCGCCTCGGGTTTCAGGCGATAGCCGTTGCAGGCGGGGCAGGGGGTGGCCGACATGAAGCGCTCGATCTCCTCGCGCATCCAGGCGGATTCGGTCTCCTTCCAGCGGCGTTCGAGATTGGGGATGACGCCTTCAAAACTCTTGGTCGTCTTGTAGGAGCGCAAGCCGTCGTCATAGTGGAACGTGACCTCGTTGCTGCCCGTGCCATGCAGGATGGCGTACTGGCCCTCGAACGGGATATCCTTCCACCTGTCGCCCGGCTTGAACCCGAAAACCTTGCCCAGCGCTTCCAGCGTCTGCGCGTAGTAGGGCGAGGTCGATTTCGCCCAGGGCGCGATGGCGCCGTCGCGCAGCGTGGCGTTCTCGTCCGGCACGACGAGCCGCGGGTCGATGGCGCGCTGGCTGCCCAGGCCGTCGCAGGTCGGGCAGGCGCCGAACGGGTTGTTGAAGGAAAACAGCCGCGGCTCGATCTCCGGAATGGTGAAGCCGGACACCGGGCAGGCGAATTTTTCGGAGAACAGGATACGCTCATGCGTCTCGTTGAGCGACTTGTTGGCGGCGCCGCCCTCGGCGGTCTCTTCCTTCGGCAGCGGCCGGTCGGCGAATTCCGCCACGCACAGGCCATCGGCCAGTTTCAGCGCCGTCTCGACGGAATCGGCCAGCCGCGTAGCGAGGTCCGGGCGCACCACGATGCGGTCCACCACCACGTCGATGTCGTGCTTGTATTTCTTGTCGAGCGCCGGCACGTCGGCGATCTCGTAGAACGTCCCGTCCACCTTGACGCGCTGGAACCCCTTCTTCTGGAGTTCCAGCAACTCCTTTTTGTATTCGCCCTTCCGGCCGCGCACGATGGGCGCCATGATGTAGAGGCGCGTGCCTTCCTCCAGCGCCAGCACGCGGTCGACCATCTGCGAGACCGTCTGGCTCTCGATCGGCAGGCCGGTCGCCGGCGAATAGGGCACGCCGACGCGCGCGAACAGCAGGCGCATGTAGTCGTAGATCTCGGTGACGGTGCCGACCGTCGAGCGCGGGTTCTTCGACGTCGTCTTCTGCTCGATCGAGATCGCCGGCGACAGGCCGTCGATCTGGTCGACGTCCGGCTTCTGCATCATCTCCAGGAACTGCCGCGCATAGGCCGATAGGCTCTCGACATAGCGCCGCTGGCCTTCGGCGTAGATCGTGTCGAAGGCCAGCGAGGATTTGCCGGACCCGGACAGGCCTGTCATCACCACCAGCGAATCCCGCGGCAGGTCCAGATCGACGTTCTTGAGATTGTGTTCGCGCGCGCCGCGAATGGAAATGAACTTGTGATCGGCCATGGCCGGTCTGCCGCCTCAGGTCTGAATGGTTGGATCGGCGCGGACGGGCCGGCCATTCCGTCATGTAGGTATTTTTACCGACAGGTCGAGGGATGCGACCCGTCCGGCAGGTTTAACCGGCTTTCGCGCGTGCGGGCAAGCGGCAGGAACAAATATCGAACACGCTCCTGACATCGTCATGGCAGCAGCCATGTTCGACGGGATGCAACTGAACGGCGCGTTGCGATCACATTTTCGATCGAGTTGCCGGTAACGGTTGACGCTGCGGCGTGGCGGGAGCAGACTTTCCATGTCACCGAGGCCGACCGCCGCAAAGGAGTTCTCCAGGGCGGTCTTCGAGCCGATGAAGCGGCAACTTGCGAGACGCCGCAAGTCACGAATGCGAGTCTCGGACGGCGACAGGAGCAACGGACAGGAGGAGGAGGCATGACCCCGCCGGACAGTCCCTTGAGGCTCCACGGTTGATGGAGCCGCGGCAAGCATAGGCGTGGGTGGCGCGGCCGCCGCCGGCAGACCGTGATTGCCGATACGCTACAATCAGAGACCATAGTCGGATCGTCGGCCGTGCGCCGCGAAGCATCCGAAATCCAAAGCCGGTGAACCTTTCCCGGCGAAAGTCATTGGGTAAAGCCCGACAAGGCCCCGTCCGCATTGCCTAGGCAGCGGCGGGGCCGTTTCGTTTGGAAAACTGCTTGACCGAGAGCAACCAAGCGGCTCCTCTTGCCACCACGACTTCCAAGACGCATTGACATCTTGTTTGCCATGGCATTGCTATCCACTTCGCTTTGTTCGAGGCCTCTTCAGCGAGGCGTTGGTGAACAAGCTGGCGCATGGTCGGACTTTATCCTACCTTACAGGTGAAAGGAGTCTGACCATGAACAACGCCGAGAAGGTCAGCGTTACAATGGCTCGCGAGCAAATGCAGGCAATACGCGAGAGCGTCGAGGCCGGCGAATTCGCCACCACTAGCGAGGCTATGCGTGACGCGGTGCGAGTATGGCAGCGACAACGCCTTGAGGACGCGCAGCGCCTCGAAGCCATGCGCGCCCGCATCCATCGCTCCATTGACGATCCGCGTCCCAGCCTGAGCTTGGAAGAAGCGGAAGCGGAATTGGCGCGCTTCATCGAGACCGAGGCCAAGGGATCGAATGCAGCGCCTTAAGGTCACGTTGCGTCCCGAAGCAATCGCTGATCTCAAAGCAATTTATCGTTCCATCGCTCAAGCCAGCCAGAGCCATGCTCTCGCTTCCGGGTTCATCGATCGAATCGTCGCCAGGTGCCGAAGGATTGGTGACGTGCCGTATGGTGGCAGACCGAGGGATGACCTAGAATCCGGATTGCGGCTCGTGCCTTTTGAACGCAGCGCTGTAGTCGCTTACCGCGTTGGTAAAGTCGTCGAAATTGTCAACGTATTCTACGGCGGCCGCGACTATGAGGCCTTATACCGCGGTGGAGAGGACACGAAGGAGTAGCGCGCCGGCGCTGACTATCCCGTCGAGGTACGACTGTAGGAAACGCCAGAATCTTCAACGAAAAAAAAGCCGGGCAATGCCCGGCTTTTCCATTTGCTTTAGCGTCAGCTAAAAAATCAGCCGACGATTTCCGTATCCGAGAACCAGTAGCGGATTTCCTGGGCGGCGGTTTCGGGGGCGTCGGAGCCGTGCACCGAGTTCTCGCCGATCGACAGCGCATGGGCCTTGCGGATGGTGCCCTCATCGGCGTTGGCCGGGTTGGTCGCGCCCATCACTTCGCGGTTCTTAGCGATGGCGTTTTCGCCTTCCAGAACCTGCACGACCGTCGGGCCGGACGACATGAACGCGCACAGTTCGTCGAAGAAGGGGCGTTCCTTGTGGACGGCGTAAAAACCCTCGGCCTCGCGGCGGCTCATCCACACGCGCTTGGAAGCGACGACGCGCAGGCCGGCCTCCTCCAGCATCTTGGTGATCGCGCCGGTCAGGTTGCGCTTGGTCGCGTCGGGCTTGATCATGGAAAAGGTGCGTTCGGTCGCCATGTGTCGTCCTTGCTGGATGAAATGAAAGTGGCGGCTCTATACAGGCCGCCTCCGCCATTGCCAAGGGGAGGCGGGTTTTGCTGCACCCGGCCGCGTTCGGTCTCTGCGTTGACTCTTTAAATCAGGCATGTTCGCAGCCTTGTGGGATAGTCGCGTAGGGCGGCGCACCCCCACCCCTAACCCCTCCCCACAAGGGGGAGGGGGACTTTGCGGTGACGCCACATCACGCTGACACTGATGGTTTTGATAGAAACGGCAGTGTCGGCGTCTCCCTCCCCCTTGCGGGGAGGGGACAGGGGTGGGGGTGCTGGACGCCGGATCATACCCGGAACGGGGTCGGCTCTTTACGCCGCTGCCGCAAAACTCCGCCCAACGCCGTCATAAAGGTCCAGGCATCGCTCGAACCATGCCTGCACGGGATCCGACGTGTCCAGGAATTCGTAGGTCGAGGTCACGCGCACCCATTGCAGCGCGCCGAAGACGATATGGTCGCAGAACAGCGGCGATTGGCCGCCGATGAAGGGCTGCTGGCCCAGCGTCTCGCGCAGCGGGTCCAACCTTTTGCGGAAGGCGGCGAGGTGCGCGTCGCGTTCCTCGCCCACTTCCTCCAGCGTCTTGCCGTAGCGTTTCTCGCGGCTGTCGCGAAAATAGACTTGGTTGGCCTCGTCCTGTCGGTGGTGGATTTCGAGCAGCGCCGCCGATCCGAGGAAGGGGTGAAGCTGCGTCTGCGACCAGCGTTCGATGAAGCGGGCCATCGCCTTGCCGCCATCGCCGGCGAACAGGGTTGGCCGGTCCGGATAGGCTTCCTCCAGATAAAGCGCGATGGCGAAGGAGTCGGCGATGACCTTGTCGCCGTCGCGGATGACCGGGATCGTTTTCGACGCTCCGTTCTCGACCTTGGGCACGTCGATGAAGCGGGTAGGCACGGACTTGAAATCGAGCCCCTTGTGGGCCAGCGCCATGCGGGTCTTCCAGCAATGCGGGCTGAAAGGCGCGGCGGGGTTCTCTCCGACGAGGTCGTAAAGCAGAATGGTCATTGGCGGTGGCGTCCCTGAAGGCTAGGTACTGCGCGGGCAATGAGTGCACGCATGGGAAAATTCGATGAAGCAGCATTTCATGATGTTCGCGGCCTACAATCAATGGGCCAACAACCGCATCTACGATGCCGCTCTTGAATTGACCGACGAGGAGTTCAACCGCCCGGTCGGCGCCGTCTTCGGCTCGCTGATGGGAACGCTCAACCACCTGCTGGTCACCGACCGCATCTGGATGAAACGTTTCACCGGCGAGGGCGACGCGCCGGCCGCGCTCGACGCGATCGTCCACAAGGGCCTGGGGGCCTTACGCGTATCGCGTGAGACAGAGGACCGGCGCATCATCGACTGGCTGGGAAGCCTGAGCGAGAAGGAATTGGCCGGGCGCTTCACCTATATGACGGTGACCGACATGCGTACCGTGTCGCAGCGGCTGGCGCCGGCGCTGGCCCATCTTTTCAACCATCAGACCCATCACAGAGGCCAGGCGCATATGATCCTGACCGTGCTTGGCCAGCCGTCCGTGCCGCTGGACCTGATCTACTTCCAGCGCACCGAAGAAGGGCGGTCGTTCGCGTGAGGATCACGTAAGAATATTTTAGATAATATTTCGAAAAGACGTTTACTGCGTCAAAACTGTCCCAGCAACCTTAAGCTTAAAATTGAAACCGAAAAGGCGCTCTATTCGTAATTGCATGTGGCGACTGGGGGCAACCTGGACGCCGAGGCAAACCACGAGGAGAGTGTTATGGCTAGAATCTTGACGAGCCTCGCCGCGACCTTGGCGAGTGGAATTATCATCGGCGCGACCTGCCTTCCGGTAGCCGCAGCCGGCCTGGGTGTCGGTGTCGGCGCCTCGATCGGCGGCAAGAGCGGTATCAACGCGGGCGTCGGAGCAAGTGTCGGCGGCAAGAACGGCGTTAATGCAGGTCTCGGCACATCGGTCGGCGGCAGCAATGGCGTCAATGCCGGGCTCGGTGCTTCCGTTGGCGGCGCGCGCGGCGTCAACGCCGGAGCAGGCGCGTCGGTCGGCGGTGCGAGCGGCGTCGATGCCGGCGCCACGGCATCGATCGGCGGCAGCAGCGGCGTCAACGCCGGTGTAGGCGCCTCGATCGGTGGGTCCAATGGCGTCACCGCCGGTTTGGGCGCGAATGTCGGGAACGGGGTAGGCGTCGGTGTGGGCGTCGGCATCGGCGGCGGAACCACGACGACGAATCCGCGCGGGCCGACCACTCCTGGCAATCCCGGCGGACCGACCACTCCCGGAAATCCGGGAACGCCGGGCAATCCCCCGAGCGTGATCGCGAACATGTCCGACGGACAGATGATGAAGATGAAGCACCGCTGCGTCGACGTCCTGTCCAGCAACGGCGGCTATGATCGCGACCTGCGCGAACTGTGCCTGATGCTGAAGCAGATGTGAAACTTCGCTTCCTTGCGTCTTTCAACGAACTGGCCCGCCGCGCGGCGGGCCAGTGCCTGTGCGGACCTCGCCGATTTACCGTCGTCAATCTAGGTTTCCCACCGTATTCTTTCGCCAACGCCCGCTTGCCTTCGCCCGCGCGCTCGTCAATAACCCGCGCACCATGCTGATCATCGACGACCTTTCGCTGCGCATCGCCGGGCGCCTGCTTCTCGACCACGCCTCGCTCACCCTGCCGGCCGGCACGAAGGCGGGTCTTGTCGGGCGCAACGGCACCGGCAAGACCACCCTGTTTCGCGCCATCACCGGCGACATGGCCTCCGAGACCGGCTCCGTCTCCTTTCCCAAGAACACGCGCATCGGCCAGGTGGCCCAGGAGGCGCCGGGCACCGAGGAGCCGCTGATCGAGATCGTGCTGAAGGCGGACAAGGAGAGGGCGGCGCTGCTCGAGGAAGAGAAGACGGCGACCGATCCGCACCGCATCGCCGAAATTCACATGCGGCTGGCCGACATCGACGCGCATTCGGCGGAATCGCGCGCGGCGACCATCCTGGCCGGTCTCGGTTTCGACGACGAGGCGCAACGGCGCCCGGCCTCGTCGTTCTCCGGCGGCTGGCGCATGCGCGTGGCGCTGGCGGCGGTGCTGTTTTCGCAGCCCGATCTGCTGCTGCTCGACGAGCCGACCAACTATCTCGACCTCGAAGGCACGCTGTGGCTGGAGAACTACGTCGCGAAATATCCGCACACGGTCCTGCTGATCAGCCACGACCGCGACCTGCTCAACCGTGCCGTCAACTCGATCGTCCATCTCGATCAGAAGAAGCTGACCTTCTGGCGCGGCGGCTACGACCAGTTCGAGCGCCAGCTTTCCGAGCAGCGGGAGTTGCAGGAGAAGGGCCGCGTCAAGCAGGAGGCGGCGCGCAAGCACCTGCAATCCTTCGTCGACCGGTTCCGTGCCAAGGCCTCGAAGGCGCGCCAGGCGCAGTCGCGCGTCAAGGCGCTGGAGAAGATGAAGCCGATCGCCGCGCTGGTAGACGACACGGTGCGGCCGTTCTCCTTCCCGGAGCCGGTCAAGACCGTGGCGTCGCCGATCGTGGCGCTGTCGGGCGTGGATGTCGGCTACGATACGGGCAGGCCGATCCTCAAGAAGCTCAACCTGCGCATCGACAATGACGACCGCATCGCGTTGCTCGGCGCCAACGGCAACGGCAAGTCCACCTTCGCCAAGCTGCTGGCCGGCCGTCTCAAGGGCGAGACCGGCACGATGACGGTGGCGCCCGGCCTCAAGGTGGCGATCTTCGCGCAGCACCAGTTGGACGATCTGCGTCCCGAGGAGAACGCCTACGAGCATGTGCGCCGGCTGATGCCGGACGCGCCGGAGGCGAAGGTGAGGGCGCGCGTCGCCAATTTCGGTCTGGCGACCGAGAAGATGAACACGCCGGCCAAGGACCTGTCCGGCGGCGAGAAGGCGCGTCTGCTGATGGGGCTTGCCGCCTTCGACGGCCCGAACCTGTTCATCCTCGACGAGCCGACGAACCATCTGGACATCGATTCGCGCGAGGCGCTGGTGCATGCGCTGAACGAGTTCCCCGGCGCGGTCATCCTCATCAGCCATGACCGGCATCTGCTGGAAGCGACCGCCGACCGGCTCTGGCTGGTCAAGGACGGCGCGGTCAATCCCTATGACGGCGATCTCGACGATTACAAGACGCTGGTGACGGGCGTGTCCGTCAATTCCAGGGAGAAGCGGGAAGCGGAAAAGGCTTCCAAGGCCGATCGCAGGCGCGAGGCCGCCGCCCGGCGCGCCGCGTTCGAGCCTCTGGCCAAGGAAATCCGCGCCACCGAAGGACTGATGGACCGCCTGCGCAAGCGCATCGACACGATCGAGGACCAGCTCGCCGACCCGGCGCTGTACGAGAAGGACCCGGTCGGCGCCACACGGCTCGCCAAGGAACGCTCTGACCTTTCGGGCCAGCTTTCCCGCAACGAGGAGCGATGGCTCGAGATGAGCGCGGAATACGAGGCGGGGATCGCGGAGTAGACGAGCAGAGCGGACACGCCCACTTCCTCGTCATCCTATGGCGCAGCCCATGCCCGAAGGACAGGGGCGAAGACCATAGGATCCATGCCTGAACGGCATGGCAGCATGAGGCGGTGCAAGAGGCACCTTGTTTTGCACCGTATCACATTCTGCCGATTGTCAGGCATGGATCCCCGGGTCGCGCCCTTCGCTTCGCTCGGGCTTGCCCGAGGATGACGAAGAGGCAGTGGCCTGCTTTGATGAGGTTGAGGATGAAGCATGTCGCGCGCTGGCCCCTGCGATACTTTCCAGAAAGCCCTACACGAAAAGCAGCCGAAGGCGTAGAAGGGCCGCATGAACCAACATACGCCGATCAAGCCCGCCAAAGCCGGTATCAGCATCGGCCATTCGGCCTGCCCGCACGACTGTCCGTCCACCTGCGCGCTCGACGTCGAACTGCTCGGGCCTGATCGCATCGGCCGCGTCCACGGGGCAAAGGACAATTCCTATACGGCCGGCGTCGTCTGCGCCAAGGTCGCCCGCTATGCCGACCGCGTCCATCATCCGGACCGGCTCCTGAAGCCCCTGATCCGCGCCGGAGCCAAAGGCGAGGGCGTCTGGAAAGAGGCAAGCTGGGAGACCGCGCTCGACCTTGTGGCCGAGAAATTCGATGCGGCCGAGGCGAAATACGGGTCGGAGACGGTCTGGCCCTATTTCTATGCCGGCACGATGGGCCTGGTGCAGCGCGACGGCATCGAGCGGCTGCGCCACGCCAAGAAATATTCCGGCTTCTTCGGCTCCATCTGCACCAACCTCGCCTGGACCGGCTATGTGATGGGCACCGGCTCGCTGCGCGGCGCCGACCCGCGCGAGATGGCGAAATCGGATTGCGTGGTGATCTGGGGTACCAACGCCGTCGTTACCCAGGTCAACGTGATGACCCATGCGATCAAGGCGCGCAAGGAGCGCGGCGCCAAGATCGTCGTGATCGACGTCTACGAGAACGCTACGGTCAAGCAGGCCGACATGGGGCTGGTGCTGAAGCCCGGCACCGACGGGGCGCTGGCCTGTGCGGTCATGCACGTCCTGTTCCGCGACGGACTGGCGGATTGGCCCTACCTGGAAAGATACACGGACGACCCGAAAGGGCTGGAAGCGCATCTGGCTGACAGGACACCGGAATGGGCGGCCGCCATCACCGGCCTTTCCGTCGCGGAGATCGAAGCCTTCGCCCGGCTGGTCGGCACCACGAAGAAAACCTTCTTCCGGCTTGGCTACGGTTTCTCGCGCCAGCGCAACGGTCCGGTCAACATGCACGCGGCGCTCTCGATCGCGGCTGTCACCGGCTGCTGGCAGTATGAGGGCGGCGGTGCATTCAACTCCAATTCCGGTATTCTCAAGCTCGATACCGGGACGCTGGAGGGCAACCGCCTGCGTGATCCGACGATCCGCTATCTCGACCACTCGCGCATCGGCCCGGTGCTGATGGGCCACGAGGACGCGCTGTTCGGCGGCCCGCCGGTGACGGCGCTGCTGATCCAGAACACAAACCCCGCCAATGTCGCGCCCGAGCAGCGGCTGGTGAAGCAGGGTTTCCTTCGCGACGACCTGTTCACCTGCGTCCACGAGCAGTTCATGACCGATACGGCCAGGCTCGCCGACGTCGTGCTGCCGGCGACGATGTTCCTGGAGCACGACGACATCTACAAGGGCGGTGGCAACCAGCACATCACGCTGGGGCCGAAGGTGATCGAGCCGCCGGCCGGCCCGCGCACCAACCATTACGTGATCGAGGAGCTGGGAAAGCGGCTGGGCGTGGCGGATATGCCGGGATTCGGCATGAGCGAGCGCGAGCATATCGACCTGATGCTGGCGAAACGCGGCCTGAGCTTCGAGACGCTCAAGGCGCAGCGCTGGGTCGATCTCCAGCCCGATTTCGAGACCGCGCATTTCCTGAAAGGGTTCGGCCATCCCGATGGGAAATTCCGGTTCCGGCCGGAATGGGCAGGGGGCTTCGCGCCGAACCGGCCGCCGAAGGTGATGGGCGTGGCGTTCGGTCCCTACGGCCGGCTGCCGCAGTTTCCCGACCATATCGACCTGATCGAGGTGGCGGACGAAAAGCATCCGTTCCGGCTCGCAACGTCGCCGGCTCGCAATTTCCTGAATTCTTCCTTCACCGAGACGCCGGTCTCGAAGGAGAAGGAAAGCCGGCCGCAACTGCTGATCCATCCGGACGATGCGGCAGCACTCGGATTGGCCGATGGCGACCGCGTGGAAATCGGTAACACACGCGGCGAGGTGGTTCTCCACGCAAAGGTCTTCGACGGGCTGAAGCGGAGTGTAGTGATCGCCGAGGGCATCTGGCCGAACAGCGCCCATGAGCGCGGAGAGGGCATCAACGTGCTGACCGGCGCCGACGCGCCCGCGCCCTATGGCGGCGCGGCAGTGCACGACAACAAGGTCTGGGTCCGCGCCGCCCGATAAGGATTACCTGCCTCTTCCCCTCTCGGCGAACTGGAACCTCAGGTTGATCGCCGCAAGCGGTGCCGGCGAGGCAGCCGCATAGGTGAACAGCCCGACACCTCCCGGCGAGCGGAGCGCCAGCAGGCCGGGCTGCCGGCCAATGGTTGCGGACATGACGGACAAGGCCCGGCTGTCGGCAAGGACCTGATCGGCCTGACTGCCCGAACCCGGCACGACCTCGACCTGTGCCGTCTCGAGCCTCACATCGGGATATCCCCGGCAGCGCTGCGCCGTCCTTGCCGCGCCGTTCAGGCACGGCAGTTCCGTCGACAAGGCTCCCGCGAGCGCCGAGACAAGCGCGTCTCCCTGTTGGGAAAGCCCCGGCTGCGAAGCTGCGAATGCGTCCACCTCGGTTATCGTCAGCCGGCCTTCTGCGACATTGCTGTCGACATGGTACCCCCGGGCTTCCAATGCCTGCGACAACCGGTCGAGAAGCATCCGGGTCGCGAGTTCCACTTGGCGCCTTGGATCCAGGGGAAGATCATTCGCCGGCGTCGCCTTGCCGGCCGGCGCACTGCTCTGGGCTTTCTGCGCGGTGACGAAATCGTCGCGCGAGACAAGGTTCGCCGAGACGAGCAGGACGATGAGGATGAACACCACGCCCGCCAGCATGTCGACCATCGGGACGAAATAGCTGTGGGACTGCTGCGGCTCCATCGAACCCATGTCGGAAGGGCCGGACATGTCAGGAAACCGCCACGGCTTTCTGCGATCCGGTCGCCGGCTCCGGCGCGGCCGCGGGCAGCGGCGGCACAATCTCCGCCGGCAGAGGCTCTCCGGTGCCGCGCAGCGGGATCATTTCCTCGATCAGGATCTGCAATTCCGCGAGGCGCGCCTGGATCTGGTCGAGGATGATCCTCTGCGCGCCGCCCATCAGCATCGAGATGCCGATGCCGGTGATGGAGGTGAGAAACTTGAAGGTCGCCGCATGCAGCAGCATCGTCAGCGCTGCGCGCGCGTCGGCAAGATCCGCCGAGAGCATGGAGCGGCTGGCGAAGTAGAGGCCGGCGACGAGGCCGAGAAAGGTGAAGATCAGGCCGAGGCCGACGAAATCATTCGGCAGGCCGAGGAAGAACCGCAGCCGGACGCCTCCGTGCTCGAGGGCCGCCATGTTGAGATAGTGCGCGGGCGGGCGCGGGGCCGTGACGCGGCCGCGATCGTCCTGCGACAGCGTTGCGCGGAACAGTTTCCAGCTGCGCGCCACGATGGGATGACCGGCCATCACCGTATCGACGGATGCAAGCTGGCGCGCCGCGTCCTCGCGCCGAGAGGCGATCCTGCGCAGCGCATCGGCAACGCCGTCCAGATCCCGCAGCATCGGCGAGATGCGGCCGAGATAGGTGTAGAGGAAAAGGACAATCGCCAGCACCACCATCGCCACGCACAGCCCCAGCGCGGTGGACGGCGAGTTGAACAGGTTGAGATAGAGGTTCGCCAGCGGGATGAGCAGCGCCTTGAACCCGCTCGCGGTGGAATGGGACGCGCCGGGGGCGTGGGCCAACTGGCCGATTATCCAGGCCGCGCCAACGAGCAGCGCGAACAGCGTCAGGTTTCTTCGCATGCGCTATCCTTGATATGCGGGTTGGCCCGGCCCGTCTTCACGAACTCCGCGCGGGCGTGCCCCTTAGGCCTCCAAATGCGGCACAAACGTGTCTGCCGCTATCGAGGCGGGGCGCGAAACGGGTATACCAGATGACATTTGGGTGAACAGATCCGGCTGAAGCGGGACAGCGCGCCCTGTGGAACGGTCAGGGCGTGATACGCGCCAGTCGTTCGAGGTCGATTTCGTCGCGAACCGGGCGAGGAGACGCAATGACGAGGCCGCCATTGTCGGTCTCGTCGACTATGCCCGGAAAGGCAGCCCGTCCGCTTTCCATGCGCACCTTGCCCTCGGCGAGCAACGACAACGCGAGCGGATAGATCCGGTGCTCGGCCTTCAGCACGCGCGCGGAAAGCGCGGCCTCGTCGTCGTCCGTCATGACGGGCACGGCCGCCTGGGCGATGATCGGCCCGTCGTCCACGTCCGCCGTTACGAAATGAACGGTGCAGCCGTGAATGCGCAGCCCGGCATCCAGCGCGCGGCGGTGGGTGTCCAGCCCCTTGAACGACGGCAGCAGGGCAGGGTGGATGTTGATCATCCGGCCCTGCCACTTCTCCACCAGCGGGGTGCCGAGCCTGCGCATGTAACCGGCCAGCGCCACCAGCTCGGCGCCGAATTCGCCAAGCGCCTGGTCGATGGCCGCATCGTGCGCCTCGCGATCGGCGAAGTCCTTGCGCGCCACCACCTTGACCGGGATGCCACGCGCAATGGCGATGCCGAGGCCGGGTGCGTCCGCCTTGTCGGAGACGACGCCGGCGATCTCTGCCGGATAGTCGGGGTCTGCGGCCGCGTCGATCAGCGCGGTCATGTTGGAGCCGCGTCCCGAAATCAGCACCGCCGTGCGCTTGCGGGTCATAGGCCGATCGCTCCCTGATAGATCACGCCGGCCTCCCGCCTCGGCACGATCCGGCCGACCGGCGTCACGGTCTCGCCGGCTTCCTGCAGGACAGCGGCCACCTGTGCGGCCTGCCCTGACGCGACCACGATAACCATGCCGATGCCGCAATTGAAGGTGCGCATCATTTCCGCCGCCTCGACGCCGCCGGCCTTCGCCAACCATGAAAAGACCGCAGGCACGTCGATCGATTCGAGATCAAGCTCGGCCGAGAAGTCCTTCGGCAGCACGCGTGGGATGTTGTCGGGAAAGCCGCCGCCGGTGATGTGGGCGAGGGCCTTGATGCCATGCGTGCCGCGCACCGCCTTGAGAACGGATTTCACGTAGATGCGCGTCGGCTCCAGCAACGCCTCGGCAAGCGTGACGTCCTTGGCGAAGGGGGCAGGCGCATCCCATGCGAGTCCACTCGCGCCCACGATGCGGCGTACCAGCGAGAATCCGTTCGAATGCACGCCCGAGGACGCCAGCCCAAGCAGAACGTCGCCCTCGACGATGTCGTCCGTCGGCAGAAGCTGGCCGCGCTCGCCCGCACCCACTGCGAAGCCGGCGAGATCGTAGTCCTTGTCCTGGTACATGCCGGGCATTTCGGCCGTCTCGCCGCCGATCAGCGCGCAGCCGGCCTGCCGGCAGCCTTCGGCGATTCCGGATACGATCGCCACGCCCTGCTCGGGATCGAGCTTTCCCGTGGCGAAATAGTCGAGGAAGAACAGCGGCTCGGCACCCTGGACGACGAGGTCGTTCACGCACATGGCGACGAGATCGACACCGATCGTGTCGTGCTTGCCGGCTTCGATGGCGACACGCAGCTTGGTGCCGACGCCGTCATTGGCCGCGACCAGGACCGGATCCGAGAAACCGGCCGCCTTGAGGTCGAAAAGCCCGCCGAATCCGCCGATCTCGCCGTCGGCGCCGGGCCTGCGCGTGGCGCGGACCAGCGGCTTGATCTTTTCGACCATGAGGTTGCCGGCATCGATATCGACGCCTGCGTCGGCGTAGGTGAGGCCGTTGCTGCGTTCGCTCATGGCGTTATTCCTGGGCGGGCTCCTGCTTGCCTTGCCGGCTCTTCGCACGAACGGGACGGACTGCGCAAGCAAACCCGTCGCGCGTTCATCCTTATGCGCGGCAAAACCGTGGATAGCGCGGACGGTGGCGGCGATCCATTGCGCTTTTCGCGGGCTTCGCCCATGGTTCGGGCAGGACAAATGGAATGGCCGCCTCTTGGTGACGATCCCCAACCTGATCACCATATTGCGTTTCCTGCTGGTGCCGGCCGTCGTGCTGGCCATGCTCCAGTCTCATTGGGACTGGGCCTTCCTCGGCTTCGTCGTCGCCGGCATTTCGGACGGCGTCGACGGCTTCATCGCCCGACAGTTCGACCAGCGCTCGCGCCTGGGGGCCTATCTCGACCCGATGGCCGACAAGCTTCTTCTCGTTTCGGTCTTCGTCGTGCTGGGCATCATCGGGCAATTGCCGCTGTGGCTGGTCGTCGCCGTGGTGTCGCGCGACGCGCTCATCATCTGCGCCGTCGTGCTGTCAACGGTGATGGGGCATCCGGTGGAGATGAAGCCGCTGATGGTCTCCAAGGCCAACACCGCGGTCCAGATCGTGCTGGCGGCCGAAGTGCTCGCCGAGTTGACCTTCAGCCTCGACCTCGCCACGGTCCGGCACGGGCTTGTGTTGCTTTCGGGCCTCTTGACCGTCGCTTCGGCTGCGGCCTATCTCGTTTCCTGGTTGAGGCATATGAGCGGCTATGGCGAAGGCACCCCCCCTCAGGCATGACGAGGAGGTCGACGAGGCCGCCGCTTCGGCGGCGTTCCGGCGGCAGATTCTGTTCTGGCTTGTCTGCGTCATCGTCCTGGCCGTCTTTTTCTACCTGTTCAGCGACATCCTGCTGCCGTTCCTGGCCGGCATCGTGCTCGCCTATTTCCTCGATCCCGTTGCCGATCGCCTCGAGCGGATCGGCCTCTCGCGCGTCATGGCGACGGTCGTCATCCTGTTCGCCTTCGTCGTCGTCGTGGTCCTGGGTTTCGTCATCCTGGTTCCGCTCCTGGCGACACAGATGTCGGATTTCGCCGGCAAGCTGCCGGATTATCTGACGCGTCTGCAATCGCTCATCACCAGCTTCGATCCGCAATGGCTAGAGCAGCGCTTCGGCGTCGACGCGAACAATCTGCGCGAGGGTCTGAGTTCCCTCGTCTCGTCCGGCTTCGGACTGCTGACCACCGTTTTCCAGTCTCTATGGAGTTCCGGCGTCGCGCTGGTGTCGGTCGCCAGCCTGCTGGTGGTGACGCCGGTGGTCGCCTTCTACATGCTGCTCGACTGGGATCGGATGGTCGCGGTGGTCGATAGCTGGGTGCCGCGCGACCACGTCCATACCGTCCGGCAGATCGCCACCGACATCAACCATGCCACGGCCGGCTTCGTGCGCGGGCAGGGCACGCTGTGCCTCATCCTTGGCGCGATGTACGCCGTCGGGCTGACGCTGACCGGACTGAATTTCGGCATCCTGATCGGGCTGTTCGCCGGGCTGATCAGTTTCATCCCCTATGTCGGCTCGCTCACCGGGCTGGTGCTGGCGCTCGGCGTCGCCTTCGTCCAGTTCTGGCCCGACTGGATCATGATCGTCGCTGTGGCTTGCGTGTTCTTCGTCGGCCAGTTCATCGAAGGCAACATCCTGTCGCCCAAGCTGGTGGGCAAGAGCGTCGGCCTGCATCCGGTCTGGCTGATGTTCGCGCTGTTCGCCTTCGGCGCGCTGTTCGGCTTCGCCGGCCTGCTGATCGCGGTTCCGGCCGCCGCCGCCATCGCCGTGCTGGTGCGGTTCGCCATCGCCCGCTATCTCGAATCGCCGCTCTACAAGGGCCATGAGACCAGGCCGGTACCGCCGTTGGAGGCGAAGCGCGGCCGGACGCGGAAGACCACCCGATGACCGTGGCGCACAAGCCCCGGCAGCTCCCGCTCGATCTCGGACACGGAACCGGCTATTCGCGCGACGACCTCGTCGTCTCTCCCGCCAATGCCGAAGCGGTCGCCCTGATCGACCGTTGGCCCGACTGGCCGGCACCCGTGGTCGTGCTGGCCGGACCGCCGGGCGCGGGCAAGACCCACCTTGCAAAGATCTGGCGCGACATGGCCGACGCCGTTTCGCTCCCCGCCGATTCGATCGGCGCCGCCTCGCCGGAGGCGGACGGCCGTGCCGTCCTGGTCGACGATATGGACGCCAGTCCGGTCGACGAGCGGGGCCTGTTCCATCTCATGAACGCGACGCGGGCCGCGAACGCGCAACTGCTCTTGACCGCCCGCCGCTTTCCGCTGGCTTGGGGGTTGACCCTGCCGGATCTGGTGTCGCGACTGAAGGCGGCGGCGACGGTCGAGATCCACGAGCCAGACGACCTGCTGCTGGCCGGCGTCATGACCAAGCTGTTCGCGGACCGCCAGGTCGAGGTGGAGCCGCATGTGGTGCAATATCTGGTGCGTCGCATCGAGCGGTCGCTGTCCACCGTCATGCGCGTGGTGGAAAAGCTCGATCGTGCCGCGCTGGAGCAGAAAAGCCGCATCACCCGCGCCCTGGCCGCCGAGATCGTCAGCGCGATGGACGAAGGGCAGCGGGAATTCGACCTGTAGGCGATCGGCAAGGCAATGGCTTGAAGGATGGTCGGAGTGGAGAGATTCGAACTCCCGACCCTCTGGTCCCAAACCAGATGCGCTACCAGGCTGCGCTACACTCCGACGCGATGTGTTGCTAGTGGTTCGGCGCCGGCAAGGCAAGCGCAAAAAGCCCGTGCGCCCTGTCTTGTCTTGCTCTTGCCGGCCACGCACAGTAATCACGGGAACAGCACAGGCCGGCAAGGCCGCAGCCAGATGAGGTTTCGATGTCAGCGCGCATTTTCAGCCCCTCCAAGACCGCCATGCAGTCCGGCAAGGCGAAGACCGGCTATTGGGTGCTCGAGTTCGACCCTGAACTGCCGCGCAAGATCGATCCGCTGATGGGCTACACGTCCTCCGGCGACATGAAGAGCCAGATCCGCCTTTCCTTCGAGAGCAAGGAAGAAGCGATCGCCTACGCCGAGAAGCACGCCATCGCCTATCGGCTCGAAGAGCCGAAGGAAGCGAAGCGCCGGACGATTTCCTATGCGGACAATTTCCGCTATGACCGCCGCACGCCCTGGACCCATTAGAGGAACCCATCACGCCAGGGCGGCGTGGCGCGCGGTCCCGTAGCTCAGCCGGATAGAGCACCGGCCTTCTAAGCCGATGGTCGCAGGTTCGAATCCTGCCGGGATCGCCAACAATTCAACGGGTCAGCCCGGCCTCCGAAGGTGAAAGTTTTAACTCGCCGGAGAGGCGGGGCTCCAACTTTTCACGAGCATTCGTCCGAGACGGCGTCCAACCCATCTGAAGGATTCTCAGGCTGACGCGGCCGCCTTGAGACCCTCCAGAAGATCCGCCTTGAGGTCTTCGACGGTTTCCAGGCCGATCTGCAGGCGGATCAGCGGGCCGGCATACGGTCCCTTGGCCACGGTCCGGTCACCGAGGAACACCGCCACGGCGAGGCTTTCATAGCCACCCCAGGAATAGCCGAGGCCGAACAGTTTCAGCGCGTCGAGAAAAGCGTGCTGCTCTTTTTGGCCGCCGCCGGCGAGCACGATGGAGAAGACGCCGCTGGAGCCCGAGAAATCGCGCTTCCAGAGCGCGTGGTCCGGGTGGCTGGGCAGTGCCGGGTGCAGCACCTGCGCGACGCCGGGCTGCCCTTCCAGCCAGCCGGCGATGTCGAGTGCGCTCTTGCGGTGGTGTTCCAGCCTGACCCCCATGGTGCGCAGGCCGCGCAGCACCTGGTAGACGTCGTCCGGACCGGAGCAGCAGCCGAGCGTGACAAAGCCCTCGTGGAGCTGCTTCCAGTGCGTCTCGTTCGCCGACACGGTGCCGAGTAGGACGTCGGAATGGCCGGCGGGATACTTGGTCGCCGCATGGATCGAGATATCGACCCCGTGATCGAGCGGCTTGAAATAGAGCGGCGTCGCCCAGGTGTTGTCCATCATGACGACGGCGCCGCGCGCCCGTGCCGCCTTGGCGATGGCCGGAATGTCCTGCAGCTCGAAGGTGTTCGAGGCGGGCGACTCGGTAAAGACGATTCGCGTGTTAGGCTTCATCAGCGCCGCGATGCCGGCGCCGATCCGAGGATCGTAATATTCGATCTCGACGCCGAGGCGCGTCAGCATCGTATCGGCGAAATGCCGCGTCGGATGGTAGACCGAATCGACGATCAGCACATGGTCGCCGGCCGCTGCAAAGGCGAGCAGGGGGATGGTGACCGCCGCCAGCCCGGACGGGACGACGATGGTGCCCGCCGAGCCTTCGAGCGCGTCGATCGCCGAGGCGAGCGCGTCGGTGGTCGGTGTCCCGCGGGTGCCGTAGGTGTATTTCTGCGCCCGGGACGCCATCGCCCCGGCGTTCGGATAGAGCACCGTCGACGCGTGCACGACGGGCGGATTGACGAAGCCGTGGAAGTCGCGTGGGTCGTTGCCGCCGTGGGCGAGGCGCGTGTCGACGCCCCAATTCGCGTCATTCTTTGCCATTTCGTCTCCTCGGTGTGTTCTTCAGGCAATAAATCGCCGCCCGACGGCGTGCAACCTTGCAAGTCCCGCCACGCGCGACGACAGGCTGGGCCAAGCGACACAAGCGCGCATCTGCCGGTACGGAGACACGTGCCGACCTGAATTGTGGCTTCGGTGGGGAGGTTTGCCGTCTTTCGGTCATTTTTCTTGACCTCACCTGAATAATCGCCTTCGATACCGATTGTGAATGGGAGGCAGCTTCGGGCGTCCGTCGGGACGCCGCGCTTCGGAAGTGGGCCGATGGACGTGCTGCGTTTCACACGGGAAAAACAACAGGCTCTGCCTGAACAACAGAAAAAGGGTTTGTGGGTATGAAACACATTGCAATCGGTATTCTCGGAGCGGCGGCCGTCGGCTTCATGGCCTCGGCCGCTTCCGCCGACACGCTGAGCGACGTGAAGGCGAAGGGCTATGTCCAGTGCGGCGTGAATACCGGCCTTGCCGGCTTTTCCGCGCCGAACGACAAGGGCGAGTGGACGGGCATCGACGTCGATTTCTGCCGCGCGGTCGCTGCGGCCGTGTTCGGCGACGGCACCAAGGTGAAGTTCACCGGCCTCTCCGCCAAGGATCGCTTCACCGCGCTCCAGTCGGGCGAGATCGACATCCTGTCGCGCAACACGACCTGGACGATCAACCGCGACACCGCGCTCGGCCTCAACTTCGCCGGCGTCACCTACTATGACGGCCAGGGCTTCATGATCAATTCGAAGAAGCTGCCCGGCGTCAATTCGGCCCTGCAGCTTTCCGGCGCCGCCATCTGCGTGCAGTCCGGCACGACGACCGAACTCAACCTCGCCGACTACTTCAAGGCGAACAAGATGGAGTACAATCCGGTCGTCTTCGAGAAGTTCGAGGAAGCCAACGCCGCCTACGATTCGGGTCGCTGCGACGCCTACACGACCGACCAGTCCGGTCTCTATGCCGTGCGCCTGCAGATGGCCTCGCCGGATGATCACGTCGTTCTGCCGGAGATCATCTCCAAGGAGCCGCTCGGCCCATCCGTGCGCCAGGGCGACGACAAGTGGTTCGACATCGTCAAGTGGACCTACTACGCGCTGCTCGATGCCGAGGAAGCCGGCGTGACGCAGGCCAACGTCGACGAGATGAAGAACTCCGACAACCCCGACATCAAGCGCCTCCTCGGCACCGAAGCCGAGACCAAGATCGGCACCGATCTCGGCGTCTCGAACGACTGGGTCGTCAACATCATCAAGGCCACCGGCAATTACGGCGAGATTTTCGAGCGTAACGTCGGCCAGGGTAGCCCGCTGAAGATCGCGCGCGGCATCAACGCCCTGTGGACCAAGGGCGGCCTGCAATACGGCATGCCGATCCGCTGACCATCGAACCGGGCCGGAGGAATGATCCTCCGGCCCTTTTTGCCTCCGCGATTCAACAATAACATCAGGTCGCAGGGGCGCGTCATGGGAAGGGGAACCCTGTGGCACAAGACATCATCCGCGAAGAGCCCGCCCGGGCGTCGCTGATCTACGATCCGAAAGTTCGCGGAATCTTCTTTCAGGTGGTTCTCATGGCGGCCCTGGCACTGGGCCTCTGGTGGATCGTCGGCAATACGATCGAGAACCTGCACCGCTCCCACATCGCCACCGGCTTCGGCTTCCTGAGGGGCCGCGCCGGCTTCGACATCTCCAATACGCTGATCGACTACAGTTCCGACTCCTCGTACGGGGACGCGCTGGTCGTCGGCGTTCTCAACACGATCATCGTCGCGGTCGCCGGCATCATAACGGCGACGATCGTCGGCTTCCTGGTCGGCATCGGGCGGCTGTCGAAGAACTGGCTGATCCGCAAGCTGGCGACCGTCTACATCGAGATTTTCCGCAACATTCCGCCGCTGCTGGTGATCCTGTTCTGGTATCAGGGCGTGCTGGCGCTGCTGCCGAACGTGCGTGACAGCTATTCGCTGCCGTTCGGCTCCTATCTCAACAATCGCGGCTTTTATTTTCCGCGCTTCGTCTGGGGCGAGGGTTCGTGGCTGGTGCTGGCGGGCCTGGTGCTCGGGGTCGCGCTTTCCTGGTATGTCGCGCGCCGGGCGCGCGCCAGGCAGATGGCGACAGGACAGCAGTTCCCGGTATTCTGGACATCTGTCGCGCTGATCGTCGGTTTGCCTCTGCTCGCCTTCATGCTGACCGGCTTCCCGCTGAGCTTCGACCTGCCGAAGAAGGGAACCTTCAATCTGACCGGCGGGCTGAACGTCAAGCCGGAGTTCCTTTCGCTTTATCTGGCGCTGTCGTTCTACACGGCGTCCTTCATCGCCGAGATCGTGCGCGCCGGCATCATCGGCGTTCCGAAAGGGCAGACGGAGGCGTATTCGGCGCTCGGGCTCCGTTCCGGCCTCGGATTGCGGCTGGTCATCATCCCGCAGGCCATGCGCATCATCATCCCGCCGCTGACCAGCCAGTATCTCAACCTGACCAAGAACTCATCGCTCGCGGTGGCGATAGGCTATCCGGACCTCTACGCCATCGGCGGAACGATCCTGAACCAGACGGGACAGGCCATCGAAGTCGTCGTCGTCTTCATGGTCGTCTATCTCGGCATCAGCGTCCTGACGTCGCTGTTGATGAACTGGTTCAACACCAAGATGGCGTTGAAGGAGCGATAGGCCATGCAGGAACATGATATGGCCTGGGTACGGACCGAAATGGCGCTGGCCGAGGCGGCGCCGCGTTCACAGGTGGGGCCGGGCGCATGGATGCGCAGGAACCTGTTCGCGACACCCGTCGATTCGGTCCTCACCATCTTTGCCCTGCTTTTGATCGCATGGGCGCTGCCGCAGATCCTGAACTGGCTGTTCTTCGGCGCGGTATGGACCGGCGCGGACCGCACCGCCTGCCTGACGACCGAACAGGGCGGCCAGTTGCCGGCCGGCTGGTCGGGCGCCTGCTGGCCCTTCGTCAGCGGCCGCTTCGGGCAGTTCATGTTCGGGCGCTATCCCGTGGACCAGCGTTGGCGGGTCATCCTGACAGGGTTGATCTTCATCGCCTTGCTGGCGCCGCTGCTCATTCCGCGCGCGCCGTTCAAGCGGCTGAACGCGATTCTTTTCTTCGCGGTTTTCCCGTTCGTGGCTTTCTTCCTGCTGGTGGGTGGCTGGTTCGGTCTGCGGTTCGTCGAGACGCCGCTGTGGGGCGGCCTGATGGTGACGCTCGTCATCTCCTATGTCGGCATTGTCGTCTCGCTGCCGCTGGGCATCCTGCTGGCGCTCGGGCGCCGCTCGAAGATGCCGATCGTCAAGCTGCTCTCGGTGATCTTCATCGAGGCGGTGCGCGGCGTGCCGCTGGTGACGGTGCTGTTCATGGCGAGCTTCATGCTGCCGCTGTTCGTGCCACCCGGCGTGAGCTTCAATAAGCTCCTGAGGGCGCTGATCGGCGTGGCGCTGTTCGCTTCCGCCTACATGGCCGAGGTCGTTCGCGGCGGCCTGCAGGCCATTCCGAAGGGGCAGTACGAGGGTGCGGACTCCCTCGGGCTGACCTACTGGCAGAAGATGGGCTTCATCGTCATGCCGCAGGCGCTCAAGCTGGTCATTCCCGGCATCGTCAACACCTTCATCGGCATGTTCAAGGACACCACGCTGGTGCTGATCATCTCGATGTTCGATCTTCTGGGCGTCGTGAAGCAGAACATCTCCGGCGATCCGACATGGGCAACGCCGCAGACGGCCAAGACGGGGTATGTCTTCGCGGCCGCCATCTTCTGGGTGTTCTGCTTCAGCATGTCACGATATTCGCAATACATGGAGCGCCGGCTCGACACCGGCCACAAGCGCTAGAAAAGGAACCGCCAGATGGCCATCGAAAACGCAGTCAAGGCCGACGAAATCGCGGTCGACAGGAACAGGATGCACATCTCCGACACCGACGTGGCGGTCGAGATCATCGGCATGCACAAATGGTACGGCGAGTTCCATGTGCTGAAGGACATCAATCTGAAGGTCATGCGCGGGGAGCGCATCGTCATCTGCGGGCCGTCGGGTTCGGGCAAGTCGACCATGATCCGCTGCATCAACCGCCTGGAGGAGCACCAGAAGGGCAAGATCATCGTCGACGGCAAGGAACTGACCAACGACCTCAAGAAGATCGACGAGGTGCGCCGCGAGGTCGGCATGGTGTTCCAGCACTTCAACCTGTTCCCGCATCTGACGATCCTGGAGAACTGCACGCTGGCGCCGATCTGGGTGCGCAAGATCCCGAAGAAGCAGGCGGAAGAGACCGCCATGCACTTCCTCGAGCGCGTCAAGATCCCCGAGCAGGCGAACAAATATCCCGGCCAGCTTTCGGGCGGCCAGCAGCAGCGCGTGGCGATCGCCCGCTCGCTGTGCATGAACCCGCGCATCATGCTGTTCGACGAGCCGACCTCGGCGCTCGATCCGGAGATGATCAAGGAAGTGCTGGAGACCATGGTGGGGCTGGCCGAGGAAGGCATGACCATGCTGTGCGTCACCCACGAGATGGGTTTTGCCCGCAAGGTCGCCAACCGCGTCATCTTCATGGACGCCGGCCAGATCGTCGAGCAGAACACG
>Ga0164243_10001937_pt1 | contig 34736 bp, 27 predicted proteins | sample OricompcompostOP_FD_108781 | JGI IMG/M metagenome (GOLD analysis project Ga0164243, IMG submission 108781) | Organic Plus compost microbial communities from Emeryville, California, USA - Original compost - Organic plus compost (OP) | ecosystem: Engineered > Solid waste > Mixed feedstock >...
ACGCGATTCCTGAACGCTCCCAGGGGTTTTCAGCGGAACTTCAGCAGCAGGTCGGTGACCTCCCGGGCGGCCTCGACGGCGGTCCAGTGGCCGACGCCGGGCAGGACCTCCACGGTGGCGCCGCCGTGCGCGGCGGCGAGCTGCTCGCTGACCGCGGGCGGGCCGACCTTGTCGGCGTCCCCGGTGACCAGCAGCAGCGGCAGGTGCCCCGGCACCGGGCCGGGATCGGTGGCCGCGGCCAGCGCCTCGCAGTTGCGGGCGTAGCCCTCGGCGTCCTGGCGCAGCACCATCTCCCGGACGAACGCGGCGACCTCCGGCTTGTCCCGGCGGGTCCGGTCGGACAGCGCGTTGGCCACGACACCGGGCGCGACCGCGGAGGTGCCCTGCTCGCGCAGCACCGCGGCCCGGTCCCGCTGCGCCTGCCGCCCGGCCTCGGCGGGTTCGCCCACCGCGCCCAGCAGCGCCAGCGCGGAGACCTTGCCCGGGTGGCGCCGGGCGAGTTCGCGCACCACCAGCGTGCCCATGGAATGCCCCACCACGGTGGCGGATTCCACGCCGAGCTCGTCGAGCACCGCGGCCAGGTCGTCGGCGTGCGAGGTGACGCTGATGCCGTCGCGCACCGCCGAGCGCCCGGCCCCGGCCGAGTCGACCCGGATCACCCGGTTCCGCCCGGCCAGCGCGTCGGCCTGCACCTGGTAGAAGTTCGACGTGCCGCCCAGCCCGTGCACGAGCAGCACCGCGGGTCCGTCGCCGTCCACCTCGACGGCGAGTTCCGCACCGTTGATCTGCAAAGCGATCCTCCTGTTCACGCGATCCGATTGCGCAGCCGGCCGAGGCCGCTGACGGTGATCTCCACGACGTCCCCGGACCGCAGGAACCGCGGCGGGTCGAACCCGATGCCCACGCCCGCGGGCGTGCCGGTGGCCAGCACGTCGCCGGGCAGCAGGGTGGTGCCCGCCGAGATCGTGCTGATCAGCTCCGGGATGTCGAACACGAGGTCCTTGACCAGCGCCAGCTGCCGGGTCTCGCCGTTGACCAGCGTCTCCAGCTCCAGCGCGGCGGGATCGGGCACCTCGTCGGCGGTCACCGCGCACGGGCCCATCGGGCAGTGCGTGTCCAGCGACTTGCCCAGCAGCCACTGCTTGTGGTCGCGCTGCAGGTCGCGGGCGGTGACGTCGTTGATGATCGTGTAGCCCCACACGTGGTCGAGGGCGCGGTCGCGGGGGATGCCGCGCCCGCCCGAGCCGATGATCACGGCCAGTTCGCCCTCGTAGTCGAGTTCGGCGGTGACCCCGGGATGGCTGTCCACGTCGTCGTGGGGGCCGGTGACCGCGGTGGTGGCCTTGGAGAACACCACCGGCCGCTGCGGCAGGTCGGTCGAGCGGCTCGGGGTGTCGTAGCCGCTGCGGCCGAACTCCGCGGCGTGCTCCCGGTAGTTCTTGCCGACGCAGAAGATGTTCCGGCGCGGGGCGGGGATCGGCGCCCGCAGCCGCACCGACTCCAGCGGCGTGCCCGGCAGGTCCGGTGCGCGCTCGGCGAGCACCGGCCCGAGCTCGGCCCACCGCTCGATCACCTCCAGCATCCCGGTCCCGGGCGGCAGCAGGTCGCCGACGTCCCGGACCACGCCGGCCGCGGAGTCGAGCACGCCGATCCGATCGCCCGCCGCGGCGGAGCAGGTCACCAGCTTCATCTGGACCAATCCAAACCAAAGTTGACCAATGTGGCGTGGTCGGGACGCTACTCCGCGGGGATCTCGCTGTCGACACTTGAAAATCAGCGGACCATCGCACTCAGATTGGTTCAGATTGGTCACGTCCTGCTAGGGTCCGCGCATGGCGGTGACCGTGGAGCAGGCATTGCGCGAACTGGTCGTGCAGGGCACCCGGGACGGCACGCTCGGGCCCGGCGCCAAGCTGCCGACCGAGCGCGACCTCGTGCAGCGGCTGGACGCGCCGCGCAGCTCGGTGCGCCGCGCGCTGGAATCCCTGGAGCGCGACGGGCTCGTGGTGCGGCACGTCGGCCGCGGCACCTTCCTCACCGAGGCCGCCGCCGCACCCGCCGGCGACGCCCCCGCCGACACCAGCCCCGCCGAGATCATGCAGGTCCGCCAGCTGCTCGAACCGCAGGTCGCCACCCAGGCCGCGCGGGTGGCCACGCAGACCGACCTGGCCCGCATCGGCGAGGCGCTCAGCGCCGGCGCGGCGGCCCGCGACTTCGAGGACTTCGAGCGCTGGGACGGCGAACTGCACCGGGCCATCGCCGCGGCCGCGCACAACAGCCTGCTGATGAGCATGTTCGACGTGCTGAACACGGCGCGGTCGCTGCCGGTGTGGGGCAGCCTCAAGCGCCGCACCTCCACGCCCGAGCTGCGCGGCTGCTACCACCGCGAGCACGGCGAGATCGTCGCGGCGCTGCGCGACCGCGATCCGGAGGGCGCGGGCGAGGCGATGCGCGCGCACCTGCGGCACGTCTCCGAGACGCTGCTCGGGCCCTGAGTCCGGAGGGTCCACTCGGACCGGTCCGCGCGTCCACTGAGGACGAATCAGAGAACGGCTGATACGTAGGGTTTTCCGGGATTCGGATGCCCGGGGATCGTCCACTCCGGACGCGACGGAGCCCGCCGGTCGGGAACACCGGCGGGCTCCAGGGATGCGATGCGGCGGGCGGCTCAGCCGGACTGGTCGCTGTCCTTGTGCGAGCCCCAGCCGTGCCAGCGGTCGATCTCGATCACGGCGGTGACCCGCTTGCGGTCCCGCACCGGGTACTGCTGGCCGAGGTAGTGCTGGGCGCAGCGGTCGATGTCGGACAGGTCCTCGTCGTCCCGCGTCTCGGCCACGTGGCCGATCAGGGTGACGTGGGTGTACCAGTCCTCGCTGTCGGTGACGGTGAGGCTGACCCGCGGGTCCTTGCGGATGTGGTTGAGCCGGACGCGGCCCTCGTCCATGTTGACCAGCACCCGGCCCTCGTCCCACAGGTACCAGGTGGCCGCGGTCACCGGCTGCCCGTCGGAGCGCAGCGTGGCGATGACCGCCGGGTTGGGCTTGCGCAACATGGCGATCGCTGCTTCGGGAAGCGGCGGAGTCGACACGATCTCCTCCTGCGTCTGGATGTTTGCGTGCGAACCGATCGCAACGTACCTGATCAGCGGGCCGGTCGCGGGGTGGTGGGTGGCTGCCGGAGGCCGGTCGGGCACCGCGCGCGGTCGCGGGTGCGCGTGCGGTGGCGGGGACTCGCGGAGTCGGCGGCCGATCGCGGATGTGCATTCTTCCGCGTGAGATTTCCGGCGTGTTTTCGACATGGCGGTTGACCTGCCCGAACGCAATTCATCGAAATTTCTGATCGTGGTTCTCGCCGGGAGGCGGAAAAGTGACCCGGCGCGTTCTGCCGATTCCGAATTCGGTACGGTGATCGGCATCGCGTTCCGGCCGAGCGGACCCGGCCGGCGCTCGAGGAATCCGGCAGTCGAGGAGCGGGGCGTCGTGAGCAGGTCGACGGGTGCGTTCGCGCCGCAGTGGCGCACCACCAGCATCGGGATCGCCGTCGCCATCAGCCTGTTCGCCTTCGAGGCGATGGCGGTGGCGACCGCGATGCCGGTGGCGGTGCGCGACCTCGGCGGCCTGGCCTTCTACGGCTGGCCGTTCAGCGTGTTCCTGGTCTGCAACGTGCTCGGGCTGGTGCTGGCCGGGCGCTGGGGCGACCGCGTCGGCCCGCGCGCGCCGCTGGTGAGCGGGATCGCGGTGTTCGTGCTCGGGCTCGTCGTCGCCGGGACCGCCGGTGCGATGGTCCCGTTCGTGCTCGGGCGCGGGCTGCAGGGCTTCGGAGTCGGGCTGGCGACCGTGGGCGTGTTCCTCATCGTCGCCACCGCCTACCCGCAGGAGGTGCAGCCGAAGGCGATGGCCGTGGTCTCCACCGCCTACGTGCTGCCCGCGTTCGTGGGGCCGCTGGTGTCCGGGTCGTTGACGACGTACGTGAGCTGGCGGTGGGTGTTCCTCGGGCTGGTGCCGCTGATCCTGGCGGGCCTCGCGCTGCTGCTGCCGGTGCTGCGGCGGTTGCCGGTCCCTGACCGGGAGGTGCCGCAGGACCGCGGGCGGGTGCTGTACGCGCTGCTGGCCGGCGTCGGCGCGGTGCTGCTGCAGTACGGCGCCGGCACCGCGGTGGACGGCGGCGCGGGGCCGGGCAGCGCGGTGGCGCTGCTGCTCGGCGCACCGCTGCTCGGCTGGGGGCTGCACCGGCTGCTGCCGAGCGGGGTCTGGCGGCTGCGGGCGGGCGTGCCCGCGGTCGTGGGGCAGCGCGGCCTGCTCGCCGGGGCGTTCTACGCGGTGGAGTCCGCGGTGCCGCTGGCCCTGGTGTCGCTGCACGGGTATTCGCCGATGGTCGCCGGCCTGCCGCTGCTGAGCGGAGCGATCGGCTGGTGGCTCGGCGCCCAGCTGCAAGGCCGGTCGCAGACCGCCTCGCGGGAGGCGCTGATCCGCCGCGGCTTCCTCGCGCTGCTGGTGTGCGTCGCCGGGATCGGCCTGCTGTCGCTGCCGGGCGCGCCCGGCTGGCCGACCTACCTGGTGTGGGCCTGCGGCGGGCTCGGCATGGGACTCGGGGTGCCCAGCACCGGGGTGCTCATCCTCGCTCTGTCGCCGGAGGGCACCGAGGGCGCCAACAGCTCGGCGCTGCAGATCGCCGACGTCATCGCCGCCGCACTGTGCATCTCCTTCGGCGGCGTCCTCATCGGCGCGGCCGAACACGGCGCCTTCACCCTCTCGACCGCCCTCGCCCTGCTCTGCGCCGCCATGTCCCTCATAGCCCTCACCGGCACCCTCACCACCACCCCCGACCGCGCGAAAACGGCGGTTGCGCAGCGATGACGGTTCGCGGAACGGCGCGCGCTGCTAACCTGGGGCCGATGTTCGCACCTCGGGTCTCGTAGCTCAGCAGCGACGGTTCCGCACCACCCGTCTGTCCGGAGCACGCCCGAAACCCGGAGCGAACACATGCTTTCCGCGAACGATCTCGAGGTGCACGCCGGCGCCCGGCCGCTGATCACCGGCGCCGCCTTCCACCTCTCCGCCGGCGACCGCGTCGGCCTCGTCGGCCGCAACGGCGCCGGCAAGACCACGCTGCTGCGCACCCTCGCCGGCGAACTCCGCCCCGCGGCCGGCACGATCACCCGGACCGGGCCGGTCGGCTACCTCCCGCAGGACTCCCGGGCCGCCGAAGCCGACGACACCGTCACCGAACGCATCCTGTCCGTCCGCGGCCTCGACCAGGCCGTGCACCGGCTCCGCCGCGCCGAGCAGGAGATGGCCCGGGCCACCGACGCGGCCGCGCAGCAGCGCGCGATGCGCGCCTACGCCCGCGCCGACGACGAGTTCCAAGCCCGCGGCGGCTACCCCGCCGAAGCCGAAGCGGCGCGGCTCGCCGCCGGGATCGGCCTGCCCGAGCGGGTGCTGCACCAACCGGTCGGCACGCTCTCCGGCGGGCAGCGCCGCCGCGTCGAACTCGCCCGCGTGCTGTTCGCCGAGCACGACACGCTGCTGCTGGACGAACCTACCAACCACCTCGACGCGGACTCCATCGCCTGGCTGCGCAGCTTCCTCACCGGCTACGGCGGCGGCCTCGTGCTGATCACCCACGACACCCGGCTGCTGGAGCAGGTCGCCAACCGGATCTTCCACATCGACCCGCAGCGGGCCGCGCTGGACGTGCACAACACCGGCTGGCGCACCTACCTCGCCGACCGCGAGGCCGCCGAGCGCCGCCGCGCGCGGGAACGCGCCAACGCCGAACGCAAAGCCGCCGCGCTGCGCGCCCAGGCGGAGAAGATGCGCTCGCACGTGGCCACCGCGGTCGCGGCCAAGAACATGGCCCGCCGCGCCGACCGCATGCTGCAGGAGTCCGCCCCCGCCCGGCGCGCGGAGAAGGTCGCCAAAGTGCGGCTGCCGGAGCCCGCGCCGTGCGGCCGCGTCCCGCTCGCCGCGCACGCGCTCGCCAAGAGCTACGGCGAGCACGAGGTGTTCGACGGCGTGGACCTGGCGGTGGACCGCGGCGGGCGCGTGGTGGTGCTCGGGCTCAACGGGGCGGGCAAGACCACGCTGCTGCGCATCCTCGCCGGGCACGAACACCCGGACCGGGGGCGGGTGGTGCCCGGCCACGGGCTGCGCATCGGCTACTTCGCCCAGGAGCACGACCAACTGCGGGAATCCGCGACGGTGCGCGAGAACCTCGCCGCCGCCGCGCCGCAGCTGGCCCACCGGGAAGTGCGGGCCGTGCTGGGCTCGTTCCTGTTCAGCGGGGACGACGCGGACAAGCGCGTCGCCGTCCTCTCCGGCGGGGAGAAGACCCGGCTGGCGCTGGCGTGCCTCGTGCACAGCGGAGCCAACGTGCTACTGCTGGACGAGCCGACCAACAACCTCGATCCGGCCTCCCGGGACGAGGTGTTGCGCGCGGTCAGCGCCTACCCGGGCGCGATCGTCATGGTCACCCACGACGACGGGGCCGTCGCCGCGCTGCAGCCGCACCGCGTGCTGCTGCTGCCGGACGGCGCCGAGGACATGTGGACCCCGGACTACGAGGACCTGATCTCCCTGGCGTGAGCGCACCTCCGCCGGCGGCACCCGAACCCAGGAGGAGCACGTGGCGGAACTCTCCGGACGGACGGCGTTGGTCACGGGCGGTTCGCGCGGCATCGGCCGCGCGGTGGCGCGGCGGCTGGCCGCCGACGGAGCGCTGGTCGCCGTCCACTTCGGACGCGACGAGCAGGCCGCGCACCGCACCACCACCGAGATCGAGCAGGACGGCGGGCGCGCCTTCCCGGTACGCGCCGACCTGGGCGAACACCGCGGAGTCGACGACCTGGTGGCCGCCGTGCGCGCCGGGCTCGCCGAGCGGACCGGGGCGGAACGACTGGACGTGCTGGTCAGCAACGCGGGGTTCAGCGCGACGTTCTTCGAGGCCACCACTCCCGAGGTGTTCGACCGGGTGCTCGCGGTCAACGCGCGGGCCCCGTTCTTCCTGGCGCAGCAGGCACTTCCGCTGATGGGGCCGGGCGGCCGGATCGTGTCGGTGTCCTCGCTGGCGACGCGGGTCGTGGGCGGCGACGTGGCCTACTCGATGGCCAAGGCCGCGGTGGACGCGATGAGCCGATCCCTCGCGCACCTGGTGGGGGAGCGGGGCATCACGGTGAATGCGGTGGCACCCGGGCCGGTGGACACCGACCTCACCGCCGGGGAGCGGGCGGAGGAACCGGAGCTGCGGCAGGCGCTGATCGACATGACCGCGCTCGGCCGCATCGGCGCGCCGCGGGACGTGGCCGACGTGGTGGCGTTCCTGGCCTCGGACGACGCGCGGTGGGTGACCGGGCAGGTGCTGGAGCTCAGCGGCGGGATGTTCCTGGGTCTGCCGCCGGCGTTCACGCACTGACCCGGCCGGGCAGCCCGCTCCCGGGCGCGGCGCCGCCCGGACTCGTCGCGCCCACGAAGCCGTTCAGGAAGGCGAGCGCGGCCTCCGGTGTCGCGCCCGCCTCCCGCACCTGCCGGTGGAACTCCTCGTCGGGCGGGTGCAGCTGCGCCTGCCGGCAGGTGTCCTCGAACGCCTCGAGGCGTTCGGCGTCGCGTTCGGCGGCGTAGCGGGCCGTGGCCTCGTCCATCGGCAGCTCCCCGCGCAGGGCGGCGTCGGCGGTCGCGGAGAGCGCGGCCGCGTCGGCGAACGCGTCGGAAATTCCCTGTGCGGACACGGGATCCTTGTGCTGCCCGGCGTCGCCCGCGAGCGCCCAGCCGGGTCCGTGCGCGCGGCGGCGCAGGTTGCGGACCGCCGCTGTGCGGATCGGCCCGCACCGGGTCGCCCCGCGCGGCAGACCGGAGATCTCCCGCAGCCCGGCCAGGTAGTGCTCGACCAGCCCGTCCCGGCCGGGAGGGCGCGGCTCGTCGATCGGGAAGACCAGCGCCGCCACGGTGAGCCCGTCGTGCGTCGGCCACTCGGACACCGCGCGCCTGCCCCGGAATCGCACGCGCAGCCCGGAATCCGCGCAGCCGGACCAGTAGTCGTAGGTGGTGCGCGCCAGCACCCCGCGGTCGTCGAGCACATCCGCACCGGCGTGGCGGGCGACCGCGGAGCGGCACCCGTCGGCGCCGACCACGAGCTGGGCTCGCGCCGTCAACTCACGCCCCCCGGAAGTGGCGCGCACCCCGATCACGCGGTCACCGTCCCGCAGCAGCTCCCGCACTCCGGTCCGGTCGTGCACGTCGGCACCTGCCTCCCGCGCGGCTTCCCACAGCAGCTCGTCCAGCACCGCGCGCCGCGGTGCGACGGTCGCGAACGGGCAGCCGCGCAGCCGTCGCCCCTCGAAGTCCAGGGTGACCTGCCGGAGCGGCGGGCAGCCGGTCGCCAACAGCCGGTCCAGCAGGCCCCAGTCGTGCAGGAAGCGCACTCCGGGACCGCGGATCCAGTGCGTGGACAGCGCATCGCTCGGCATCCGCGCGCGCTCCAGCAGCAGCACCGACCGGCCGCGCCGCGCCAGCAGCATGGCCAGCGGGGCTCCCGCGCACCGCCCGCCCACGACGATCACGTCGTAGGCCGCAGCCGGGCTCATCCCGCGGTCCGGTCGGTGCCGAGCGCGGCCTCCCGGATCACCGCCGCGAGCTCACCGGGCGCGTCGCGCAGCAGGTTGTGCCCGCCGGGCAGCGTTCGCAGCCCGAATCCGCGGGTGGTGAGCCCGGCCCAGGCGGCGACGTCGTCGGCGGCCACCACCGGGTCGTCGGCGGCGCGCACCGCGGTGATCGGCACGGGGATCGGGTCCGGGGCGGCGCCGCAGCGCGCGTAGTCGTCGATCACCCGGTAGTCGGCGCGCAGCGCGGGTTCGACGAGTTCGCGGAACTCCGGCTCGCCGGCGAGCTCGTCCGGCAGGTAGCCGTCGGCGGCCACCCGCGCGAAGAACTCCTCCCCGGGAAGTGTCCACACCGGACTCGACGGGACGGGGAGGCGGCCGGGGGACTGCTGCGCGGACACGACGAGCGCGGCGAGCTGGTCGGCCGGCAGCGACCGGGCGGTCTCGAACGCGGTGATCGCGCCGGAGGAGTGTCCGAACAGGACGATCGGGCGACCGGCGGCGTGCTCGCGGATCAGCGCGGCCAGTTCCTGCACGAGCACCGGGAGTTCGGTGTGCGGCGGGGTGTCCAGCAGCGTCTCCCGGCCGGGCAGCCGCACCGCGACCGGGGAGGAGCGCTCGCACAGCGCGCGGGCCAGCGCGCGCACCGCGCTCACCCCGGCACCGGCGTGCGGGACCAGGTAGGGCACCGGCCCGCTCCGGGCGGTGTCGCCGAATTCCACCAGCGTCATGCGGATCCTCCCCGCTCGTGCTCGGTCAGTTCGCGCAGCGCCGCGCAGGTGGCGCGCACGAGGCGTGCGGCGCGGACCGGTTCACCGCCGTGCCGGAGCCGCACGTGCAGCCGGTCGCCGGTGCGGAAGGCGCTGAACTCCCAGCGGTGCGGCCGGGCGGCGGTGGGGGAGCGGTCCGGCACGTCCGGGGCGGCGATCGGCTGCAGCAACCGGCCGGCGCGGTCGCCGCCGAGCAGCCCACCGAGCACCCCGAGGTGGTTGACGCTCGCCTGCGGTGCCGGCGCGGCGGCGAGCTGCTCGCGGACGGCCGCGTCCGAGGTGCTGTGCCGCAGCAGGCCGTGCCCGAGCCCACCGCCGGGCACCCGGTCGAGCGCGGCCCGGGCGGCGGCGAGGGTGTCCGCGGGGTGCTCGCCGGCGGGCACGGCGAGCGGGTGTGTGGCGGTGAGCCAGCCGATGGTGCGGCTCGGATCGAGGTCGGCGGCGATCTCCTCCCGGCCGTGCCCCTCGACGTCCAGGCACACCCGGGCCTGCCCGGTTTCGACGGCCAGCGCGTGCGCGACCGCGGCCAGCACCAGGACGCGCTCCGGTGCGCGGTGCGCGTCGAGCAGCCCTGTCGGCACGGAGCCGTGCGCGGTCCGCGAGTGCTGTTCGGCGACGGGTGCGGCGGGGCTCGCGCCGTCGTGCTGGTCGAGCCAGAACGGCAGTTCCGCGCGCAGCTCCGGGGAATCCGCGTGCCGGGCCAGCCGGCGCGCCCACTGCTCGAACGGGGCCGGCACCGGCGGCAGCCGCACCGGCTCGCCCGAGGTGAGCTGCCGGAAGGCGAGCTCCAGGTCGTCGAGCAGCACCGACCAGGACACGAAGTCCACCACGAGGTGGTGGGCGACCAGCGCCACGCGATCGACCCGGTCGGTTCCCAGCAGCGCGGCGTGCAGCAGCGGCCCGGCGCTGATGTCGACCGCGGCGTGCGCCTCCCGCACCGCTTCCGCGGCGCCGCGGGCCCGCTCGGCGATCGCGATCGGCTCGCCGGTGGGGTCGTGCACCTGGCTCCACCCGTCCGCGCCGGCGCGCCGGTACCGCAGCCGCAGGGTGCTGTGGTGCTCGGCGACAGCGCGGAGGGCCTCCCGCAGCGGCCCGGGATCCAGCGGTTCGGCCGCCCGCAGGGCGAGCACCTGGTTCCAGTGGTGCGGGTCGGGGAACCGCTGCGCGAAGAACCAGGTCTGCACCGGCGTCAGCGGGATCTTGCGGTGGTCGGAGAAGCCGCCGAACACCGGACGCGTCCCGGTGCGGGCGACCGCGGCGAGGGAACGGATCGTGGGGTGGGTGAACACGTGCCGGCGGGTGACCTGGATGTCCCGCTCGGCGGCCTTGGCGGCGACGCGCAGGGACAGCACGGAATCGCCGCCGAGGGCGTAGAAGTCGTCGTCCAGGCCGAGCCGCCCGCACTCCAGCACCTCGGCCCAGATCTCGGCGAACGCGGCCTGCAGCGGGGTCATCGGCTCATCGGTCGCGTCCGGCGCCGGATCCTCCGGTGGGATGCGGCGGGGTTTTCCGTTGCAGGACAAGGGGATCCGGTCGACGACCACGACGTCGTCGGGCACGGCGTAGGCGGGTAGCTCGGCGCGCAGCACGGAGCGGAGTTCGGCGGCGGTGGCCGTGCCGCGCACGATGGCGGTTCCCGGGAGGGCGACGGCGTCGGTGACCGACGGGTGCGCGCGCAGCACCTGTTCGACGCGGTGCGGCTCCGCCGGGTAGTGCCGGTCGCGCTCGACGAGGCAGCGCCGCCCGAGCACGACGAGACGCCCGTCGGGCAGGTAGTACCCCAGGTCTCCGGTGCGCATCAGGCGCCCGCCGGGCTCCGCGGGGTCCGCAGCGGACGGTTCCGGGGCGTGGTGCGGCGGTGGTGGCACGCAGATCTCGCCGGGCACCCCCACCGGGCTGAGCTCGCCGTCCGGGTCGAGGACGTAGCGGCGCGCGCCCGGGGCGGCGGCGCCCACCGGGACGATGTCGTGCTCCAGGTCGCCGGGGCGGACCTCCTGCGCGGAGACCACCGGCCCCTGCCCCGCTCCGCCGTACTCGTGCACCACGCGGCCGCCGGTGCGCCGCTGCCAGCGCCGCACCAGGTCGGCGGGCAGCACCTCGCCGGAGACCACCAGCGTGCCCACCCGCGGCACGCCCCCACCCGCCAACGCCTCGGCCACTTCCGCCGGAGTGGCGGCCGCGGTGCCGAATACCCGCCCGGACGCGAGCAGCCCGGCGAACCGGCCGGGGGCGGCCGGCACCGCCACCTCCCCGGCCACCAGGGCGGTGAGCAGGTCGAGCAGCCGTCGATCGGCGGAGCGATCACCGGACAGCAGCACCTCACCACCCCCGGGCAGCCGGTGCGCGGCGGTGCTCAGCGTCCGGTGGTCGAGCAGGTGGGCCCGCGGCGCTTCCCGCACGCCCGACGTGCGCACCACCAGCGCGGCCGAGTCCGGTGCGGGCGCGGAATCAGCCGCAGGAGCCGGGAGTTCGCCGTCCACGCACACCACCGGAGCACCTGGATCGCCGAGCAGCGCCCGCCGTTCCTGCGTGGTCACCAGCACATCCGCCTGGTCCGCGGCTTCGCGCGCGCGGTCCGCCCCGCCGTCGACCGCGTCGCAGAGCGCCCCGGCCCGCAGCACGCCGAGACCGGCGGCGGCCAGCTCGGCACCCGCGGGCGTCCACACCACGACCCGGCCGGACCGGGGCAGCGCCGCGGCGATGCGGGCCGACCAGTCGTCCAGCGCGCCGCGGGTGAGCACCCGCTCGTCCTCGCGCACCGCGGGCGCCTCCGGGCAGGATCGGGCGCGGTCGACGATCGTGGAGGCCACCGGCGGGGGCTCGGTTTCGGGACCGCGGGAGGCCGCCAGCAGCAGGTCCCGGGTGCAGCGGTGCTCGACCGCGACCTCCCGCACCGGGCGGGCCGGGGAGGTCACCGCCTCCAGCACCCGGGCGTAGCGCTCGCTGATCCGCCGCGCGGTGTCGCGGCTGAACAGGTCGCTGTTGTACTCCCAGACCACCGACACCGCGTCCCCGGTGTCGTGGACCATGCCGATCAGCTCGTAGGCCACTCCGCGGTCCGGCACCGCCACGGACTCCAGCGCCAGCGGCCCCAGCCGGGCCCGGTGCCCCGCCGCATCGGCGGAGACCAGCTCGGCGAGGTCGGCGAGAGCGCCGTCCTGCGGCTTGTTCTGCCCGAAGCCGACCTCGAGCAGCGGGGTGCGGGCGCGATCCCGGGGCAGGTCGAGCTCACCGGCCAGCTGTTCCACCGTCACCAGCGGATGGTCCAGGTCCTCCCGCAGCACCCGGCCGACGCGGGCCGCGAGCCGCCCGAACGGCTCGTCGGGGTCGATCTGCACGTGGTTCGGCAGCGCGCCGGTGAAGTAGCCGAGCACATCGGCGAACTCGGGCCCCGGCCGGTTCGCGGCGCTCACCGCCACGACCGGGTTCGCGCCCCCGGTGAGCGCGCGCAGCAGCACGTGGAACGCCGCCAGCAGCACCGCGAACAGCGTCGTGCCCTGCGCGCGGGCGCACTCGCGCAGCTGCCCGACCACCTCGGTGGGCAGCTGCCGGCGCACCGCGGCCCCGCGGTGGGTGCGGGCCGGTGGACGCGGGCGGTCGGTGGGCAGGCCCGCGGCCGGTGGTGCGGAGCGCAACCGCCGCAGCCAGTGCACCAGGTCGGCGTGCCCGGCCGGCGAGGCCAGGGCGCGGTCCAGCCAGCGCGCGTAGTCGGCGTACGTGCGGGCCGGCGGGGGCAGGTGCGGCTCGGTCCCGGCCGCTTCCGCGGTGCACGCGGCTGCGAGTTCGCGCAGCAGCACCAGCAGCGACCAGTAGTCGGTGATCAGGTGGTGCTGGCCGATCACCAGCACCGGCCCGCGCGGCCCTCCGGTGTGCAGCCGCACCCGCAGCGCCGGGGCGGCGGCGAGGTCGAACGGGACGCGGGCGGTCGCGGCCGGATCGGTGTCCACGACGGCGAAATCGACCTCCGCGTGCTCGGCGACCCGCTGCACGGGTTCCCCGGCGCGCTCGTGGAAGGTCGTGCGCAGCACCGGGTGGCGGTCGACGAGGAACTGGAACGCGCGGCGCAGCAGCTCCGGATCGCACGGCGAGGTGATCCGGGCGGCGAACACGAGCACGTGCGCGGCCCCGGCCGGGTCGATCTGTTCGGCGTGCCAGAGCGCGAGCTGGGGCGCCGACAGCGGGAACTCGCCGGATTCGGCGGTGCGGGCGGGCGGTTCCGGCACCTGCTCGTCGTCCAGCTGCGCGGCCAGCCGCTCGGCCACCTCGCTGATCCCCGCGCCGCCGAGCAGGTCGGACATCGGTGGTGCGATCCGCAGCTCGCGCTGCACGGCCATCCGCAGGCGCAGCGCGGTCAGCGAGTCGAGCCCGGTGGTGTGCAGCGGAGCGTCCGGATCGAGGTCGGCCGGGCGGCGGTGCACCACCTCGGCGATCCGGTCGCGGAGGTGCTCGGCGAGCGCGGTGGTGCGATCCGCGGGAGCCAGCCGCTGCACGCGTTCGCGCAGCGGGGATTCGCCGTCGTCGGCGGCGGCGAGCACGGCGGCCAGCCGCGCTCTCCGGACCTTGCCGAGCGCGGTCCGGGGGAGGTGGTCGAGGTGGTGGATGCGGTGCGGCAGCTTGTGTTCGGCGAGTCGTGCGCGGCAGTGCTCGCGCAGCGCCTGCTCGCCCGGGAACGCCTCGGCGACGACGGCGGCGACGAGCGCCTCGCCGCCGCCGGGAAGCGGGATGCCGACCGCTGCGGCCTCGCGGACGGCCGGGTGGGCGGTGAGGGCGTCCTCCACCTCGACGGGGTTGACCTTCTGCCCACCGGTGTCCACCAGCACGCGGGTGCGGCCGAGGACGAACAACCGGCCCGCCGCGTCGAACCGGCCGAGATCACCCGTGCGGTGCAGCCCGGCCGAGCCGCCGTCCGCGGAAGCGCCGGCGCCCACCCCGCTGACGGCCGCGCCACCGACGGCGATCTCGCCGACCGCGCCGGTCGGTACCTCCGCCCCGTCGGCGTCGAGCACCCGCACCTCGACCCCGCGCAGCGGGGTGCCGACCGAGCCGGGCTCCGGCCGCGGCGCCAGGTCCCAGGCGACGCTGCCGGTCTCGGTGCTGCCGTAGGTCTGGCGCGGGGTGACGCCGAAGCGGGCGCGGAACCGCTCGACGAGCTCGGCGGGCAGGAAGGTGCTGCCGGACAGGCACAGCCGCACCTCCGACAGGTCCGGTGCCCGCTCGGGCGGCAGCTCCAGCAGTCCCTCGAACAGCCGCGGCACACCGAAGACGATCGTGGGCCGGTGCCGCTGCACCGCGGTGGCGATCCGCTCGGCGGGAGTGCCACCTGGTCCCGGTGCCCCAGCCCCGGTTCCGCCGGACCCGGTGCTGTCGGCCCTGGTTCGGTCAGCCCCGGATCCGTCGGCGCTGGTTCCGTCGGCGCTGTCGTCGAGCAGCACCAGCGTCGCCGCCGCGCGCACTCCCGCCAGCAGGCAGCAGAACTGCCCCAGCGCGTGGAACAGCGGCACCGGGCACAGCAGCACGTCCGAGGCCGAGATCCCGGCGGTGCCGACGACGTTGGCGGCCTCGGCGGCCTGGTTGGCCGCGGTGCGCGCGATGCGCGTCGGCTCCCCGGTGGTGCCCGAGGACGCGGCGAAAACCCACGTGCGCTCCGCATCCGCCGGTTCGCCGACCTCCTCGGCCCGTCCCGGACCACCGGACGCGGCGATCTCCGAGCAGACCGGAACCCCGCGCCACAGCGAAGAAAACCGCTCGGCGTGCCGCGGCGTGGTGAGCACCAGCGCCGGAGCCCGGCCGCCCAGCTGCCGCTGCAGCTCGGCATCCGTGGTGTCCGGGTCGGCGGCCTGCACCGCGGCGCCGACGCGGGCGGTGGCGAAGTAGCCGAACGCGAACTCCGGGCTGTTCGGCACCGCCAGCAGCACCAGATCGCCGGCCCGCACCCCGCGGGCGCGCAGCTCGGCGGCGGCCGCGCCGATGCCCGCGGCGAGCTCCCGATAGCTGATCCGACGCTCGCCGCGCACCAGCGCGGCCCCGTCCGGGTTCGCCGCGACCGCGGCACGCACCATCTCGTCGATCAACGCTCCTCCTGCCGCCGGTCCGCGCCGTTCAGCACACCGGCGAGCGCGCGCGGGGTCGGGTTGGTGAACACGTCGCGGGCGGAGACCGGCCGGTGCCAGCGCTGCTGCGCGTCGGCGGCGAGCTGCACCGCCAGCGCCGAGGTCCCGCCCAGCCGGAAGAAGTCGTCGTCCGGGGCGAGCCCGGCGGCGCCGAGCACCTGCTCCCAGAGCCGGACCATCCCGGCCAGCTCGATCTCCGGGCGGTCGCGGGCCGCCGCGAGCCGTCGGAGCAGCGCGCGCCGATCGACCTTGCCCGCCGGGGTGACCGGGAAGTCGTCCACGTCGTGCACGGCGGTCGGCACCAGGTGGGCGGGCAGCTGCGCGGCCAGGTGCGCGCGCAACCGCGGCGCGTCGACGTCCGCGCCCGGCTCCCACCGCACGAAGCAGTGCAGCCCGTCGCTGCGGCCGAACCGGTCCTGCGGCGCGACCACCGCGGTCCGCCGCACCGCCGGGTGCGCGCGCACCGCCTGCTCGACCTCGCCGAGGTCGACGCGCTTGCCGAGCAGCTGCACCTGGTCGTCGGCGCGGCGCAGGAACTCCAGGTCCCCGGTGGGCAGTTCGCGCACCAGATCGCCGGTGCGGAACCAGCGCGCCCCGTCCAGCTGCACGAACTTCTCGGCGGTGCGCTCCGGATCGCCCAGGTAGCCGAGGGACACGGTCGGGCCGGACAGGTACAGCTCCCCGGCCTCGCCGCGCGGCACGACCGCGCCGCGCTCGTCGCGGATGCTCGGGGTGATGTGCGGCAGCGGCCGGCCGATCGGCGGCAGCACCCCCCGCTCCCGCCAGGCGGAGACGTCGCAGGTGGTCGCCCCGGCGACGGTCTCGGTCGGGCCGTACTCGTTGAGCACCCGGCAGGGGAAGCCGGGCGGCGGGTAGGCCGCCAGCCGCTCCCCGCCGGTGCGCACCAGCCGCAGCTCGCCCAGCGGCGGGCGGGTGCGGAACATCGCCTCCAGCAGCAGCGGCGGGATGTAGGTGGTGGTGACCCGCGCCGCGCGCAGCCACTCGGCCAGCCGCTCCGGCCCTGCCTGCGCGGTGTCCGGGGCGATCACCACGGTCGCCCCGGTGGTCAGGAACGGCCAGATCTCGTCGATCGTCACGTCGAAGCCCGGCGAGCCCAGCTGGGCCCCGCGCTCCCCGGGACGGCAGCCCACCAGCCCCGCGTAGGACGCGGTGTACGCGTCGAGCGCGGCACGGCTGATCAGCACCCCGGTCGGGAAGCCGGTGGAACCCGAGGTGAACAGGCAGCAGGCCGGGTCCTGCGGTCCCACTTCCGGTTCCGGTGCGCACCCGGCCGGCTCGGCCGCCAACTCCGGCACCGAGACCGCGCGGACTCCGGCCGCCGCGGCGAGCCCGGCGTCCTCGGAGCGCCGGGGATCCTCGGTGAGCACCAGCGCGCTGTCGGCGGCGCGCAGGAGCCGGGCCAGCCGCTCGGGTGGCTGGTCCGGATCCAGCGGCGCGTAGCAGGCCCCGGCCCGCAGCACCGCCAGCTCGGCGGTGAACAGGTCGGTGCTCCGGGGCAGCATGAGCGCCACCCGGCGCCCCGGGCCGACACCGTGCGCGCGCAGTCCCGCGGCCAGTGCGTCCGCGCGCGCGTCGAGGCCGCCGTAGTCGAGCCGCTTCCCGTCCGGACCTTCGAAGGCCACTGCGGCGGGATCGCGCGCGACCCGGTCGGCGATCGCGGCTAGCAGTTCCACGGGAATCCCCCTCTCGGCCGGCGGGGCCGCCGGTCACCGCGCCGGCATCTCCCCGGCGACGTCGGTGCGGTCGAACCACAACCGCGTCTCCGCAGGCAGGTAGCGGTCCCCGCCGCGGTGCTCGAAGATCCGGTAGCGGTGGATGCCGAACAGGTAGACGTGCACGGTCGCCGACCAGCGGTCGGTTTCGTTGACCATCCGGTGCATCCGCTTGTCGGTCTCCGGCAGCAGTTCGGTGACCCGGGCCGGGCTGATCCGGAACCGGCTGCGCTCGGCGAGCGCGACCTCGCCGCCGTCCTGCTCGGCCACCTCGTACTTGATCTCCTCGGTCTCGCCGAGCAGGGCGCTGACCACGCCGACCGTCTCGTCGTGGTCGTGGATCGGGCTGCCCATGCCGGGTCCCCACAGCACGAGCACCACCTGGAACTCGTCGGCCGGGGAGTTGAGCAGCACGCGGGTGTAGTTGCCGGTGGGGGACAGGGTGGCGGCGTAGTGCTGGTTGGCGGCGGTGCCGGTGAACCGGGAGAGCGCGGTGGACAGCCGCTCGACGGTGCTCTCGTGCGGCGTCCGGTGGCTGTCGGCCCGGGCGCGCGCGACTTCTTCGATCAGTTCTGCACAATGCATGCTCGGCTCCTGCGCGGCCGGTTTCGGAAAAAGGGGACTCCGGGGCGGTCGGCCGTTCCGGAGTTCGTTCGCGAGATTAGGGCGGGGGCGCGGTGAGCACCTACCGCTGATCGGGGTGGCGGGTTTGCACGCGGATTTCCTCGAATTCCCGGATCGGGGCGGGATAGCATTTCCGCGGGAATCGCGGAATCTCGCCGGGAGGGCTCGTGCCGCACATCGCCAACACCGCTCAGCAGGCGGCCTGGAACGGCTACGAGGGCGCGCACTGCGCGGCGCACCCCGAGCGCTACGAGGACGTCGACGGCGGGGTCGACGAGCCACTGCTGGCGGCTGCGCGGCTCACCGCGCGGGATCGAGTGCTCGACGTCGGGTGCGGCACCGGTGGGCTGACCCGGCGGGCCGCGGCGGTGGCGCGGTCGGTGCGCGGGATCGACCTGTCCGAGCCGATGCTGGCCACCGCGCGGCGGGCGGCGGCCGGTGGGCGGTGCGGCGATGTCGCGTTCTCCGTTGCCGATGCGCAGGTGCACCCGTTCGCGCCGGGCGAGTTCGACGTGGTGTTGAGCCGGTACGGGGTGATGTTCTTCGCCGACCCGGTCGCAGGGTTCGCGAACCTGGCCCGCGCGCTGCGCCCGGGCGGACGGCTGGCCGCCGCGTGCCGGGACCGCTTCGCGCGCACCGACCTCGGTGCGGTGTTCACCGCGATGGCGCCGCACATCCCGTTCCCGACGGGCCCGGACGGCAGCGGGCCGAGTTCGCTGGCTGATCCGGACCGCACTCGCGAACTGCTGGGCGCGGCCGGGTTCGCCGGGGTGCGCTGTGCGCGGGTGGAGGTGGAGCAGCGCTGGGGCGCGGATGTGGACGATGCCGCGGAGTTCCTTGCCGGGTGGGGCCCGGTCCGGCACCACTTGGCCGAGGCCGGGCCCGCTGCGGCCGGCTGCGCGCGGGAGGCGATGCGTGCCGCGTTGGCGCGGTTCGCGGGTCCGGACGGAGTGCGGCTGCGCGGGTCGGCGTGGCTGATCACCGCCGAGCGGCCCGCGTAGCCCACGGCCCGATTTCGCCGTCGCGGTGGGAATTCCTAGTGCTCCCCGGCGGGTTCCGGAGCGGTTCCGGGCAGCACCCCGGCACGCACCACCGCGGCGCTGAGCGGGCCCACGAGTTCGCGCAGCCGCGTGGCCCGGTCGGTTCCGATCCGCCGGTAGGGCGCGGCGGCCGCGGCGTCGGTGGCCTCCTCCACGCGGTGGCGCAGCCGCCGGCCCGCGGTGGTCAGCGCTCCGTCGGCGGTGAGCACGCCGCGTTCGGCGAGCGCGGCGGCCTCGGCGTCCCACTGCTGCTCGGACCAGCCGCGGGTGGCCCGGGCCTGCTCCGGGGAGAACAGGGATCCGCCGGTGGCGGTGTCGGTGATCAGCGCGCCGATCCCGCTGAGGCCGTGCCCGAGCAGGGCGGCGAGGTGCCCGTCGCCGCGGTGTTCGCGCAGCAGCGTGATCCCGTGCCACAGCGCCAGGTGCGGTGCCTCGGGCCACGGCAGGTCGGCGTGCGCGGCGAACAGCGGGCGGCCCTCCGGGGTGCAGTGCTCGGCGGCCTCCCGCACGAGGTCCGCGGCTTCGACCACGTCCGGGCCGAGGACCTGGTCGCCGAGCAGCCGCCGCAGTGCTTCGTCCACTCCGGACAGTCGTGCGGCGAGGACGTCGGAGGGTGCGGCCAGCTCCCACGCGCGCGGGAGGTGTTCGGCGATCAGCGCGGGGTTGAAGTTGTAGAACGCGGCGGCGACCACGCCGGGGCCCACCGGCCCGAACGGGGCCGCCCGGCCGGCGAAGTAGGCCATCGAGCCGGGTTCCAGGCCGGCCTCGGTGAACCGCCGCTCCACCTCGGCGGTGAAGTAGCAGGTCATGTGCAGCGGGTCGAGTGCGCGGTGGCACTCGGCGGCGAGGGTGGTCATGCAGGTCCTTTCCCGGGTCACGTCGAGGAGCGGAGGCGTTCGCGCAGCCGGTCGGCCAGGGCGAGCCAGGTCCGGCCGCAGTGGGTGGCGAGCTCGGCCACGGCCGCGGCGCAGTGCGGCGGGACCTGCTCGATCAGCTGGGCCAGCCGCCCGTCTCCGGGGCGGTGCGCTTCGAGCAGCCGCAGCAGTGCGCGGCCGGCCTCGCTGAACCGCAGCGACGGGTCGTTGCGGAGCTGGGCGAGCGCGGCTCCGGCGGGCCGGGCCGGGGACGCCCGTTCGGCGGTTCCGGCGCCGCGCGCGGGGGCGGGGTGCACGCGGGCCAGCGAGGAGCCGCTGCGCCGCGGTTCGGGCACCACGGCCTCCCCGAGCTGCATCCGCTTGCGCACGTCGCGGGCCGTGCCCGGGGAGATGTCGGCGGCGCGGGCGATCTCGCGCAGCGAGGCCCGCGGGTGCCGGGTGAGGAACTCCGCGGCGCGCCGCCTGCCGCCGGCGGCGTCCACCGGCCGCACCCGCCCGTCCTGGCCGCGCCGCGCCGGGGTGCTGTCGCCGCAGCGGCCGCGCAGCACGCCGACGGTCTTGTCGGACAGGCTGGTCACCGCCGCGATCGTGCGGTCCGACCAGCCGGGATGGGTGGCCAGGATGCGTTCGGCGGCGCGCTTGCGGTCGGTCAGCGTCAGCGGCAGCCCGTGGGTGCTGTTGGCGCCGACGGCGACGACGAAGGCCGTGTCCTCACCGGCGTCGAACAGCCGGGCGCGGATCGAGGTCTCCCCGCGCATCCGGGCGGCGGCGCAGCGGTGCGCGCCGTCCAGCACCCGCATCGTGCGCCGGTGCACGATGATCGGCGGCAGGTCGGCGGCGGCCTCGGCGAGCAGCGCGGCGTGCTCGGTGTTGAGACCGGATCCGCGCGGGGATTCGGCGAGCACCAGCGACTCCACCGGGACCTGCACCACGGGCGCTTCCTCGAGCGCGGCGAACACCGCGGTCGCGTCGTGCATGTGCATCCCCCTCGGCGCGTCGTTCGGAATCCGGCGGAATCGGTGGCCGGTGGAATCGACGTTATCCGGGCGTTCCGAGGCGGACCAGGGCGTTGTTCCGCGCACGGCGCACGCAATTTCTCCCGGGAAAATGGCGACGCGCCGTTTCGGTGACCCGGGCGGAGGAGTCGGATGCAGCGGAATCGAGCAGATTTCGGCGTGCGCGAAATCCACGCCGGCCCTCTCCCGGGCGGGCGGCGGGCACTGCCCGATTCGGGTGGACTCGCAGCCGTGCAACTGCGGGACTTCCACAGCTGCACGCGCCGCATCAGCCCGCCCCCTGCGCGCCGATCCGGTGCAGCACGTGTTTGACCTGCGTGTACTCGTGCATCGCGTAGCCGGAGAGGTCCTTGCCGTACCCGGAGCGCCGGAACCCGCCGTGCGGCATCTCCGACGGGAACCGCAGGTGCGCGTTGACCCAGACGCAGCCGAAGGCCAGCTCGGCGCTCAACCGCATCGCCCGCGCGTGCCCGGTCGTCCACACCGCCGCCGCCAGCCCGTAGTCCAGCGAATTCGCCGTCCGCACCGCTTCGTCGTCGGAAGCGCACCGCTCGACCGTCAGCACCGGCCCGAAGACCTCCTCGCGCGCGATCTCGTCGTCCGGGCGCACATCGCCGACCACCGTCGGCGCGAAGAAGAAGCCGCGATCACCGACCCGCTGCCCACCGGTGGTGACGCGCGCGTGCGCGGGCAGCCGGTCCAGGAAGCCGCGCACCCGCGCCAGCTGGTCCGCGTTGTTCAGCGGCCCGTAGTCGGCCTCCGGATCCTCGGGCGGACCCGGCCGGCGCCGGCGGGCCTCCGCGGTCAGCCGCCGCACCACCTCGTCGTAGATCTCGTCGGCCACCAGCACCCGCGCCGCGGCGGTGCAGTCCTGGCCGGCGTTGGTGACCGCGGCGGTGACGATCTGCGGGATCGCCCGGTCCAGGTCCGCGTCGGCGCACACCAGGACCGGGGTCTTCCCGCCGAGTTCGAGGTGGGTGCGCTTGAGCCCGGCGCAGCGCGCCACGTCCACCCCGGCCGCGACCGACCCGGTGAGCGCGACCATCGCCGGCACCGGGTGGCGCACCAGCCGGCGGCCGGTCTCCGGGCCGCCGCAGACGACGTTGAGCACCCCGGCGGGCAGGTGCTCGGCGGCGAGCTCGCCGAACCGCACCGTGGCGGTCGGGGTCGTGGCGGCCGGTTTGAGCACGACGGCGTTGCCCGCGGCCAGCGCCGGGGCGACCTTGAGCACGGCCATCATCAACGGGAAGTTCCAGGGCGTGATCTGCGCGCACACGCCGAGCGGTTCGCGGCGCACGTAGGAGGTGTGCCCGGCGTCGTACTCCGCGGCCGCGGCGCCGTCGAGCAGCCGGGCGGCACCGGCGAAGAACCGCAGCTGGTCGACCATCAGCGGCAGTTCCCCGGCGGCGTCGGCGCTGCCGGTGTCCCGCCGCTCGGCGGCGACCAGCTCGGCGGCGCCGGATTCCAGCGCCGTGGCCAGCGCCAGCAAGCGCTGCTGCCGCTCCGCCGGGGTGGCCGCCGCCCAGTCCGGGGCGGCGCGTTCGGCGGCCCGCACCGCGGCGTCCACATCGGACTCATCGGATTCCGGTGCGCGGCCGTAGACCGCACCGGTGCACGGGTCGACGAGCTCGCTGCACGCGGTGGTGCGGTGCGGGCGCCCGTCGACGAGGTTGTGCAGCCGCATCAGCACCTCCCCGCGTCGGCCACGCGCAGCGCCGTGAACCCGTGGAAACCGAGGTTGTTGTTCCAGCACAGCTCCTGCGCGGGCACGCGCAGCCCGGGCATCCGCCGGTACAGCTCGCCGAGCGCGATCCGCGTCGTCTGGCGCACCAGCGGGTCGCCGAAGCACAGGTGCCTGCCCGCGCCGAAGGTCAGGTGCGGGTTCGGCAGCGGGCGGTCCAGCACCAGCTCGTCCGCGCGGTCGAAGCGGGTCTCGTCCCGGTTGGCCGAGCCGGAGTACAGCAGCACCGGCCGGCCCGCCCGCAGGTGCGCGGTGCGGCCGTCGGGGCCGGTGTAGCTGAAGTCCTCGGCGACCACCCGGCCGATGAACTGCACGGGGGTGCAGAACCGCAGCAGCTCCTCCACCGCGGCCGGGGCGGTGCCCGGGTCGGTCAGCAGCGCCCGCTGTTCGGGCGAGCACCGGTCGAGCTCGTGGACGCTGTTGCCGATCAGGTAGCGGATCGAGGCGACCCCGGCGAACAGCAGCATCGCCGCCTGGGCGACCACGTCCTGCTCGTCGAAGCGCTGTCCGTGCACTTCGGTGGTGCGCAGCGCGTGCAGCAGGCCCTGCTCGCGCTCGGCGCGCTCCCGCTGCTCCGGGGCGGCGAGGAACGCGGCGAGCTCGCGGGTGCTGTCCGCGGTGCGGCGCACGTGCTCGAGGCTGACCTGGGTGGAGCCGAAGAGGTGCGCGATGTCGTCGGTCCACCGGCTCAGGTCGGCGTGCGCCTCGGTGGGCACCCCGAGCACGTCGGCGATCACCATCGCCGGCAGCGGGAAGGCGAACTCCGCCATCAGGTCGAACCCGGCCGGGTCGACCGCGTCCAGCAGCCGGTCCACGACGCCGCGGATCCGCGGTTCCAGGCGCTGCTCGGTGAACGGCATGTAGCTGCGGTTGGCCTGCCTGCGGTTGCCGGTGTGCTGCCTGCCGTCGTGGAAGGCCAGCCACCGCTCGAAGACGTCGACCATGTCCGAGAACTCCGCGCGCTGCTCCGGTGGCAGGAACCGCAGCGGCACCGCGGCGCGGGCGTTCGACAGCCGTTCCTCCTTGAGCATCGCGACGCAATCGTCGTACCCGAAGAACAGCCAGGTGCCGCCGAAGATGCGCTCGGAGAAGTAGACGGGGTTCGCCGCGCGCATGGACGCGAAGAACGGGTACGGGTCCGGGATGTACTCGATCTCGTTGTGGGTGAACCGTTCCGCGGGCAATTCCTGTTTCGGCACGCTGCGGCCTCCGGCAGGCGAGGGGATACCGGTGGATGTCCGCGCTGTCCGGCGCCTTTTCGGCGCGGATCGGCGCGGTGCGGACGAGTCTGGTCAAACGCGCCGCGCCGCGTCTACCGTTCAGTCATCGCAGGTCGCCGCGCCGGACAGCGCGGCGGAAATCCCGTTCGACCGGCCCTGGAATCGACCGAGAGGTGCGCATGGCGGGCACCCGGAACGGAACGACGACTTCGCGCGCAGCAGCGGCTCCGCCGCTGCCGGACCGCGCGGCATTCACCGATGCAGCGGTGCTGCGCCGGGAGCGAGAACGCGTCTTCGGCGCGTGCTGGCAATTGCTCGGATTCACCGCGGAATTCCCGGACGCCGGGGATTACGCGGTGCGGCGGATGGGCGGCGACGAGGTCGTGGTGGTGCGCGACGAGCGCGGTGCGATCAACGTGCTGCTGAATTCCTGCACGCACCGCGGGACCCAGCTGTGCCGGGCGAGCTTCGGCAACGCCGCGCACTTCCGCTGCAGCTACCACGGCTGGACCTTCGCCAACGACGGGCGGCTGGTGGGGGTGCCGGCGCTGCGCACCTCCTACCCGCCGGGGTTCGCCAAGTCGCGGCACGACCTGCCGCGGGCGCGGGTGGCCGAGTACCGCGGTTTCGTGTTCGCCACCTGGTGCGCGGAGGCGGCCGAGCTGGTCGACCACCTCGGCGAGTTCCGGTGGTACCTGGACGCGATGCTGGACCTGCCGGGCTGCGGGTGGGAGGTGTGCGGGCCGCCGCAACGCGTTGTCGCGCAAGGGAATTGGAAGCTGTTGACCGACAACTTCGCCGGCGATGGCTACCACCTGGGCACCGCGCACCGCGCCGCGTTCGACCAGGGCCTGTTCAGCGACGAGCTCACCGACGGGACGCTGGGCCGTCGCGGCAGCGAACTGCTGGCGGCGAACCTGGCCACCGCGGGCGGGCACGCGCTGCGCGCCGGGTACGTGGTCCCCGCCGGCACGCGCACCCTACCGGTGCCGGATCCGCCCGCGTACCCCGGTTATCCGGAATCCGAGTGGGCGCGGTTCACCGCGGCCCAGACCGACGAGCAGGTGCGCTTCAATTCGCACTGCCACGTGGTGCACGGCGTGGTGTTCCCCAACACCGCGTTCCTGAGCGTCTCGCAGGACCCGGTGCTCGGCCGGGAGGGCGAGCCGGTCACCCGGTACACGGTCTGGCGCACCCACGTGCCGCTGGACGCACACCGCACCGAATGCACCTACTGGACGCTGGTCCCCACCGGGCTCAGCGCGGAGTGGAAGCGCCGGTCCCGGGCCTACCAGGCGCGTTCCCAGTCGGCCGGCGGGCTGCTGTTCGAAGTGGACGACATGGCCAACTTCGCCGCGCTGGACCGGGCGGTGGGGGACTCGGCCGCGCCCACCGACCTGTCGCTCGGGCTGCAGCGGGACCGCCCCGCCGCGGACTTCCCCGGCCCCGGCAGCGCCCGGTACGGCGCGCTGTCCGAGCACAACCAGCGCGCGTTCTACCGGCGTTGGCACGAGCTCGTGGAGCCCGGACGATGATCGGCCCGCTCCCGCAAGCGGGGCAGCGCTGCCCGCGGTGGGACGCGGCGATGGCCGGGTTCCTCGCCGACGAGGCCGCCGCGCTCGACGACGGCAGGCACCAGGACTGGCTGGACCACCTGCACGAGGACTTCCACTACGAGGTGCCCGTCCCGGTGGTGCGCGAAGACCCCGCGCTGCCGCGGCACAGCGGCACGGCGGTGCTGTTCGAAGCGACCAAGGGCATGTTCCGCCTCAAGCTCGGCCGCGCCGGGATGCGGCACGCCTGGGCGGACCGGCCGGGCCCGCGCACCCGGCGGTTCGTCAGCGCGGTCCGCGCCTTCGAGGCCGGATCCGGTGCGGTGCGGGCGGATTCACACCTGCTGGTGGCCATCGACGGCGGCCGGGACCGGGCCCTGATCACCGCGGGCCGCGAGGACGTGCTCGTGCCCAGCGGCGCGTCCTGGTCGCTGCTGCGGCGGCGGGTGCTGCTGGACGTGGAGGTCCCCACGCACCTCGAGCTGTCGATCGTCTTCTGACGGGAGGAGAACCGGATGCCCGGATTGGCCTGGCGCGAGGCGGATCGCGCGGAGGCGGTGCTGTGCCGCATCACCTGCGAGTCGGCCGCGGTGCGGGTGGCGCTGCGGCGCACCGGCAACGGAACCCGGCTCGGCCTGCGCGCGGAGCGCTCGGGCGAGGAGGTGCTGCTGGACGCGACCGTGCTGGAGGCGCTGTGCCACCTCACCCCGCACCGGGCGGCGGAGCTCGTGCGGGAGCGCACCGAACGACCGGATCCCCGGGAGGCGGTGTGAAACCGGTCGCCTTCGCGCACGCGGCCCCGCGCGAGGTGCCCGCCGCCCTCCAGCTGCTGTCCGAAGTGGACGCGGTGGCGCTGGCCGGCGGGCAGAGCCTGGTGCCGCAGCTGAACCTGCGGAAGGTGCGGCCGCGCGCGGTCGTCGATCTCAACCGGCTCACCGAGCTGGACCACCTCGACATCGGCGAGTCCGCGGTGCGGATCGGCGCGATGACCCGGATGCGCGCGCTGGAGCGCGATCCCGGACTGCGGCGGGCGCTGCCGGTGCTGCCGCAGGCGATCGGGCGCATCGCCGACCGGGTGGTGCGCACCCGCGGCACGATCGGCGGCAGCCTCTGCCACGCCGACCCGGCCGGGGAGCTGCCGGTGCTGGCGGTGGCGCTCGGCGCGCGGCTGCACCTGCGCTCGGTGCGCGGCAGCCGGGTCGAGCCGGCCGCGACGTTCTTCTACAGCGCGCACGTCACCTCCCGCGCGCGCGACGAGCTGCTGACCGAGGTGGAGTTCCCGCTGCGCCAGGGCTTCCGGTGGCGCTTCGCGGAGCGCTCCCGCCGCGCGCATTCCGGGCCGCCGCTGGTGAGCGCCTGCCTCGGGGTGGCCACCGATGGCGCCGCGATCACCGGGGCGCGGCTGGCCGGGGGCGGGATCCGGGAGCGCCCGATGCGGTTGCCGCGCGCCGAAGAACGGCTGCGCGGAACCCGGCTCGGCACCGCGGCCGCCGACGTCCTCGACGCCGCCGAGCGGGACGCCGAACCCCCGGCGGAATGCGCCTACCGCCGCGCGCTGCTGCGCGCGCTGCTGGCCGAAGTCCTGTCCGAACCGTTCGAGAGGTGGGCATGAGCACGCACGAGATCACCACCGCGGTCAACGGCCGTTCCCGGTCGGCGCAGGTGCAGGCGCGCACCTCGCTGGCCGACCTGCTGCGGGCCGAGTTCGGCCTCACCGGCACCCACGTGTCCTGCGAGCAGGGGCACTGCGGGGCCTGCACGGTGCTGCTCGACGGGCTGCCGGTCCGGTCCTGCCTGGTGCTGGCGGTGCAGGTCGACGGCGCCGAGGTGGAAACGGTCGAGAACCTGCCCGACGGCGGGCTGCAGGCGGCGATGCGCGAGGAGCACGGCCTGCAGTGCGGTTTCTGCACCCCCGGGCTGCTGATGAGCCTCGCCCACGCCGAGCGCGAGCAGCTGCCCGCCGACGAAGTGCTGACCGAGGTGCTGCCGGCGCACCTGTGCCGCTGCACCGGCTACGGCGGCATCCGCGCCGCGGTGGAGCGGCACTGGAACGGGCGGGAGCAGCGGTGACGGGCCTCATCGGCAGCCGCGTCCCGCGACCCCAGGACCACCGGCTGCTGCGCGGCCGAGGCCGGTACGTCGCCGATGTCCCCGCCCCGGGGGCGCTGCACGCCGCGGTAGTGCGCAGCCCGGTCCCGCACGGCCGGATCACCGGCTTCGACGCCGCGGACTCGGGCGCGTGTGCGCTGGGACCGCAGGAGATCGCCGAGCACACCCGCCCGCTGCCGACGGCCTGGCGGCTGCCCGGCCAGCAGCCGGACCAGGTACCGCTGACCGCCGGCACCGTCCGCTACACCGGCCAGCCGATCGGGCTGGTCGTCGCCGCCGGGCGCGCCGAGGCCGAAGACGCCGCCGAGCAGGTCCGGCTGCGGATCGACCGGCTGCCCGCGGTGTTCGACGCCGACGCCGCGCTGGCCCCCGGGGCACCGCTGCTGCACCCGGACAACGGCACCAACCGCGCCGGCGAGGCTCACTTCGGCGACCCGCGCGCCGAGGTGGAGGCCGCGATCGCCGACGCCGCGCACGTCGTCGAGCGGCAGCTCGCGGTGCAGCGGATCTGCCCGTCACCGCTGGAAACCCGCGGTCTGCTGGCCGAGTGGGACCCGGCCGTGGAACGGCTCACCGCGCACATCAGCACCCAGTCGCCGCACGTGGTGCGCCAGGAGCTCGCCGCGGCGCTGCGGCTGCGGATCGACCAGATCCGGGTCGTGGCCCCGGACGTCGGCGGCTCGTTCGGCAGCAAGGTCGGGCTGCAGGCCGAGGAGGTGCTGGTGTGCCTGGCCGCGGTGCTGCTGGGCCGCCCGGTGCGGTGGATCGAGGACCGCGCCGAGCAGCTGCTGGCCGGCTACCACGGGCGCGGGCAGCGGGCGCGCGCCCGGCTCGCGCTGGACGCCGACGGCCGGTTCCGGGCGCTGCACGCCGACATCCGCAGCGATCTGGGCGCGTTCGCCGCGCAGGCCGGCAGCGGACCGGCGCAGGTCAGCGGGCTCACCCTGGAGGGCCCGTACCGGTTCGAGCGAGCCGGGGCCGTGGTCACCGGGGTGCACACCAACACCGCGCCCACCGCGGCCTACCGCGGCTACGGGATGCAGGAGTCGTCGTGGATCCGCGAGCGGCTCATCGACGAGGCCGCCCGCGAGCTCGGCGCGGACCCGCTGCAACTGCGGCTGCGGAACCTGGTGGACGGGCCGCGGCACCGGACCCGCACCTCCCTCGTCCTCGACGGCGCCGATCACGCGGGAGCGCTGCGCCGCGCCGCCGAGCTCGCCGGCGCGCACCGGGCCGCGGACGAGCCCGGGGTGCGCCGGGGCGTCGGGGTCACCGCGGCCTCGGAGGTCACCGCGTTCGCGCCGAGCGCGCTGCTGGAGTCCTTCGGGATCGACTGGAGCGGCTGGGAGGGCGCGACGCTGCGGATCAACCCCGACGGCACGGTCACCGCCCACTCCGGGGTGACCTCCGTCGGGCAGGGCGTGGAGACCGGGCTGGCCCAGCTCGTCGCCGAACACCTGGGGGTGCCGATGCCGTGGGTGTCGGTGCAGCTCGGGGACACCGCGACCACCCCGCACTCGGACCTGACCTCGCAGGCCAGCCGGTCGCTGGCGTTGGCGGGCACCGCGCTGGCCCGCGCCGCCGACCGGATGCGGGAGCGGATGCGCCGGCTCGCCGCCCGCCACCTGGAGGCCGCCCCGGACGCGGTGGTGCTCGACGCCGAGGCCGGCAGCTACCGCGCGGGCACCGGTGAGATCTCCTGGGTCGAGGTCGCCCGCCGCGGCTGGAAGGGCTGGCGGCGGGACAGCGCCGAGCACGTCCGGCTGGAGGAGCACGTGGACTTCGACCCGCCGGCGCCGACGTTCGCCTGCAGCGCGCACGCCGCGGCCGTCGCCGTGGACCTGGCGACCGGGCAGGTGCGGGTCGAGGGCTACTGGGCCGTGCACGACAGCGGGCGGCTGGTCAACCCGATGCTGGCCGAGGGGCAGGTCGTCGGGGGAGTGGCGCAGGGGCTCGGCATCGCGCTGCTGGAGGAGGTCGCGTACGACCCGGACTCCGGCCGCCCGCGCGCGGCGACCTCCCCGGCCGATTACCAGCTGCCCACCGCCCGCGACGTGCCGCCGGTCGTCGTCGAGCACCGCTGCACCCCGAGCGAGGTGATCCCGGGCGGCTACCGCGGCGTCGGCGAGGGCGGCATCCTCCCGCCCCCGGCCACCGTCGCCGCCGCGGTCGCCGCGGCCGTGCCGGAGATCGCCGCCGAGCTCACCGCGACCCCGTTGACGCCGATGCGGATCTGGGCGGCCTGGGACGCCGCGCAGCGCCGCTGACCGAGTCCGCAGGACGCACGTCCCGATGCGCACGAGGAGCCACGCTTGTCCGACACCACCGTCCGCGAAGCCACCTTCGCCGCGCTCCGCGACGCGGGTGCCACCACCGTCTTCGGCAACCCCGGTTCCACCGAGCTGCCGATGTTCCGCGACTTCCCGGCCGACTTCCGCTACGTGCTCGGGCTGCAGGAATCCGCGGCCACCGCGATGGCCGACGGATGGGCGCAGGCCGCGCACCGGCCCGCGGTGGTGAACCTGCACTCCGCGGCCGGTGTCGGGCACGCGATGGGCGCCCTGTTCACCGCGTTCCGCAACCGCAGCCCGCTGGTCGTGGTGGCCGGGCAGCAGGCCCGGAGCCTGCTGGCCGGCGAGCCGTACCTGCTGTCCGAGCAGCCCGAGCAGCTGCCCGCGCCGTACGTCAAGTGGAGCCGGGAGCCGGCGCGGGCGCAGGACGTGCCCGCCGCGATCGCGCGGGCCTGCCACCTCGCCACCGCCCCGCCGCAGGGCCCGGTGCTGGTGTCGGTGCCCGCGGACGACTGGGACCGGCCCGCGGCACTCCCGGATACCCGGGCGGTGAGCACCGCGGTCCGCGGCGATCCGGCCCGGCTGCGCGCGATCGGCGAAGCGCTCGCGGCCGCGCGGCGGCCGGCGTTCGTCGTCGGAGCGGCCGCGGACCAGGAGCGCGCGATCCCGGCCGTGCGGGCGCTGGCCGAATCCCACCGGGCCGCGGTGTGGGTGGCGCCGATGGCCGGGCGGTGCGGATTCCCGGAGCGGCACCCGCTGTTCGCGGGTTTCCTGCCGCCGGTGCGCCGGCAGCTCGCCGATCACCTGGCCGGGCACGACCTGGTGCTGGTGTTCGGCGCTCCGGTGTTCACCTACCACGTGGAGGACGAGGGGCCGGTGCTGCCGCCCGGTACCGAACTCGTGCAGATCACCGACGATCCGCGCACCGCCGCGTGGACGCCGGTCGGCACCGCGCTGGTGTCCGGTACCGGCCCGGCGGCGCGGGAGCTGCTGTTGTTCCCGCCGCTGCGGCCGCGGCCCGAGCCACCGCCGCGGACCCGGCCGGAACGGGTGGCCGCCGCCGGCGGGCTCACCGAGGAGTTCCTGGTGCAGACCCTCGCCGATGTCCGCCCACCGGGCTGCGTGCTGGTGGAGGAGGCGCCCGGCACCCGGCCGGTGATGTGCGAGCGGCTGCCCAACGAAGGCCCGGAATCCTTCTACACCACCGGCAGCGGCGGGCTCGGCTTCGGACTTCCCGCCGCGGTCGGCATCGCGCTGGCGCGCCCGCGCGAGCGGGTGCTGGCGGTCATCGGCGACGGTGCGGCCATGTACTCGATCCAAGCGCTGTGGACCGCGGTCGAGCTGGGCGTGCGGCTGGCGGTGCTGGTGGTCAACAACGGTTCTTACGCGACCGTGGACCGCTTCGCCCGGCGTTTCGGCGTGGAGAAGCCGCCCGGCACGGCCCTGCCGGGGCTCGACTTCGCCGCGCTGGCGGCCGCCCAGGGGTGCGCGGCCGCGCGGGTCCGCGACCCCGGGGCGCTGCCGGCGGCGCTGCGCACCGCGCTGGCCGCGGACGGGCCGCACGTGCTGGAGGTCGTGGTCGGCGCGCTCAGCTGACCGACAGCCCGCCGTCGGGGCGCAGCACCTCCCCGGTCATGCCGGCCGCGTCCGGACCGGCGAGGAACCGGTACAGCGGCGCCAGCTGCTCCGGTGCGAGCAGCGCGCCGAGCGGGTTGTGCGCCCGGATCGCCGCGCCGAGCTCGCCCGCGCGCTCGTACACCCGCCGCCCGGAGGTCTCCCGCAGCCCGGTGACGATCCCGCCGGGGGCCACCGCGTTCACCCGCACCTGCGGCGCGAGGTCGGCGGCGAGGTGGCGCACCACGCCGAGCGCGGCATGCTTGGCCGCGGTGTAGACGACGCCGGAGCCGTTGCCGCGCACCTCGAACGACGCGTCGGACAGAGTGCACACCACCGAGCCTCCGGCGCGCGCGAGCTGCCCGGCCGCCGCCCGCGCGGCGTGCAGGTAGCCGAGGACGTCGACGTCCAGCACCTGCCGCGCCACATCGTCGAGTTCCGCGCCGGTGAGCTCCCGCAGCTGCCGCCCGCCGTCGTGCACACCCGCGTTGGCGACCAGCACGTCCAGCGCGGCGCCGCCGCGCACCGCCGCGGCCACCGCGCGTTCGTTGTCCGCCGCGCTGCGCACGTCCCCGAGCACCAGCTGCACGCCCGTTCCGAACGGGACCGTGGGACGTTCGCGGTCCAGCACCACGACCCGGCGGCCGTGCGCGGCGAGGTCTTCGGCCACCGCCCGGCCGATGCCCGAGCTGCCCCCGGTGACGAGGGCGGCCCGCTCGCTCACCGCGGCGGGGGCGTCCACAGCCCCGGGTCGGGTGTGCCGGTCAGCGCCGCGGAAACCGCCTCGTCGCGCGGGTTCGCGGTGCCCCACTGGTCGGCGGTGCGGGCTTCGGCCGGGTAGACCTTCGGGGTCCAGCCGTGCTCGTCGTCGATGACCTGCGCGGCGGTGGTGTATTCGAGCACGAACCGGGACGAGGGCTCCTGGAAATAGGAGAACGTGTTGTTGCCGACCCCGTGCCGCCCGGGGCCCCACACCGGCGGGATGCCGCGGCGCATCAGCGCACCGGTGGCGCGCATGAACTCGTCCAGCCCGCGGACTTCGAAGGCCACGTGGTTCAGCGAGGCGTGCGGGGCGCGGCTGAACGCGAGGATGTGGTGCGCCGGGCCGGTGCGCAGGAAGCACATCACGTCCTCGACCCAGTCGGAGACGCGGAAGTCCAGCACCTGCTCGTAGAACCGCTCCGCGGCGGCGACGTCCGGGGTGTTGAGCACGACGTGGCTGATCCCGACCGGGCGGCTGTCGGTGGCCGCGACCGGTTCGAAGGCGCGCCCGGCGACGTCGGCGGAGACCTCGACGGTGCGCCCGTCGCAGTCCAGGAACCAGGTCGCGTAGCCGCCGCCGAGGTCCTGCCGCCGGCCGGGTTCGCGCAGCAGCCGGGCGGCGGGGTGGCGGGCGGCGCGGTCGGCGGCCCGGTCGACGTCGGCGGGGGTGCGCGCGGCGAGCGAGAGGAGGTCGACGCGGGGCTGGTCGGCGGCGCGCAGCCGCAGCACGTGGTTCTCCGGGCAGCCGGCGCCGAAGTAGCGGCGGTCGTCGTCGGTGCGGACGGGTTCGAGCTGCCAGTGCTTCTCGTAGAACTCGGCGGAGGCGGCGAGTTCGGGCACGCCGAAGGCGACGCTGCGCACGTGGGAGATCATGGGCTCCTGCTCGAGGGTCGAGGGACTCGGACTCCGCGGTGGCCACCCGGGGCTGCTGAGAGTACGCGGCGAGCCGCTGTGCAACCAGGGAGCGCAGCCGGTGCGGCCCCGCGGAATCCTTGCGCGCCAGCCGAAAACACCACTGTCCACACTGGCCTGATGCGGGAGAGGGATGGCGCCGCGGACGGCGGTGGGGTAGAAGCGTGGGCGGATCTCGTTCGGGAGGGGTGCATGGGTGCTCGGTTGGAGGCGGTGGCCTTCGACGTCCTGGAGACACTGCTGGACCTGGAGCCGCTGCGGGACCGGTTCCGCGACATCGGGCAGCCGGGCGAGCTGGTGGACGTGTGGTTCATGCGGTTGCAGCGCGACTCGATGGCGCTGTCCCTCAGCGGCGATGCCGCGGATTTCCGCGCCGTGGCGCGGCAAGCGCTGCGCACCGACACCCGGCACACCGCCACCGACGCCGAGATCGAGCACGTGCTGGACGGTTTCGCGGAGCTGCCCGCGCACCCGGACGCCGGGCCCGCGCTGCGCGAGCTGTCCGCCGCGGGCCTGCGGATCGGCTGCCTGACCGTCGGCGAGCTGGCGACGACCCGCCGGTTCCTGGCCGGAGCCGGCCTGGCCGACCCGGTGGACGTGGTGGTCACCGCCGAGCAGGCCGGGATCTGGAAACCCGCCCCGCAGATCTACCGCACCGCCGCGGCCTCGCTCGGCACGATCCCGCAGCGGCTCGCGGTGGTCGCGGTGCACGCCTGGGACTGCCACGGAGCCCACCGCGCCGGCTGCCGCAGCGCCTGGTGCTCCCGCCTCGAACTCCACCCCGGCGACGTCTTCCACCCACCGGACGTCCGGGCCGACGACCTCACCACCCTCGCCCGCAACCTCCTCGAACTGGCGTGATCAGTCCGCCGTGGACGCCAGGTCGACGTGGTGGGGGCCTAGGTCCGGGGTGCGGCGGACGCCGAGGAGTTGGATGGTGCGCTGGTATTCCTCGGCGAGGATGTCGTAGGCGCGCTGCACGCCGTCCTGGCCGCCGGCCATGATCCCGTACAGGTAGGCGCGGCCGATCATGGCCGCGTCGGCGCCGAGGGCGCGGGCGACGGCGATGTCGGCGCCGTGCCGGATGCCGCTGTCGATGAGCACCGGGGTGTCCGGGCCGAGCGCCGCGCGCACCGCCGGCAGCGCGTCCACGGTCGCGCCCGCCCGGTCGAGCTGGCGCCCGCCGTGGTTGGACAGCACCACGCCGTCCGCGCCCCGGCGCACCACCTCCGCGGCCGCCTCCGCCGTGGTGATGCCCTTGACCAGCAGCCGCCCGCCCCAGAGCTCGCGCAGCCGGTCCAGGGCGGTGAAGTCCAGCGCCGGGTCGAACATGGTGCGCGCGACGTCTTCCGAGGACAGGTTGATGTCCACGCCGTCCATGGCGGCGAACCCGATCGCGCGCGTGGTGAGCTTGTTGCCCCACCAGGCGGGGAACCGCGCCATGTTCAGGAACGTCCGCGCGGTCAGCGCCGGGGGGATGGTCAGGCCGTTGACGACGTCCTTGAGCCGCTTGCCGGCGACCGAAGTGTCCACTGTGAGCACGATGGTGGAGCAGTCGGTGGCGCGGGCGCGGCGCACCAGGTTCTCGTTGAGCTCCTTGTCCCGGGTCCAGTACAGCTGGAACCACAGGTCCACTCCCGGCGCGGCGGCGCGCACGTCCTCCACCGACGTGGTGCCCACAGTGGACAGCGAGTAGGGCACGCCGTAGTGCTCGGCCACGCGCGCGACCGCGGCCTCCCCGTGGTGGTGCATCATGCGCGTGTAGCCGGTGGG
>Ga0164243_10001938_pt1 | contig 34733 bp, 29 predicted proteins | sample OricompcompostOP_FD_108781 | JGI IMG/M metagenome (GOLD analysis project Ga0164243, IMG submission 108781) | Organic Plus compost microbial communities from Emeryville, California, USA - Original compost - Organic plus compost (OP) | ecosystem: Engineered > Solid waste > Mixed feedstock >...
GCCTGGCCCGCCGCCGCACCAACGTGCTGTGGGCACTGATGCGCGACAACCGGGCCTGGCAGCCCGAGCTGCCTACAGACTGACATCTCGATCACTTGACACAGTCATTGAGAGTCCTTTCGCTGGCGGGAACGGGTGGTCAGTCGACGAGCGGCACGGCCTTCTTCCACTCGAAGCTCAGGGCGACCGGCGCGCCGACCGGCAGGCCCTCACCGGGTACGGCGACGACCTGGACGCTGGTGCCGTCGCGCAGCCGTACCTCGTGCAGCACGCCGCCGGGCTGGAACTCGACGGCCGTCACGACGCCGGGGTGGCCGCCGGCCGCGTCCGCGCTCTCCACCATCCGGATCGCGTCGGGACGCAGCGCCACCGCGACGACGGGGCCGTCGCCGCCGGCCGGTGCGCCGGCCTCGATCACGTCACCGAACGCGGTCCGGCACTCGCGGCCCTCCGGCGTCACCGGGATGACGTTGGCCAGGCCCAGGAACTCCGCCGTGTACCGGTGGCGGGGCCGGCTGAACACGTCGATCGGTGTGCCGGTCTCGACCACGCGGCCGGCGTCCATGACGGCGATGCGGTCGCCGAGGGCGAGCGCCTCCGTGTGGTCGTGGGTGACGTAGACGCCGGTCAGGCCCAACTCCCGCTGGAGGCGTTTGAGCTGGCCGCGCAGCTGGACCCGGATGCGGTGGTCGAGGCTGCTCAGCGGCTCGTCGAGGAGCATGACGGTGGGCCGGGTGACGATCGCCCGGGCCAGCGCGACGCGCTGCTGCTGGCCGCCGGAGAGCTGGCGCGGCTTGCGGCCGGCGAACTCGTCGAGGCCGACCAGGGCCAGCGCCTCGTCCACCCGGCGGTGCCGCTCGGCCCGGGGCACCCGCCGCATCCGGAGGCCGAACGCCACGTTGTCGCGTACCGACATGGTCGGGAACAGGGCCCACGTCTGGAACACCATCGAGATGTTGCGCCGGTGCGTGGGCACGTCGGTGAGGTCGGCGCCGTCGAGGTGGACCCGGCCGGCGTCGGGCCGCAGCAGCCCGGCGAGCACGCGCAGCAGGGTGGTCTTGCCGCATCCGCTCGGCCCGAGGAGGACGAGCATCTCTCCGCGCGGCAGCGTCAGGTCGACGTCGTCGACGCCGCCGCCGGTCGGGTACTGCTTGGTGACGCCCGCGATCCGCAGGTAGTCGGCCGTCATCGGCGTCTCCTTCCGGCGCCGCCCGCGAGCTGGCCGAGACCGCCGAGCCGCCCGAGCACCAGGGCCGCCGCGATGCCCACCACGACGAGGATCGTCGACATGGCGGCCACGGTCGGGTCGGCGTTGTTCTCCAGGTACTGGAAGAGCGTGATCGGCAGCGTGGTCTGGCCCGGCGCGGACAGGAACAGCGAGATCGACACGTTGTCGAACGAGAAGATGAACAGGAACACCGCCGCGCTGCCGATGGCCGGCAGGATGCTGGGCAGCGTGACGGTGAGGAACGCCCGGATCTTCGAGGCACCCAGCGTCGCGGCCGCGTGCTCGAGGTTCGGGTCGACCCCGGCGAGCCCGGCCACCAGCACCTGGATCGCGATCGGCAACCCGACCAGGACGTGCCCGAGGACGAGGCCGAGCACGCTGTTGGCGAGGGCCAGCTGGCTGAGCATGATGAGCAGGCCGAGGGCCAGCAGGATGTCCGGCGTGACGAGCGGCGTCGCCGTCGCCAGCTGGATGGTGCGCCGGACCCGGCCGGTGCCGCGGGTCAGCGCCACGGCCGCCGGCACCGTGATCAGCAGGCCGACCACCACCACGATCAGCGCGATCCGCAGGCTCAGCGTGAGCGAGGTGCGGAAGCTCGGGTACGCCAGCGCGTCGCCGAACCAGCGCAGCGAGAACCCCTCCGGCGGGAAGAGCAGGTACGGGTCGGGGTTGAGCGACGCGAACGCCACGACCACCAGCGGCAGCAGCAGGAGGATCGTCATCATCAGGGTGAAGACCGAGACCTTCTGGCGCTGCCGGCGGGGCCGGCGGCGGGTGTCCACCGTGGCCGCCATCAGCGGCCTCCCGCCGTGCTGCGGTTGCCGAAGTGGCTGCCCAGCATGATGGGGATGACCAGCACCACGACGAGGATCACCGCGAACGCGGACGCCGTGGCCCAGAGCTGGGACTGGCTCACCGAGGTGTAGATCATCTGCGGCACCGTGTTGACCCGGCCGCCGCCCATCATCGCCGGCACGATGAACGTTCCGGCCGCCGCGGCGAAGGTGAGCACACCGCCGGCCACCAGGCCGGGCACCGCGAGCGGGAAGACCACCCGCAGCAGCACCGAGAAGCGGTTGGCGCCGAGCGTCTGCGCGGCCTCCACCAGCGAGGTGTCCAACCGGGACAGGCTCGCGTAGATCGCCATGGCCATGAACGGGAACTGGAACATCACCAGCGCGATCACGATCCCGGTGAAGGAGTAGTTGAGGCCGAGCGGCGAGTCGGTCAGCCCGAGCCGGCCGAGCAGGTCGTCGACCGAGATCAGGCCGAGCTGCAGGCCGAAGATCCGGACGACCCCGTTGACCAGCAGCGGTGTGAGCAGCAGGGCGAGCTGGAGCTGCCGCAGCCCGGGTCGCATGGTCAGCTGGTACGCGTACACGAGGCCGAGCACGCCGGTGACGAGCACCGTCAGCACGGCGATCGAGAGCGTGTTGGTCAGGGCCTTGACGTAGAGCTCGTCGGAGAAGAAGTCGACGTAGTGGCGGAGCGTGAAGCCGCCGGCGTCGAGTGCGTTGCTCTCCGCCAGGCTCGTGCGGATCACGCTGACCGCCGGGTAGACGAACATGAACGCGGTGAACAGGAGCAGCGGGGCGGACAGCAGCCAGCCGCCCCGCGCGCTCCCGTCGCCGGGCGGCGCCGCCCGGCCCTCCGGGCGGGTCGCGGCCGTCAGCGTCATGACCCGAAGATCCTCTGCCAGCGGGTCGTCCACTCCGGGATGTTCTCGCCGAACTCGTACCAGTCGATGGGCCAGAGGTTCTCGGCGATCTGGGGCGTCTCCACGAGGTTGGCCGTGACGTCGGACGGGAGGGTCGCGGTCGTGGACGCCGGCGCGGCCTTGCCCTCCCGTGCCCACTTGACCTGGGTCTCGTCGGAGAGCATGAAGTTGATGAAGTCGTAGACCCGGTCCTTGTTCTTCGCCGCCGCCGGGATCGTGATGTTCTGGACGCTCCACGTCGAACCCTCGGCCGGCACGACGGTCTCCACGCCCCGGCTCTTGAGCGGGATGCCCTGGTCGGCGATGGTGACGACGGCGGCGACGCTGCCCGCGGCCAGCTTGTTGACGCCGTCGGTGCTGGTGTTGAAGAGGAACTGCACGTTGTCCTTGAGCCGCTCGACGGCCTTCCAGCCGGCCTCGTAGTCGGTCGGCCCGCTGCCGAAGACCCGGGCACCGGTGAAGACGAGGAAGAGCCCGCCGATCGACGGCGCGTTCTGGAGCGCGACCTGGCCCTTCAGTTCCGGACGCCAGAGGTCTTCCCAGGAGGTGATCCGGAACGGCACCTTGTCGGTCTTGTAGAGGATGCCCGAGGCGGTGTAGCTGATCGGGACGCCGCTGACCTTGCCGCCGTTGGTCTGGCCGTCGGCGAGCCGCTTGACCAGCGAGTCCCACTTCTCGATGCGGGAGGTGTCGACCGGATCGAGGACGCCGGCGGTCAGGCCCCGGGCCGCCTCGTTGCCGATCAGCCAGGCCAGGTCGTACTGGCCGGGCTTCTGCTGGAGCAGCGGCACGGTGTCGCTGCCCGGGTCGTTGAGGACCTCCACGCCCGACCGGGCCGTGAAGTCAGGACAGATCTTGCGCAGCGCGGTCTCCCAGACGCCGCCCCAGCACCGCGCGACGATGCGCGTGCTGCCCGCCCCCGCGGTGGTGTCGCCGTCGCCGCCGCACGCGGCCAGCAGCGTGCCCGCGCCAATGCCCACGCCCAAGGAGAGCAAGCCGCGCCGACTGAGCGTAGTTGTCACCGCTCCTCCTCGTGTCGAAAGTTTTTTGTTAACAGCAGGATGGTCGATTGTTGACAGCCCGCCAGTCGGGTGTCAATAGTGATCAGCGATCCGCTGACAAGCGGAAACAGGCGGAAACCGGGTGGTTACCTCGACACCACTCCGGCCGGTCCCCATAATGTAGACAATCAACTATCAACATGAGGTGACGCTCCGTGATGCCTAACCAGGCCGACAAGTGGACCGAGGTGCCGACCCTGCCCGCCGCCGTGGCCGACTGGATCGCCCGCGGCATCATCGCCGAACGGTGGCGCGACGGAGCCCGCCTCCGCGAGACGGAGATCGCCGAAGAGCTGGGCATCAGCCGCGGCCCCGTCCGCGAGGCGCTGCGGATCCTCAGCGAGCGCGGCCTGGTACGGCTGGCACCCCGCATCGGCGCCGTCGCCAACGGGATGTCGCGCAGCACCATCACCGAGGTCTACGAACTGCGCGCGCACATCGAGGCGCTGATCTGCCGGACCGCGGTCCCGCGCCTCTCCGACGAGGACAAGCAGACGCTGCGCCGGCTACTCGACCAGATCATCGCGCTGCGCAACGCCGGCCGCGTCGACGACATGCTGGCCACCTGCTGGGAGTTCCGGGAGGCGCTCTACCGGCCGACCACCAACCGCACCGCCATGGACCTGGTCCGCTCGCTGCGCACGCGGCTGCACTCCATCCCGCAGGTGCTGCGCGACGACCCCGAGCACCTCGCGCTCGCCATGACGTTCTACGTGCGCGTCACGCAGGCGGCCGTCGACGGCGACACGGCGACCGTCGAGCGGCTCGTCAGCGACTTCATGATCGCCACCGGCGAGCAGGTCGTCGCCGCCTTCAAGCCCGGCGCCGCCACCTTCAGCCCGGCGGCCTCCGGCGCGCCGGTCTGGTCCTGAGCCCACACCGAGGAGGTCACACCACCCCATGACCGAGATCGAGGAGCTACGCGCCTACCTGGCCGAGACCGAGGACTACCGCCGGATCTTCGACCACCTGCGGTACGACCAGCAGACGTACCTGCCCGACCGGGCGACCGCCGACCGCGCGCGGCAGATCGGCCTCATGGAGCGCCGGATACGCGAGCGCACCGCCGACCCGCGCCTCGGTGAGCTGGTGGCGGCCGTGGAGGCGACGGGCCCGGACCCGGAGCGCGACTTCGCCACCTGGGCCGTCGCCCGGGTCGCCCGCCGCGACCACGAGGCCGAGCGGCGGCGGCCCGTCGAGGTGCTGACCGAGTTCCAGGTCGTCGCCGCCGAGGCGTTCAGGGTCTGGCGCGACGCGCGCCGCGACGCCGACTGGTCCGCCTTCGCCCCCTGGCTGCGCAAGCTCGTCGACATCAACCTGCGGCTCGCCGACGCCGTCGGCTACGCGGACCATCCGATGGACGCGCTGCTGTCGCTCTACGAGCCGGCGCTGTCCTGGCGGGAGACCCAGGACCTGCTCGACGGGCTGGTCGAGCCGGTGATCGCCCTCAACAGCCGGCGGCTGGAGGCCGCGCACGCCGCCCCACCCGGCCCGATGCCGGTGCTCGACCGGCCCGCGGTGTTCGCGTTCGCCCGATCCCTCGGCGAGGCGGTCGGCTACGACTGGAACCGCGGCGGCCTCGCGATCTCGCCGCATCCGTTCACCAGCCCCGCAGGGCCCAACGACGTCCGGTTCACGCTCCGCGACGACGTCCCGTTCGCCGACATCCTCAAGGCCGCCATCCACGAACTCGGCCACGCCCTCTACGAGCAGGGCATCGCGCCGGAGCTGTGGGGCACCTCGGCGGCGAAGGGCATCATGCCCTACGTCCACGAGTCGCAGGCGAAGTTCTGGGAGAACATCGTCGGCCGCACCCCCGAGTTCGCCGCGTGGGCCCACGACCTGCTCCTGCCGCACCTCGGCGACGTCCCGGCCGGCTTCGGCCCGGAGGCGCTGCACCAGGCCGCGGTGCACGGCCCGACCTCGCTGATCCGCACCGGCACCGACGAGCTGACCTTCAACCTCCACATCGTCCTGCGCTGGGAGATCGAGTGTGCGCTGCTCGGCGGCGACCTCGACGTCGACGACGTCCCGGAGCTGTGGAACACGCGGGCCGAACGCTACTTCGGCCAGCCCGTGCCGTCCGACCGCGACGGCTGCCTGCAGGATCCCCACTGGTGCCACCGCTACTTCGGGCTGTTCACCTCGTACGTCATCGGCAACCTGGTCTCCGCCCAGCTGTGGCGGGCCATGGAGGACGCCGGCGTCGGCGTGCGGGCCGCGCTCGCCGCGCGTGACGTCACACCGGTGCTCGGCTGGCTGCGCCGCGAGGTCCACGCGCCGGGGCGGACGTACACGCTGGCGGAGCTGGTGGAGCAGGCGACCGGCGGCCCGCTGTCCGCCGAGCCGTACCTGGCTCACCTCACGTCCCGCTACGGAGGCTGAGCTGTGACCGTCCACAGTGAGCACTGGATCGCGGCTCGCGTGCCCGCCGCCGCCGCGGAGCATGTCGCGCAGGCGGTGCGGGTCTGGGCCGGCAAGGACGCCGACCGGGCCCGGCTGCGCGGTGTCCCGCTCGGCCCCGCCGCCGACCCGGTGCTGCCCGCCGACGCCGACCGCTGGCTGCGGCCGTGACGACCGCGCACCGCACGCTGCCGGGGATCGGCGAGCTGCTGGCCGGGTACGCCGCCGGCACGCTCACTCCGCGCGACGCCGTGGAGCAGTGCCTGGCCGCGATCGAGGCGACCGAGCCGGCGTTGGGTGCCGTGGAGACCCTGGTGGCCGAGCGGGCCCGCGCCGAGGCCGACGCGGCCGGGCGGCGCTGGCGCGCCGGCACCGCCCGGCCGTTGGAGGGGGTGCCCTACGGGCTCAAGGACACGATCGACACCGCCGGCGTGCCGACCGGGTACGGCTCGCCGCTCTACCGGGGACACGTGCCGACCGCCGACGCGCAGGTGCAGCGCCGGCTCGCCGCGGCCGGCGGGATCCTGGTCGCGAAGCTGGCGACGTACGAGTTCGAGGCCGGACGCAACGCGCGAACCCGCAATCCGTTCGACCTGAGCCGCACCTCCGGCGGATCGTCGTCCGGGCCGTGCGCGGCGGTCGGCGCCGGCCAGCTGCCACTCGCCATCGGCAGCGACGCCGGCGGCTCCATCCGCGTGCCGGCCGCGTGGTGCGGCGCCGTGGGCCTCAAGCCGACGTTCGGCCGGGTCTCCCGGCGCGGCGCGGTCTCCTGCTCGTGGACGCTCGGCCACATCGGACCGATCACGCGGACCGTACGGGACGCGGCCCTCGCCCTCCAGGCGATCGCCGGGCACGACCCGGCCGACCCGTACAGCGTCGGCGCGCCGGTCGACGCCGACTACGCCGCCGGCTGCGACGGCGACCTGACCGGCGTGCGGATCGGCGTCCCCGAGGAGTGGTTCGAGGAGCTCTGCGAGCCGGCCGTCGCGGCGGCGGTCGCGGCGGCCCGCGACCGGCTCGCCGCCGCCGGCGCGACGCTGGTCCCGGTCTCGTTGCCGATCCTGCGCCGGATCAACCCCGACGCGCTCAAACACCTGATCGTGCCGGCCGAGGCGGCGTCCATCCACGAGGCCGACCTGCCGCGCGTCGAGGGGTTCGGCGACGCCTTCCGCGCGCTCCTGCTCGAAGGCCACCTCGTCGCCGCACCGGACTACCTGCGGGCCCTGCGGATGCGTGCGCTGATCCAGCGCGACCTGGCAGCGGTGTTCGAGCGGGTCGACGCGCTGGCCGTGCCGGGGTCGGTGATCACGGCTCCCCTGCTCGAACAGGAGACGGTCACGCTGGGCGGCACGGAGCATCCGCTGGCGTCGGTGGTCGCCCGCACGACCTCGGTGTTCAACCTCGCCGGCAACCCGGCGGTCGTCGTCCCCTGCGGCCACGACGACCGCGGCCTCCCGGTATCCCTGCAGATCGCCACCCCACCGTGGCGCGAGGCCGACTGCCTGCGGATCGCGCACGCGGCCGAGCGGCGTCAGGAAAGCGTCGGTGGGATCGGATCGCGGACGACCTCCAGGTGCGAAGGAAGGGCCCCTTCCTAACGCCTGGGTGTTAGGAAGGGGCCCTTCCTTCGCCGTAGGACGGCACGGCGTCACCGGCCGCCCCGCGGATCCGGCGCGGAGAGTGGCCGGGAATGAGGTGTGGGTGAGCTCCTCGGAGATCCGCCAGATCCGGCGTCGTCCGCGCCGCGTAGCCGGGAGTAGACGGGCTGCTCGGCGGGCCCGACACCCTGACCGGACTGACGGCGGATCCCGGTGCCCGGTCGGACGCGCCTAAGCTGCTTGACGCCCGGTTGTAGCGAGACGTTGCGAGGTGGCGTGGAACCGATCGACATCGAGTCGCTCAGGCGCCAGGCCCGCGAGCAGCTGGCGCGCCGGCCGACGCCGCCGCGCACGGCGTGGGTCGGCGCGTTCGAGGACGCGCTGCGGGCCGCGCTGGTGCCCCGCGCGGAGCTCTTCGCCGCGATCATGGAGGCCGCGGGCCGGCCGGGCCTCGACGACCGGCGCGACCCGGCTCCGCCGGCGGGCTCGACGCGGGCCTGGCTCATCGGCGCCTACGATTCGGTCACGCTGCTCAGCACGTACACCGGCGCCGACGGCACCGTCACCACCTTTCCGAGCACCCAGCCGATGTTCCTCGCGCTCAGTCCCGCGCCGCTGTCCTTCCACACCACCACCGGCCTCCCGCGGTGGCAGTCCGTCGCGGTGACCGGCTCCGCGCCGGAGCGGTCGGTGATCACCGCCGGCGAGATCGCGTCACCCAGCGCGTTCGGCACGGTCGCGCTCAGCCGGTACGGGGCGCCGGCCGGACCCGAGACGGATCCGGAGGCGTCCGCCCGGGAGATCGCCGCGGTGTGCGACCGCCGGATGCTCCTGCTGCTGTGCGCGCACGACCTCACCTTCCCCGACCGCGACCTGTCCGGGATCGTCTGGGACGAGGACGAGACGTCCCTGATCCTCGCGGCGCGCGAGGCACGGCGGGTTGTCACGCGGCCGGCGATGACGGTCGAGCAGTTCGTCCTCTGGCTCGACGGACGGCTCGGCGACGACGGCCTGGCCCTGCCGCCGCTCACCGGCGTCGAGCTGGCGGAAGCCCTCGCGCGGACGTCCGTTCCGCCGCGCCGCCGGTTCCGCCGCAACTGGCGGGACAAGCTGGTCGACGCCGGTGAGAAGGGCTGGCAGATCGCAGAACGGGAGATCGAGCGCTCCGAGCGGCACATCCGGACGGAGGCCGTGTTCGTCCGGCGGGACGGCACCGGCTTCCGGGAGATCGACTTCGAGGTCGTCGAGGAGTTCGGACCAGGGCACGTCTACGGGCCGGATCTCTACGCCGGATACCTGATGCGGACCGTCACGCCGTCGTGAGCGGGGTGCCGGTGGGTGGTCGGAGCCCGGATCCCACCGGTGCTCATCGGCCACGGTGAGACCGTGGGTATCGACATCGGCAATATCACCACGGTGTGACGACGGCGCGACCTAGTCTGGCGGAAAGTTGTGCCACCCGAGGGAGTGCGGATATGACGCGGACCGGTGAATCGAGGGCGGGGGCACCGCAGGCCAGGCTTTCTCTGCCGGAAGCGCGCCGCATCGGAGTGGAAGCGTACGTCTACTTCTATCCCCTCGTGTTGATGGAGCTGACCCGGCGGCAGCTGACGTACGGTGACCCGCAGGCCCACCCCGGTGCCGGTCCGATGGGCCGGTTCCATCACATCCGATCCTTTCCCGCGGCCGATTTCAAGGCCGTCGTGCGGCCGAACTTCGACACCCTGTACTCCAGCGCGTGGGTCGATGTCGCCCGCGAACCGGTGGTCGTGTCGGCGCCGGCCAGTGACGGCCGGTTCTTCATGCTGCCGTGCTACGACATGTGGACCGACGTCTTCGCCTCGCCCGGGACGCGTACCAGCGGCTCGGAACCGTTCTCCTTCGCCCTGACCATGCCGGGGTGGGACGGGGATCTGCCCGAGGGCGTGGAACGCATCGACGCTCCTACGTCGACAGTCTGGATCATCGGACGCGCTCAGACCGACGGGCCGGCCGACTACCCGGCGGTGCGGGCCTTCCAGGACCAGCTGTCGATCGCTCCGCTGTCGTCGTTGCGCGGCACGCCGCCGGCGGCGGAGCCCGTCGACGCGCCGCCGCCGGGCGTCGACACCACGACGCCGCCGCTGGACCAGATCGCCGCGACGTCGGTGGCGGACTTCTTCGCTCTGGCGGCCGACATCGTCCGCGTACACCGGCCCCACCTGACGGACTGGGGGCAGATCGCCCGGATGCGGCGGCTGGGCCTCACCGTGGGTGAACCGTTCGACCTGGGCCGGCAGGACCCGCTCGTCCAGGAGGCGCTCGCCGACGCGCCGCGCCGGGGACGCGACGAGCTCATGCAGCGGTATCCGCGGATGGCCCCGGTCGTGAACGGCTGGTTGCACACCACCGACACGGTCGGCGTCTACGGCGACTCGTACGTCCGGCGGGCCATCATCGCGATGGTGGGCCTCGGGGCGAACCATCCCGAGGACGCGGTGTATCCCGTCCTGCAGGCCGACGCGGACGGCAAGCCCCTGGACGGGTCGAACCGCTACGTCATCCACTTCCCCGCCGACCAGCTCCCACCGGCGGACGCGTTCTGGTCGGTCACCATGTACGACGCCCACGGGTTCCAGGCCGCCAACGCGCTCGACCGGTTCGCCATCGGCGACCGCGACGCGCTGGCCTACAACGCCGACGGCTCGCTCGACCTCTTCCTCCAGCACGACGATCCCGGCCCGGACAAGCAGAGCAACTGGCTGCCGGCGCCGGTCGGGCCGCTGGGCGTCACGATGCGTCTGTACCTGCCCAGGGAGTCCGTCTTCACCGGGGCGTGGACTCCCCCACCCGTACACCAGGTCGCCTGACGGTCACGCCGCCTCGACACGGAGCATTTGAACATGTTCAAATGATCTCGTGACGGCGTTGCTGAACCTCCTCGACGCGCTCGCCATGGTGGTGCTCGTCCCGCTGGCGATGGACCTGGTCGGCGGGCGGGCGGGCCTCCGGCGCGTGTGGCCGTGGGTCGCGCTTCCGGCCGCGGTGGCGCTCTGGCTGCCGCGCGGGGCCGGCGCCGCCCTGCTCGCCGCGCCGTACCTGCTGATGACCGTCGCGCTCGCGGTGACCGCGCTGCGCGGGCCGCGGCGGTTCGCGGCGGCCGACGTCGCCGTGGCGACCGGCCTGGCCGCGCCGGCCGTCGCCGCGGCCGCGCTGACCGCCGAGCGGGCCGGCCACCGACTGCTCGGCTTCCCGCTGGAGACGCTGGCGCTCACCGTGCCGCACCTGCACTACGCGGGGCTGGTGGCCGCCGTGGTCGCGGCCCTCGTCTGCCGGGCCACCGGCGACTCGGTCCTCGGCCGCGCCGCCGCCTGGTGCGTGCCGGCCGGGACCGGCACCGTGCTGGTCGGCTACTTCCTCGGCGACGCGGTCGAACTCGCCGGCGCGGCGCTGCTGACCGCCGGGCTGTGGCTGGCCGGCGGGCTGACCCTGGTCCGGCTCCGGCCGCGCGCGCCGCGTGGGGCCCGCGCGCTCCTCGTCGTCTCGTCCGGCATGCTGGTGGTCACGATGCCGCTGGCACTCGACTGGGCCGCCGGGCATGTCTTCCCTGTGCCGCACCTGTCGATCTCGTGGATGGTGGCCACGCACGGGCTGCTCAACGCGGTGGGCTTCGCGCTGTGCGCGCTGCTCGCCTGGCGACGGATGGAGACGACATGAGTTCGCTGACCTACGCCGAGGTCGGTGCGACCGAGACCGGGACGCTGCCGCCCGGTTACCGGCACCTGCGCTACCGCACGGCGGTCGGACGCGACGTGTTCGCGGCCGCCGCGGAGGCGGTGCTGACCTGGCGGATGCACCGGGCGGCCGGCATCCGCGTCGACACCGCCGCGCACCGGGCGGCGCCGGGCGTGGACGTGACGATGCACCTCGGGCCCCTGCCCGCGCCGTGCCGGGTGGTCTGGACCGCCGAGGAGCCGGGCCGGGCCGGGTGGGGCTACGGCACGCTGCCGGGGCATCCGGCGCGCGGCGAGGAGGCGTTCCTGGTGACCCAGGGAGCCGACGGCACGACCTGGTTCGAGGTGACCGCCTTCAGCGTGCCCGCCGGTCGGCTGATGCGCGCGGCGGGTCCCGCCGGACCGCTCTTCCAGCGGGCCTACGCGGCCTGGTGCGGGCGGACACTGCGCCGCCTGGTCGGCTAGCGCGTCTGGACGACGTCCGGTACGCCGTCTCGCGGCCCGGCTCCGCGGCGGCGGTGGTGGGCGTTGCGGATGCGGAGAACGACGGTTGCCAGAGTCGCGGCCACCAGCGACCCGAGCAGGACTCCGATCTTGCTGTGGTCGTTGCGAACGCTGGCGGCGCCGAAGGCGAGTTCGCCGATCAGCAGCGCGACGGTGAAGCCCATCCCGGCCAGGACGGACAGGCCGAAGACGTCCCACCAGCCGACGTCCTCGCCCAGGCGGGCACGCGTGCATCGCTGCACCAGCCACGTCGCGCCGAAGACCCCCGCCGTCTTGCCGGCGACCAGTCCGATCGCGACTCCCAGGAACACCGGGTCGGTGGCCCACGCGCGGATGCCGCCGGCACCGGAGACCGCCACTCCCGCGGCGAAGAACGCGAAGACCGGTACGGCCAGCCCGGCGGAGATCGGGCGGAGGCGGTGCTCGAAACGCTCCGCCAGCCCCACCCCTCGGCCGGCCACCGGCACGGTGAATGCCAGCAGCACACCGGCGACCGTCGCGTGCACGCCGGAGGCGTGCAGCAGGGCCCACGTCGCCGCGGCCGGCGGCAGCAGGAGCCACCAGGACCGCACCTGGCGCCGCACCAGGGCGGCGAAGAACAGGAGGGGTACGAGGGCCGCCCCGAGCGCGCCGAACCGCAGCGTGCTGGTGTAGAAGACGGCGATGACGGCGATCGCCAGGAGGTCGTCGACGACCGCCAGTGTGAGCAGGAACGTGCGCATGGCCGCGGGCAGGTGGGTGTTGACCAGCCCGAGCACCGCCACCGCGAAGGCGATGTCCGTGGCCGTCGGTACCGCCCAGCCGGCCAGCACTCCGTCCGGGCTGGCCGCGTTGAACACCGTGTAGATCAGCGCGGGCACCGCCATGCCACCGACGGCCGCGACGACGGGCAGCACCGCGCGTCGGGGGTCGCGGAGCTCACCGGCGACGAACTCGCGTTTGAGCTCCAGGCCCGCGACGAAGAAGAAGACGGCGAGCAGCCCGTCCGTCGCCCACTGCGCCAACGACAGGTCGAGATGCCACGCCGCCGGTCCGATCCGCGTCTCGCCCAGCGACACGTAGCCGCCCGACCAGGGCGAGTTCGCCCACACCAGGGCGGTTACGGCGGCGGCGAGCAGCAGCGCTCCGCCCACGGTCTCCGTGCGCAGGATGTCGCCGACGCGGCTGACCTCCGGCCAGCTGCCCCGGTTGAACAGGATCCACCGTCGACGGCCGCCCATGTCAGACCTGCGCGGCGGATCGGGCGAGGTGGTCGCGGGTGGTCGCGAGGGCCTGGCGCGCGTGCTCCTTCGCCCCGACCTGGGCCACCAGCGTCGCCCGCGGGATCTCCAGCGCGTACGGCAGGCCGGCAGGCAACGCGTCGAGGATGCCCCGGACGTCGATGCCGCCCTCACCCGGGAAGAGCCGTTCGAAGCGGGCGGTGTGGATCAGCCCTTCGGTGGTGGGCGGCACGCCGGCCGGAGCGTCGCAGACGTGGACGAAATGGAACCAGTGCGCGGGAAGCTGGCGGAGGTCGGCGACGCTCGACCCGGAGCGGGCGAAGTGGAGCAGATCCACGAGGATCCCCGCGTTCGGCTGGTCGGCGGCGCGCAGGACCCGCACCGCCTCGCGCAGGTCCGGCGTCTCCGTCCACGACGGGAACTCCAGGTCGATCGTGAGGCCGAACGGGCGGGCCAGCTCGCACAGCTCGGCGAAGCGGTCGATCTTGCGGGCCCGGTCGGGGTCGGGGAGCTGCGTGATGACGTGCCGCGCACCCAGTTCGGCTCCCGCCTCCAGGAAGCGTACGTAGTCGCGCGGCGTCCGGTCGGGGCTGATCCGCGCGAGTTCGATGTCGAGCACCTCGATCCCGGTGGCCGCGAGACGAGCCTTGGTGCTGCGCATCAGGGCCGGGTCGGTGGCGAGCGGGTAGTGCGGTTCCTGGGGCGTGACCCGGGTGAGCCGCAGCCCCACGAACCGGTAACCGGCCTCCGCCGCGGCGTCGACGAGCTCGGGCGGCGACAGGCTCAACGCGGTCAGGTGCGCCAGCGAGTAGTCGTGCCGGTGCTCCACCGGCGCGTCGCGAAGCGTCATCAGCCGGCGTTCCCGGTGCGCCGCCATCCGGACCGGGACACTGCTGGGGTCACCCAGACCGCGGTAACCGCTCACGCGCTGGACCACCGCGAAGAAGACCCGCGAGCCCCGCATCTCGGTGGAGAAGTGCAGGTACTCGCCGTACTCGTCACGGTCGTGGAGAATCCCGTGCGCGCGCATCGCGGCCAGCCGATCGGGCGGGAGGGCCAGACGCGCGTCGAGGTCGGCGTAGTAGTTGTCGGGGATCGGGAGGATCGGCGCACCGAGCGCGCGCATCGCGGCGGCGCTGGCGAAGATGTCGTCGGTCTGGAACGCGACGTGCTGCGGACTGGGGATCGCCGGAGCCCAGTCGCCGCGCCGCAGTGGCGCCGTGTTGAGCGCGATCCGGACCGTGCCGGTCGGGTCCGTGGCGACGCGGCTGCGGATGAGCCCGAACGGCGCGGCGATCTCCGTTGTGGCCGAGGTCCGGAGGCCGAGGACCGTGCGGTAGAAGACGGCGGCTTCGTCGAAGTCGTCCAGCGACTCGGTCAGGGAGACATGGTCGGTCCCGGTCACGAGCCCGTCGTCGCGCACCGCACGGCCGGTGGCAGCGAAGTCGTCGAGCCAGGATCCGGCCTGCCCGCCCGTCCGGACGAGGAAGACGGCGGTCCCGTCCGGCGCGGCCACCGACGTCAGCTCGGCCTCGCCGAGTTCACGCAGGCGTGGCAGCGCCGGCGCGAGCAGCGCGTCGGCGCGCTGCGCCGCCGCGTCCGGGTCGGCGCTCTCGACGCCGATGGCGCAGATCGACGCGGTCCCCGGGGGGACCGTGCGTTGGGCTCCGAAGTTCAGCAGGATCCGGGCCGTCCCCTGCTGCCAGAGCTGGACCGGCTTCGACCGGTGCTGGGCGGCGTGGACGAAGCCGAGTGCGCTCAGCGCACCGGCGAGGGCCGGGCCGGACACGTCGTCCACGGCAAGCTCGACGAACGCGTATCCGTCGAGCCGGGGTGCGGGTGGAAGCCCGGCGGGTCCCAGCCGCTCGCGGACCGCCGGCGGACCGGTGGTCGCGACCGTCTCGCGCAGTGCCAGAAGCGAGCGCATGCCGTCGATCGCGGCGTACCGGGGATCCGCCTGGCGGTAGACGTCGTTGAACACCTCGAGCGCGAGGGGCCCGTCGTAGCCGGTGGTCAGCACGTGGCCGAGGAGCCCCGCCAGGTCGAACGACCCCATGCCCGGAAAGAGCCGATGGTGCCGGCTCCACTCGACCACGTCCATGTCGAGCCGGGGAGCGTCCGCGAGCTGGAGGTGGAAGATCTTCGCACCGGGTACCACCCGGAGAGCCGCCGGATCCTCGCCCCGCGACAGGACGTGGAAGCTGTCCACGCACAGGCCCAGGGCGGGGTGCCCGGCACGCCGGACGATCCGCCACGCGTGTGCGGAGGTGGTGACGAACCGTCCCCAGGCGACCGCCTCGTAGGCCACCCGGATGCCGCGCCGCTCCGCCCGCGCCGCGAGCGTGTGCAGCTGCTCGGCGGCCAGGTCGTCGTCGTCGACCGCGTCGGGCGAGGCCGAGGAGCACACCACCAGCGTGGTCGCGCCGAGTTGCTCGAGCACGTCGAAGGTCCGCTCGGCCCGCCGGAGGGTGGCGGCGAACAGGTCGGGCGGCACCGACTCGACGTCCCGGAAGGGCTGGTAGGCATCGACCGACAGGCCGCGCCGCGCGCACTCCTCCCGGACCCGCGCCGGCGACCACGAGGACGCGACGAGGTCGTTCTCGTAGATCTCCACGCCGTGGAACCGGGCCGCGGCGGCGGCCGCCAGCTTGTCCTCCAGCGTGCCGGACAGGCAGCCGGTCGCGATGCTCAGCCGGGAACCGGCCGGCGCGCTGGTGTGCTGCGAAGGACGCATGCGTGCCCCCCTGTCGACCCATCGAGGCCGGCATATGAACGTACTAGATAGTTACTTATACTCCGGGCAGACGTCCGCGGGAAGGTCCGGACGGTGACCTAGAGTGTTCCGATACGACAAGGAGGTGCGGTGGGCAGGCAGCCATCGAAGGCGGTCGCGCCGACGCCGCCCACGCGCGACGCCGACAGCACGCGGGCCGAGATCCTCGCCGTCGCCACGCGGGAGTTCGCGGACAAGGGCTACACGGGTGCCCGGGTCGACGAGATCGCGGCCAAGACGCGCACCACGAAACGGATGATCTACTACTACTTCGGCGGCAAGGAGCAGCTGTACGTCGCCGCGCTGGAGAGCGCGTACATGCGCATCCGGGCGATCGAGCAGCAGCTCGACGTCGACCACCTCGACCCCACCGAGGCGATCCGGCGGTTGACGGCCCTGACCTTCGACCACCACGAGGCTCACCCCGACTTCATCCGGCTCGTCAGCATCGAGAACATCCACCGCGCCGAACACCTCGCCGGCTCCCCCATGCTGGGTCGCATGGCGAGCCCGGCGCTGGACGTGCTCGCCCGCATCCTCGAACGCGGGCAGGCCGAGGGCCGGTTCCGCGACGGCGTCGACCCGGTCGACGTCCACATGCTGATCAGTGCCTTCTGTGTCTTCCGGATCGCGAACCGGTTCACCTTCAACGCGATCTTCGGGCGGGACATGCTGGACCCGGCACGCCGCGAGCACTACCGCCGGATGCTCGGCGACGTGGTCCTCGACTACCTGGCGGCGCGTTGACGGCCGGGGTCTCACAGCCCCGCGCGCAACAGTTCGGTCGAGTCGGCCAGCATCGCCTCGCTGTCCGCCGGCCGGCCCGTGAAGTGCTCGTACGCCGCCGCCGCCTGGAAGACGTTCATCCCCCCACCGTGCAATGTGGACGCTCCGATCGACCGCGCCGCCCGGAGCAGCGCCGTCTCGGCCGGGCGGTAGACGATGTCGGCCACCCACAGGTCCGGACGGAGCGCGGAGGCCGGCACCGGTGAACCGGGATGGTGCGCCATGCCCACCGGCGTGGCGTTGACCAGGCCGTCCGCCTTCGCCAGCCACGGGCCGACGTCGTCGGTCCGGCAGACCACCACCCGGCGCGGCCCGAACCGCCCGCGGAGCGCGCCGGCGAGCCGCTCCGCCTTCGCGGTGTCGAGGTCGACCAGCACCAGCTGCCGCACGCCCTGGTCGAGCAGGGCGTGCGCCACCGCGGCTCCCGCTCCCCCGGAGCCCAGCTGGACGACCGTGTCCCGCGGGGCCGCTCCGAACTCCCGCGCGAAGCTGCGCGCGAAACCGGAGGCGTCCGTGTTGTACCCGCGCGTCCGGCCGTCCTCGAACACGAGGGTGTTCACGGCGCCGAGCAGCCGTGACTCGTCGGCCAGGTCGTCGACGTACCGGACGATCTCCTGCTTGAAGGGGTGGGTGACGTTGAGCCCGCGGTACCCGAGCGTGCGGGCCCAGCGCAGAACCTCGGGAAGATCGGCCGCGACCAGCCCGTGCTCGGCCGAGTCGATGATCGTGTAGATCAGGTGGACGCCCTGCCGGTCGGCCTCGCGCTGGTGGAGCAGGGGTGCGTGCGACTGCTGGATACCCGCGCCGACGAGTCCGACCAGGACCCTCGTGGCGTCAGACCGAGCCAAGATTGCTCCCTTCCGTCCCGCACGGTGCCCGGGAGGTGCGGCCGCCGGCCGTCCCTCCCGGGCAGCCTTCCCGCGCTCAGGCCGACGCGCGGATGCTCTGGTAGAGGGTCAGGTCGGCACCCTTGAAGTAGGTGGTGAAGTACGCCTCCGCCTTGCCGATGAAGGCCTCGCGGTCGATCTGGTCGACCTCCACCACCGTGCGGCCCGGCTCGCCGCGCCACCCGTCGAGTACCTTCTCGGTCTCGTCGTCCACGCACTTGCGGTTCTCCGCCCGGATGTCGTGGATGGCCTTGAACAGCGCGTCCTTCTGTGGCTGGCTCATCTTGTCGAGCGTCTTGTCGGACACGACGACGTAGTGGGTCCCGACCTGGTGGTTGGTGAGGCTGGCGACCTTGAGGATCTCGTCGAACTTCTGCGCGTGCGTCGCCACGACGGGGTTCTCCTGGCCGTGCGCGACACCCTGCTGGAGCGCCAGGTACAGCTCCTCCAGCGCGATGGCGACCGCGTTGGCGCCGAGCGCCTCCGCGTTGGCGAGGAACTGCGGGGTGTTCGGGAAGCGGATCTTCAGCCCGGCCAGGTCTTCGGGTTTGCGGATCGGCTTCGTGGCGGTGAAGGTGCGCATGCCGAAATACCACGCGTCCACGATGGTGGTGTCGGTGGCGCCGTTGAACTCGTCGAAGAACGCCTTGCCGTTCGAGTCGATCCACCGGAAGAAGTGGTCGATGTCGTCGAACGCGTACGCCGCGTCGAGGACACCGATCTTAGGGAAGGCGGTGGACATGGCCGAGCCGCCCTGAAGGTCGATGTCGACGTCACCCGCCTGCACGCTGGCGAAGCGCTCGGCGTCGGGACCGAGCTGGCTGTTGGGGAAGAGGTCCAGGGTGAGGTTGAGGTTCTGGGCCTCGATCCGTTCCTTGAGCAGCTTCATTCCACAGTAGAAGTTTGGCTGGGTTTCGGGCTGGGAGCTGCCGATCTTGAGCGTCAGCCGAGGGTTCTCGCCGCCGGCGGCGGGGGCGTTGCTCGCCGTGGAGCAGCCGGCGGCCAGCAGGACGGGCATCGCGATGGCGAGGGTCGCGGTGACGCGTCGCCACGCGGATGGCTTTCTGCGCATAGGGTTTCCCTCTTCTCTGCGAACGGGGACGGCGGTGGAGGGCGGGTCAGAACCCGAGGAGCTTGGGAAGTCCCAACGAGATGCCGGGGAAGGCGGTGATCAGGATCAGCACCGCGACGAGGGGTATGAGGAACGGGGCGATGCCCCGGAAGACCACGTCGACCGGCTTGCCGGTGACGGAGCTGGTGATGTAGAGGACGCTCCCGACGGGCGGGGTCAACAGCCCGATCATCAGGTTGATGATCATCACCACGCCGAAGTAGATGGGGTCGATGCCGAGGTCGACGGCGATCGGCAGCAGCACGGGAACGGTCACGAGGATGATGGCGGTGGCGTCGATCAGTGCCCCGAGGATGAGCAGGATGACGTTGACCAGGATCATGAAGACCACGGGGCTGTCGGAGACGGCGGTCAGGAACTCCGCGACGTCGCGCGACACGTGGGCACGCGTGAGGATCAGACCGAGCAGCGCCGCGGCGCCGAGGATGAGCGCGATGCCGCCGGTGATGGCGACCGTCTCGCGCATCGCCTGGAGCACGACCCGGAACGTCAGCGTGCGGTAGACGACACCGAGCACCAGCATGTAGAGGACGGCCACCGACGCGGCTTCGGTGGGTGTGAACACGCCCGAGAGGATGCCGCCGAGCAGGATGACCGGGGTCAGGCCCGGACCGATCGCGCCGACGGACGCCTTGGCGAACCGGTGGCGGTCGAACGGCACCGAGCTCAACCCCGGCCGGCGGGCCGACCAGATGAACACGTACACGCACAGGCCGATCGCCATGATGAAGGCCGGCACCACCGACGCCGCGAACAGGGCACCCGTCGAGACCGTGGCCGTGGCGGCGTAGATGACCGCCGGGATGCTCGGCGGCATCACGGGGCTGATCAGTGACGACGAGGCCGTCAGACCGGAGGCGAAGCCGTACGGATAGCCGGCCTTGACCATCTGCGGAATCTGCATCTTCCCCAGACCCGCCACGTCCGCGAGCGCCGAACCGCTCATCCAGGAGAAGCCGACCGCCGATCCGATGTTGACGTACGCGAGATTGCCGCGGACCCGGCCCAACGCGGCCAGGCAGAACTCGTAGAGCCGGTCGGCGATGCCGAGCCGGTTGGCGAGGACGCCGACCAGGATGAAGAGCGGGACCGCGAGCAGCGGGAAGCTGTTGAGCCCGTCGAAGGTCGTCTTCAGCGCGAAGCCGCTGGAACTGCCGTCGGCCAGTGCCCACCACAGGCTCGGCCCGATGAACGCCAGGCCGACCGGCACCCGGATCAGCAGCAGGACGGCGATGGCGACGCCGACCATCCAGAGTTCGAGGATCATCGTGCCTCCGCCGCGTCGAAGACGACGTCGTTCCGGTTGGCGACGAAGATCCGGGCGATCGCCCTGATCGTGCCGGACACGAACCCGAGCAGCGGCACCAGGTAGAGCGTCCACACGGGAATCCCGAGGGCGGCGGTCCGTCGCGCGGGGTAGGCACGGATCAGCGCGTACGCCTCCCAGACCAGGACCGCGCAGATGACCGCCGTGCAGGCGGCGGACACCACCTTGACCACGACGAGGGCCCGGCCCTTGGCGACGTAGTCGATGATCTGGATGGTGATGTGACCGTTGTTCCCGATCAGGTAGCCGACCATGACGAACGTCAGGACGACCAGCGAGTAGTTGGCGAGCTCCCCCGCTCCGGGCCAGTTGAGCGCCTCGACGTATCGGCTCACGACCTGCCAGAGGACGCTCACGAAGATGGATCCGAGCGCCACGCACCCGACGGCCAGCTCCACCGAGCCCCAGACGCGCAGGACGGCCGGTTCGGGTCGGGGCGGGTCCCGCGGCGGGTCGGGAGTGGCGGGGGCGTCGGCGACCTGTTTCACGGTTGGCCTCGCTCTCTGGTCAGGACGGCAGCCGGTGGAGGGAGGACCGCCAGCCGGACCGGTTAGACCGCCTCGCGGACTGGCTGTAAAGTACGGGCGGCCGGCGGCGTCTGGCAAGGGTCCGAGTCCGGACCGTTACGGATACGTGAAACCTCGCCCAGCGGACGCGATCGGTCCCGCGTTCGGGGCCGCGCGGAGCGGTGCGGCGGGCCGTCCCGTTGTGCGGACGGTACGATCCACCGGGACGCGAGGAGAATGGATGGCCGTGAAGGAGCCGACGGGCCGAAGGGTTCCCGCCAGGCGGGCGACGCCGGCGGAGTCCTCCGATCAGCAGGGGGTGCGCAGCGTTCAGCGCGCGCTCGACATCCTCTCGCTGCTCACCGAGGACCGGCCGACGATCTCCGTCCGCGAGATCGTCGAGGCCACGGGCCTCGCGAAGACGACGGTTCTCCGGCTGGTCTCCACCCTCGAGCAGAGCGGGCTGCTCTGGGCCACGGCCAACGGATACATGGCCGGTCCGGGCCTCTGGCGCTGGGCCCACCTCGCCCGGCGCAGTTGGGAACTGCCGCCCGACACCCAGCGGCGGATGCGCGAACTGGCCGCGCGCCACCGCGAGACGGTCAACGTCTACGTGGCGCGCGACGTCTACCGCGTGTGCGTCGCGCAGCAGGAGAGCCCGCAGCCGCTGCGCCACGTCGTCCACGTCGGCGACGAACTGCCGATGTGGGCCGGGGCGTCCGCCAAGGTGCTGCTCCGTGACGCCGGCCCGAGCCTCCTGGACCGCATCGCCCGGCGCTCGCCGTACGGGCCGGGTCACGTCCGGCGGCTTCAGGAGTGGATCGACGAGGCGGCGGCCCAGGGGTGGGCCGAGAGCCACGGCGAGCGGGAGGACGGCCTGTCCGCCGTCGCCGTCCCGATCCTGGGGCGGTCCGGAGGGGTGGTCGCGGCGCTGGCGCTCAGCGGTCCGACGGTCCGCTTCACCGAGTCCCGGGTCGCGGAGTTCTCCGCCGACCTGAAGCGGATGGCACGCGAGATGGCGGAGCAGGGCTTCACCCACCCGTTCGAATCCCGCGCCTGACGCCGCCACGTGGCCGGCGACGACCGGCCGCCGCTCGAACGGAACGCGCGAGAAGCGCACGATCGACCACCTCCAAGGCGAGCGGGTGGCCGGCGGACGCGCGGGGAACCGCGCCGGGCCGCGGTGCGACGGGAGGTCGTCACCCCGGCCATTCGGAAGGTCACGTGGTGGGGTAGGGCCAGCTCGCGCTGTTATACGAACTAGTACGTTAGTTAGCCATCCACGGATGCCAAAGTCAAGAGCCCGGTCACCCGGCTGCCACACCGGCGTTGATCTCGACCGGCGCGCCGGTTCGCGACGACGCGTACACGGCCTGGACGATCTCCAGCGAGCGGACCGCGTCGCGTCCGGTCACCGCCGGCTCCCGGTCGCCGCGCACGGCCTCGACGAAGTCCTCGACCAGCCTCGCGTGGTACGGCACGAGATCGTCGTGGATCTCGGCCAGCGTCCGGTCCGGCGTCAGCCCGATGCCGGCGGCGCGCACCGACACCTCGTCGCCCGGGATGGTGGAGAGGTCGAGGAACCCGACCCCTTCCGGGAACTCCGTCACGCTCGCGGTCCGGCCCCGCGCGTCGCTGACCCAGACCTGCGCGCCGAGGCCGGGCCGGAACGTCGTGCCGGCGTGGATGGTCGCGATCGCCCCGGAGGCGAACTCGACGACCGCGCCGACGGTGTCCTCGACGTCGATGACGCCGTGGTGGACGAGCGTGGCGCAGCGGCCGGTGACCCGGCGCGCCGGCCCGAGGTACCACTGCAGGAGGTCGATGTGGTGGATGGCCTGCGTCATCAGCACACCGCCGCCCTCGGTGGCGCGACGGCCCCGCCACGGCTCGGCGTAGTAGGCCGCGTCGCGGTTCAGCCTGGCCACGACGGCTCCCGTGACCGGCGGCCCCAGGGCCCCCTCGTCCAACGCGCGGCGGATACGCACCGCGGCGGGCCAGAACCGGCGCTGGAACGCCACACCGAAGCGGACCCCGGCGGCCGCCGTGGCCGCGACCATGCGGTGCGCCTGTTCGACGCCCAGCGCGATCGGCTTCTCGCAGAGGACGTGCGTGCGGTGCCGCGCGGCGGCCAGCACACCCGCCTCGTGCGCGTCGTGCGGCGTGCACACGGTCACGGCGTCCAGACCCGAGGCGAGCATCTCCTCGACGTCGCCGTAGGACCGCGGGACGCCGTGGTCGGCGGCGAACGCGCGGGCCCGCGCGGCGTCGACGTCGGCCACGGCGGCCACCTCCACGCCCGGGACGCCGCGCAGGGCGGCCAGGTGGTTGCGGGCGATCTTCCCGCAGCCGGCGATGCCGACCCGCATGGCTCCTCCCGGCTACTCCTTGAGGGCCCGCATGGCCATCTCGTACCCGGTCACGCCGAACCCCGCGACGAAGGCGCTCGCGGCCCGGGCGGTCAGCAGATTCTCGTGGTAGACGGACTCACGGCTGAAGACGTTGGTGAGATGCACCTCGACGACCGGCCGGCGGAGCATGCGCAGCGCGTCGAGGAGAGCGACCGAGCGGGTCGATAAGCCGGCGGGGTTGATGACGACCGCCGCGGACTCGTCGTGGGCCCGGTGGACCCATTCGACCACCTCACCCTCGAAGTTGGACTGCCCGAAGAACAGGTCGAAGCCCAGCTCCTCGGCGAGCTTGCGGCACCGCGCTTCCACCTCCGCCAGCGTGACGGGACCGTAGATGTCGGTCTCGCGCCGGCCGAGCATGTTCAGGTTGGGGCCGTTGAGGACGAACAGCCGGTCTCTGGACACCGGTGGCCTCCTTGGACGGCCGGCGCGTGCGGCCGCGCCGGCCGCGTCGACACGTCAGTAGACCTCGATCTTGCCGGTGGAGCGGGGACTGCCGGGATCGTTGAAGAAGTACTCCCCGGCGCGGGTGAAGGTGTACCGGAAGGACTCGCCGGGTCGCAGCCGCACGTCGAAGAGTCCTTCGAAGAACTGGGTCACCCCGCGTTCCCCGGCGTTGTCGGGATGGTTCGTGAAGGTGACGGTCGTGCCGACCGGCACGCGCAGGTGCGTCGGCGCCATGCCGGCCACCGCGAACGACTCGGTCGTGCCGATCGCGCCGGTGGTCGCGTTGTAGGTCCGGCCGATGACGACCGTGTCGGCCACGGCGGAACCCTCGACCGGTCCGCCGGACACGGGCCGGCGCACGACGGGCGGCGGCGGGGTCGGCGCGGGTCCGAGGTCTCCGTCGATCTCGAACGCCCAGAGGAAGTCGCCGCGCGGCGCCGAGTTGCCGTACGGGATGCTGGTGCCACCGGCGTACACGGCGAGGTACTCCTTGTTCCCGACCCGGTACATGATCGGGCTGGAGCTGATCGCCGCCCCCGTCTGGAACCGCCAGAGCTCGCGTCCCGTCCGGGCGTCCAGGGCGAGGAGGTTGCCGTCCGGCTGGCCGATGAACAGCAGGTCGCTGCCCGTGGTGAGGATGCCGTTGCCGTGCGCCAGGGAGTACGGCATGCGCCGCTTCCACCGCACGCGGTTCGTGGCCACGTCCACGGCCACGATCCCACCGGTCTGGTACTCCCCCGGCGGCCGGAGGCCGTTGCTGGACTCGGTGAGCGAATGGGCGGCGGCCACGTAGCCGAAGCCGGTGTAGACCAGGCCCGTCCGGTGGCTGAACGACATGTGCGACCAGTCCGCGCCGCCGCCGTGGCCGGGGATCGACAGGATGGGTGTGTCCCAGTGCGGGTCGTAGAGCGCACCCTGGACGTAGTGGGGCACCGCCCGGTTGGGGTCGCCGGGCACCGACGTGCCCAGCGGCTGGTCCACGACGCGTTGCTCGGTCCACCCGCCCTGCACCGGGAACGGCTGGGTGGGCCAGGTCTTCTGCCGGGGCTCCTGCGGCACCGGCCGTTCCACGATCCCGAGCGGCGCGGTGCCGTTCGTCCGGTCGAGGATGAAGAACATCCCGGACTTGCTGCCGTAGACGACCACCTTGCGCTCCCGTCCCCGGATGCGGACGTCGGCGAGGACGGGTGCCATCACGTTGTCCATGTCCCAGATGTCGTGGTGCACGGACTGGAAGTGCCAGCGGTACGCGCCGGTGCGCATGTCGAGGGCCACCAGCGAGTTGGCGAACAGGTTCTGCCCGCCGCGGCGGGAACCGTCCTGAGAGGAGTTGTTGCCGCGCGCGTTGCCGAACGTCCAGTAGGTCAGCCCCAGCTCGGGATCGACGGCCGGATGGATCCACGGCGTCGCGCCGCCCTCCATCCAGGAGTCCCCCTCCCACGTGTCGTTGCCGAACTCGCCGGGCCCGGGTGTGCCCCAGAAGTGCCAGAGGAGATCGCCGTCGCGCGCGTCGAGGGCGAGCGCGGCACCGCGCGGACCGTCGTTGGTGCCGCAGAACAGCAGGCCGCTGTGGTAGACGACGGCGACTTTCTCGATGTTGCCGAATCCGTTGACCTGGCGTTCCCAGGCGACCTCACCCGTCTCCTGGTGGAGGGCGATGACGTAGTTGTCGTTCGACTTGGTGTAGACGTACCCGCCGCCGACGGCGACGCCTCGCCGGGTCAGCGTGCCGCGGGTCTGGTCGTACCGCCATCTGGTCCGGCCGGTGGCGCCGTCGACGGCGATGACGTTGCCGAGCGCGGACTCGATGTAGACCACGCCGTCGACGGCGACGGCGGTGCTCTGGCTGTTGCCCGACGCCAGGCCGCCCTCGACGCGGTTGACCCAGGCACCCCGCAGCCGGCGCACGGTGCCGTGGCCGATGCGCGTGAGCGACGTGTAGTTCTGGTTGCCGAGGTTGCCGCCGACCTTGGGGAAGTCGCTGTCCCCGGGTGTGTCGAAGGCGGCGAGCGCGGCGGCCCGGGGTGGGCGTCCGCCGGGACGTCCGCCGCCGGCGCTGGCGGCGGCGGATGCGGTGAGCGGGCCGACGGTGGCCGCCACCGCGGTGGCGGCCGCACCTTTGAGCACGTCTCTGCGGTCGATTTGAGCCATGTGGTCACCTCTCACTGTCCGCGCGGCGGCGGCTGGCGCGGCTAGTCGAAAACGCCCTGGTAGATGTCCTTGATGTTCCAGTGGCCGGGAGTGGGTACGGGTTCGTTGACCATCGGCACGTCGAGCACCGCGGGCCGGCGGGCGGCGAGGGCGGCGCGAAGCGCCTCCCCGAACGCCTCCGCGCTGTCCACGGCGTAGCCGTCGGCGCCGCAGGAGCGGCCGAAGGCGGCGAAGTCCGGGCTGTACGGCTGCCCGTCCGGCCCGAGGAAGTCGCAGCCGTGGCTGCGGCCGAAGTGGGCCGCCTGCAGGTCGGAGATGGTGCCGTGGGACCGGTTGTTCATCACGACGAAGATGACCGGAGCGCCCTGCTCGACGGCCATCGGCACCGCCGGCAACTGGGCTCCCATGCCGCCGTCGCCGACGAGCGCCACCACCGTGCGGTCCGGCCGGGCGATCTGGACACCCACGGCGGCCGCCGGCCCGAACCCCATCGTCGACGCGCCGCCCGGCGTGATGAAGCGGCCCTCCTCGGGCAGCTCGTAGCACTGGGCGACGCCGTTCTTGTTCCATCCGACGTCGGTCACCAGGATCGCGTCCGGCGGGAGGACGGCCCGCAGGTCGGCGAGGATTCGCTCCGGCCGGAGCGGGAACGCGGCGCTCGCTCCCCGCTCCCGGCTCTCCCGGAACAGCGTCTGTCGGGTGGCGGTGATGGTCTCCCGCAGGCCGGGCCGCCGCCGTGGCGCCGGTCGCCGGTCGCGGACGGCGGCGTCGATCGCCCGCAGCGCATGCGTCGCGTCGGCGACGGCGCCGACGGTGACCGGGAAGTTCCGGCCGATCTCGGCCGGGTCGAGATCGATCTGGATCAGCCGGCCGGGCGGGAACCGCCACGTGTAGCGGCGGTCCCAGGAACTCGCGTCGGTCTCGGCGAAGCGGGTGGCCAACGCGAGGACGACATCGGCCTCGCGGGTGTACCTGTTGGTCAGCTCCAGGCCCCAGAAGCCGGGCATGCCGAGCAGCAGCGGGTGGCTGTCGGGCAGCGTCCCCTTGGCCATCAGGGAGTGCACGACCGGGATGTCGAGGTGCTCGACCAGGGACCGGAGCGCGTCGACACCCGGGCCGCGGCGCAGGCCGCCGCCGACGTAGACGAGCGGCTTCTCGGCGGCCAGCAGGAGGTCGGCGACGCGGCCGGCGACCTCGGCCGGCAGGCCGGGCCGTTCCTGGGCCGCGAGGGGGTACGCCGTCGCGAGGTCGCGCGGCACCTGCCGGGAGAAGTGGTCCATCGGCACACTGAGCAGCACGGCGCCGGGACGACCGGCGGTCGCCGTCCAGAACGCCCGCTCGGTGTAGCGGGCGAGGTCCTCCGCGCGGTGCACCTGCCACGCCCGCTTGACGAACGGCCGGTAGATCGCCGCCTGGTCGGCGTCGTTGTGCAGGTTGACCTCCTGGTGCGGGTGCCGGCCGTGGTAGTAGGACGGGATGTCGCCGCTGATCGCGACGAGCGGCACCGAGTCCAGGGCCGCGGTCAGGACGCCCGTGACGGCGTTGGTCATGCCGGGGCCGACGTGCATCAGCACGACGCCGGGCCGGCCGGTGGCGCGCGCGTAGCCGTCGGCCGCGTGCGCCGCCGCCTGCTCGTGCCGGGCGACGACGAACCGGATGGCGCTGCGGCCGAGAGCGTCCAGGAGCGCGATGTTGGTGTGTCCGCAGGTGCCGAAGACCCGCTCGACGCCGTACGACTCGAGCTGGGCCACCATGGCCTGCGCGGCCGTGACCGTGGCGGTGCGCGGGATCTCGTCGACGCTCATCGCGTCCCTTTCTGGTCGCCGAACAGGGAAACGCCGCGCAGGAGGAGGGTCTTGACGACCGTGTAGTCGTCGATCATCCAGCGCGGTGACTCTCGCCCGAACCCGGAGTCCTTGACCCCGCCGAACGGGACGTGGTCGAGCCGGAAGTTGGAGGACCCGTTGACGACGAGGCCGCCGACCTCGAGGTCGCGCCACGCGGTCACGATCCGGCGGATGTCGTGGGTGAACAGGCCCGCCTGCAGGCCGTACCGGCTCTCGTTGCAGGCCGCGACCACGCCGTCGAAGTCGTCGTAGGGCAGGACGGCGACCGCCGCGCCGAACACCTCCTCCCGGACCAGCCGGGCGTCTGCCGGCGGATCGGCGACGACGGTCGGGATCACGGTCGCGCCGTCGCGCCGGCCGCCGGTGGTGATCCGCGCGCCGGCGTCCGCGGCCTCCGCCGCCCAGGCGACGACGCGTTCGGCCGCCTGGTCGTCGACCATCGATCCGACGTCGGTCGCCGGGTCGAGCGGGTCGCCGACGGTCAGCTTCTCCACCTCGCCGGTGAAGGCGTCGAGGAACTCGTCGTAGCGGTCGCGGTGGACGTAGACCCGTTGCACCGAGACGCAGCTCTGGCCGGAGTTGCTGTATCCGGTCGCGGCGCAGATCCGGGCCGCGGCGGGGACGTCGGCGTCCTCGCAGACGATGGTGGCCGCGTTGCCGCCCAGCTCCAGCACCAGGCGTTTGGCGCCGGCGGCGCGGGCGACGGCCGCGCCGGTCGCCGCGCTGCCGGTGAAGCTGATCGCGCCGACCTCCGGCGCCGCGCACAACGCCGCGCCGACCCGGCCGTCGCCGTGCAGGAGTTGGACGGCCTCCGGCGGCAGGCCGGCGTCGAGCAGGAGCGCGACGATCGCCGCGGAGCTGGCCGGCGCCTGCGGCGGCGGCTTCACGAGGGTGGTGTTGCCGGCCGCGAACGAGGCGGCGAGCTTGTGCGCTAGGAGGTTGGCCGGCGCGTTGAAGGGCGTGATCGCGAGGGCGACGCCGACCGGCGCGCGGTACGTGAGGGCGGTGGTGCCCACACCTCGCGGCCAGCCCGCGGTCGGCAGCACCTCGCCGTCGATCCGGCGCGCCTCGGCCGCCGACACGGCGAAGGTGTCGGCCACCCGGTCGATCTCGGCGCGGCCGTCCCTGAGCGGCTTGCCCAGCTCCAGGGCCAGCAGCCGCGCGAGGTCGTCGCGACGCCGGGCGGCCGCGCCGGCCGCGCGTTCCAGCACCTCGGCCCGCGCCGCCGGCGACAGGCGGCCGACCGCCCTGGCGTTCGCCCGGGCGTAGTCCCGTGCGTCGCGCACGTCGTCGTCGGTCGCCTGGCGGGCCGTGCTGACCACCTGGCGGGTCCACGGGCCGACCCGGTCGGCGGTCGCGCCGCCGGTCAGCCACTCGCCGGCGACCAGGCACCCGGCCGCGACGCCGTCCTGGTCGGACCGGAGCAGGTAGTCGAGCATCGACGCTCCTCACATGCGAACCGCTTGGTGGCACTTCTGGACCGTTGTACGGACTACGTGTAACGTACGGGCGGCAAGGTCGCGTGGCAATAGCCGGTGACGAATCCGTTGCACCGAGCGCCACGCCCGCCAGTGCCCGGCCGCACGAGGCCATCACCACGACGGAGGGCAACGCATGGACGAGCGACCGCTGCGTGGCATCCGGGTCCTGGACCTGACCAACGTCCTCGCCGGGCCGTACTGCAGCTATCAACTGCTGCTCCTCGGGGCCGAGGTCATCAAGGTCGAGAAGCCCGGAGACGGCGACCTGGCCCGCCGCCTCGGCCCGGAGCCGGCGCTCAACCAGGCCGGCATCGGCGCGTCCTTCCTGGCCCAGAACGCCGGCAAGAAGTCGATCGAGCTGGACCTCAAGGATCCGGCGGACCGGGTGACCTTCGACGACCTGCTGCGCGACGCGGACGTCCTGCTCGAGAACTTCCGGGCCGGGGTCCTCGCCCGGCTGGGCTACGACTGGGAGGCACTGCACCGCGCCAACCCGCGGCTGGTCTACTGTGCCATCTCCGGATTCGGCCAGACCGGCCCGATGAGCCAGGCACCCGCGTACGACCAGATCGTCCAGGGCCTCGCCGGCATGATGAGCATCACCGGCACACCCGAGACGGCACCGCTGCGGGTCGGCTTCCCCGTGTCCGACTCGGTGGGCGGCCTGGTCGCCGCCATGGCGATCTGCGCGGCGCTCGCCGGCCGGGCCCGCACCGGCACCGGCGTCTTCCTCGACGTCTCCATGCTGGAGGCGTCGTTGTCCGCGATGGGCTGGGCGGCGTCCAACTACCTGGTCAGCGGGGTTCCCCCGGAGCCGATGGGCGACCAGAACGCCACCGCGGCACCGTCGGGCACCTTCCACGCGGCCGACGGCCCCGTCAACATCGCGGCCAACCGGCAGACCCAGTTCGAGGCGCTCTGCCGGCTGATCGGCCGCGCCGACCTCGTCACCGACCCACGGTTCGCGGACCGCGAGGCCCGCAAGGTGAACCGCGCGGCGCTCAACGACGAGATCAACGCGGCTCTGCGGCGGCGTCCGGCCCTGGAATGGGAACGCCTGCTCTCCGGTGCCGGCGTGCCGGCCGCCCGGATCCTGACCGTGCCCCAGGCCGTCCGCCTCGACCAGCTGCGCCACCGCGGCTTCTTCACCGACCTGCCCTTTCCCGGCGACCCGGAGCGGACGCTGCGGGTCAGCGGCAACGGTGTGCTGGTCAACGGCGCGCCGCTGCGTCCCGAGAGCCCCCCACCCCTGCTGGGCCAGCACAACGCGCAGATCACGCCCGACCGGGCGGACACCCCCGCCTACGAGGAGACGCCATCGTGAACGACGAACCGCCGGTACCCACGGTCCGTGACGTGTCGGACTGGTGGGCCACCGCCGTCTCCCGCGTCGAGCCCGACGTCATCCAGCTGCGCGGCCGGCCGATCCAGGATCTCGTCGGCCGCGTCGGCTTCGCCGCCGTGATCTGGCTGATGCTGCGCGGCGACGTGCCGACCCCGGCGCAGGAGAGGCTCTTCGAGGCCGCGCTGGTGTCCTCCGTGGACCACGGGCCGCACGCGCCGTCGGTCGCGGTGGCGCGCATGGCCGTCACCTGTGGAGTCGGGCTCAACAACGCGGTCGCGAGCGGGGTGAACCTCCTGGGCGACGTGCACGGCGGCGCGGGCGAGCAGTGCATGGAACTGCTCGCCGACGTCACGGCGGCGGCGCGGGAGGCCGGCATCGCGCAGGCCGCGTCGCTGGTCGTCGAACGCTGGCGGGCCAGGTCGACGTACCTGCCCGGCTTCGGGCACCGGTTCCACACGGTCGATCCGCGCCGTGACCCCCTGCTGGACCTCGTGGCGGCCGCCGTCGCGGACGGCGTGGTCCCGGGCACGTACCTGCGGGCCGCCACCGCCGTCGAGCACGCGCTGGCGAGCGGCCGGCGGCACCCGGTCCCCATCAACATCGACGGTTGCACCGCCGTCGTCTACGGCGAACTGGGCTTCGCGCCGCCGCTGGCCCGGGGTCTGTTCGTGCTGAGCCGCAGCGTCGGCCTGCTCGCGCACGCGTGGGAGGAGATCGGCCAGGGCCGGCGGAACAAGGGCCCGATGCCGCCGTCGATCCTGCCGACCTTCCTGGACACGCCGCACATCCCATAGCCACCGACCCCCATCCCCCATCCCCAGGTGCTCCACACCTCGAGCGAAGGAGCAGCCATGCACCTGAGACGCCAGACGATCCTCGGCGCGGCGCTGAGCGCCGTGCTCACCGCGGCCGTCATCGCGGCGACCGCGGCCATCCCCCGCGCCGGCGGCACGCCGGCGGCAGGACCCCGGGACAAGGGCGCCGAGAGCCTCGGCAACCCCGACTACGGTGTCTGCCGCGGCCTCGACGCCCGCTGTTACCACGACTGGGGCAACTTCAACCCCGCCGACGGCTACCGCGTGCTGGTCTACAGCCGCACCGCCGGACCGCGCCACGCCCACCTCGGCCCGGCCCTGCCGCCGGGCCTGAACCCTCCGCTGACCCCCGCGCACGCCGCGCAGTCGGCCCTCGTCAGGCTCGGCGCCGAGCACGGCTTCGCGGTCGACTGGACCGAGGACGTCACCCAGCTCAACTCGCCCGGCCGCCTGTTCCGCTACAACGCCGTCATCTTCATGAGCACCACGCGCGACGCGCTCGACGACCCGGCCCAGACCGCCCTCCGGCAGTACATCCGCGGCGGCGGCGGGTTCGTCGGCATCCACAACGCCTTCGGCACCGAGTACAACTGGGAGTGGTACGAGGGCCTGCTCGGCGGCGCGAACTACTACGACCACGGCCGCAACCAGCCGGGGACGGTGGTCACCGCCAGCCGCAAGGACGCCTCGACCGCGAAGCTGCCGGCCCGGTGGGCGTTCGCCGACGAGTGGTACAACCTGGTCCCGTTCCCGAGCGACGTCCGGGTCCTGGCCCGGGTCGACGAAGCCACCCTGCCCGAGGGGGCGACCGGTGGCAGCGGCCACCCGGGACACGGCCGCGACCACCCCGTCTCCTGGTGCCAGTACTACGACGGCGGCCGCTCCTGGGTCACCACGCTCGGGCACGCCGTCGAGGCGTGGACCGACGCCCCCATGACCGGCGACACGTACTTCCTCCAGCACATCCTCGGCGGCATCGAGTCCGCCATGGGCCGTGCCCCGTTCTGCCGCTAGTCACGGAGGCCCAGCGATGAAGCCCATCAACCGGCGCCAACTGCTCCAGGGGACCACCGCGGCAGCGGTGACCACGGCCCTCGGCACGCCGGCGCTCACCACGCCGGCCGCCCAGGCCCACGGAAAAGGACCGCGGGCCGGAGAGCTCGGCGTGCCCACGCCGCTCGACGGCCGTCCCTTCCCCGCATACGACTACACCCGGGCCAACAAGCTGCCCAAGGAGATGACCGGCTACTGGACGAAGTCCTTCGACGTCGGCGGCGTCACCCGGACCGCGAAGGTCTACATCTCGCCGGAAACACCCATCCGCTCGTACTACACGGTCGTCGCCGTGCCCGACGGCGTCGACACGGCCGACTTCCTGTACCGGTCCGGCTGGCGCGACGTCGCCGACGAGCGGGAGGAGGGCCTGTTCGTGCTCGAACCCGGCCCCGGCGGTTGGGGACCGGCCGAGGAGGAGGCCGCCTACGTCGAGGCCGCGATGGCCTTTTACCAGAACAACCGGTACTTCTCGATCTTCGGTCTGCACTACCTGGTCGGTTACGGCGGCGGCGCGACCGCCCTGGAGGCGTGGGCCCTCGCGCATCCGCTGCGGGTCATCAGCCAGGCGTACGTGGACTCCCGCGGCCTGAGCGCGGACCTCCTCGCCTCGTACGGGGCACGCGAGTTCGACGGCACGACCGACTCCGGCTACACCCGGGTCGACTTCCCCGACGGCTTCCGGCTCATCCGGTACGACGAGACCGTGCTGCCGACGTGGTATCTCAACCCGGACGACCGCACCATCGGTGCGAGCCTCGCGTACTGGAAACGCGCCAACGACACCACGCCCTCCGGCACCCACGACGGGACGCTGGGCACGGTCTACCGGCAGCGGCGCGGATCCGACCGGTGGATGACCTCCCACGCCGGGCCGATCTCCCAGGTGGCCGTCCAACGGCGGCCGGTCGACAGCCTGAAGCGGCGGACGACCCGGCAGATCGTCGACTTCCTCACCTCGTACACCCGGTACGAGAACTTCTTCGCCTACGGCAACCAGCTCTACGAGCGGGCCGACTACGCCAGGCTCGGCATCGAGGTGCACACGATGCTGGTCGACGGCTTCGTCCGGGAGTACCTCGTCCACGTTCCCCGGTCGGCGCGCCAGCGCTGGCAGCGCAAGGCCCCGGTGGTGTTCGTCTGGCCCGGCAACAGCCAGACCGACAAGGTGTTCGTCGACGCGACCCAGTGGTGGAAGGTCGCCGAGCGGGAGGGCTTCATCCTGGTCGTCGTCTGCGAGCAGTACAGCAACACCTCGGTGTCGGTCAGCCACCGCGATTCGCTCACGTTCTACCGCCAACTCCGCGAGGTCATGATCAAGCGGTACCCGGTCGACCCGACCCGGTTCTACTCCACCGGCCAGTCCGCGGGCAGCGGGGTCACGCAGACGATGGCGATCGCGTTCCCCGAGTACTTCGCGGCGGTGGCGTCGACGTCCTTCACCGCGGCCCCCAACGCCTCGGGCACCGTCACCATGGACGGCGTCCCCTATCCGGCGAGCGGCAGACCGATCCCCAACTACCAGATCTACGGGTACGGCGACCTCACCTCCCTCGCCGGTGGCCTCTGGGACGACACGCGCAACGGGCTCGACAGCTGGGCGGCCTACCACCTCCGCGCCAACGGCCTGGAGCTGTCTGACGTGGACAGCGCGCGGGGAACGTTCAGCGGCTGGCGCGGCCGGTTCCAGACGTGGACCTGGCATGATCCCGACACCGGGGTTCCCGTCCTCAAGCTCACCCGGAACAACTACCGGTCACACAACACGATGGCCGAGGAATGCCCCCTCCTGTGGGACTTCCTCAAGCACTACAGCGTGGAGGTGGACCGCCACGGAAACGTGGTCCGCTACCACAGCAGATCCGCCTTCCACCGAGCCGGAGACCGGAAGCGCATCTGACCGCGGACGTCCGCGGGGCACGGCCGGCCCCGCGGACATCGGTACCCTTCACCAAAGAGTGAGGGGGCACGCGCATGAGAGCTGTCGTGTACGACCGTTACGGACCTCCCGACGTGTTGCGGATCGAGGACCTTCCCACGCCGGCTCCCGCCGCGGGGCAGGTGCGCGTCAGAATCGCGGCGACCTCGATCAATCTGAGCGACTGGGAGACCCTGCGCGGCTCGCCGGCATACGCGCGCATCGGTGGGCTGCGATCCCCGGCCCGCCGGACGCTCGGCTCGGACATCGCCGGCTGGGTCGACGCGGTCGGCCCCGGCGTCACCCGGTTCCGGCCGGGTGACGAGGTCTACGGCGACAACCTCGCGCTCAAGGGCGGCTTCGCCGAGCACGCGATCGCCCCCGAGTCCGTCCTGGCCCACAAGCCCGCC
>Ga0164243_10001939_pt1 | contig 34723 bp, 36 predicted proteins | sample OricompcompostOP_FD_108781 | JGI IMG/M metagenome (GOLD analysis project Ga0164243, IMG submission 108781) | Organic Plus compost microbial communities from Emeryville, California, USA - Original compost - Organic plus compost (OP) | ecosystem: Engineered > Solid waste > Mixed feedstock >...
TCCGGCCTATTTTCACCGCGCTCTAACGGGGTGCCGGTCGTTCCTGGCCGGCTGAGAGGCGTTCCGCCAACCCGCCGAACCTGATCCGGCTCGTACCGGCGAAGGGATTAGACGCTGAAATCAAGGCGCCTCATTCCCTGGAACCAAGCAAAGGAGGCGTCGAGTGCGCAAGAATATTCTGGTTCCCGTCACTGCCCTTGGCCTGCTCGCGGCCTCGCTTCTTCCCGCGGCCTCCCAGGAAAAGCTTACCGTCTACACCTATGAGAGCTTCACCTCCGAATGGGGTCCCGGTCCGGTCGTGGAAAAGGCTTTCGAGGCCGAATGCGGATGCGACCTCGCATTCGTGGCGGTGGCCGACGGCGTGGCGCTTCTGAACCGCCTCAAACTGGAGGGAAACGGGACCTCCGCGGATGTCGTGCTCGGTCTCGACACAAACCTTATCCATGAAGCGAGGGAGACAGGGCTTTTCGCTCCCCACAGCATCGATCTGGCCAATGTCGATGTGCCGGGCGGCTTCGAGGACGACACGTTCGTGCCCTATGACTACGGCTATTTCGCCTTCGTCTACGACACGCAGGCGATCGAGACGCCGCCGCAAAGCCTGAAGGAGCTCGTGGAAAGCGGTAGCGAGCTGAAAATCGCCATCCAGGATCCGCGAACCTCGACGCCCGGCCTCGGCCTGCTCCTCTGGATGAAGGCTGTCTATGGCGAGGAGGCGGCCGATGCCTGGGGCCGGCTCAAGGACAAGGTCCTGACCGTCACGCCGGGCTGGAGCGAATCCTACGGGCTCTTCACCAGCGGCGAGGTGCCGATGGTGCTGTCCTACACCACCTCTCCCGCCTATCACGAAATCGCCGAAGGGACGGACCGCTACAAGGCGGCCGCCTTCTCCGAGGGGCATTATCTCCAGATCGAGGTCGCGGCGCGCACGGTGAAGGCGAAGGATAATCCGCTGGCGGCGGAGTTCCTTTCCTTCATGACCGGCCCGGGCTTCCAGGACGCCATTCCGGAAAAGAACTGGATGTTTCCGGCCGGAAAGACGTCAAAGCCGCTGAATCCGGTCTTTGACGGGTTGGTAAAGCCGGCCGAAACGCTTCTTTTCCCGCCGCAGGAGGTGGCGGAGAAGCGGCGTGCGTGGGTGGACGAGTGGCTGTCCGTCATGAGCCGGTGACGGCCTATCGTCTCCAGCATGGCCGCGTCACTGCCGGCGCGATCGCGCTTGCGGCAATGGGTGTGCTCGTCGGCGGTGCGTTTGCCGGTCTCGGCCAGGAGGCGGTTCGCTCCTGGCAGGGCGCCGTTTCGGCTTTCGATCCCTACCTCCTTCGTGTCGCGCGCTTCACGCTTCTGCAGGCGGGTTTTTCCACCATCCTGTCGGTGATCCCGGCGATCTTCGTCGCGCGAGCCCTGGCCCGCCATCCGAATTTTTCGGGACGCGCCCTGATCCTCCAGCTCTTCGCAGTCCCGCTGGCGCTTCCAGGCATCGTGGCGGCACTTGGCATCCTCGCCCTTTATGGACGGGCCGGCTTTCTCGCGCCCCTCCTTTCGCAGCTCACCGGTGAGACCTGGCAGGGTATTTATGGGCTTTCCGGCATCCTGGTGGCCCATACCTTTTTCAACCTGCCCCTTGCGGCGCGCCTGTTTCTGGCTGCTCTCGACTCCGTGCCGGCGGATCAGTGGAAGCTTTCCGCCCAGCTCGGTATGGGCGCGGGCGCTTCATTTAAGCTGATCGAATGGCCGGCCATGAGGGCCGCGCTTCCCGGCATTGCCGCTCTCGTTTTCATGGTCTGTGCGGTTTCCTTCACCATCGTGCTGACCCTTGGAGGCGGACCGCGCGCTACAACGCTCGAGGTGGCCATTTACCAGGCGTTGCGCTTCGATTTCGATCCGGCCCGCGCGATCGCGCTTACCCTCGCGCAGGTGGCGCTGACAGGGGCGATCGTGTTCGTGCTTTCCCGCCTCGGCGCTTCCATGACGGCCGACGCCAACCTGCCCGCGCTATCCCGCCGCTCGGTGTTTCCCCGTCCGGGTGAAGCCGGCTTCAATGGCCTGATCGTTCTGCTGGCCCTCATCTTCGTTGCCGGCCCCATGGCAGCGACGGTGATCGCCGGCCTTGCCGCCGACCTTTCCCGCCTCGCCGGAGAGCACGCTGTCCGGGCGGCAACGGCCACCAGCCTCGTTCTTGCTTCGCTTGCAGCCTTGCTGTGCCTTCTGCTGTCGATGGCCCTCGTGATGGCGCGCCGGGCGTTGGAGCTGCGGCGCCGCGGGCAAGCGCCAGGTCTGCTCGAACGCATGACCGACACAGGCGCGAGCATGGTGCTGATCGTACCGCCCATCGTGATTGGTGCGGGATGGTTCATCCTGCTGCGGCATTTCGGTGATGTCTTCGCCTTCGCGCCCATGATGGTGGTAGCGGTGAACGCCGTCATGGCCCTGCCCTTCGCCATGCGCGCCATCCGACCCGCTTATGACGCCGCAAGCATGCGGCACGAGAAGCTATGTCTCGCGCTCGGCATATCCGGCTGGAGCAGGGTGTACCTCGTCGATTGGCCGGCGCTCAGGCGGCCGGCAGCCACCGGTTTCGCCTTCGCCATGGCATTGTCGCTGGGCGACCTCGGGGTCATTGCGCTCTTCGGCAGCGACAAGGTGAAGACCCTGCCATATCTGCTGCTCGAGCGTATGGGCAGTTACCGCACCGCGGATGCGGCCGGCCTTGCACTGTTTCTCGGCCTTCTGTGCCTCGCCCTCATGTTCCTGGCGACACATTGGGGGAAGGAAGAATCATGATGGCAGGTCAAGGCGCCGCCCTGCAGCTCGAGGACCTCTCGTTTTCCTATCCGGGTGGTTCTCCCATGCATTTCAATCTCGCCATCGCCGCGTCGCAGATCGTTGCAGTGATGGGACCGAGCGGTTCGGGAAAATCGACGCTGCTGAACCTCATTGCGGGCTTCGAAATTCCCGCGTCGGGTCGGGTCCTGATCAACGGCGTGGATGTTACCCGTAAGCCGCCCTTCGAGCGGCCGGTCTCCATGATCTTTCAGGAGAACAATCTTTTCGGTCATCTGACGGTGGAGCAGAACGTCGGATTGGGCCGCTCCTCCTCTCTGCGCCTTTCGCCGCAGGATCGTGCTGACATCGCGGAGGCGCTTGTCCGCACAGGCCTTGCCGGCAAGGAAAAGCGCCTGCCGCACGCGCTCTCGGGAGGGGAGCGTCAGCGCGTAGCGCTCGCGCGCGTTCTGGTGCGTCGGCGCCCGGTTCTCCTTCTCGATGAACCCTTCGCTTTGCTCGGTCCCGCGCTTCGCGATGAAATGCTGGATCTCGTGGAGGAGCTTCACCGGGACCAGGGCATGACGATTCTCATGGCGACCCATGATCCCCATGACGCGGAACGCCTGTCCCAGATGTTGCTCTTCGTCGAGAACGGAGAAATTGCCGGCGCCGGCGCAACGAAGGATTTCCTCTCCGGTCGCGGTACGGCGGGGTTCGAACGCTATCTGGGCGGGAGAAAGTTGCGCAGATAACAACCCATCTATTGGTTCGACCCGATTCGGTCATTATCTACCGGCAGAAGCGCAGTCCCTAAAGACGCATGACTGTGGCACGCAGATCATTGTCTTGGATCGCAGACTATGGCTAGGTCGCGCATAGTGAGGCGGGCCGCAGGCCCGAAACTGATTGAAAGGATGTCCGCTCTGCCTCAGACCAACGCCACTGGATCGAAGGGCGCGCAAAGGTTCCGTATCCCTGCGGTCGTGCTTGCCGGGGCTGCTGCGCTGGCGCTTTCCGGCTGCCAGTCACTGGATGTGTCGGATTCGGAGTTCCAGCCTTCGACCAACCCCGTGACGGTCGACACAGTCACGCGCAGCGATCAGCTGGCAAACCTCGCGCGCCGGCAGCATCCCAAGATTCTGCAGACTTACGGTGGGGAATATTCCGATCCGAAGCTGGAGCGCATGCTGGCAAGGATCGTCGGGCGGCTTTCGCAGGACCCGCAAAATCCTTCCCAGACCTACCGCATCACCATCCTGGATTCGCCGAACATCAACGCCTTCGCGCTGCCGGGCGGCTATCTTTACATCACGCGCGGCATCCTGGCGCTGGCCAACAATTCCGCCGAGATCGCTGCCGTGCTGTCGCACGAGATGGCGCATGTGACCGCCAATCACGGGATCGAGCGCCAGAGACGCGAGGCAGAGGCAACGCTTGCCTCGCGCGTGGTCGACGAGGTCGTGAGTTCCGACAGCAATGCGCGCGCGGCGGTGGTGCGAGGAAAGCTGCAGCTTGCGCAATTCTCGCGCAACCAGGAACTGGAAGCGGATGCCATCGGCATCGCCACGCTCGGCCGCGTGGGCTATGATCCCTATGCGGCGGCTCGTTTCCTGGGTTCCATGGACGCTTACCAGACGTTCCACAGCGTCGGCCAGACGGACACCAGCCTCGACTTCCTCGCAAGCCACCCGAACGCGCCGCGGCGCATCGAGCTGGCGCAGCGTCATGCGCGGCAATTCGGCCTGCCGGGTACCGGCATTCGCGATCGTGACGCCTTTCTGGAAGGCATCGACGGACTGCTCTTCGGTGACAAGCCGGACCAGGGTTATGTCCGCGGACGCGACTTCCTGCACCCGACGCTTGGCATTGCCTTTTCGGTTCCCGCAGGCTTCGTCATCGACAATTCCGCAGGCGAAGTGGTGGCTGCCGGTCCCGGCGACCTTGCCTTCCGGTTCGATGGCGCAACGGTACCTCGCTCGCTTTCGCTTACCGACTATCTTCAGCAGGGCTGGCTTGCAGGCCTCGACACGACTTCCGTGCGAACGTCCACGATCAACGGCCAGGAGGCAGCGTCGGCACGCGCTTATGCGGACCAGTGGCAGTTCGATGTCACGGTGGTGCGCGTAGGCGATCAGGTCTACCGGCTCCTCACCGGCGCCCCGCGCGACAGCAATCAGCTTGATTCGGTCGCGCGCTCGATCACGGGCAGCTTCCGTGTGCTGAGCCAGGCGGAGATCGCCGCGCTCAAGCCGCTGCGCATTCGCGTCCTAACGGTGCGTCCAGGCGATACGGTCGCCACGTTCGCCAACCAGATGGTGGGGGTGGACCGCAAGCTGGAACTCTTCCGTCTACTGAACGGATTGGGACCGGGTGCCAATCTTTCCGCCGGCGACAAGGTAAAGATCGTGACGGATCGCTAACCTAAAGCACCTCGAAGAAAGCCATCGGAACCCGGTTTCATCAAAAAACAGAAAAACCCACCCTTGCGTCATGCCCTTGCGGCATCCACATTGGGGGCCGTGTTCAACGTATCGAAAGGAGGTGATCCGATGTCGAGTGATTTCAATTCCAGCGTGGCCTCGGCGGATTGCCTTTTCCGGGAGCAGCCTCTCGGTTGAAGCGCATGACGCGCGGCGCGGCGTGCTGCTGAGCCGCTGGCCGCGTCAGGAATGGAAGACACGGGGGCTGTCCGCGAGGACGGCCCCTTCCTTCGAGTGCTTGAAGAATGAGCCTTGCCGGTGTTCACGCATGGCCGTTCCCGCCGCTCTCGTGTAACTCCATCCGGCGGTAGAAGTCGGCGAGCTGCTTGCCGCGCTCTGGCCTGAAGGTGCGTCCGGCATCCTGCATCACGGCGATGCGGTCAATGCGGAAAGTGCGGAAATCGTCGCGCAACTCACACCAACCGACGAGCGTCCAAACCTTGCCCCAGAACCACAGCCCCAGAGGGCGCACATCCCGCCGGGTCACACGTCCGAGTTCGTCGCGATAATCAAGCTTGAGGACGCGGCGTTGCTCGACCGCCCGCTCCATCACATCGATGGCCTGGCGTTCCGCATCGCTGATGCCCCCAGCTCGGCGTGTGGATTTCCGTACGCGAGATGCGGTCACGCTCGCTGTCCGGAAGCACCGACCCGATCTTTATCAACGCCTCCTCGGCCGCCCGCGCCATGGCCGCGCCGCCGAAGGCGCGCACCATGCGGGCGCCTGCCACCAACGCCACGATCTCGTCACGCGTGAACATCAGGGGCGGGAGCTCGAACCCCTCCCGCATCAGATAGCCCACGCCCGCTTCCCCGTCGATGGGGACGCCCGTGGACTGCAGGTCCGCGATATCGCGGTAGATGGTGCGTTCTGACACTTCCAGACGTTCCGAAAGCATGCGGGCGGTCACCAGCCTGCCGCCGCGCAAATGCTGAACGATCTGAAAGAGGCGGTCGGCACGCCGCATAAGGACCGCTCCTCACGTAAACAGCCCGAAACTGTTGCCGTCGGGATCGAGACAATACACGAACCGACCAGCAGGGATAGAGATAATGGGCGAAACGACCTTGCCGCCGTTCGCCGTCACGCGTTCGACCGCCTCTTCCAAAGGACTTGCGACCGCGAGATGGATGGTCGGCCCCGTTCCCTCGACTGCCGGTTTTCCCGGATAGACATGACCCGCGACGGCCGTCTTCTGATCCTTCGCCGCAAATCGCGCCATGGGGTTCGGCCCACCATCCTCGTCGGCAAGCTCGTTCTGCAGCACGGCGCCATAGAATTTCTTGGCTCTGACCATGTCCGTTACCGGGATCTCGAACCAAACGGCTGCATTGTCTGGTAAAAAAGAGTTCATCGACATATCCCTCTCAAATGTTGCGGGAGAATGGCACATGCCTCCTGACAACATTGCGTCAGGAGGCGGTGGGCCGCTCAGCGATTCCGCATCGGCCCCATCGGCTCCCAGCCGATATCGCGCTGCATCCTCGTCGGCAGCTCGCTCATGATTCGTTCGCCAAGCCTGCGGCGCCTGCGTGCCTGGAGGGACATCGCCCAGCGCTGGATCGCGCGCGAGATCGAATAGCGATTGGCTGTCATCATTCATCCTCCTTTGTACCGATTGGAGGATTATCCCACCTGCGTGGTGACAACGTTTTGTCAGGATATCTTCGCGGCGGCCTTTTGACGAATTATTCCTGCTGCGCGCGAACCGGAACGGTGTAGTTCAGCGGCAGGCGCCCGCCGTCAGCGTAGATGGTCTGGCCGGTAATGTAGCTGGCATCATCGGAGGCAAGAAAGGCAGCAATTGCTGCGATCTCCTTCGGGTCTCCAATACGGCCTAGCGGGGTTCGGGAGAGCAGGCGTTCGCGAGCATCCGGATCGTCATTCACATTTAGCAGCATGTCCGTCATGATCGAGCCTGGCCCAATCGCGTTGACGCGGATGCCGTAGGGAGCGAGCGACAGGGCCATCACCTTGGTGAGCTGGTTCACGCCGCCCTTGGAGATGGAGTAGGGCACCTGGTTCGCTATGGCGAAGACGGCGTTGACCGACGACATGTTGATGATCACTCCAGCTGGGCCGCCGTCGCGCACTTTCTCCACCATGTAACGGGCAACAGCCTGACCGACGAGGAAGGAGCCTTTGAGGTTCACCTTCAGGACGCGATCAAAGTCCTCTTCCCTGACATCCAGGAAATCTGCGCCGTGGGCGATGCCTGCATTGTTGACGAGAATGTCGATATCACCCAGCGCTTCGAGCGTGGAAGCGACGAGGTTGTGTACGTCGAGGCTACGCCCAACATCCGCCTTGACGAAATGCGCCTCGCCCAGCTTTCCCAGATCCCGGATCGCCCTTTGGCCCTTCTCCGCATCGATGTCGGCGATCACCACGCGCACGCCGTCCCGCAGAAAACGCTCGGCAATGGCATAGCCAATACCTCCCGCAGCCCCCGTCACGATCGCCGTTTTTCCGTCCAGGGCCATGGCTCACCTCGGTCCTTCACCTTACCGGCTGCATAACTGGTCCGCCATCAGCCCCGGGTCAAGCAGCGGTTTTCAGCGCTCGCCAAGCGCGGAGGAAATTTCATCCAGAATGGCCGGATCATCGATGGTGGCCGGCATGGTCCACTCCTCCCCATCCGCGATCTTCTGCATGGTCGCACGCAGGATCTTGCCGGAACGCGTCTTGGGCAGACGCTTCACGACCACCACGCGCTTGAAGGCGGCAACGGGGCCGATGCGTTCGCGGACCATGGCGACGAGTTCCGATTCGATCTCGCCGATCGGGCGCGCGGCACCCGTGCGTAGCACGACGAAGCCGCAGGGTACCTGCCCTTTCAAGGAATCGTGAATGCCGATCACCGCGCATTCCGCGACATCCGGGTGTTCGGCCACCACTTCCTCCATGGCACCGGTTGAGAGCCTGTGACCGGCGACGTTGATGATGTCGTCCGTGCGCGACATGATGAACAGATAGCCGTCCTCGTCGATGTAACCGGCGTCGGCGGTCTTGTAGTAGCCCGGGAAAGCGGTGAGGTACGCCTCGCGAAAGCGGGCGTCCGCATTCCAGAGCGTGGGAAGCGAGCCAGGCGGGAGTGGCAGCTTGATGACGATGTTGCCGAGCGTGTTGAGACCCGCCGGCCGGCCATTCTCGTCCAGCACCCGCACGTCGAATCCTGGCATGGGAACGCCGGGCGAGCCGTATTTCACAGGCAGGATCCCGAGCCCGACCGGGTTCTGGCTGATCGGGGCTCCGGTTTCCGTCTGCCACCAGTGATCTATAACCGGCACGCCGAGCTGGCGCTCCGCCCACTTCACCGTTTCCGGGTCCGCGCGCTCGCCCGCGAGGAAGAGTGTGCGGAAACGGGAGAGATCATATTTGCGGATGAGATCGCCCTCGGGATCCGCGGTGCGGATGGCGCGGAAGGCCGTGGGAGCGGTGAACAGCGCCGAGACGCCATGCTCCTCGACAACGCGCCAATAGGCGCCGGCGTCGGGGGTGCCCACGGGCTTGCCCTCGAAGAGGATCGTCGTGCAGCCATGCAGGAGCGGGGCATAGACGATGTAGGAGTGGCCCACCACCCAACCGACGTCGGATGCCGCCCAGAAGACTTCGCCGGGCTTCACTCCGAACTCGTTCAGCATGCTCCATTTGAGCATGACCATGTGGCCGCCATTGTCCCGCACCACTCCCTTGGGCCGGCCGGTCGTGCCGGAGGTGTAGAGCACATAAAGGGGGTCGGTTGCCGCTACGGGCACGCAGGGCACTTCCGTTCCGCGCGCTGCAGCGACGGCCTCGCGGTAGTCCAGATCGCGGCCAGGAATCAGATCGCAGGTCTGCTCCTCCCGCTGGAGGATGAGACAGCGCGGGGGTTCCGCCTCCGCCAGCTCGATCGCCCGATCGAGAAGGGGCTTATAGGCGACGATGCGGCCCGGTTCGATGCCGCAGGAGGTGGAGATGACCAGCTTCGGTTTGGCGTCGGTGATGCGGGCGGCAAGTTCGGGCGCAGCGAAGCCGCCGAAAACCACCGAATGCACCGCGCCGATACGTGCGCAGGCGAGCATGGCGAAAACTGCTTCCGGCACCATCGGCATATAGATGACGACGCGGTCGCCTTTGCCGATGCCCTCTCGCAGCAGCACGGAGGCCAGCGCCTCCACCTCCGCTTTCATCTCGCGATAGGTGAAGCTCTTCTTCCGGCCCGTCAGCGGGCTATCGTGGATGAGCGCTGGCTGATCGGCGCGCCCGCGCTCGATATGCCGGTCAAGTGCATTGTAGCAGCTGTTGCAGAGCGCGCCCGTGAACCAGCGGCCATAGACGCCCTGGTCTGGATCGAAGACCTTGTCGAACCGTCTGAACCAGTCGATTTCGGCCGCTGCCTCCTCCCAGAAGGCTTCGGGATTTTCCTTCCAGCGGTTATAGACTTCGTGATAGCGCGATACCATGCAGCCTTCCTCCCTTCGGCTGGTCATCTCCGAATTTTATAAGGGAGGTGGCGTGCGCGTAAACTCGACTTGCGGCTGAGACGCTCTTTTGACACGACGGCAAATACGGGCCAAAACCGGCCGTTCTCTATCTTCCGGCCCGCCGAATGACAAAAGTCCTATCGCTGCTGATCGTGGTCGCCATGATCCTGCATCTGATCCGCCCCTTTGGTGTACCCGGGCTGCGGAAACGAAGCGACTTCTGGAAGATCGCCGTTGCGGCGCTGGCCGTGATCGCCCTGACCGTAGGCTTAAGCCATATAAGAGGCTGAGGAGCGGCCGGGTAACACCGGCCGCTCAGCACAATGTTCAGGCGGCAGCTTCCATTTCCTGCTTCCAGTCGCCACGCGCCGCAAGCCCGTTCATGCGGGCGCGGTGTGTGAACGCCCGCTGGCCGGCGGCGATGTTCTCGCTCCTGCCGCCCCAGGCCTTCAACGCCGCTGCCTGCAGCGCGCGGCCGTAGGAGAAGGTCAGCTTCCAGGGCACCGTGTAGGCAGCGTTCATGATGGACAGGTGCGCGGTCGCCTCCTCGTCCGACTGACCGCCGGAAAGGAAGGCGATGCCGGGCACAGCCGCCGGCACGGAGGATTTCAGACAGCGTACCGTCTTCTCGGCCACCTCTTCGCGCGAGGCCTTCCGGGCATTCTTGCCGTCGATCACCATGTTGGGCTTCAGCACCATCCCTTCCAGAGACACGCGGGCGTCGTAGAGCTCGGTGAACACCGTCTTCAGCACCCACTCGGTAACCTCGTAGCAGCGGTCGATGGAGTGGGTGGCGGGGGTGCCATCCATGAGCACTTCCGGCTCCACGATCGGCACGATGCCGGCCTCCTGGCAGAGCGCGGCATAACGGGCGAGCGCCTGCGCATTCTGCTTCACCGCACCCCAACTCGGCAGGTCGTCGGAGATGGCGATGACTCCGCGCCATTTCGCGAAGCGGGCACCGAGGCCGTAATACTCCTTGAGCCGCTCGCGCAATCCGTCGAGCCCCTCGGTAATGGTCTCGCCGGGGAAGCCGGCCAACGGCTTTGCGCCCGCATCCACCTTGATGCCCGGGACCGCGCCGGAATCGCGGATAATTTCCGCCAGCGGCGTGCCGTCCTTCGCTTGCTGGCGGATTGTCTCGTCGTAGAGGATGACGCCGGAAATGTAGTTCCGCATGGCCTCTTCGGCGCGAAACAGCATCTCGCGATAGTCGCGGCGGTTGTCCGCAGTCGATTCCACACCGATCGTGTCGAAACGCTTCTTGATGGTGCCGCTGCTTTCGTCCGCCGCCAGGATGCCCTTGCCGTCGGCGACCATCTTGGCCGCGATATCTTCCAGCCTTTCGCTCATCTTCTGCTCCTTCAACTCAACAAGAAAGCCGTACCAGATGATCGTGAAAAACGGAATGTCGGCCAAGGTTCCCTAATCGATTGAAAGATAAGGAAATTATCTTGACAGTGCCACTACTCCGGGAAGCTCCTTCCCTTCCATCCATTCGAGGAATGCACCACCGGCGGTCGAAACGTAGGTGAAATCCTCCACCACGCCTGCATGGTTGAGCGCGGCCACCGTGTCGCCACCGCCGGCGACGGAGACAAGCAGGCCCTCGCGCGTACGCGCCGCCGCGTGCCTGGCCGCCTCGACCGTCGCGCGGTCAAAGGGCTCAATCTCGAAGGCGCCGAGCGGGCCGTTCCAGACCAAGGTGGCGGCACGGTCCAGCCACTCTTTCACCTTCTCGACCGATTTCGGCCCCACATCGAGGATCATGGCGTCCTCGGGGACGGCGGAAACGTCCACCGTTTCGTTCTCGGCTCCCGCCTTGAATTCCCTGGCCACGACGGCGTCGACCGGCAGGATGATGGCGCAGCCGGCGCTGGCGGCATCAATCATGATCTGCTTGGCGGTATCGGCGAGCTCATGCTCGCAGAGCGATTTTCCGACCGCCGTGCCGCGCGCGGCGAGGAACGTGTTTGCCATGCCGCCGCCGATCACCAGTCCATCCACTTTCTTCACCAGGTTGGAGAGAAGGTCAATCTTGGTGGAAACCTTCGCGCCGCCGACGATCGCGACCACGGGCCGCTTCGGGTTGCCAAGACCTTTTTCCAGCGCTTCGAGCTCGGCCTGCATGGTGCGTCCCGCATAGGCAGGCAAGAGATGCGCCAGCCCCTCCGTAGAGGCGTGGGCGCGATGCGCCGCAGAGAAGGCATCATTGACATAGATGTCTCCATTCTCCGCGAGAGCTCGGGTGAAGTCCGCATCGTTTTTCTCTTCGCCCGGATGGAAGCGCGTGTTTTCGAGGAGGAGAATATCCCCGTCGACCATCTCGGCCACGGCGCTTCGGGCTGCCTCGCCCACGCAATCGGAAGCGAAATGGACGTGCCGGTCGAGCACGGCTTCCACGGCTTGAGCTACGGGGCGGAGCGAGGACGCAGGGTCGATCTTGCCCTTGGGGCGCCCAAAATGCGCCAGCAGGATCACTTTGGCGCCCTTGTCGGCAAGTTCCGTGATCGTGGGGGCGACTCGTTCGATGCGCGTGGCGTCGGTCACTTCTCCGTCCTTCATCGGAACGTTCAGATCGACGCGGACGAGCACGCGCTTTCCTGCCGCGTCCTTCAGGTCGTCAAGGGTCTTGAAGCCGGCCATTATATCCCCTTTCTCCTTCGATATGAGTGGGAAGATACAGCTCGCGCCGCGTCAGGCAATGCGCGGAATTGACCTACTCTTCCGCGATTTCGCCGGGCTTTTCGGGCGGCGTCTTCCGCCGGCCCGCCTGCCAGCGCCGGAATGAGGCCCACAGCCGGCTCAGCGCCTCGCCGGCGCTGATGAAAGCCGGCACCTGGGGCGGCTGCGCGGGCGGATCAACAGACAGGCCGATAGCGCTGATGCGGCCCTCCTCGTCCACGTCGCGCACGATAAGTTCGATACTGCCCAGGGACACCCGGTCGCCGTATTCGGCGCGTCCGCCGAGCCTCTTGCGCACGAAATCGGCGATAGGGAACGCCTGCTCTTCCTCGGTCAGCCCCAACGCATAGGCAGCCTCCAGATCGGCGGCGGGCCTTTCGGGATCCACGGCGAAGGCGCCGAAGAAGTCCGCATCCTCGGGATCGACCTCCATCGGGCTGGCGAACAGGCGGTCGAGCAGGCGCGGATACCGGTCCGGCACGAAGATGTAGACCCGGTCTCCGGCCATGAGCCTGCCGGCATACTGATAGGTCATGGAGCGGCCATCACGAACGACGAGCGATGGCCGTGCCCAGCGCGGAATACGCTCGCCCCGTTCCACCGGGCTTCCGGCCACGACACGATAGGCGAGGAGTTCGTGATGCGCGGAACCCGGCAGCTCGAGTTCGACCTTGTCGACCGGCCCGATGCGCGGGGGCACGATCATGCCGAGGCGGCGGGCCACCGGGCCGATGCTCCAGCCCTGGAGAACCAGCGAGACCAGAACGACGATGAAAACGATGTTGAAGATGGCGCGACCGCCTTCGATACCCTCCATGATCGGCAGGAGCACGAGCAGGATGGAGACCGCTCCGCGCAAGCCCACCCAGGAGATGAAGGCGGTCTCTGCCTTGGAGAAATGGAAAGGTGCCAGGCAGAGCGTCACCGCCACCGGGCGGGCGACGAAGATGAGGAACAGACCGATGAAGAGCGCAGGTGCGAGGATGTGTGTGAATTGCGAAGGCGTGGCGAAGAGGCCGAGCACCAGGAACATGATGATCTGGGCAAGCCAGGTCACGCCGTCCTGAAAGCGCTTCAGAGCAGCGGTGGAGCGCAGCCGCGCATTGCCGGACACCATGCCGGCGACATAGACGGCCAGAAAGCCCGAGCCGCCCATCGTGCCGGCCAGGGCGAAGACGAGCAGGGAGAGCGCCAGCACGAAGATCGGCAGAAGGCCTTGCTCCAGGCGGAATCGCATAACGAGCCTGACGATCAGGTACCCGCCGGCAAATCCGGCGGCCAGGCCGATGCCCATCTGCCGCAGGAAACCCAGCGCGATTTCTCCGGCAAGGGCTCCGGGCTCCAGCGCCTCACCCGAGGCGATCAGGCTGACGAATGCAAGCGTGAGGAAGATGGCCATCGGATCGTTGGAGCCCGATTCCACCTCCAGCGTGGAGCGCACGCGATCGCGCACGGAAATATTGCCGACGCGAAGCAGGAAGAAGACCGCCGCGGCATCCGTCGAGGCGACGGCCGCGCCGAGCAGGAAGGATTCCAGCCACCCGAAATCCGAAACGAAATGCGTGGCGACGCCGACCAGGCCAGTTGTTATCACCACACCGATCGTGGCCAGGACGATCGCCGGCAGGGAGGCCGATCGGAAGCTTGCCAGGGTAGTGCCGAAACCGGAATCGAACAGGATGACCGCGAGCGCCAGGGATCCGACTAAGAACGCGACAGATGCATTGTCGAAATCAAGTCCCAGCCCATCCGTTCCGGCGGCCAGTCCGATTCCGAGGAAGATGAGGAGGAGAGGTGCGCCGAAACGAAACGCGATCAGGCTGGAGAATGCAGCGAAAAGCACGAGTGCCGTGCTGACAAGCGTTATGAAATAAATCGCCTGATCCATAAGCCTCTCTAAAATGCGCGATGCGGCTAAAGTGCGGTAAAACAACCGCTGCTGGCAAGTCGCGGAATATAAAAAAAGCCCGGCCATGGCCGGCTGCGGCCATGGCCGGGCTTTCGTCTCGAGCTGCCTGCCGTCAGCCCAGCGTCTTGGCAATCACCGCCGCGACATCGGCCATACGGTTGGAGAAGCCCCACTCGTTGTCATACCAGGACATCACGCGGACGAGCCCTCCCTCGATCACTTTCGTCTGGTCAAGGGCGAAGGTGGACGAGGCGGGGTTGTGGTTGAGGTCAGTGGAGACCAGCTTGTCCTCCGTGTAGGTGAGGATGCCCTTGAGCGGTCCTTCGGATGCCGCGGCCACCAATGCCTGGTTCACTTCCTCCACAGTGACGTTCCGCTTGGGGACGAACTTGAAATCGATCACCGAGACGTTGGGAACAGGTACGCGGATGGACACGCCGTCAAGCTTGCCCTTGAGTTCCGGCAGGACCAGGCCAACCGCCTTCGCCGCACCGGTGGAGGTGGGGATCATCGACATGGCTGCCGCACGGGCGCGATAGAGATCCTTGTGCATGGTGTCCAGCGTCGGCTGATCGCCCGTATAGGCGTGCACCGTCGTCATGAACCCCCTTTCGATTCCGAACGCGTCGTGCAGCACCTTGGCCACCGGCGCCAGGCAGTTGGTCGTGCAGGAGGCGTTCGAGATCACGATATGATCCTTGGTGACCTTGTCGTGGTTCACACCATAGACCACCGTAAGGTCCGCGCCCTCGGCCGGTGCGGAGACAAGCACGCGCTTGGCGCCGGCTGCAAGGTGGGCGGAAGCCTTGTCCTTTGAGGTGAAGATGCCCGTGCACTCGAGCACGATATCGACGCCGAGATCCTTCCACGGCAGCTTGGATGGATCGCGTTCCGCGAGAACCTTGAAGGATTTTGAGTCGATATGGATCCTGTCGCCTTCGACCTTCACCTCACCGGGAAAGCGACCGTGCACGCTATCGTAACGCAGGAGATGCGCATTGCTCTCGACCGGGCCGAGATCATTGATGGCGACCACATCGATGTCGTTGCGACCGGACTCATAGATGGCGCGTACGATGTTGCGACCGATGCGGCCAAATCCGTTGACGGCTACTTTGACACTCATGAACTACCTCCGGCGAGCTTGGCGGTCCTTCTGGACAAGAGCGGTTAGACCCCGTTCATAACGGCGTCCGGTGAAAGAAAACAGGCATTGCGGGCGCCAAGCACTAGGCCAGCGCCCGAAGCCGGCTTCAGGCGGCGCGCAGCCGCGCCTCGGCAGCAGTCACGGCGGCTTCCGCCGTAATGCCGAAATGCTTGTAGAGCTCCGGCGCGGGTCCGCTCGCGCCAAAGCCATGCATGCCGATGAAGATCCCATCCGTGCCGATGAAGCGGTCCCAGCCCTGGCGTATGCCGGCCTCGATGGCGATCCGGACCGGCGCCTTGCCCAGGATTGCGTTCTGATAATCCTGCGGCTGCTGCTCGAAAAGTTCGAAGCAGGGCACTGACACGACGCGTGTCGGAATGCCGCGCTCCTCCAGGATCGACCTCGCCTTAACCGCGATCTCCACCTCCGAGCCGCTGGCGAAAATCGTGACCTTCGCATCGTCACTCGCCGGCAGGAGCTCGTAGGCACCGCGGGCGCAGAGGTTCTCTTCCTCGAATTCCAGGCGCACCGGCTGCAGCTTCTGGCGCGTGAGCGCCAGCGTGGAGGGAGTCTTCCTCGATTCCAGCGCAAGCTGCCAGCACTCGGCCGTCTCCGTCGCGTCCGCCGGACGGAAGACATTGTGGTTCGGGATGGCACGCAGCGCGGCAAGGTGCTCGACGGGCTGGTGGGTGGGGCCGTCCTCGCCGAGGCCGATCGAGTCGTGCGTCATCACGAAGATGGAACGAATGTGCATCAGCGATGCGAGCCGCATGGCCGGCCGCGCATAGTCGGAGAAAGTGAGGAACGTGCCGCCATAGGGGATGAGCCCGCCATGCAGCGCAATGCCGTTGATGGCGGCGGCCATCGCATGCTCCCGGATGCCGTAGTGGATATAGCGTCCGGAGAAGTCGGTCGGCGAGATCGGTGCCGTCTGGCTGGTCTTGGTGTTATTGGAGCCGGTCAGGTCCGCCGAGCCGCCGATCGTTTCCGAAACGCACTCGTTGATGACTTCAAGCGCCATCTCGGAAGCGTTGCGGGTGGCGACGGCGGGATTTTCCGCCGCAAGCTTTCTTTTGTAATCGGCGATAACGCTGGGGAAAGCCTCCGGCAAGTCGCCGCGCATGCGCCGCTCGAACTGGGCGCGGATCTCCGGATCCGCGGCAGCAAGCCGCTTTTCCCAAGCCCCGCGCTCCTTGGCTGGGCGCAGGCCCGCAAGCCGCCAGTCATCGAGAATATCGGAGGGCACGACAAAGGGTGGTGCGTCCCAGCCGAGCGCAGCCCTTGTCTTGGCGATCTCGTCGGCGCCCAGAGGCGAGCCATGCACCTTATTGGTGCCTGCCTTCGTCGGCGCGCCGCGCCCGATGACGGTGCGGAAGGCGATCAGCGTCGGCCGGTCGGAATTGCGTGCCGTCTCGATGGCGGAGGCGATCGCCTCCGGATCGTGACCGTCGGCGCGAAGCGTGTTCCAGCCGGAGGCCGCGAAGCGCGCGCACTGGTCGGTCGAATCGGCAAGCGATACCGGGCCGTCGATCGATATCTGGTTGTCGTCGAAAAGCACGATGAGCTTGTTGAGCCGCAGATGCCCGGCGAGGGCGAGCGCCTCCTGGCTGATCCCCTCCATGAGGCAGCCATCGCCGACCAGCGCGTAGGTGTAATGATTCACCAGGTCGTCACCGAAGCGTGCATTGAGCAGGCGCTCGGCGATCGCCATTCCGACGGCGTTTGCGAAGCCCTGGCCGAGCGGTCCCGTGGTCGTCTCGATGCCTGCGGCGAAGCCATATTCGGGGTGGCCGGCCGTGCGCGAACCGAGCTGGCGGAAATTCTTGATCTCCTCGATCGTGATGTCTTCGTAGCCCAGAAGGTAGAGCAGCGAATAGAGCAGCATAGATCCGTGACCGGCCGAGAGCACGAAGCGGTCGCGGTCCGGCCAGTGGGGGTTCTTCGGATCGTGCTTCATGAAGCGTGTGAAAAGGACGGTGGCGATGTCCGCCGCGCCCATGGGCAGGCCAGGATGGCCGGATTTAGCCTTTTCGACTGCATCCATCGACAGGAAGCGGATCGCGTTCGCCATCCGATCGTGTTTTTCTCGTGAGATCATGTCTGCTCGCTGGTCGGCTGCCATTGTTTCAGGCGCTGGGCGCTCCGCGCCGGGGAAAGCAGGGGACACATATCAGGTGCGCTGTCCAAGTCAATAAACCGCGGCAGGGGCCCGAAGGTTCACCTGCATGGGAGACAGAACGCGCGGGCGGGTCAAGCAAACGGGGGATTGCCTTCTCGGCGTGTTGACCGCCCTTCACACGACGCATAATCTTTCAGTGATAAAATCTTCTGTTTTCGCGCAATTCGAAGGCGGGGCGGCCGGGGAATGTTTGCGATGAGTGGGGAGACCACACTGAGGGAGGTGCTCGTACGCCTCGGAAAAGCGGTAGAGAACCTCGAAGCGGCCGCCGAAGCCAGGCTCGAAAGGGAGCGCGACTACACTGAGGCTGAAGCCGAAGTGCAGCGTATGGGTGCCGATCGCGCCCGGCTCGCACAGGAGATCGACAAGTCCGAGGCGCGGGCCGAGCGGCTTGCGGAGGTCAATCGCGAGGTTTCGCGCAGATTGGTGACGGCGATGGAGACCATCCGCGCCGTGCTTGATCGTTAAGGGGAAGACAATGGCCCAGGTAACGGTCACGATCGACGGCAAAGCCTATCGCATGGCCTGCGAGGAGGGGCAGGAAGAGCACCTGGTCGACCTTGCGGAGCGATTCGACCGCTACGTCAGTCATCTCAAGCAGTCGTTCGGGGAGATCGGCGATCAGCGCATCACCGTTATGGCCGGCATCATGGTCATGGACGAGCTATCGGAACTGCAGAAGCGCGTGCATGGGCTCGAAAGCGAAATCGCTACGCTGCGCAAGACGCGGGACGACGCCCTCATGAGGGCCGACAAGCACGATGCGGAGCTCACGGGAGCGATAGCGGAACTGGCCGCCCGCATCGAGATGGTTGCCGCCAAGCTGGCGGGCTCGTAAGAGTCTCAGCCAGATCAGGCGCCTTCGGGCGCGACAGGAACGGCACGCCATGGCAAAGCCAAAGTCTCCAGCACGGCTCGAAAAACCCGTCCAGCTCGCCGTGATCGGCGCCGCCCACGGGATCAAGGGTGAGGTTCGGGTCAAGACCTTCACCGAGGATCCCATCGCTCTCGGCAAGTATGGACCGCTTTACGCTGCCGATGGCCGCGTCTTCAAGGTGGCGGGAATCAGGCCTGCAAAGGATGTCGTTATTGTCCGATTCGAGGGCGTTAACGACCGCAACACTGCGGAGACGCTCAACGGAGAGGCGCTGTTCGTCGATCGTTCGGCGCTGCCCGAGGAACTCACTGAAGAGGAGTTCTATCACGCCGACCTTATCGGCATGGCTGCTTTCGACGAGACGGGTGAAAGCCTCGGCCGCGTGGTGGCGATTCACAATTTCGGCGCCGGGGATCTCCTTGAAATCCGGCCGCGCTTTGGCCAGACGGTTGTGATTCCGTTTACGCGTGAAGCGGTGCCCGAGGTCGACCTTGCCGAAGGTGTGGTGCGTGTCGACAGCATCGCTGCGGGACTTTCTGGAGCCGAGAATGCACCGGCGGAAGACGGCAAGAAGCGGCCGGGATTCGACAGAGAGTCGCGTCCGCGCGGGCCGAGCGCGGCCGGAGGCAATCGTTGAGCTTTCACGCAACGGTCCTCACTCTCTATCCCGCGATGTTTCCGGGCCCGCTGAACGTCTCGCTCGCAGGCCGCGCCCGAGCCGCCGGTACATGGTCGCTCGAAACGTTGCAGATCCGTGATTTCGCTTTGGACAAACACCGCAGCGTGGACGATACGCCGGCTGGCGGCGGTGCCGGCATGGTGATGCGGGCCGATGTTCTCGCCCGCGCCATCGACCATGCTTCTCAAGAAGGAGACCCACGGCCGCGCCTTCTGATGAGCCCCAGGGGCGAGCCGCTGACCCAGCGCCTCGTGAGGGAGCTGGCTGCCGGCCCTGGCGCCATCATCGTCTGCGGGCGTTTCGAAGGCGTGGATCAAAGAGTGATCGAAGCAAGGGCGCTGCGAGAGATTTCGATCGGCGATTATATCCTCTCCGGCGGCGAGCCGGCGGCGATTGTCCTGCTTGACGCAGTGGTGCGGCTTTTGCCGGGCGTGATGGGCAATGAAAGCTCCGGTGCGGAGGAAAGCTTTGAAGGCGGGCTCTTGGAGCATCCGCATTATACGCGCCCGCAGGTGTTCGAGAATAGAGAGATCCCCGAAGTGCTTCTGTCGGGCAACCACCGCCGGATTGCGGAGTGGCGGCGGAGCGAAGCCGAAAGGCTGACGAGGGAGCGGCGGCCGGATCTCTGGCGGGCATATAGCAAAGCGCAAGGCAGGGAATAACTACTGCTCGATTGCACCTGTGGGAGGCCTTCCAAAAGGCGGGCTGGGACCGGATTGCGTATGGCGGAGCGGTCACTGTTAATAAAAATAAATGACTGAATTCATTACATTTATTTAATGCAGGGGTTTCATTTCCGGTTCATCTGCGCCTCTCTAGGTTCGCGGTCGTCCAACGAGAGGAATGAACCCATGAACCTGATTTCCCGCTCCCTCCTTGCCGCTCTCGCCTTTTCCATCGCCGCCGTTCCGCTGGCAGAAGCCCAGGCGCGCGACTACGGGGCAAGGTTCGATCGCCACCATGCACAGCCGGTCAAGCCCCATCCGCATGTCTACAAGCGCTATGAAAAATCATGGCATCATTGGAACAAGGGTCAACGGGTGTCTGACTGGAAGCGCCGGGCCGTCGTTCGCGATTGGCATCACCACGGCCTGAAGCGCCCGGCAAGAGGGCAGCAGTGGATCAAAGTCGACAACGATTACCTGCTGATTAGCGTTGCGAATGGCATTATCGCCGGAATCGTAGCAGGGTGGTAAGCACACAATCTTGCAAGATGCCTGCATCTCATGACAGGAGCGTGTTCATCCCCCGCGGCGGTTGATTCCGCGGGGGATGTAGTGTATGTGCCCGCACGGCTGCCATGGGAGGTCCATGGTCGGCATTAAACAACAGAACGTGAATTCGCTCCTGCGCTTCCATCGGGTGGTGCACTCTTCAGGCGGCAATAGAGCTGCCGACGGGATGAGCGCTCTGACGCTTCGAGAACAACAAGAGGATAGAACGATGGACCTTATCCGTCAGCTCGAGGCCGAGCAGGCCCAGAAGATTACAGCCAAACGCACCCTGCCTGAATTCTCGCCGGGCGACACGCTACGCGTTCAGGTCCGCGTGACCGAGGGAAACCGTACCCGCGTGCAGGCCTTCGAAGGAGTCTGCATCGCCCGTTCCGGCTCGGGGCTGCATGAGAATTTCACCGTCCGCAAGATTTCCTATGGCGAAGGCGTGGAGCGTGTGTTCCCGGTCTATTCGCCGCTGGTGGAGGCGGTCGAGGTGGTGCGTCGCGGTAAGGTCCGCCGCGCCAAGCTCTATTACCTGCGTGATCGCCGCGGCAAGTCCGCCCGTATCGGGGAGAACACCGGTGCCCGCGCCCGCAAGCTGAACGACGCCGAGCGCGAAGCCGCAGCCCAGGAGAGGGCGCGGATCGAGGCGGAGAAGATCGCCGCCGCCGAGGCTCTGGCCGCCGAGAAAGCCGCAGCCGAAGCTGCCAACAAGGAAGCCGCCGCTGCCGAGGCGCAGGGCGAATAAGGTCCTTTCACGGTATTGCTTATTTGAAGGAGCGTCGGTTCGGCGCTCCTTTTGCTTTGAACGCATCGCGGATCTGCCGCTTGCGGAGGCGGATCGGCCGGAACCCCGACGGCTGCAGTGCGTTGCAGGCGAGATGGATATTCTGGTCGACGAATTCACTGGTCCCACAACACTGTCATGGCAGGTGATGGGAATTCGGCTCCTTGCCGCTGTCATCCTTGGCGGCGTACTCGGGTTCGAAAGGGAGCTTGCCGACCGGCCGGCAGGATTGAGGACCCATATGCTGGTATGCCTCGCCTCCGCCACCTTCGCGCTCGTTTCCATTGAGATCGTCGCGATGCCCACCTTCGATCAGGAGCAGGTGCGCGCCGATCCCATCCGCCTTGTCGAAGCTATCACGTCTGGCGTGGCGTTCCTTGCTGCAGGATTCATCATTTTCAGACGCGGAGAAGTGCACGGACTGACGACGGGGGCCGGCATGTGGCTCGCCGCCGCCACCGGTCTTGCGGCAGGGCTGGGCCTTTGGAACATTGCGCTGTTGTCTTGCCTGCTGGGCACCGTCGTGCTTGCCGTGCTTCGCCGCCTGGAGGTGCGCCTGGAGCTGAAGCAGCCGCATTCCAGGCCCGATTCGGAGCGAACCGCTGAATTGCCCAAAGAATAAAAGGCTGGTAAGAAACCGGCCATGGAAGAACTTTTCGGACATCCGGCTTACAAGAATTTCGTGCTGCAGGACGTGAAGCGCCTGCCGGGCCGGTTTTTTGCGCGCATCTCCGGCGCGCTGCTCTGCCGACTTCCTTAAGCGGACAAGATTCTCCGCCCGAACGGGCCTTCCTCTTCCGCTATTCCCAAGGAACTTTCGAACATGACCGCACCGCGCACCCTTTACGACAAGATATTCGACGACCACGTGGTGGACCGCCAGGACGACGGTACCTGCCTGCTTTATATCGACAGGCACCTCGTGCACGAGGTGACAAGCCCGCAGGCGTTCGAGGGCTTGCGCATGGCGGGCCGGCAGGTACGCCATCCGGAGAAGACGCTCGCCGTCGTCGATCATAACGTCCCCACCTCGCCCGACCGCAAATTCGGCATCAAGAACGAGGAGAGCCGGATCCAGGTTGAGGCGCTGGCGAAGAACGCTGCCGATTTCGGCATCGAATATTACAACGAGGCCGATCGCCGGCAGGGCATCGTCCATATCGTCGGACCCGAGCAGGGGTTCACGCTGCCCGGCATGACGATCGTGTGCGGCGACAGCCATACCTCGACCCATGGCGCATTCGGTGCGCTTGCGCATGGTATCGGCACGTCCGAGGTCGAGCATGTACTGGCCACGCAGACGCTGATTCAGCGCAAGGCGAAGAACATGCTGGTCCAGGTGGACGGCAGGCTGCCGGAGGGCGTGACCGCCAAGGACATCATTCTTGCGATCATCGGTGAGATCGGCACAGCCGGCGGCACGGGCCATGTGATCGAATATGCGGGCGAGGCGATCCGCTCGCTTTCGATGGAAGGCCGTATGACCATCTGTAACATGTCGATCGAGGGCGGCGCGCGGGCCGGCATGATCGCGCCCGACGAGACGACCTACGCCTATATCAAGGATCGCCCGCGTGCGCCCAAAGGCAAGGCCTGGGACATGGCCCGCGCCTATTGGGAGACGTTGCATACGGACGAGGGCGCTCATTTCGACCGCGTGGTGAAGCTGGATGCGGCGAGTCTGCCCCCGATCGTCACCTGGGGATCCTCGCCTGAAGACGTGGTTTCCGTCACCGGTGTCGTGCCCGATCCGGACGAGATCGAGGACGAGACGAAGCGCCTGTCGAAGAAGCGCGCACTCGAATATATGGGACTGACCCCGGGCACGAAGATCACCGATATCGCGCTCGACCGCGTCTTCATCGGCTCGTGCACCAATGGCCGTATCGAGGATCTGCGTGCCGTGGCGAAGATCGCGCAGGGACGCAAGGTGCATGAACGCGTCAACGCCATGATTGTCCCGGGCTCGGGGCTGGTGAAGGCGCAGGCCGAGGCGGAAGGCCTTGACAAGATCTTTATCGAAGCTGGCTTCGACTGGCGTGAGCCGGGCTGCTCGATGTGCCTGGCCATGAACGACGACCGGCTGAAGCCCGGCGAACGTTGCGCTTCGACCTCAAATCGCAATTTCGAGGGGCGCCAAGGCTTCAGGGGCCGCACGCACCTGGTCTCGCCGGCCATGGCGGCGGCTGCGGCCATCGCGGGGCATTTCGTCGACATCAGGGAATGGAAATAAGGCTATCCCTGTCCTCCAGTCTGAAGGAGGGCAGGGCGGCTACCCCGCCAGGTGCCTGAACGCCGCGACGACCTCTTCGTAGACGCGGCGTTTGAACGGCACGATCAGCTCCGGCAGCTCTTCCATAGGCTTCCAGGCCCAGGCATCGAACTCCGGCTCATGGCCGCCGGGAGGCGGGTTGATGGCGATTTCGCTTTCCTCGCCCTCGAAGCGGAAGGCGAACCACTTCTGCTTCTGGCCCCGATAACGGCCCTTGAGCGCTTTGCCGATAAGATGCTCCGGCAGGTCGTAGGTGATCCAGCCGGGCGTCTCGGCAAGATAAGAAACGGACCGCATCCCGGTTTCTTCATGGAGCTCGCGACGGGCCGCTTCCAACGGATCCTCCCCTTCATCGATACCGCCCTGCGGCATCTGCCAAAGCATGGTGGCCCCTTCCATCTCGGTTGCCGATTCCCGGATGCGCCGGCCGGCCCATACCAAGCCGGCGTCGTTGAGCACCATGACGCCCACGCATGGGCGATAGGGCAGGTCCGTCGGGTTTATCTTCATCCGTTCGTTCAGCTCCTCTCCGGATCGAAGGCCACAGCTGAGATGGGAACGAGTTCGACGCCTCGTTTTGTTACCTCGCCGGCCCAATCCGCAACGGTATCCACCGTCACTTCCAGGGCAGCGCCGCTGCCGACGGCAAATCCGCGTGCCCGGGCTATGCGCTCCAGCTCGTCCAGCTTTTCAAGGATGGCGCCGCGCTCGCGTTTCTCATCGATCACGGCATCGCTCGCCGCGAAGGGAACGCCCTTCTCGCGCGCAATCTCTTCCGCCAGACTCCGCGCGGACGTGCCGTCGTCGAAATAGAGGAGACCTCGCATGGAAAGCTCGTCCATCAGCAGGTCCATTGCATCGCCGTCAGCGGTAAACCGCGCACCCATATAGTTCATGACGCCGGTGTAATTCGTGATCCGCGCAAGCACCCAGCGAAGATTCTGCAGATTGTGGTCGGCGGAGGCGTGGGTGAGCAGCGTGTGGCGGCCCGGATTGACGTTCGGATAATCGAACGGCTCAAGCGGAACCTGCACGACGATTTCATGGCCGTCCCGCCGGGCAGCCTGCATCCACCGCATGAGACTGTTGCCGAGAGGAGCGAAGGCGAGGGTGATTTCCGGCGGCAGCTTTTCGATGGCCGTCTGCGTGCCGGTTTGCGAGATGCCGAGTCCGCCGATCACAATTGCGATCCGTGCGCCGCGCGCACCGGACCAGGGACGCGCATATACGTCGAAGGGGCGCCGCCCGCTGGAATCGCGTACGGGCAGCGGTCCAAGTTCGGACTGTTCGATCAATCGGCGGTCGGGCAGATGCGCGACGCGTGGGTTCTGGCCTATTTCCGAAGGATCGCGGATGACAATGATGTTTTCGCTGTCGGAAGATGCCGCTGGATCGACCTTGATGATGGAGGAATCCGAACGGGCGGAAGCGGGCAGGGCAGGCGGCGCGCTTTCCGGAGCTTGAGCGTCGGCAGGGCCTGTTTCGGGCTTGGACGCCATGACGGGGGGCGGCGTCTGGAGGATCCGGTCACGCAGGACGATTGCGGTGGGTATGCACAACACTGCAAGGGCGCAGAGTGTGAGGAAAGCCGAGACGGCGCGCGACCGCCGGGCACCGGCCTTGCGCTGAGACCGGACCTGTCCAAGAGGCTCGTCTATTTCATCACGAGCAGGTTCCATGCGCTCCCGCGATTCACCCCCCATTGCCCGCGCGTGAGCGGAGCGGCGCATCCTGCATAAAGGGTGCGCCGCTTCTTTGTCTTTACTGCTGCTGGTTCAGCACAGCTTCGTCAGGGCTCGGCGGGAATGCCGGATCCTTCTTGACGCCGCGCAGCAGGTCAAGTGCGTAGGCGAGCTGCACGTCCTCCGCGGGATCCTGCGGGACATAGGCGATGGAGCCGGAACCCTCGTCGTCCTCTTCCGCGCCACGGATGTGACCGCGCAGATCGGATTCGCCGCGATCGAGATCGACACCTTGCAGGTCTTCCGGCAGCGGCTGCTCGACCTTGACGTCGGGCGTGATGCCCTTGCCCTGAATGGATTGACCCGAAGGCGTGTAATAGAGCGCCGTGGTCAGCCGCAGCGCACCATTCTCGCCGAGCGGAATGATCGTCTGCACCGAGCCCTTGCCGAACGATCGCGTGCCCACGAGGGTGGCGCGCCGGTGATCCTGGAGTGCACCGGCGACGATTTCCGAGGCACTGGCCGAACCGCCATTGATCATCACAATGAGCGGCTTGCCGTCGGTGAGATCACCCGGCTGCGAAGAGAATCGGGCAATGTCGTCGGGCTCACGGCCCCGGGTCGAAACGACCTCGCCACGTTCCAGGAACGCGTCGGAGACCGCCACGGCCTGGTCGAGCAGGCCACCCGGATTGAGTCTCAGGTCGAGCACATAACCCTTCAGCTTCTCATCGGGGACCTGCTTGCGGATGTCCTCGATCGCCGCGCGCAGGTCGTCCTCGGTCTTCTCGGTGAAGGAGGTGACCTTCAGATAGCCGACGTCATTCTCGACCCGGTACTTCACCGCCTTCACCTTGATGGTGTCGCGGATGATCTTGAAGGTGAGCGGCTTGGGCTGGCCTTCACGGAGGACGGTAAGCTCGATGGGTGTGTTCACGAGGCCACGCATCTTGTCGACGGCATCGTTCAAAGTCATGCCGCGGACTTCTTCCCCATCGATTTTCTCGATGAGGTCGCCTGCCAGAATACCCGCGCGCGAAGCAGGCGTGTCGTCGATCGGCGCCACGACCTTCACCAGCTCGTTCTCCATCGTCACCTCGATGCCGAGGCCACCGAACTCGCCCTTCGTCTGCACGCGCATATCCTGGGCAGCTTCAGCGTTGAGGTAGGAGGAGTGCGGGTCGAGAGAGGTGAGCATGCCGTTGATGGCGCTCTCCACGAGCTTCTTTTCATCCGGCGGCGTCACATATTGCGCACGAACACGCTCGAAAATATCGCCGAAGATCGCGAGCTGGCGATAAGTCTCCGAGTCTGCCGCATTGGCTGCCGTGCCGTTCGTCCCGTAGACGAGGCTCATGGCAGACGCGCCCATCAGCGCACCGGCAAACAAGAGCGACAATTTACGTATCATTTCCCGTCCTTCCAGAGAGTTCCCGAGCCCACCAAAGCTTCGGGTCGATCGGTTTCCCGTCTTTCCTGAATTCTACATATAGTTCCGGCACGGCACCATCCAAAGCAGAGGCAGCTATGCTGGCCAGGCGTGCCTCGCCCATCATACCTATCGGCTCGCCAGCGAGGACCGTTTGCCCGAGCGAAACATTAAGCCGGTCCATCCCTGCCAGCACGATATGATAGCCGTCGCCGGGGTTCAGTATCAATAGCTGGCCGTATGACCGGAAAGGCCCCGCATAAAGCACCGTTCCATCCACTGGCGCCGTGACGATTGCTCCCGATTGTGTCCTTAGAATGTCGCCCTTCAATGTGCCGCCGACGCCGTCGTCGTCACCGAAACGACCGGCGAATTCGCCGGAAACCGGCAGCGGCAGGAGCCCGGCGCGGCGTGCAAATGGAAGGCGTTCGGCGAGGAGATCGTCTTCGCTGGCCTGTTGCCTGGCCGCCAGGACCTTGCGCAACGTCTCAATTTCTCCTTCGAGGGAGGCGATGAGCTCCTGCAGGCTGGTGGCACGCTCCGCCAGTTCTTCGGCCTGCTTGCGCTCGCTCTCCATACGCGCCTCGGCTTCGGACTGCATGCGCCGCTTCTCGGCCAGGAGCAGTGTAAGGCGTTTCTTCTCCTCCGCCTGCTCGACACGCTTGGCTTCGAGCCGCTCCTGCTCGGCGGCAATAGACGCCATCACACGGCTAAGCTCGTTGAGATCCGAAGCGAGCCGCTGCGTCTCCTCCCTGAGTTCCGGCACCACGGCGCCGAGAAGAATGGCGCTGCGCACGGAGGCCAACGCGTCTTCCGGCCGCACCAGGATCGCCGGCGGAGGGTTGAGGCCCATCCGCTGCAGGGCTCCCAGCACTTCGGCAAGCGTGCCGCGGCGTTTTGACAGCGATTGCCTGATTTCCTGTTCACGGACCCCGAGATTGCGCAGCTTGCCTTCAATAACGCTGATGTCATCGGCGAGCTTGCGCTCAGTCTTCACCGACTGGATGAGCGAGGCGGTCAGCGCGGCGCTGTCGTTCTTGATGGCGTCGATCTCGGCAGCGATTTCCTGCTGACGCTGCTCGGAGAGGGAGATCTCTTGCGACAGACGGCGGTATTCCTCGGTCGTCTCCGTCTGCTTCAGTTCGAGGCTGTCGACGGTCTGGGCGTAGGCGGGTGCGGACAGAATGCCGATCAGCGCAAGCGCGCCCGCAAGCAGGGCTCGTCCTTGATGGCTGATCGGTGGCACCTCACCTCTCCGTCACGATCATTTTCATGCCTCAGTGTAAGAAATAGATCGTTAACGAAGCATCAACCATGCCCTCGAATCCAGTGCAATCAGGAATCGGGGCTGTCCGCGCGGAATTCACCTGAAGACAGGCAATTGCGCCACACGGTCCAACAGCGTCAGTCGCGATGATAGGGATGACCGGAAAGGATCGTCACAGCCCGGTAAAGCTGCTCGGCAAGCATGACGCGGACAAGTTGATGGGGCCACGTTTGCGCGCCGAACGACACGATCAGATCCGCCCTTGTCTTCAACTCGTCGTCAAACCCGTCCGGTCCGCCGATGGCGACGACCAGATGCCGGGTGCCGGCATTGCGAAACGACGCGAGTCTTTCGCCCACCTCCCGCGAAGGCAGGTTCTTTCCGCGCTCGTCCAGGAGAATGAGCGCGCCGTCACCGAGAAACTCCAACAGCTTGCGGGCTTCCTCGCGCTTGCGCTCCGATGCCGTTCTGGCCCTGCTCTCCGCGATTTCGTGAACGCCGGTGAGTTCCAGGCCTACCGCGGACCCGCTTTTCGACAGGCGCTCAAGATAGCGATCGGCAAGCTCCCTTTCGGGTCCGGCCTTCATACGCCCCACAGCATGGATCGTGATACGAATGGAAGCCTCGCTCGGCTGGTCGTGCTGTACGAAGGGATATTTTCAACGGCGCGAAGCGGTGATGCAAGCATCTGGCCGATAGGCCGCATCTGGCAACCGCATCCCGAGACCGGGGACCGCGCCTCCATTCTGCAGCGCCTTGGCAGACGCGCTATCACCAATCTCCGGCAAACGTCGAAGCCTGCCGGCCATAGCGCTCCGCAAGGATCATCCCGCCGGCGCTAGTGCAGCGTCTCGTCCTCCAGGTCCGGCGCCTGCCACATCTTCTCGATGTTGTAGAACTCCCGGACCTCCGGGCGAAACACGTGGACGATGATATCGCCCGCGTCGATCAACACCCAGTCGGCGCCGGAAAGGCCTTCCACCCGCGCGTTGCCGAAGCCCGCATCCTTGAGCGCGCGCAGGAGGTGTTCCGCTACGGCCGCCACATGACGATGCGACCGGCCTGAGGCTACGATCATGTAGTCCGCCAGCGGAGACTTGCCCTGAATGTCGATGGAGACGATGTTTTCCGCCTTGGAGTCTTCCAGACTCTGAAGCGCTGTTTTCATGGCGCGGGACAAGCTATCCTCACGTGCCCCGGCCGGCGAAGGCAATATGGCTGCCTTCCTCTGAAGTGCTGTTCTCAGTGTCTTTCCTTTCCAACAAGAACAACGAAATCGTGCGGGAAATCGTACCGCGCGACAAACAATAAATATGCAGACAAGGTTGTCACTTTCAAGACAACTTCTCTGAAGTCGTGCAAACGTACGATCATCAAACGCGCTCCACGAGCAGGAATTAGCCATTTCTCATCCGAAAGGATGATATGGCGCGGAATTTTCGCTGCGTGATTCGGGTCAGGGGCGCTCCGGCTGCCCTGCCGGTGCGCTGCGCAGCGCGGTTGAGGAGAGGGATGAGCGAGGCCCGTGAATGAATGTCCAGGCGGGCGGTGTCATCCGCGCAAGAAGCGGCGCATCCGCTTCATCGACGCGCGCCCGTGCGAACGCCTTGGCCATGGTGGAAGACAAGAAGGAAAGCGTGGAACCCGGCCGGTCGACCACTGCGATGGGCACATTGCGGGCGATCTCGCGCCAACGCTCCCATCTGTGGAAGGTGCGCAGGCTGTCTGCGCCCATGACCCAGACGAAATGGACGTTGTGGTTCTTGCGCCGGACCAGTGCGATCGTGTCGGCGGTATAGCGAATGCGGTACCCGGCCTCGAAGGCCGTCACCTTGATGCGTGGATCCGTGACGCAGGCTTCGGAGAGGGTAAGGCGCTCGGAAAGGGGCGCTAGCTCGCTGGTGTCTTTCAGCGGATTGCCGGGTGTGACAATCCACCATAGCTGGTCGAGTTTCAGGCGTCGAAGGGCCGTTTCGGCCACGAGCGTGTGGCCGCGGTGGGGCGGATTGAACGAGCCGCCAAAGAGGCCCACGGCCATTCCCTTTTCGGCGCGAGGCATGCGCAGGTAGCGCGCCGGCACCTCCTCCCCCAAGGTCACGCTCTCAGAGCCTTATCTGGCCGGTGCCACGCACGCGGTATTTAAAGGAGGTGAGCTGTTCAACGCCGACAGGGCCCCGTGCATGCATCTTGCCAGTGGCAATGCCGATCTCCGCACCCATGCCGAACTCGCCGCCGTCAGCGAATTGCGTGGAGGCGTTGTGAAGCAGGATCGCCGAATCGATCTCGTTGAAGAAGCGCTCCACGGCCTGAGCGTCCTCTGCCAGGATGGCTTCCGTATGGTGCGAGGAATAGGTCTCGATGTGTCCGATCGCCCCGCGGACGCCGTCCACGAGTTTCACCGAGATGATCGCGTCCAGATATTCGGTGTGCCAATCCTCCTCGGTGGCGGGACTCGCCGCCGGATAGCGGGCGCGAACGCCCTCGTCGCCGCGGATTTCGCAGCCCGCAGCAGCCAGCGCCTCAAGAACGGGAACGAGGTGTGTATCAGCGGCGGCCCGATCGACGAGCAGCGTCTCAGCCGCGCCGCAGATGCCCGTGCGCCGCATCTTGGCATTGACGGCGAGCGGTACCGCCATGTCGAGCCTGGCGGATTTATCGATATAGAGATGGCAGATGCCTTCCAAATGGGCGAAGACGGGGACGCGTGCCTCGTTCTGCACGCGTTCGACAAGGCTGCGCCCGCCGCGCGGGACAATCACGTCCAAATTGCCGCCAAGGCCCTTCAGCATCTCGCCCACGGCTTCGCGGTCCGTCACCGGCACGCGCTGGATCGCATCCTCGGGAAGGCCCGCCTTGCGCAGTCCTTTGACAAGGCAGGCGTGGATCGCCGCGGAGGAATTTGCCGAATCCGAGCCGCCGCGCAAAATCACAGCGTTGCCCGCCTTGAGGCAGAGCGCGCCAGCATCGGCCGTCACATTGGGCCGACTTTCGTAGATCACGCCGATGACGCCGAGCGGCGTGCGTACACGCTCGATGTGCAGGCCATTGGGCCGGTCCCATTCGGCGATCACTTTGCCGATCGGATCATCGAGTTCTGCGATCGCGCGTATGCCCTCGGCGATCGCGGTGATGCGTTTTTCGTCCAGCTTCAGCCGGTCGAGGAGGGCGTTGGAAAGACCGGCGGTCTTTCCCCTTTCCATATCGACGGCGTTCGCTGCAAGTATCTTTGCCTCATCTGTCGAAAGCGCTTCGGCCATCGCCAGGAGCGCTGCGTTTTTCTGTTCCGTTGATGCGATGGCGAGCGGACGGGCTGCAGCGCGCGCACGCGCGCCAAGATCGCTCATCAGAGCGGCGACATCGTGCTCTTCTCGCTCAAGCTCCTGCAACATCGGTTCTCTCCACCTTGCGCTGGTTCGGCTCCGCAGCGGGCCGGGAAAGCACCAGATCATCCCGGTGCACCATCGCCGCGCGCGCCTCGTAACCGAGCACGGCAGCGATGTCGCCTGTCTTCAGCCCGGCGATCTTTACGGCATCGCCAGCATCATACGCAACCAATCCCCGTCCGGCTTCGCGCCCATCCGGCCCGATAATGGCCACGGTGTCGCCTCGAGAGAAGGCGCCCTCGACGCTTCTTACGCCTGCCGCCAGCAGACTTTTGCCCTGAAGCAGTGCCTTGAGGGCACCCTCGTCTATGCCGATACGGCCGGCTGGTTCGAGCTGCCCTGCGATCCAGGTCTTGTATGCCCGCACAGGCGTCGGGCTTGCGCGAAACAGGGTGGCGCGGGCACCACGCTCTATAGCCGAGAGGGGATTGAGGTGCTTGCCGGAGGCGATGATCATCGCCGTGCCGGCTGCGGTCGCGATGCGGCCGGCATCGAGCTTGGTCCGCATGCCGCCGCGCGAAAGTTCCGAAGCGGCGTCGCCTCCCAGGGCCATGATCTCCGGTGTGATCGCATCCACGACGGGGATGAATTCGGCTGACGGATCGCGCTCCGGCGCGGCCGTATAAAGCCCGTCCACGTCGGAAAGCAGGATGAGAAGATCGCCGCCCATCATCGTTGCAACACGTGCCGCAAGCCGATCGTTGTCGCCGTAGCGGATTTCGCTCGTGGCGACCGTGTCATTCTCGTTGATGACGGGAACCGCTTTCATCTTCAGCAGCGTCGAGATCGTGGCGCGGGCATTGAGATAGCGCCGCCGCTCCTCCGTATCGCCAAGCGTGACAAGCACCTGCCCCGATATCAGGCTGTGGCGGCCAAGCTCACTTGACCAGGCTCCGGCGAGCGCGATCTGGCCCACGGCTGCCGCGGCCTGGCTTTCCTCCAGCCTGAGCGTTCGCCTGCCGAGCCCCAGAACCGTTCTCCCGAGTGCGATGGCTCCCGATGAGACCACCAGAACCTCCGTGCCTGCCGCCGTGAGTCGGGCGATGTCGTCCACCAGGGCAGCCAGCCACTCGCGCTTCAGACCCGTCGAACGGTCGACGAGCAGGGCCGAACCGATTTTCACGGTGATGCGGCGGTAGGAGGAAAGGGAGATAGGTTTCATTGCGAATTACCAGATGCAGCGCCTTCCGCCCCGTTTCGTCCCGCTTCGCGGGCCACCGCTCGCCCCGCTGGGGGAAGGAGAAGCAGGGCACCGGGCTTGGGATGCTTCTTCGCCGCTACGAGTTTGAGGGAGGCGTCACGGCGAAGCCGAGCCGGAGTGGGGTTAAAAAGAGGAAGCATCCAAGACCCGCTCATTTCTGCCAGCGCTCGTCCACGGTTTCTACCGCCTTTTCCTCCTGGCGCGCCTCTTCTATCACCTTCATCAGCGCGCGCAGAACGGCTTCCGTGCCTTCGCCGGTGGCGGAGGAAAGGAGAAGGGGAGTGCGGCGGGCGGCCTTCTTGAGTGCGGCAAGTTTTTCGGTGCGTTCTTCCTCATCAAGGAGATCGGCCTGACTGAGCGCAACGATCTCGGGCTTTTCGGCAAGTCCATGGCCGTAGGCCTTGAGCTCCTTGCGAACGGTCTTGTAGGTGGCTGCCACATCTTCCTCCCGTGCGGAGACAAGATGCAGGAGCACGCGCGTGCGTTCCACATGGCCGAGGAAGCGATCGCCGATGCCCACCCCCAGGTGTGCGCCTTCGATCAGACCCGGAATGTCGGCCAGCACAAATTCGCGGCCGTCAATGCGAACGACGCCCAGATTCGGATGAAGCGTGGTGAAGGGATAATCCGCAATCTTCGGCTTCGCAGCGGTAACGGTCGCAAGGAAGGTGGACTTACCGGCATTGGGCAATCCCACCAGGCCGGCATCGGCAATGAGCTTCAATCTCAACCAGATCCAGCGCTCCTCACCCGGCAGGCCGGGATTGGCCCGGCGGGGAGCCTGGTTGGTGGAACTCTTGAAATGCTGGTTCCCGAAGCCACCATTGCCTCCCTGGGCGAGACAGAAGCGTTGGCCCACTTCCGTCAGATCGCAGATCAGCGTCTCGTTGTCCTCCTCGTAGACCTGCGTGCCGACCGGCACCTTCAACACCACGTCCGCGCCCTTGGCACCGGTGCGGTTGCGGCCCATGCCATGCATGCCGGGCCTGGCCTTGAAGTGTTGCTGATAGCGGTAGTCGATCAGCGTGTTGAGGCCTTCCACGGCCTCGATCCAGACATCGCCGCCGCGCCCTCCATCGCCGCCGTCTGGGCCGCCGAACTCGATGAACTTCTCACGCCTGAACGAAACCGCACCGGCGCCGCCATCGCCGGAACGAACATAAACCTTGGCCTGGTCGAGAAACTTCATCGCACTGCAGCTCTTCTCTTTGCCGGCCTCATCTAGCGCATAGCGCGCCTGAGAGCGAGGGTACTTGGAAAAACGCGCGGGTTCTGAAGGGAGCCCGCGCGCGTTTCTTCATCTGCATCTAGTTGTTCGCTCCCCAGCTTCGGAGGCTCACCCAAGTCCTGCGGTCGAGCTGGTACCGTTCCACCGGCACCTTGCCTGCCACCAGCGAGTCCATCATTCCCTGGCCCAGATACTGGAAGCCGCACTTATGAATAACACCCCGCGAGGCATTGTTGATCACGCGGCAGGAAACATTGAGCTTGTCGATGTCCGTTGCGCGGAAGGCGAGGTCCACCAATGCATGCGCCACCTCAGTAGCATAGCCGCGTCCCCAGTAGGGCTCGCCGATCCAGTATCCGAGCTCGAGGCCATACTGGCGCATGTCGAGCCCGGCGCAGCCTATGAACGCGCCGCTGTCGGCAAGCGCGACCGCATAATGGCAGCCGGAGCGGTCCCTCGACCGGCTGCCTCGAACGAACGCTGCCGCGTCGGCCTCGGAATAGGGATGCGGCATGCGCGACAGCATTTCGGCCACGCGGCGGTTGTTCGCAAGCTCCGCCATCTCGGGAATGTCGTCCTCGTGCGGCGGACGCAGAACCAGCCGCTCGGTGACGAGAACAGGGCACTCGATCCTTAAACTCTCACTCTCGACCTCGTCAGTTTCGACAACCATGACTTTCCTCCGGACAAAAATTAAGGGGAGATGGCGACCCATCTCCCCTGAACCTTTTCCGGACTTTCCCGGACACCGGCCCCCTAAGATGGGTCGCCGGTGTTTTGGTGCGGAACCGGCTACTCCGCTGCTTCCATAATCGGGTTTACCGACACGTAGGTTCGCCCGTTCGCTTTCTTGGCGAAGGACACCGCACCGGCCTGAAGTGCAAAGAGGGTATGATCCTTGCCCATGCCGACATTGGCGCCGGGATGCCACTTCGTCCCGCGCTGACGGATAATGATGTTGCCGGCGAGCACCACTTCGCCGCCGAACTTCTTCACGCCAAGGCGCTTGGACTCCGAATCGCGACCGTTGCGCGACGAACCGCCAGCTTTCTTGTGTGCCATGACTCA
>Ga0164243_10001940_pt1 | contig 34721 bp, 32 predicted proteins | sample OricompcompostOP_FD_108781 | JGI IMG/M metagenome (GOLD analysis project Ga0164243, IMG submission 108781) | Organic Plus compost microbial communities from Emeryville, California, USA - Original compost - Organic plus compost (OP) | ecosystem: Engineered > Solid waste > Mixed feedstock >...
ACCTCCATCACCACCCCCTCGCACGCCGCCCGGTCGCCGGCGAGCGCCTTGGCGACCAGATCGGCGATCTCCCCCTCCTGGCGGGCCTCGATCCGGGACCGCAGGGCCGCCGCCCGGCCCGACACTTCGTCGCACGCCGCGACCGCTTCGGCCGCATGCGACCCGGCCGCCTTTTTCGACCCCGCCCCCAGGCGGCGGCAGATCTCCTCATGCCCGGCGTGCTGATGCTCCAGGGACGCCAGCTCGGCCCCGTCCGGGCCCGCCGTGTAGTAAACCCTGCGCGCCTTCCGCGACTCGGTGATACGGGCCGCCACGCGGTCCGCGCCCCCGGCCTGGGTGAACAGCCGTTGGAAGTGGGCGGCCGTGTCCCCCGCCGTGTCGGGGCCCGGCGCGGAGAGGGCCGCCAGCCGGCGGGCGAGGTCGTTACGGACGTGCAACGCGTGCGCGAGCATCCAGAGCCGCAGGTCGAACGCCCCGAAGCCGTTGGCGAACTCCCGGTATTGTCCGATCCAGACGGGGATGGCCCGGTCCGGGTCATCCGGGGCCCATCGCCAGTCACGCCACGCCTGGATCCGGCGTTCCAGCACGGCCAGGCCGTCGGCCAAACCGTCGCGCAGCGACTCGCGGAGCGCGGCCAAGGCGGCCGACGCGGCCGGTTCGCCCAACCAGAGGATGACCGCCTCGCGGACGTAGTCGGCCGGCGTGCGCGGCTCCCGGCCGGTGAGTCGCTTCAGGAAGTCCGCGTACCGGTTCGCCCTCAGTACGCTCGGCAGGATGTAGAGGATGAAAATGTTGACCTGGTCGGGCCGGACCGGCGAGCCGACGTCGGGGTTCCGGGCGGCGAAGTGCTCGACTAGACCTCGGACGTTGACGGCGTCCCCGCCGGCCCGCCATTCGAACTCGGGGACGACCCGCGGGTCACCTCCCGCGACGATCTTCAGCGCCTCATCGAACGTCCCCAGTTCAGTGTCCGTTTCAACGAATTTCGTGACAACAAGCATTTGGTAAACCTTCTCAAATGGTGCGAAACGCACCCGGCTACGCGGCCGGGCCTGACTCACTCGGACGGGTCGGTCGGCCTCCGCGGCCGGCGGACCGGGGGACGACGGCTCAGCTCCTTGATCTCACGGAGCGGCACTTCCAGCGCGTCCCGCGCCGACCTCAGCACGGCGGCCGCCTTCCCCAGCTTCGCCGCCGTCCAGCCCGAACCCACCGCCTTCATACCCCCGTACTGCTCCAGCTCCTCCACCGCGAGGAAGATCCGATCGGCGTAGGTGACCAGGCGGGCGTAAGCCCCCTGGGCGTCCGCGGGCGGTTTCGGCTCGGACACGGCGACCTTCCTCCGCTCAGGGGGCTTCGGGGGGCGCACCACGCAGGCGCCGTAACTCTTCGTCCTGACGCCGCAACCTCTCGGTCAGACGCGCGACCTCGGACCGCGCTTTACGCAGTTCGCGGCCCAGCTCCGTCAGCCGGGCCGCGGCGGCCGCCTCGCCCCAGACCGGGGCGGGCTTGTCGCGGGCCGGCGGGGCGAGCATGTCCGGGCCCCAGCAGAGCGTGATCCGGTGGCGGCTCGGCAGATGGTAATCCCGGACGCGCGTGATCAATCCCAGACCGGCCAGGCGTTTGAGCCGCAACTGGGCCATCCGCGGCGAGACCCCGAGCCGGTCGGCCAGCACGTCCGTCGGGGCCGTCACCTCGCCCGTGGGGCCGGCGAGTTCCGCGAGCGCCCCCATCGTCGCCCGGTCGATCTGGGAGAGGGCCAGGGCCGCCGCGGGCGGGGGTTCAACGGGCATGGGTGGTGACCTCCCCGCACGACGCTCGGTCGCGATTTAAAAGGGCCCTCAGCCCGGCTAACCCGGCCTGGATCTCTTCCTCCGTCCCCTCCGCGGATGTCACCGGGGCAGGGGGGTTGTAGTTCACCATCGGGGCCGGGCCGCCCCGCGACGGCGGGCCGGGCCGTGTCGCGGGCCGCGGCGGGCCGTACGGCAGTTCGTCGGCCGGCGCCCCGGCCACGGCGATCGCCTCGCGCAAGCAGTCCTCCGACGACACCCGGGGGAGCCGACGGCCCGCCAGGAACCCGCCGAGTTTCCGACGGCCCGCGTCCGGGCCCACCCCCCGGCCGTCCAGCGCGGCCGCCAGCAGGTACCGGAACACGTCGCCGATCCGGTCCCGCCCGCCGCGGCGGATCACGTCCGCCGTCTTCCCGGCCGCCTCGGTCAGCGCGCCCGCGTCCCCGTCGACCAGGCCGGCGACGTCGCGGGCGTGGGCCCGGAGCTGGCCGGCGAGCGTGGCACCGAGGCGTTCGCGGACGGCCTCGACGGCGAGCGTCATCCCCTCCGTTCCGTCCCCGTCGTGAGACGAAGTCGGTCCGTCGTCGTCGTCCGGGGTCGGGCCCGGGTCCGGGGGGGCCGCCCCGCCCGCGCGAAGAGACGACGACGAAGGAGGAGTCTCTCCGTCTGGATTCAATCCATCTGATTTGGGAGACACGGGTGTCTCGACGGGGGGAGACACGGATGGCGGTCCGGGGGCCCCGGATTGCCCCCCTTGGGGGGGAGACAAACGCGTCTCCCCGGGCCCCCTCTTCGAGCCCTTGCCGGGCCGTTCCGGCCCCGGACCGGGGCGGTACCCTTCGGGGGTCAGCCAGAGGAAGACGATCCGCCAGCCGGTGCGGTTCCCGGGGTCGTCGGGGTCCGGGGTGGCCACCCGCTTCTGTTCGATCACCCCGGCCCGGCCGAGCCGGTCGAGCGACCGTTGGACGGTCCGCGGGCTGCACCCGCACATCGCGGCGACGGTGGCCTTGGAACACCAACAGGAGTCCTTGACCCGGTTGCGGAACCTCAGCAGCTTCCCGATGACGACCTGGTCGATGGGCTTGATGGTGCGGTCCCGGAGAAGCCCGTCGATGAATTGGGGGACCGGATCGAAGAGGTAACCGAGGGGCCCGCCGTCGGCCCGCTGGCGGCCTTCCCGGGCGTGGTGTGCGCGTTCCTTCATCGGCCCCGTCGGTTGACGTGGGGGCGCGAGTCGGCTATGGTTCATAGACGGGCGCTTCCTTCCGCAGCAAGGGGTGCTCACTACGAACCGGGCTGTTGAGAGCAGGCCGGTCCGAATCACTAGGGGGCCGCGACGGGGTGGTATCCGTCGCGGCCTTCTCCTTTGGCCCCAGCGGGCCATTTCGTAAGCCTACCGAAACGGCGCCCGGATACAAGGGCGCGTCGTAGTCGTTCGGCCGCGTTCGAAGGGGCCGGGTGCCGCAAAAAGTCGGAGAAATGGGCGTACGGTCCCCGCCCCGCCCGGAGCGTGGTAACATCGTCGGTGCCTTTCCTGGTGTGACAGCCGGCAAGGGTTCAGGGCGGTCGGGAGCTTTCTCAGGGCGTCCCCGGCCGCTCTGTCATTGCGCCCCCGCCGAAGCCTCGACGTAACCGGCGGCGCGGAGGGCGGCCTCGACCTGATCGAGCTGCTCGGCCCGGATCACGCGCCACGCTCCGACGCGCGGCGGCTCGGGAAGTAGACCTCTCTCGAACAGCCGCCGGAGCTTCCAGACCGGGACCCCAAACTTGGCCGCGACCGGCCCGAGGGGCAAAGGCGCGTCGGACATAATCGGTCCCCTTGAGTGAGGTCACTCATCACAAGAGGAATCTATCACCAGCGGTCAACAAGCGAAGCGCTGGAGATTTCAAAAGTCTCGTATCAGCGTTTAGAACCGCGTTCTTTTCGCTTTGGGAAGGGAAGTTTTAGGCTAGAGGCGTGTTTTTTAATCGCAGCCCATACGGCCTTCGTATTCATGGGTTCCCAATGGTCCATGGCATTGATCTCGGCAGCCACCTCTCCAAGTTTTAGGCCGGTGGCGTATAGGTCGTAGCACCACGCATTTCGCACTACGATCCGCATCTTGCCCTCAGGAATGCGTTTCCCGAAATCCTCGGAAATCATCTCAAAAAATGCGGCCGACTCATCAAATATATTGTATTTTATATTAAATATTATAACATCTTTAACTGATTTGTTGATGGTATAGGATCCGTGGTCTCCGTCGATGAATTCCATCCAATCAAGCGCGGGGTCTTTTGGGTCGAATTTCACGGCGTCGCTGAGGACACTGAACGCCTGGTAAGAAAGAACCCTTAAGACTTCGAAGCCTGCAAGACCCCACTCCAGGGAACTGCAGTCATCGCTTTTTTTATACATACCATAGAATATATGGATGCACTCGTAATCTTTTATTTGGGATTCGCGCGTAACGTGGAGGCAGTCTTGGGGCAGCCCAAGGAGTTGTATGACTTCGGCGGCGATATCGTTAGGGTTGCGGGCAAACTTTCGTATTTCCCTCGGAGTGTTTGTGATTTCCCATATTGGTTTGTAAAAATAAATTTCATCATCATTGATTTTTCTGTATTGAGGGCATATTAGGCAGTGCCGGAACTCCGGCCAGTTGCGACCTTCCTTGCGAAAAAAGTCGGCCTGCTCTTTAACCCTGTCGGGTGGGATGTGATGCATAGCAGGTTCTCAGTGTTGGGCCGGGCGGCGGCCGACGACGGTACTGAGAACCCGTCGCCGGCACGCACGCCCTTCACCGGATGATCAGTCCGGTGTTCCCGTCTGTTGATGATAGCCGAAACCGAGGCGGATTGAAGGGGCGGGGCCTTGATTCTAGACCGCTGCGGCCGGAGTCGCGACAAACTATGCACGGTGCATAGCCCTGTGGTTCACCGTGAACTGCGGGGCGGGTAGGGCGTCCCAAGGTGGGTCATCCGGGGCCCGCGTCAGGCTTTTATTTCGCAGTGATTTAAGAAGGGTCCGATCGGGCAGCGTTTCCGGGTACGGAAACGCGGGTGTGTCCAAATGGCAATCCGTCAGATCATCGTGACGTTTTTGGGGCCCAAGTGAGATGTAACGCGACTAATGCTTCCACAGCTCGGAGCGTCTCGTTATCTAGCAGCCCGCCCACAACACCGCTTGTACTTCCTTCCACTTCCACAATAGCACGGCGAGTTCCGTAGGCTTTGCGGGCGGTTAATGTTTTGCGGTTCGGGGTCGGGGTACTCCTTGACATTCGACTGATGCATTTCTAAGTGTTTGAGTAGCGATAGCTGATCACGGTACTTCTCGGCCTCGACTTGCATCTCGGGGGTCCAACCCCTTAGGTCCATGTACAGAGCATCCTCTGTCTTTGGTCCCTCACGTCCCGGCTCCATCGCCAAGCCAACGACGTCCATAGCGTCGGGAAACTTAAGTTTTACAGCCATGCAGAGTTTTTCGAGTAAGTGTCGACGTATTACCCGGTACTCCTCGAAAGGCTTGTCATCGGGAACAGACAATAGCATGAAGACATAGTAAGGATCATTTGTGTTGAGCGGTTTGAGGACGCGGTTTGCCCGCACCATATTTCCCGATGAACCCCGAACGGGTGTCTTGTCCAGCAATCCCAAAAGCGCCTGAGCGAGCATGCGGCGGCGAGTTCTTGACTCGCGAGCCATGAAGCGAAGCGGAACGGCCTGTTCGGAGATTTCGGGGTGAGAGTTATAGTGGGACGTGCCTCCGAGGATATGGGAAGCAAATTTTTCAATAAGTGCATCCCAAGCATAGCTAATACGGTCGGCTTCGACCTGGCGTTCTCTTTCCGGGCTAATCAGGAAGTCGTCCCAGAAACCCTCATTGATGCCAATGGCGGTCGCAGCTTCGGGAAATACGAAATCGTGTTCCCCGGCGGCGTTCAGCTTTCCTAAATAGTGGCCAAGTAGCTCCTCCTCTCCCGCCGCCGCAAGTAAGCGTCCACTCGTAACAAATTGTTCTTTCTTCGTCAGGTAGTTTACGAAATCGCTGATCGTGTCGAGCTTGCCAAGGAGGATGTCCAGAGTTGTGTCGTCCAGTACATGGACATATCCCTTTGTAGGGTCAATCTGTCCGATAGCGAAGGGTTTAATGGGCCCTCTTTTGGTGTCGTAGTGGTCGGCCCCTACGATCCGAGGTATGAGCATGAGGCTGCCACTTCCTCCCAAGGCTTGTCGGCACCGCTGGGAGGCGTTATGGGCCACGACGATTCGGTGAAACCTGGCCTTCGAAGGATCGGGCAATGCGAGCGGAAAAGGTTCGGTACACTTGCGATCAAGGTAGAGGCGATTTGAGTGAGACTTGAGCCAACGTTCTGCCCCCCAAACCTGCTGAGCCGATTCAAACACTGCCCTGCGGACCCAGCGACACCAGTCGCGTTCAGGCCGATCCGTTCGGGGAAATTCACAGTATTTGTCAGAGAAAATTACTATGTCGTTCTCGAACACGACGAGCAGGTCGCACACCTCTTTGCCATCGCCGTTGCCGCTCTTCCCTTGATCTCTGTAAACGCCTGCGTAGCTCCACAGGGACAAGAACGTCCGGTCACAGAGCCTTTTGAGATAACGCTCCGCTGGGGTGACACCGTCGGCACGCTGGATTCTGCGTCTTTTATCGTTCTGCATAGGTCCATAGTCCCGATGGCTTGGAAGAGGATGGCTTCGTAATTCTTATAGGATAGACATCAGTGATTTTAGCTCCTGTCCGGGCCGACGGCTGTGAGAGGCGGATTCAGGATAGCGGGCCTGGAGGGTGACCTTCGGACCTGTTGATAGGCATCGGTACAAGACGCAAGGGCACCGTCGCGTAATACCTACAAGCGGCACAAGCAGCCCTATCCGATCATAAAAAGGGTTATCAGACGGTGGCATGATCCGGTCGCGGTAGCTTCACCGGCAACGGCTTGCCATCCTCACATCGGCGGTTGTGACCGCCCGGCCGGTTTCATAGAATGAGCGCAGGTCGTCGTTAGGTGCATCCTTTGGACGATCACACGCCGCGGCGGTGGTGGTACACCGAACCACGGCAAACTCACGGTGAGGCCCGGCGGCCGGTAGGACGGCCGCCGGGCCTCCGTGAATCGGACCGACTTAATCCGCAGCAACGGTTTCAAGCGGCCTGTTCGCCACGCTCCTCTTCCTGGAGCTTCCGCAAGGCCCGCTTTATGAGCTGGGACGTGGTGAGGCCCTCGCCCCCTTTCTTCCAGCGGACGGTGATCGTCCCGCCCCCGACGTCGACCGTCACCGGGTCCGGGCGCTGGGCCCCGACCGGGGCCTTGGCCTTCACGGCCTGCACGATCTCCGCAACCCGCGCCCGGTTGAGCGACGCGTTGACGGCCTGCTCGGCCACGGCCTCTTGTTCTTCCGGGTCGTCGAGCTTCGAAATCTCGTAAGCGGCCGACGGGGCGAGCCCGCCTTGCTCGACGCGGGCTTGGACCTCCGCGGGGAGGTCCAGGAGCGCCAGGGCCTTAACCACGGCGGCCTGGCTGACGTTCAGCTCGGCCGCCAGTTGCCGGCTCGACCAGCCGTTTGCCCCCATAAGCCGCTTATAGGCGCGGGCCTGTTCGACCGGCTTGAGATCCTCGCGCAGGGCGTTCTCGACGAGCTGCACGGCGAGCAGCTCGGCCGGGTCGAGGGGCCGTTCGTCGATCACACACGACAGCGCGGTCATTCCGGCCATCCTGGCGGCCCTCCAACGGCGTTCACCCGCGACGATCACGTAGGCCCCCCTGCCCTCGTCCCAGCGGACCCGGACAGGCTGGAGCTGGCCCCTGATTCTCAGGGAATCGGCCAGCCGTTGGAGCGCCTCCGGGTCGAAGTCTTCGCGGGGCTGGGCCTCGTCCCGGACGATCCGATCGAGGGGGATGTGGGCGGCGTCCTTCGCCTTGATGACCCCCTGCCAGCGCGCGGGGGCGGCCGACGTCGCGCGGGCGATTCCCCGGGAATCGCCCGCCCCCATCGATTCGTCGATGTTGGCCCCGGCCGTCTTCATCAGGTCTTCGAACTTCCCCATCACGCGGCCTCCTGGTCGCCAACGATTCCCGGTGAATCGGCCGCGGCGAGCCGATCCGCCAGCTCGGCCCCCAACGCCTTGATGACCTTCGCCGCGGCCCCCCTCGGCTTGTACTGAGCGACCGGCTTCCTCTGGGCGATCGCCTCGACGAAGTCGACCGACTCGGGAACGGCCGTCGCGAACACGGCCGCGCCGTACAGGGTCCGCAGCCGAGTGACGTACGCCTGGTGGACGGACCGGCGGGGCGAGAGCATGGTGATCAGGTAGCCGAGCAGCCGCAGCTCCGGGTTGGGCCCCCCCTGCACGCGGGCGATCGCCTCGCGGACGTCGGCGATGCCTTGGGCCCCGAAGTCTTCGGGCTGGAGCGGGACGACCAGGGCGTCGCTCGCGACCAGCGCGGCCCACGAGCACAGGTGCAGGTTCGGCGGGACGTCGATCAACACGAGGTCGTACGAGCCGCGGACGGCTTCGAGGAACGACCGCAGCGACGTCTGGGTCGGCCAGTCGCATTCGTGGGGCCGGGGCAGGTTGAAATCCGAGGCCGTCCGCGAGCCGGGCACGAGGTCGATTCCCGGGTAATCGGTCGCCCGGATGACCTGACCCGGGAACGGTTCGTCGCCCCCGAGGATGGCAGCGATCGAGGCGGACGGGTCGAGCTGGCGCGTGGCCTGGGGCCCCATGAACCCTTGGGTGAGCGAACTTTGCGGATCGGCGTCGACCAGGAGGACGCGCTTCCCGGCCTGGCCGAGCGACCCCGCAAGGTGGTAACAGGTCGAGGTCTTTCCGACCCCGCCTTTTTGGTTCAGCATCGTGACGACGGGCACGGCCGGTCCCTCCTTGGGTAATCGTGACAGGGGAGGTATCGGTGTGGCGATTCCCCGTTCATCAGTCGTTCCCGGGTCGGGCTGATGAACGGGGAATCGGTGCCGTCCGGGTGGCCCTGTCTCCCCCTCCGTCCGCCCCGGAACCTTTGACGCCGAACGGCTTGGCCGTCGTGGCGTCGAAGCGTCGGCCCGGTGAAGACGCCGGGGCGTCCGTGTCGATAACCAGGGTCGTCGTCGGTCTCGACCGGGCCCGGGGCAGGGCAGGGGGGCCGCCGCGGGGGGTACGCGCCGATGGCTACGCACGGAGACGCTCAGGGACCGAAGTCGCGGAGGCGGGTTGCCGCTAAGACGTCGGGCCGTCAGGACGCCATGCGGGTCAAGCACACCCTCTACCTCGACGCCGACCTGTCGCGACGCTTTAGCGTCCACGCCGCCATGACGGGTATGGACAAGTCGGAGCTGTTCGCCGAACTCGTCCGGGCCGGTTGCCGGCGGTTCGTCGTCAGCGACCGCGAGCGCGGGCCGGGGGATTCGGCCGATCCGGACGCCGCCTGAGCCGGGGCCGTTGTGCGGTCCGGGACGTGCCGGCCGTGACGGGGTAGAAGGGCACGGCCCATTCGTTTCCGTACGATACGGGCGCCTCCGATTCCGCGACCGAAGAAGCGGGTGATACGCAGCGAATCACCCGCGCCGGCGGGACGCGGGCAGGCGTCGCCCGGTAACCGAGTAGGGTGGTGATTCCCGGTGCATCGGGGGCTAATACTCCGGCCGGTCGGCAACAAGACCGGGAGGGACTAAATCGCCTTACCGGGCTATCGGCCGCCGGCCGAGATTCCGGTTTGTGAGACGGTAACCCCCAGCGCCGCGACGGGATAGGCGATCTATTCACCGTGAATGGGTCGCGAAACGATGAACCCATTCCCGGGGAATGGCCGCGGCGGCAGGGCGGGGAATAGGTGCTTAATCCCCCTTCCGGCGGTACACGTCGCGGCGGTTGCCGACCTTCACCACCAGGACTAACAGCACGTCGTCGCGGATCTCGTAAACGACCCGGTAATCCCCGACGCGGATGCGGTACAGCCCCTCGACCCCCTTGAGCTTCTCCACCCCGTGCGGGCGTGGCGTCTGGGCGAGGGCGTCGACCCGCGGGGCGATCCGCCGTTGCGCGTCGCGGGGCAGGGCGAGGAACTGTTTCCGCGCCGGCTCGGCGAACTCGACGCGGTAGGGACGGGGGTCGGCGGTCGACACGGTCAGAGCCCCAGCTCGGCCTTGATCTGCTCCCAGGGCGTCGTGCCGTTCCTCTCGGCGTCTTCGAGCGCGGCGCGGGCGGCCTTGGCGTCGCGGCGGTCTTCGATGGCCTTGAGCAAGGCCAGGTCTTCGACGGTGACGACGGCGGCCACTGGCTTGCCGTGGCGGCTCAGGACGATCCTCTCGCCCCGCTCGACGGCCTCGACGACCGCGGAGAAGTCCTGTCGGGCCTTGCTCGTGGTGAGTCGGATCATGGGTCCACCGCTCCCTGTGGATGGCGTCCACGTTTCGTACAAAATCCGGGCGTAACTACACGGTATTATCCGGCAGTCCCCGGGCGGCGGCTACGCGAATTTGTACAAAATTCGGTCGGCCCGCCCCTCCCCGCCGTCCCCGGGGGAGGGGCGGGCGGCCGTTCAGGGGTAGAGGAACTGGTGGACCTCGGTCTTGCCGTCGGCCCCGGTGCGGATCACGCCGACGACCGTGTACCCCCACCAGATCACGCGGTCCGGGTCGTTGTCCGGGTCGAACTGCTTAAGCTCGTCGGCGAGCACGTCCGCCACCGTCTTGAACTTGTTCGACTCGGTGGTGACGAACTCCCGTTCGGTGGCGGTGAAGCGCTTGGCACGCCGGCGGGTCTTGTGGGTCGTCTGGGCCATCGTCATCGTCCTTAAATCGGGAATGGGCGGGTTCAGTCCAGGGCCGCGGCGAGCCACCGCAGGAGGCGGCCCGCGTCGTCGATCAGCCGTTGCAGGTCCTGGCGCGTGACGGGCTCGGAGCACTCCGGGCACTCCACGGCCAGGTCGAGAACCTTGACGTTGAGGCCCTCCGTCGCGCCGCAGTGGGGGCAGGGGACTCGGAAGCCGGCCGCCGCGCCGGGGCCGGCGGCGGCCGTTTCCGCGGTGTCGTCGTCCTGGTAGAATCCCATCGGCCGGGCTCCCTTCAACGTCTGGCCTCCGGCCCCGTGGGGTGGTTGCACACCCCATGGGGCCTTTTTCGTTGGACGGGTCGAGCGACCCGACACGAAGAATATTAGCAACACTGTTAACATAGTCAACAAGAAAACCGAACGATGTTTTGTGAACTCTATTCACAAGGTTTCCGTATGATCTTTGAGAGTCGTTCTGCTATCCTGTAAACACTGTGCGAAAAGTAGACGTGCGTAATCGCTCTTAAGGAATACACCCGTGGCAAAGAAAAAGAGTGACGGAAAGACCGAGCCAAAACGCTATGGAACCTTGATTAGAGTGTCCGACGCGTTCGCGGACGCACTTCGTAACGCAGCCTCTTTCGAGAAAATGAGCATAGCGGAATTCGCCGATTCTTATTTGCGGCCGGCGACTGAGAAGCGGTATAAGGAAGCGGTACTTAAAGAGGCCCGTCGTATGGAGGGGAAGGATTGACCACAGGCCAACCCGCGGCGTCGGTTGTCCGCCGCGGCCTGCGCCCGTAGAATGGCCCTCGAAGGGACCCGGCCGGACCAACCACGACGGCCCCCGAGTCCCGCGCCATGCACCACACCGCACGCCCCCCCGCCGACGCCTCCCCCAGCCCCTTTCAGGACGACGACCCGGGCCGCGACCAGGCCGACCCCCGCGGGCAGATGGCGGCCCTCGAACGCGCCGCCAAACAGCTCGGCATATCGCCCCCCACCCGGACCCGGTCCCGCGCCGGCATTCCCCTCGGGGCCCTCTCCCGCTCGACGCGGGACGGGTACCGGCCGGCGGCCCGCGCGCACGTCGAGCGGTACCTACTCCGGGCCGTGTTCGGGACGCCGGTCCCGACGCTCTGCCGGGCGCTGGGGATGTCCCGCTCGGCGGTGTACGAGTCGATCGCGCACGGCGAGCGCCTCGTGCGGGAGAACGCCCGCCGGCTCGGCCTGAAGCCGCCGCGGCGGCCCCGCGACGACGACGGCGGGGAAGGTGACGACTGACGCCGCCGGGGCAGGGGAGCCTATACTAGCCGTGTCGGGGCACGGGCGACGGTGTCCGCCCCGGCGACCCGGGGCGACGAACGGTCCGCAGACCCTCATGACGATGAACGTCAGAACCGCAACGGTTCCGCAATGGGATACACGCGGGAAGAGCAAGAGTTGGAGATACGGGTCACTGGCCAAGCCCAACTCGCGAACCTCCGTACCGAGCTAGAACGGCAGGAAAAGGCCCTCGCGAAAGCCGCGACCGCGCGCGACCAGGACGCCGCGTCCCAAGCCGCGTGGGAGTCGAAGGTCAAAGAGGCCACTCCGGTCATCCAGGATCTCAGGATTCAGATCGCCAACCTCGAAAAGTCACTGTCTGATCAAAGGGCAGAGGCGAAGCGGGCCGCGGCGGATTTCGTCGCGGCCGAGCGGGAGAAGGCCGAGGCAGCGAAGCGGGCCGCGGAAGAGATCGAGCGGGCCCAGCTCAAGGAGATCGCCAACCGCGGTGCGACCGGGCCCGCATGGGGTTCCGTGATGCAGAACGCCGGCACCAGCGCCGCAGCGGCCACGCGCGACGACGCGAAGGCCAAGAGGGAGTTGGCCGACGCGGCGGCCAAGGCGGCTGGCGACGTCGCCAAGCTGACCGCCGAAGAGCGAGAGAACGCGGAGGCCACGAAGCGCGCCGCCGCGGCGGCGGCCGAGTACACCAAGCTGACGAAAAAACAGGGCGACGCGGCCAAGGAGACGAAGAGCAAAGTCGCCGGGCTCGGGCAGGCCGGCATGCAGGTCGGACGCGCGTTCCAGGACTTGGTACAGGGCGGCGTCGGCGGTGTGCTCAACAACATCGAAGGGCTCGTCATGGCGCTCGGCGGCAAGGCCGGGCTCGCCGGCGCGCTGACGGTCGTCGGGACGCTCCTCTTCATCTTCCGCGATCAGATCAAAAAAGCCTTTGACTTTAGGACGTACATCGACGCGGGAAACACCGCGATCGACTCCCTTAAGGCCAAGCTTGAGGAGTTGGAGAAAAAGCCGGTCAAGCTCGCCGTCGACATGACCGAGATCGAGATCGGGCAAAAGAAGCTCAAGCAACTTGAGCAGGCGACGGCCGCGTTTAACCATTTACAGTCCATGGTGAGATCGCGGGAGGAACGGTCCGGGAAGGCGATCGAGGCGACGCTCGCCGAAGCCGGCGGCCCGGAGCTGTCGAAGCGGCTTAAAGAACAGGCTGCGAAGGAGATCGAGAAGACCGACCCGACCATCGGGACGGCCAACCAGCAAATCGCCAAGTCCCAGGCCCGCCTCGAAGAGATCAAGAAGACCCCGATGGCGTTCGACGCCGACGGCACGGTCCGGGACGCGATGATCGCCCAGAACGAGCGCCAGATCAAAGAGGCGCAAGAGGCGATCGCCCAACGCCGTCAGGCGATCCGCCGGGAGAAGGGCGACGCGGAAGACCGCGTCGGCCAAGCCCTCGTGGACGCCCGGAAGGGCAAGGTCTCCGGCCTCTCCGGGCAGCTCCGGGGGATCGGCCGCGACGACCTCGCCTATTCGCTCGACCAGTCGACCCCCGAGGCCTTGGAGCAACAAGACAAGCTCCGGGCCGCGGTCGGCAACCAGGCCGGCAACCTGGCGACCCGGATCGGCGTCCGCGAGACGAACCAAAAAAAGGCGCTCGATAAGGTCGTGAAAGCCTACGGAGAAGAGATCACCAAAGCGATGACCGAGGAATTCGCGAAAGGGGTGAAAGAACAGGATGCGTCAGCGAACGTGCTTCAAATGTTCGCCCCCCGCGTGAGGGCGGAAAAGGCCGTCCCCGCCGGCCTCGCGAGCGGCGCCGTCTACGGCGCCATCGAGCAGCTCCGCACGGGGATCACGCCGAAACAGATCGACGAGGCCCGCCAGAAGCTCGCCGAAGACAAAAACAAGCCCGACAAGAAAGAGCTGGAACGGCTCGCGAAGATCCGTGAGGAGCTGGTGAAGGGCGTCGGCGACGATTACCTCGCGCGGGCTGAAGCCCAACGGCTCGACATCGAGGTCAACGACGCCTACCGGGGGAAGGGGAAGCGGGACGACGCGCGGTCCAAGTTCAAGGGCCGGTTCCAGGGCGACGTCTACAACGTGCTTAAGGCCAAGGGGGTAGAAGGGGGCCGAGCGGAGGAGATCGCGAACGAGGCCAACAAGTTCATGGACGAAGACATCCAACGGCAGCTCATCGAGCAACGGACGCTCGGCGGCCCGCAGGGGAGAGAGGCCGAGTATGAGGCCCTCCGCAACCGCCTGCTCTTGAAGTCGGGACAACAGACGCCCCAGCAACCCGCCCGCCTCCCGCAACAGGGCTTCGGCGGTGCCCCGATGGGGGGCGGCAACGGCTTCATGAGCGTCCCCCCGACCGCCGCGGGCGCGGGGGCAGGGGCCCAACAGGCTCAGGGCTTCACGGCCTACCACCAGGCCGCGATGCAAGCGCTCCAGATGCAGCAGGCCCAGGCCATGCAGATGCAGCAGATCCTTGCCGCGGCGACACAACAGCTCGAGGCGTTCGGCATGAGCACCCGCAACCAATGGCGGGCGATTCAGGTTCAGTCCTACAGCTACGCCCCGAACCATTGGTGAGCCGATGGACCCGATCCACGCGCGAACCTACGGTCATCGCATATAACGCATATTCCCGGCCTGCGGTTAACCGCGTGGATCGACGACCGTTGATGTAACGCCGTCTGGCGCATATAGCGCATATTTTCGGAAGCCCGTTAAACACGGTGGGTTCGCGCCTGGCCGCGTCGAACCCGGTTGTTCCGAAAAGACTTACGCCCCGCACGAGGCGTGAACTGGCGGCGGATTCCCCGGACGATCGCCCGCCCCGTTTGAACACGGTTTTTGTCCGATCTCTAAGTTTCTCTGAGGGTTGCGCCGGAACATGGGCGCAAAGGGGCGGCCCGGGATTATGCGCATAACCACGGGCCGCCCATCTCGACGCGTTCCGCCGGCTCAGCCCATGCGAAATGGGCGGCCACTTCTTAACACCCGTGCGGCGCCGCTACGGACGGCCGCGCCACCGACGTAGAGACTTTCCGGTCCGGCCGGACCGGGACGGTACTTAAGCCTAGACGGGGTCGGCGGCCGCCGGGGGGCGGATCAGGGTCAGCGCGCCGGCCGGGCCGGGGACCGCGAGGAACGGCGTGCGGAACCGGGCCCCACGCGGGTCGGCCGTCGTGGACGACGCGCCCGGGGGCGCGAGCGACTCGGGCGCCGCGAGCTGGACCGCCTTCAGATTCTTCAGCGGTTCGAGTACCTCGGGCAGTAGCGCGGTGAAGTCGTCGGTCGGTTTCGTCGGCGGCGGGGTCGACCGGGCGTCGCGGACGGCCTCGGCGAACCCCTCGTTCTGGGAAGGGGACACCCCGAGGACCGCGACCGAGGGCCAGTCGCGGACCGTCTCGTCGGTGACCCGGAACGGGTTGTCCTGGACGAAGAGCCCCCAGAGGAAGGTCAGGCCGGCCAGGCCGGCCGGCGCCGCGGCCAGGCGGTTACCGCCGACGTCCAACACCCTCAACTGGGCGAGGGCCGAGAGGTCCGGCAGTGCCGCCAGGGCGTTGCCGGAGAGGTCCAGCGTCTGAAGCTTCGGCAGCCTCGCGACGGCGTCGGGCAGGACGCCGATCGTGTTCCCGCCGGCGCGCAGGGCCGTCAGCCTGACGACGTTGCCGAGGGCGTCGGGCAGGGCGGTCAGGGCGTTGCGGCCGACGTCCAGGTCGGTCAGGCTGGTCATCGTTTTCAGGGCGTCGGGCAGGGCGGTCAGGGCGTTACCGGCGACGTTCAGGTGCGACAGGGACGTGAGCCGGCCGATCGCGTCCGGGAGCGCGGCGAGCCGGTTGTCGGCGGCCTCCAGCGTCCCCAGGTTGGTCAACCCGCTGATCTCGTCGGGGAGCGCGGGGAGCCGGTTCCCGTTGAGGTCGAGCCGGTTCAGGTTCCCCATCGCCCCGATCTCGGGGGGGAGCGCCGTCAGGGTGTTCCGGCCGAGGCGCAGGGACGAGAGGGTTGTCAGACCGCCGATTTCGGGCGGGAGCGCGGTCAACCCGTTCTCGCCGAGTTCCAGGATCTGCAAGACCGAGAGCCCCCCGACCTCGGGGGGGAGGGCCGTCAGCGCGTTGGCCGAGGCGTCGAGCCTCTTGAGGCCCCCGAGGCCGCCGATCGTCGCGGGGAGGGCCGTCAGGGCGTTGCGGGAGAGGTTCAGGATCGCCAGCACCGGCAACTCGCCGACCCCTTCGGGGAGGCTGACAAGCCGGTTCCAAGAGACGTCCAGAGAGGTTAGCGCCTTCAGGTTCCGGACCGTGTCGGGGAGCGCGGTCAGCGCGTTGTGGGTCGCCTCCAGGGTGGTCAGGGCGGTGAGGTCACCGACCGCGTCGGGCAGGGCGGTCAGGGCGTTGCTCGACAGCTTCAGGGTTGTGAGCGCCTTGAGGTGACCGACCTCCGGCGGGAGCGACGACAGTTCCCCCGACGACAGGTCCAGTTCTTGCAACGCGGCAAGGCCAGCGACCTCGGGGGGAAGCGTGGTCAGGCGGTGGTGCGGGGCGGCCAAGCGCACCAGGGCGGTCAGGCCGCCGATCTCGCCGGGGAGGGCCGTCAGGGGGTTCCTGGCGAGGTCGAGCCGGGCCAGCTTTTTGAGACGGCCGATCGAGGCGGGCAGCGTCGCCAGCCCGCACTCGACGGCGGTCAGGACGGCGAGCGAGGCCAAGTCGCCGAGCCGGTCCGGGAGGGCCGCGACGGGGTTGAACGAGAGGTCCAACGCCTGGAGGTTCGTCAGCGCCGTGACCGACGGCGGGACCGTCGTGATCCTGTTCCCGCCGAGCCCGAGCAGTTCCAGACTACCGAGCTTCCCGACGGCGTCGGGCAGCGAATCCAGCACGTTGCCGTCGACGCGGAGTTGCAAGAGATGGGTGAGGGCGCCCAGCTCGTCCGGCAGGGCGGCGATCCGGTTCAGGCTCGCGTCCAGAAACCTGAGCCGACCGAGACGCCCGACCTCGGGGGGGAGCGCCTTCAGCTCGTTCAGGCTCGCGTCGAGGAACTCCAGTCCCGCCAGGCGCCCGACCGCCGCGGGGAGTGCGTCGAGCCGGTTGAACGCCAAGCTCAATTCGGAAAGCCCGGCGAGGTCGCCGACCGCGTCCGGGAGGGCGGTCAGGTGGTTACCGCTCGCGTCGAGCCGCACGAGCCGCGAGAGCCGACCGACCTCGGGCGGCAAGGCGGCGATCCGGTTGTCGTTGACGGTGAACTCTTCCAGGGCGGACAGGTCGCCGACCTCCGGCGGCAGGGCGGTCAACCGGTTGTCGGAAAGGTCCAGGTCCTTCAGCCCGGTGAGCCGGCCGATTTCCGGGGGGACGGAGTCGAGGAGGTTACTCCCGGCCTGAAGGCTGCGGAGTCGCGAGAGCCGACCGACCTCGGGCGGCAGGGCGGTTAACTTGTTGGAGAGCAGGACCAGGTTTTCCAGCGCGGCGAGCGCGCCCAGCTCGGGCGGGAGCGCCGCGAGCGCGTTGTTGTTCACGGCCAACGAGCGGAGCCGGGTCAGCGCGCCGACCTCGCCGGGGAGCCCCGTCAGCGCGTTCGAACCCAGGGACAGGTCTTCCAGGGCCGCGAGCTTGCCCAGCTCCGGCGGGAGCGACTTGAGCCGGTTCGACGCGAGCCCGAGCGACCGCAGCCGCGTCAACTTGCCGACCTCGGGGGGGAGGGCCTCCAGGTCGTTGCCGGACAGGTCGAGGGCCTCCAGCCCTTCGAGCGCCCCGACCCCCGCCGACAGGGTCGAAATGGCGGCCGAGGAGAGGTCCAGCGACCGCAACCCGGTCAGCGCGGCGAGGTCGTCGGGGAACGCGGCGAGAGGGTTGCCCGAGAGGTTCAACGCGGTCAGGCCTGTGAGCGCCTTTAAGGCATCCGGCGGCGCCGCGAAGTTGCAGTACGACAGGTCGAGCGAGCGCAGGGCCGGCAAGCTCCCCAAGGCGGCGAGATCCAGCCCGTCGTTTTGGGCGAGGTCCAGATCGATCAGCCGGGTGAGCGACGGGAACCCCGCCGGGAGGGCCGACAGGCCCGTCTTGCGCAGGCCGAGGGAGGTCAGCCCGGTGAGTTCCGTCACCGCGTCCGGGAGGGTCCCGAGGGTGTTCGAGGTCAGGTCGAGCCTCCTCAGCGCGGCGAGCCGGCCCAGGGTCGCCGGCAAGGCCGTGAGCTGATTCCCGGCGAGGTCCACCTCGCTCAGCGCGGCCAGGTCGCCGAATGAGTCGGGGAGCGTGGCGATCTGGTTCGACCGCAGGAACAGGCGGGTCAGGTTGGCGAGCCTTCCGACCGAGTCGGGCAGCGCGACGAGCGCCCCGGCGTCGGCCTGGAGTTCAGTAAGGGCCGTGAGCCCGCCGAGGCCGTCGGGTAAGGACGCCAGCGGGTTGTTCGAAACGCCGAGGGACTCCAGGGCCGTCAGCCGGCCGATCGCGTCGGGGAGGACCGTGAGCCGGTTCGCGTTCAGGCCCAAGGTCCGCAACTCCGTAAGGTCGCCGATCTCCCCGGGCAGGGCGGTCAAGGCGTTACCGTCGAGGGCGAGCGTCCGGAGCTTGGCGAGGCGGCCGACCTCCGGGGGGAGTTCGGCGATCTGATTTTGCGGCGGCGGTTGGTCCACGTCCCGCATCATGGGGAAGATGCGCGGGCCGACGGGCCGGCCGGCCTGGGCCGAGGGCGACGGCGACGCCAGGTCGAGTTCCACGAGCTCGCCGAGGTCGCCGACCTCCTTCGGCAAGGCCGTCAGCCGGTTCATCCCCAGCCCGAGCCGTTCGAGCTTCACCAGGCCGCCGACCGTTGCCGGCAGCGCGGCGATCGCGTTCCCCCCGGCGCGGAGCTCGCGGAGGTTCGCCAAGCGGCCCACCTCGTCGGGCAAGCCCCTCAGGCCGTTCCGGTTGACGGCCAGCACCTCCAGGGCGGCGAGGTCCCCTAGCTCGGGCGGGAGCGCGGTGAGGCGGTTGTCGTCGAGCACCAGTTCGACGAGGGACGCCAGCCGGAAGAGCCCCGCGGGGAGCCCCTCGATCCGGTTGCCGGAGAGGTCCAGCGTCCTGAGCGACGCCAACCCGCCGAGGGCGTCGGGGACCGCCGCGAGCCGGCAGAACGACGCGGCGAACGACCGTAACTGCGTTAGATTCCCAATCCCGGGCGGCAGGTCCGTCAGCGGGCACTCGCTGACGGACAACTCGCGGAGGGCCCCGGCCTTCAGGACCGCGTCGGGGAGCGCGGCCAGGCGGTTCCCGTCGAGCCGGAGCGACGCCAGGCGGCCCAGCCCCGCGAACGAATCGGGCAGGCCGGTCAGATCGTTCGAGGCGAGGTCAAGCGCCTCCAGCGCCCCCAACAGCCCGATCGATGCGGGCAGGGACGCCAGCCCCGCCCCGGCGAGCCGGAGCCCGACCAGTCGCGTGAGCAGCCCGATCTCGTCCGGGACCGACCCGATCGGGTTCACCGAGAGGTCGAGCGTTTCAAGGCCGGCGAGCCCGACGACCGGGAGCGGGAACGCGCCCAGCGCGTTGCCCGAGAGGTCGAGCGCCTTCAGGCGGGTCAGGCCGACGATTTCGACGGGGACCGCGGTCAGACCCAGCCGGCTCAGGTCGAGCGAATCCGCCCCGGCCTCCCGGGCCCTGCGGATGCGAACGAGTGCGTTTTGAAGGGACATGCGTCACTCGGCAGTGGGGGGAAGGTCAGCCGGACCGCATCCCGCCACGGAACACGGACAGCCGGCCGATGCTTACTGTTACGGGCCTTGCACGGACGCTGCTTGAGAGAAGAACGATTCTCTACAAACAGCTGATAGCTCCCGTCGGCAATGGTAGGCCGCGAGTCCGGATTACTCTCCCATTTCCACTTCCTTATCCATTTTATGTTTGTTTGAAATATGGGAATTAAGTTAACATCGTTATTTCACCCCCCCCTTTGGGCGGGCAACCGGCGTTCATGGCATGTCCGGAGTCCATGGACGTAAAACCCATTGAGTAATATCAGCATGGCCAAAAGAACGAAACGTCCGCCGCAGGAAACTAAGGGTGGCGTATCGCGGGGCATACCGCCGGAACTAACAGGCCCAGTTGAACCCCAAGGCGATACAACAGGACGCCACCTGATCCTCCTCCGGGAAGATGCAGTAAAAGGTTCCGCGGCGATGTTCCAGAAAGTCGCGGGATTGTCTGATGTCGCGATGGCGAAAGAGTTTGAAACCGACGGCAGTTTCGACTCAGAGGCCGCCGAAGCTACTCCGGCGGTGGTCTTTCCGAGCATCGGTGTGGCGGTCGTCACAGGTGACCCGCAACAGATGAATGCGCTTTCGGCTGAGATGAACGAGGACTCAGAAATCCTCGCGATCGAGCCAGAGCGAATCATGTACGCCCTACCCGAGGGCGGATTACTACAGGTCCCTCCTCCCATAACGGGCGGGATTTCCCTCGAATACCTGCGGGGGTATCGCGATGCGATCACCCTACTCTATGACCACTTGATCTCAAACGTACCGGGCGCTGCCGGGGCGGAAGAGTTTGCCCAATCTTTCGCCGATGACACGATCTCAACTTGGGGTCTGAAGGCGACGCGAATTAGTTCCTCAAAATTTAGCGGCAGGGGCGTTAAGATCGCGGTGCTTGATACCGGGCTGGACCTAACACACCCGGACTTTGTCGGGCGTTCGATTACGGCTAAATCGTTCATCGCAGGCCAAGATGTCCAAGACGGGCACGGCCACGGGACGCATTGCATAGGTACCGCTTGCGGGTCAAAACAGCCGGGCTTTGGTCGACGATACGGGATCGCCTTCCGCGCCGACATCCTAGCTGGCAAGGTGCTGAGCAACGCCGGGAGTGGAGCGGATACCGGCATTTTGGCGGGAATCGAATGGGCCCTCAGCCAAGGCGCACAGGTGATCTCGATGTCGCTCGGTGCGCCGGTCCAGCCCGGCGAAACGTTCTCACAAGTCTATGAGCATGTTGCACGACGTTGTTTGGCGGCGGGTACACTAATCGTCGCCGCTGCCGGCAACGAGAGTCGAAACCGCTCTACCGGTGGCCGACTAGAACCGCCGGCCCCTGTTGGCCGCCCTGCGAACTGCCCATCGATTCTCGCCGTCGGGGCTGTTGACCCTTCCTTACGGGTCGCACCGTTCTCCAACGGTGGGATCAATCCCACAGGCGGCGGGGTAGACATCGCGGCGCCAGGCGTCGGCGTCTATTCGAGCTGGCCAATGCCGACCCGCACCAATACTATCAGCGGCACCAGCATGGCTACTCCCCATGTGGCGGGGATCGCCGCCCTCTGGGCCGAGGCCCGAGGGGTAACCGGAGGCGCTCTCTGGCAACTCCTCACTGGCTCTGCACACCGCCTAACGACCTCATCACGCGACGTCGGTGCAGGTCTAGCCCAGGCACCACAGTAACCGCGGGAGAAACCCGAATCTGAACTGAACATCCGACGGCTCTTCCGGCACGGGCACCGAATGGTGTACAATGGTATGTGGGTGCGAGACTATGGCCCACATACCATCCCGCCCCGGGAGTTGCGACGATGAAACACAAACCCAAATCAGGGGACCGGAAGGGGACTCCCGAGCATACCGTCGAGAAAACTGACGTGCTGGTTTCCGTCGCCGACGACCACATGGATAAGATCTACGAGGTTGAGAAACACCTAAAAGCTGTCGGCCTCGATGCCACTCAGGTTATGGCGACCAGCGGCGTAATATCCGGCTCGGTTGCCGTCCGCCAGTTCCACAAGCTTTCAAAGGTCCCTGGCGTCTCGGCCGTTGAGAGATCACAGGCCTACCGTATCCCTCCGCCCAGTTCTGATATCCAGTAACTAGAGTGTACCGTCTAGCCGCCGAACTAGCGGACGTACTCCCCGGTAGTGCAACCTCGATTCTGTAAATTGGCGGCCCTGCGGCGGGTCACTCCGGCTCCATCGTCAGGTACGTTCGTCCCGTCTCCCACTCCTCGCTGATCTCCATCGCCACGGCACTGACCAGCCGCAGCGCCGACGCCTCGTTCGGGAACAGGCCCGCCACACGGGCCCGCCGCTTCAGCTCCTTGTTCAGCCGCTCCAGCATGTTGATCGTCCGCAGCCGCCGGCGATGCGATGGCGGCAGGGCGAAGACGGCCAGCCCCTCCGGGATGTTGACCTCCAGCCACTCGGCCGGCTTCGGGGCCGTCGCCCGGTACTTCTTCACGGCGACCTCCGACTGCCGCTCGGCCTCGGGCCGGTCCGGGGCGTCGAAGACCGCACGCAGGCTGGCGACGACCGCCTTCCGCATGCCGGGCTTCGGCACGAAGGCCATGGCGTTCTCGATCAGGTGGAACCGGCACCGCTGCCACGGCACGCCGACCAGGCGGGCCTTCAGCGCCTCCTTCAGCCCGGCGTGGGCGTCGGCGACGACGGGCTTCACCCCGTGCAGGCCCCGGCCCGCCAGCGAGGCCCGGAAGTCCCGCCGGCGGGCCTCGGCCTCGGACAGCGACACGCTCACGCCGGGGATCGACCGCTTCCCCGCCGTGTCGATCCCGATGGCCACGAGGACGGCACACGAGACGACCTGGCCGCCATGCCGGACGTCCTCGTACCCGGCGTCGAGGATCAGGTAGGGCGTCTCGCCCAGGGGGCGGGTCCGCCACGCCCCCAACTCGGCGTCGAGGGCCTGCGCCGCCCGGCTCACCTCGCCGCTGGTGACCTCTGGCCCGCAGAGCTTCTCGGTGATGGCGGCGACCTTCCTCGTCGAGACGCCCTGGACGTCCATCTCGGCGACGGCGAGCTTCAGCGCCCGCTCGCTGCGGACGCCCCGCTCCAGCGCCGAGGGGTGGAACTCGGCCCCACGGGCCCGGGGCACGTCGAGGGTCAGCGGGCCGATCCGGGTGTGGATCGTTCGGGGCTTGTAGCCGTTGGCGTGCCCCTTGCGGCCCTCGGTCCGCTGGTACGGTCCGGCCCCCAGGGCGTGCGATCGCTCGATCTTCATGACCTCGTTGAGCAGGACCGTCACGGCGGAGGCGAGGCCGTCGAAGCCGTGCTCGGACAGGAGTTCCGTGATCTCATCCAGGGCGGTAGTCTGCATCCGGTGGGTCATCGTCGGTCGGTCTCCTTGAATGGTCTGGCAACCCTCAAGGGAACCGGCGGTGGCCCGCCGTTTCAAGCCGACCCGAATTTACAGAACCGATGATGCACTACCTACTCCCCCAACGACGTGGCCTGCGTTATTACTGTGACCGTGCTTTCGCCTACCCGTGGCTATAAGTCCAATAGAAGCTATTGCCGCTAAATCTCACCCTGCCACAAGCTTCTTCGATACCGTGGAACTCAAACAGAAATTTACTGAACATTAGTCCGCTAAGTGGGTTACTACAACGGGTGGGCAGGGAAACCCGGTGCGTTTCTGTCAATTTCGTAAGCAGAGTTAAAGTCTACACTCATCTCACGCAACTGTTAGATGCCATTCTTCGAATGGTATGGTTCAACGATGCCCCGGCGGAGACGGCACTTACCCCGCCCGCCGACGCCCCGGAACTCGCCTTCGCAGCACACCCTGTCAAGCCCGGGACGCGTTTCCAAGGCCGTTCCCCCACCGTGGGGCGGCCCCCCCCCCGACGCACCGCATACGGCAGGGACTCGTCAAATGCGAAATCTTCGGGACCTGGCGCGTGCCGCCCGGCGGCGGGCGCGGCCGCGATTCGAATCCCTGGAACCCCGGGGCCTGCTCGCCGTCACCGTGCCCGGCCTGACCGCCACCGAAGGCCTTCCTTTCGCCGGCCCCGTCGCCACGTTCGCCGCGGGCGACGTCGTCGGGACCGGCTACCAGGCCCAGATCTCCTGGGGCGACGGGCACACCACTGCCGGGACGGTCGCCGACGTCGGGGGGACCCTCACCGTCAGCGGGGCCAACACGTACCGCGCCCCCGGCGCCTTCCCGGTGACCGTCACGGTCACGGGAAACCCCGGCAGCTCCGCCCGGGGCTCGGGCACGGCCGACGTCGCGGCGACCACGCCGGTGGCCGTCCCGTCGGCCGTCATGGCGACCGTCGGCCAGCGGTTCGCCGGGACCGTTGCCACGTTCTCCGACCCGTACCCCGGGTTGACCGCCGACGCCTACACGGCCTCGATCGCCTGGGGTGACGGGGCCGTGACGGCCGGCGCGGTCGTCCCCGACCCGGCCGGCGGCTACGCCGCGGCGGGCGACCACGTTTACGCGTCCGCCGGCCCCCAGTCCGTCGTGGTCTCGGTCGCGCGCACGCTCGACGGCCAGAAGGCCACGGTGACCACCGCCGCGACCGTCGTCAGCCCGTCCGTAGCGGCCGGCGCCCTGACCGGCTTCCTCGACCCGGCCACCGACACCGGAGCCTACGACGGCGTGACGGCCGTCAACCGGCCGACCTTCCAGGGGACCGCCCCGGCCTACGCGATCGTCACCGTCTACGTCCGCCGCGCGGACCAGGCCCAGTTCACCGCGCTCGGGCAGACGATCGCCGGCCCCGGGGGCGACTGGCACCTCCCGGCCGGCGGCGCCCTGCCCGACGGGGTCTACGACGTCGGCGCGTCCCTGACGCCCGCGGCCAACCCGCCCGGCCCGCTCGTCGCCCTGACCCCCGGTGGCCGCCTCGTGGTCGACACGGCTCCGCCGTTCGCCGCCTCGGCGAAGTTCGACCGGGCCACCGCGACGGTCGTGGTGACGCTCCGCGACCTGCTCAGCGGGGTGGGGCCGTCGGGCCTGCTCGACCCGACCTCCTACGCCCTGACGGTCCGCGGCCGGTTCCGCGCCTACCCGAGGTCCGTGACGGTCGTCCCGACGGCGCAGGTCGTCCCCGCCGACGCGGCGGCCGTGGCGCTCCATTTCGACGGCCCCGGGGCGGCCTGGGCCTCCCGGCCCGGCGCCGCCGTCGAGCTCGGCCTCCTCACCGACCTGGCCGGCAACCCGTACGCCTCGCGCCACGTGAACATCACCCCGTCAAACCGGGCCTTCCCGGCGGGGCCCCGTGCGAGGGCCCGCCGCCTCTGAGGGCCGACGGGCTGTGCATCTAACCCCGGCCCACGCCGCCCCGTCAGGAACGGGGCGGCTCCTTTTTAACGGCCGTAGAAAATTGCCTGTTTAACTTCGAGACACTTTTTTCTCGGAATATGGCGGCATGCTACCGATCTAAAGTCGAGAGCACCCCCCAGACGGGCGGACCGCGTTCCTCGGAGGACGGGGCAGGGCGGCGTCAGGCTCACGGAGGAGGCACTATGAAGACGGAGCGTCACCGGTTCCGGCCCCAAAGCCTGGATCCCCTGGAGCGCCGGCTGGCGCCGAGCCGCGGCGGCCCGATCATTCCCGCGTTAATCGGCACCCTTTCGCCTAATCCCAAAGCGAGCGGCCGTAGCGGCCGCGTCGCGGCCCAGATCGGCGACACCTTCGACCGGTTCCAGGCTGACTACCTGCAAGCACAAGGGGCGTACCTGTCCTCCGGCGCGCCGCAGGTCACCCTGACGACGTTCACCGCCCAACGGGTCAATCTCCTGTCGCAAGAGCTAGTCCGGATCTTCGCCCGCCTGCCGGGCAGCTTTAGCAAGATCGAGAACTCGGGCCAGCGCGCCAGCGCCGGCAACGCCGCTACGGTCTTCCAGGCGGTGCTCTACCGGAACGTCAGCGGCGCGGCCAACACGAGCCTGGTCCAGATCCTCAACAGCAACGCCGTCGTCCCGCCCCCGGGGACCTCGGGTGCCGCGGCGACCCTCTATACCCTGACGGCCACCAACGCCATCCAGGCCGCCCGAACTTCACTGATCAACGCAGCGAGGTTCATCGCCAACAAAACTTTTGATAAACACTAATTATATAATTATTAATTATTAATAATTTAATTTTATATAAATTAATTAAATTATATATAATATAAAATCACATGGCTGCCAAACTGAATTCGCGAAGTTCAGGTGGTCGGCCACTCTGCTTTGGGATGCCGGCACACCACCTCATATTTGCCCAAGCGACGTCGAGAAACTCCATGGCTAAGAAACAACGTGCGAGCGCAAGACCTCAGGGGGCTGGCGGCCCGGTAGACCTGCCCGAGGCCGTAAAGCTTAACATGTCCCCGTTCGGCGCCGTCGACGCCGGGGTCGGATTCAGTGGGACGACGAATCGTTACCTCATCACTATGCGCCGAGGGGCAACAGCGAATGTGCTGAAGCGGCTGGATAATAAAGCGGGTAAGCAGTCGACCGCTCGGTCCTCCGAGTTTGCAGACGCCGCGGTTGTAGAACTTAATGCTGGGGAGTCGGGCCGGGTTGTCTACGATGAGTTCGAGATTGCCATCGCGGATTTCGACCCGAATCAGCACCGGAGTGTCATGGCCGAGGTAGCCGGGGGTGACAGCCCGATCCTCGCTGTAGAGCCGGAGCGGTACAAGTACGCCCTGGGTCTTGGACCCATCGTGCCGGCCGTACGTTCTCTGGATTACCTAGTAGGGTACCGCGATGCGATCAACGCCATGCTCGGGGACGTGGCGGTGGCTCCGGCCTCCGCCGCGGCGCGTGGCATACTACCCTTCGGGCCGTCAGTCCAAACAATGGCCATCACTCAACCGGCCAGCGGAGTGGCGGCCGCCGGAGCGTATCAGTACTACGACGATAACTTCGGCACTTACGGACTCCACCTGACCAACGTAATCGCAGCCGACGGCACGGCCACCCGTTACACCGGGTCGGGGGTCAAGATCGCTATCCTTGACACCGGTCTCGACTTCGGCCATCCAGACTTTCGAGGCCGCGCCGTAGATCAGGTGAGCTTTATCGGCACACAGACGACGCAGGACGGCCACGGGCACGGGACCCATACCGCAGGAACGGCATGCGGTCCAGACCAAACCGCGCCGTTCGGCAATTACCACGCCCGCCGCTACGGCGTCGCAGTCGGGGCCGAACTGTACGTTGGCAAGGTTCTTATGAACAACGGGTTTGAGATGTATTACTCCCCCGACGCCAACGTTATCAACGGCATCCGTTGGGCGTTCCGTCTTGGTTGTCAGATTATCTCGATGTCCCTGGGAGAACCGGTTGCGCTTGGGGTCAACTACCAGGTCGCGTACGAGCAGATCGCGTCGACCGCGCTAGAAAGTGGTTGCCTAATTCTCGCTGCAGCGGGCAACGATAGTAATCGCCCGTACGTAGCCCCCGTATCGAGCCCAGCAAACTGTCCGTCGGTAATCGCGGTCGGGGCCGTCGATTCAAACTTACAAATGTATCGTCGATCCAACGCGTTCGTTAGCTCTAACGGTTGGTCCTCCGGACAGGTGGACGTTGCCGGCCCCGGGGTTGGAGTCTTCTCGTCATACCGAACTGATCTTTTACCCCAATGGCCGTACTGGTCGATGGACGGGACAAGTATGGCTACGCCCCACGCGGCGGGCGTCGCGGCCCTATGGGCAGAGGTGACTGGCGACAGGGGCCGCGCCCTGGCCGCGCGGTTACAGACGACATGCGCTCCGGTAGGCTGGCTATCCAGCCGGGACATCGGCCGGGGCATAGTTCAGGCCCCACGATAACCAGTCACCCCGCGGCCTGGCGGTTGCCGGGAAGGATGTGGGGAAGGGCTGTACCTGCTTCCCACAGACCATAGGGGGTGTAGCATGGTCGACAAGACAGGGCGAGGGGCCGTCGAGAACACCCGTACGTCCTATATCTTGACCATAGACCCCGGCGCCGACTCCGGCGCGGTCCTGAACGACATTCGAAGTCTTGGGTTAACGTTCACCGTGTACTTTCCAGAGTTCCGCGTCGGGACCCTCCTGTTGACACCACAGCAACCGGAAAAATTAAGAAAGTTGCCCGGTGTCCGCGCGGTAGAGCCCGAGGGGCGGAAGTTTTCCGTATAGACCCGCCCGAGTTACCTTTGGACAGGCGTGGAATCCGGATCGGGTAAAGGGGGAAGACTACCGCTCAATGCCGGTTTGACTCCCAAGGCTCCCCGCTCCCGGGATGCCTGGCGGCTGGGTGCCGGAGCCGCACCGACCCCATTCGGGGCGACAATTGTATTGAGCTGTAGAGGGAACGCCGCCGTAGCCACCACCCCGGGTGTTGCACCGACTCCAGAGCCGAGGACACCGCCGGCGCCCGAGACGCCACCGAGCACCTGACGCGTCTCGATCCGCGACTCGGCTTTCTCATGCTTGTGGCCACGGCTCGCGAACGGATGCCACAGTGGGGCAAGCAGCGACCCTATCACATGCGGACCCTTCCCGAAATACTGAGTAACGCTCAGTTGGTTGCTGTTCCCAGGTGTAGTCGCCTGTCCCCCCGCTGTAGCACCACCGAGTGCCGCCATGGCGGTTGGGTTAGGGACTCCAAGCACACCACTGACGATCGATCGCTCCAGTTCAGGATCGCCACCAAGCAAAATGGTCGCATCGTCCGCCTGGCTCCGCTGTAATGTTTGTCCGACTACCGGCCTATCGTTAAAACCCGCTGGCCCGGATGCTGCACCACCCGGTCTGCCAGGCGGTGGGATGTTCGGTGCAGGCAAATTCGGCTGAGGTAACTGACCACCTCCCTGCGGTGGCTCTATGGGCCGCGAAGGTGCGGTGTCACCCGCTGGTGCAACCGCTTGAGCGCTCGCTGCGTTGGGGACGCCTCCCGGCGGCGCGCTCGCACCTTTCAAGTTTGTGGTTGTCGTGGTCTCTTCCCTCAGTCCCCCGATTAACTCGCGAGCAAACGATTGATTGGTAATCTCACGCCACTCCATCTGCCCGTCCGGACCGAGGATCGGTTCCCAGACGCTGATCTGGGCGTACCCCTGCAATGGCTCCAGCCGGACGGGGTTCAGTTCGCGCACCGTCTTGATGACCTGGTTCGCCTCTGACACGCTCATGGCCGGGGCGGAGCCGCTACCCGCTACGCCACCGCCGAGCTTCTTCTGAAGGTCTGCGATGCTGCTAACAACGTTCGCGACACCGCGCCCGGTCAAGTTTGCGGCAATCCCTGTGGCGAGAGTATTCTGCGCGGTCGAACTGTCTTTCATGTAAAACGGACCGAGCCCGGTAAACTGCCAGCCGTTCACCAGATTCATCGCAGCTCGTATCTCGCCCACTCCGCCTCGGATTTTCAAACCGTACTTTTGAGTCATATCAGGTATAAATATGATCTGATATGTATAGAAAACGTCAGGTGTAAGTCCGTCGGAAGCGACCTTCTCCGGGGTAACGTTCGGCTTGGTAGCAGAATATGTCATAGCCGACGCCGCTGTGGCGGAACCGTTATCATCACTACCGGATGGACCGGGTGTATCGGCGGCACTACCGCCGGGATTGGCGCCTCCTGGGGCGTTGGTCGAGTCACTGTAACTGAAGGATGACCGCGAGTTCAGGTCTGCGTAAGTTTCCTGCTTGTCGAATCCATTCGGTATCGGCGCGCCGGCAGTCAGTCCGACCTTGGTTTCTTCTATGTTCCGGAAATTCTTGGAGATGATCAGAAGCGGTTTCGGAAGGTAAAAAGGAATTCCTTCGGGCTCCTTACACGGGTCGTACAGGAAGGCGAACTTGTGGTCACAGACGTGGGGGTTCAGCGAGACCGCCGTGACCGAGGGGTGCTGACACCCCGCGGCGCCCGCGGTGACCCCGGCGAGTAGCAGCGTCCGTAAGACCGTCCTGGTCATTCGGATTTCCTTTGACGGGGGGACGAGGGGGGGACTCCGCCGCCGGTCCGGGATGGGGACGTGCGGGGGCCTCGGTACGCTTACCTCTTTCATCGTCAGCCCGGCCCATCGGAGTTGATAAATTGTGCCGATCGTACCGATTTTCCGGATCGGAACCTGACCTGCCCCCCGGAAGCGAGACCGGCTGCGATGCGATAATCGCAGGCGGCATCACCAGGGGAGCGGGACCATGGCCAAGAGGCAGCGACACACGCCCGAGCAGATCATCGCCAAGCTCCGCGAGGCCGAGGTGCTCATCGCCCAAGGCAAGGCGGTGGACCAGGCCGCCAAGCAGGTCGGCGTCACGGTCCAGACCTACTACCGCTGGCGCAAGGAGTACGGCGGCCTGAAGCTCGACCAGGCCAAGCGGCTCAAGCAGCTGGAGGCCGAGAATGCCCGCCTGAAGCGGCTGCTGGCGGACGCCGAGCTGGACAAGGCGATCCTGAAGGAGGCCGCCTCGGGAAAATACTGAGCCCGGCGAAGCGACGCGAGGCGGTCGAGCACGTCCGCACGGTGCTCGGCCCCGACCGCGTCTCCGAGCGCCGGGCCTGCAAGGTCCTGGGCCAGGCCCGCTCGACGCAGCGGCGGGCGCCGGCCGTGCCCGACGACGAGGCGCGGCTGGTGGCGCGGATGGTCGAGCTGGCCTGCGAGTACGGCCGCTACGGCTACCGCCGGGTCACGGCGCTGCTGCGGGCCGAGGGCTTCGAGGTCAACCACAAGCGGGTCGAGCGGCTGTGGCGGCGGGAGGGCCTGAAGGTGCCGCAGCGGCAGCCCAAGCGAGGGCGGCTGTGGCTGAACGACGGGTCGTGCGTCCGGCTGCGCCCGGAGCGTAGGGACCACGTCTGGAGCTACGACTTCGTGCAGGCCCGGACGCGCGACGGCCGGGCGTTCCGGATGCTGACGGTGATCGACGAGTACACGCGGGAGTGCCTGGCCATCGACGTGGCGCGGAAGCTCAAGGCCGACGACGTCCTGGAGCGGCTCTCGGACCTGTTCGTCCGGCGGGGCGTGCCCGGGCACATCCGCTCGGACAACGGCCCGGAGTTCACCGCCAAGGCGGTGAGGGACTGGCTCGGGCGGGTGGGTGTGACGACCCTCTACATCGAGCCGGGGAGCCCCTGGGAGAACGGGTACATCGAGTCGTTCAACGGCAAGCTCAGCGATGAGCTGCTGGACTGCGAGGTGTTCGACACGCTGCTGGAGGCGAAGGTGCTGATCGAGCGGTGGCGGGTGCGGTACAACACCGTCCGTCCGCACAGCAGCCTGGGATATCGGCCACCGGCACCCGAGGCGATCGTGCCGTGGACGCCGGCCTTCGGAGCTTCGCCCCTCGGCCCGACGTCTATGGCCGGGGCGGTTGGATCACTAACATAGAGACTGGCACCATCGACGGGGGCAGGTCAAACCGGCCCCGGTTCTGCCGATAAACGCGTGACCGTCTTTATAGGTTAGGCTCGGTCATACTTCCCGGGGCCGCAGATGGGAGGCCATCGATCCGGGTGCCGTGCCCGTGAGATAATTTCCATTGCTCTCGGATTTTAAGCCGCCACACAACCGGTCTATTAATCGAACCGATTCTTCACCATTGCCTGATCGGACACATCCCGATCGGACACATCCCGAACCGTGGGACCGCGACCCGAGGACTGGGAACCGCCACCCCATCGCCGGCCCGGCATCGATCGTCACCCCCAACAGCTTGCAATCCGGCACGTTCGCCCCGTCACGGTCCGCCGGGTTCATTTGCGGGCGAACTTCATCCCCAGGAAACCGGCCTGAAACGTCTCGGCGGCCGCGGCGCCGGCGGCGGCGCCGAGACTCAGGTAAAGCGGCTCCATACCTCCTGTTCAGACCGTCGGGGCGTCCAGCATAAGCGTTCCGGGACTCGGGTTAGGATTCGGCGGCGGGCGGCGCCGGTTATGATGACCTGCGGCGAAATAGAGGAGCGCCAGGAGCAGGTAGAGGAGGCCGGAGGGGACGTCGTGGTGCAGAAAGCCGTGTAGAAAGGAAATCGCCGTGTAAGTCACACTAATCGCACTGTCCATGGGATCACCCTCGCCCGGGACCGTCACGCCGCCCGAGGTGCCCATCACCTCAGTCTCGTCGCTGCGATCCCCTCACGAGCAGAAGGGAAGATCGCCGGCCGCAGGTGGGGCAAAAACTCGGAAAGCATCACCGCCCCGGACCCCGCAAGAAGTGGGGTCCGGGGCGGTGATGATGTTCGGGCCGAAACGGTCCGAGGCTGATTAGCGGCGACGGAGTCGATCGAGGGCTGCGTCCGCGGCGACGCCCAGCTCAATCCTCAGCCGTCTGAGCAGAGCAAAGCAGTCATCGCAGTCGCGGACATGCACAACGAGCCGGCAGTCGTCGGACTCGTCCAGGGTCCCGGCGAGATGGCTGGCCATCAGTGGGCGGATTTTGCGACAGTCGTCGCCTCCATCCGACCGGGGCGGCTTGGGCCGCCCCGCCCGGGCGTTTGGGGCCTCGTCTGGCGGGCTTCCCGCAAAGCATCTGTCGGCCTCACCGTCCTGGCGGTCCCGCGTGTGCAAGGCATCAACGGTAATCAGGTGCGATCGAGGTTTCATGGGACTTACCCCGCGGTCGCGCCCAACGGGCCGCAGTTCATAGCCGCCGGAACGGACCGCCTTCGAGCCGACGGGCGGGAATCCGGGGTCTGCGGCCACGGACGCGCCGTCATCGTCCTGCATCGGCTGCGCCGCTACAAGTCTTGAGATCGAGGTTCGTGGGGTGACGTGGAAAAAAAAAACCCCGGCGGGGGGTGAAGTTACCGTCATCTTCAAAACGCTCGGGCCGGATGGACACATCAGCGCGGCCCCGTCGTGCGCGGCGACGACGGAAGCCCAACGAGGCCCCTCCCTCGTCGCCGAAGACCTCTTCCGAAAGTCCTGAGTCATGGTTACCTCCGTCCACCCCCGCCCTCGCCGCCATCCCCGGGCGGGGGCGGGGGTGCCCGTCTGGGAGGTCAATCCTTCTCGGGATCGTACGCCCTAAGATATATACGAAGCTTAAATTCGGCGCGTTCGTTGATTCCGCGGATTTGGTCGCGGTTGTACTCCAGACCAGTCACGGCACCGAGCCCGTCCGCGATCTCGTCATAAGTCAGGCCGCGCGACCGACACGAGACCACAACCTGTTCAGTGTCGTTCAGGCGGGCGACCGCTTCCCGGACGTCCAGAACGATCGCCATGTCAGTCCCTGGTAACCCCTCTCGGCCGTCCATGACCGTTCCGTCGGCCGTGCACTGACCGTATTCCTTGCGCTTGCGGCCTGAGACGGAGTCGTACGCGGAGCACACGAGCGTCCTAAGCTTCTGCTCGGCCAACACGAACTCATCTGTCCCGTAGTTCGGTCGGCTGTAGTGCCGCACGACGGCGATGTTTTCTGGCTTGCAGGCGCTCACTACCGCCGCGGCCGCTACGTCGCTCCAAAGGTCCGGTCGCTGTCTCTTCCGGCACCAGAACGTTGCATATTCGCGGGCGAATTCGACCGTCTCGTCGGGAAGTCGTTCTTGGCCCGGGGTGTCCGGCCGCTCATTCGGAATGCCCGTGATGCCGTCGTCGGTCGCCATCGGTGCGAACCTCCCTGATCGGCCACCGGGGAATCACAGGCCCGGACCTGCCGACTCGTTGAATGGGTGGTTGGGACGCCTGTGATTCCCTTGCGCGTCGGATCCGCTGCACCAACTCGGTCATCGCCTCCACCTCCTTCCAAAAAGCCCAGGGGGGTCGTCCCCGGTACCAACCCAAGAGTCCGGCATTCCGGGGGTAAAGGATTCATCGTCGCTACACGCCATACGACGCTACCGCCGTTCCGTCGCGCGGCGCGCAGAGGGAAACAGCTTCCGGCCTCAACGCCTTCAGGGGCGGGACCTGGGAGGTCTACAGTGAACGGTCTGGTCGAAACGAATCGAAAAGGACTTGATCACGGGCGGAATCAGCAGCCCATGACCATTGCCGCGGTATGAATTGAGGAAGACACATCACCGAACGATTCGCACTTTGAAGGACTCTACCTTTCAATCCTACGAGCGCATTTGTCGATGTTCAAGCTCTGTTAAACAACAAAAAGTTAGAGACCACGCCGATCTATGGGGGGCCATTAGCCGTGCACCGTACGTTCATCTAACTTTCATGAACTCTGCCGAAACGGACGGTGGTGATGGCCCCCCGATCCCAGCGACCGGGGGGCCACGGGTGACAACCGGCCGAGGTCAGTTGTCGCCTCCAAACGGGTCGCCGGGGATGGCCCCCGCCGGGATCGCCGCCCCGCCGATCGCGGGGCTGATACCAGCCTGGATCTCAGCGGTGGAGATGTCGCCGCCCGTCGCGCCTTCGGCCGGGATGCCTTCGATCGGGATACCTTCGGCCGGGATGCCTTCAATCGCCGTCGCAGGCGGAATGATCGTCCGAGCCTCATCGGTCCAGTTCGTGCCGTACTGTCGGTCGTGGGTCATCGGAGGTTCTCCGTTGGATCGGGTTCGGGTGCGATACGCTCGCCCCGGGGAATCCGGTTCAGGGGTCCACTTCGGTTCGGGCGACGTTGGGCTCAGACTTGGGCCACCGGGGCGAACCCGTCCGACGATGAGCCCGTGGTGTCGACCGCAACGCCTACGACTCCGCTAACACCCCGGGCAGCGTCCGGGCCGACACTTCCGGTACCGACCACCATGGAGACCCCACCGGCACCGAAGACGCCACCCGCTGCCACCCAACCGCTCGTCATTTTCCACATCGTCACGCGGTCACCTCGCTCCTCGAAAGGTTCCGTTCCGGGCTCGCGGCGGCCCCGGACTCACACGTCCCGGCTCATCACCACCGCTTGCCCTGCCTTCACCCGTAATGGGGAAGCCGGGGCGGCCGACCGGGGCGAGAATCGTTGGGAATTCGGAAGATTTCTCCCGAGCTGATCGCCCGGGCGGCTTTGTTACCGCAAGACCGGCCGATACAGATGGGGCTCGACCACCCGCGACAGCTCCTCAATCACCGCATCAAGCGGCTCCTCCCCGGGGCAGCGGTCGGCGAGCGCCTCGGCGAACCCCGCCGGCCACGCCGCCGGGTACGCCCGGACCTCCATCACCACCCCCTCGCACGCCGCCCGGTCGCCGGCGAGCGCCTTGGCGACCAGATCGGCGATCTCCCCCTCCTGGCGGGCCTCGATCCGGGACCGCAGGGCCGCCGCCCGGCCCGAC
>Ga0164243_10001941_pt1 | contig 34717 bp, 38 predicted proteins | sample OricompcompostOP_FD_108781 | JGI IMG/M metagenome (GOLD analysis project Ga0164243, IMG submission 108781) | Organic Plus compost microbial communities from Emeryville, California, USA - Original compost - Organic plus compost (OP) | ecosystem: Engineered > Solid waste > Mixed feedstock >...
CAGCAATTTGCGAAATAGCCCTGAGCGATCGCGGGCGAGGCTGACGACATGATTGCGGATGTCCTTGCCGCTCATGCCGGCGGCATAAGGCGCGCCAAGGAGCGCACCGATCGAGGTGCCGGCGACCGCCGTCGGCCGGATGCCCATCTCGTCCAGCGTCTCGAACACGGCGATATGCGCAAGCCCGCGTGCGCCGCCACCACCGAGTGCGAGCGCCACGCTTTTCATGATCGGCTCGCTGTCATCGGTGCATTATGGCCGGAAGAATTCCAGCAGCGCCGTTGCCGTCGCCGCCGGATTTTCCTCAGGCAGGAAATGCCCGGAATCGATCGGCTTTCCGGTCACGTCCTTCGCCCAGTTCTTCCAGACCGTCAGCGGCGTGGTCGCAGCAGGAATGCCCGCCGAGCCCCACAGCGCCAGCAGCGGCGTGCGGATGGTGTTGCGCGCGGCATGATCGACTTCGTCATGGCCAAGATCGGTGGTGGCGCCGGCGCGATAATCCTCGCAGGTGGCGTGGATGCGCAGCGGATCGGAAAAAAACGCGCGATAATGCGCGAGCGCGCGGGGATCGAAGGCGGAGAGATCCTTGCTCTTGGTCCAGCTCGCCATTTTGTAATCGAAATAGCCGATCGGGTCTTTCTCGAGCAGCATTTCCGGCATCGGCTGCGCCTGCGCCAGAAACGTCCAGTGCCAGACCTTCATCGCCATCTCATGGTCCATCCGGCTCCACATCTCGAAAGTCGGAATGATGTCGAGCACGGCGAGCTTGATCAGGCGGCCGGGATTGTCGAGCGCCAGGCGATACGACACGCGGCCGCCGCGATCGTGACCGGCGAGATAGAAGCGCGCATAGCCGAGCTTTTCCATCAGCTCGATCATGCAACGCGCCATCGAGCGTTTGTCGTAGGGCGCATGGCCCTTGCCCGCACGCGGTGCATCCGACCAGCCATAGCCCGGCAGATCGGGAATGATCAGCGTGTAGTGTTTCGCCAGCTCGGGCGCCACCTTGTGCCACATGACATTGGTTTGCGCATAGCCATGCAGCAGCAACAGTGGTGGGCCGTCGCCGCCTTCGCGCGCGAAGATGCGACCGATCGATGTGTCGATCCAGTGCGACTGAAAGTCCGGATAAAGATCGGCGAGGTCCGACATGCAGATGACTTTCTGTCGTCATGCCCGGCCTTGTGCCAGGCCCCGGATTAACTCTGTGACTGTTCTCTTTCCACCGCGCGCTTGCCGATATCGCGGCGGCAGAAGCCATCCGGCCAGCGCACCTTGCCAACCGCAGCATAAGCCTGCCGCTGCGCTTCCGCCACGTTGCGGCCGATGGCGCAGACATTCAGAACGCGGCCGCCATTGGCGACGATGTGGCCGTCGCTCTCCTTGGTGCCGGCATGGAAAATCTGCGCGCCTTCGACGGCGGCTGCGTCGTCGAGGCCTTCGATGACGGTGCCCTTCTTGTAGTCGCCGGGATAACCCTTCGCTGCCATCACCACGGTCAATGCCGCGTCGGGGTACCAGCGCAGATCGAACGACTTCAGCATGCCATCGCGCGCCGCCAGCAACGCCGGCACGAGATCCGACATCAGCCGCAGCATCAACACCTGCGTTTCCGGATCGCCGAAGCGGACATTGTATTCGATCAGCTTCGGTCCATCCTTGGTGATCATCAGGCCGGCGAACAGCACGCCCTTATAGGGCGCGCCCATCGCCGCCATTGCGCGCAACGTCGGTTCGATGATCTCGCGCATGGTCCGCTGCGTCATCTCATCCGTCATCACCGGCGCGGGCGAATAGGCGCCCATGCCGCCGGTATTCGGACCTTCATCGTTGTCGTAAGCGCGCTTGTGATCCTGCGCCGAGGCCAGCGGCAGCGCGACCGTGCCATCGCACAGCGCAAAGAACGAAGCCTCCTCGCCCTCGAGAAATTCCTCGACCACGACTTCGGCGCCGGCCGAACCAAGACCACCTTCGAACATCATGTCGATGGCGGATTCCGCCTGTTCGACCGTCATCGCCACGACGACGCCTTTGCCGGCGGCAAGACCATCGGCCTTGACGACAATTGGCGCACCCTGCTGGCGGATATAGGCCTTGGCCGGCTCCGGTGCGGTGAAGCGTTCGTAAGCCGCAGTCGGAATGTTGTTGGCGCGGCAGATATCCTTGGTGAAGCCTTTCGAGCCTTCCAGCTGCGCTGCGGCTTTGGTCGGGCCGAAGGCCTTGATGCCGGCTCCTTCCAGCGCATCGACGATGCCGTCGCAGAGCGGCGCTTCCGGCCCCACCATCACCAGTTCGACGGCGTTGGCCTTGCAGAAAGCGATCACCGCCTCATGATCGCCTGGATCGAGCGCCACACATTCGGCCTCCTGCGCAATACCGGCATTGCCCGGGGCGCAATAGAGTTTTTGCACCAGCGGGCTCGCCGCCATTTTCCAGGCCAGCGCATGTTCGCGGCCGCCAGAGCCAAGCAGGAGAATATTCATTCAGTGCCCTGTCATGCCCGGGCTCGACCCGGGCATCCATCGTAAAAAGCCCTTGTTTGCCAGATGGATTGCCGGGTCAAGCCCGGCAATGACGGCATCAACATAGACTGCCGCCTGTCCTATATAATTGCGGCAAACAGCAAGCGAATCGCCTGACCATGAATGAAGCCCCGCGCCTGAATGTTGTGGAACTGACCGTTTCCGAGGTTTCGGCGGCGCTGAAACGCACGGTCGAGGACAATTTCAGCTATGTGCGGGTGCGCGGCGAGATTTCCGGCTATCGCGGCCCGCATGGCTCCGGCCACGCCTATTTCGCCATCAAGGACGAGGGCGCGCGGATCGACGCGGTCATCTGGAAAGGCGTGTTCGGCCGGATGCGGATCAAGCCCGAAGAGGGCCTCGAGGTCGTCGTCACCGGCAAGATCACCACCTATCCGGGCCGCTCCAATTACCAGATCGTGGTCGAGACGCTGGAGCCCGCCGGCCTCGGCGCGCTGATGATGCTGGTCGAGGAGCGCAAGCGAAAGCTCGGCGCCGAAGGCCTGTTCGACGATGCGCGCAAGCAGCTCTTGCCATTCCTGCCGCGGGTCGTCGGCGTCGTCACGTCGCCGACTGGCGCTGTCATCCGCGATATCCTGCATCGGCTGGAGGACCGCTTTCCGCCGCATGTGCTGGTCTGGCCGGTGCGGGTGCAGGGCGATGGCGCGGCCGCCGAAATCACAGCCGCGATCGAAGGCTTCAATGCGCTTCCTGACAACGGGCCGATCCCGCGCCCGGATGTGCTGATCGTCGCGCGCGGCGGCGGCTCGCTGGAGGACCTGTGGTGCTTCAACGAGGAGAATGTGGTGCGCGCCGCCGCCGGCAGCATGATCCCGCTGATCTCGGCGGTCGGCCATGAGACCGATATCACGCTGATCGATTTTGCGGCCGATCGCCGCGCGCCGACGCCGACGGCGGCGGCCGAAATGGCGGTCCCGGTGCGCTCGGAATTGCTGGCACGCATCGCCACCCAAACCCGCCGCATCACCGCCTGCTGGGCGCGCTGCCAGGAAAGCCGCCGCGCCGAATTGCGGGCGGCGGCGCGGGCGTTGCCGACCATCGACACGCTGCTGGCCATTCCGACGCAGCGGCTGGATGCGGCGGCCGAGCGGCTGCCACGGGCGCTGCGGACCAATGCGCATGTGCATCACCAGCAGCTGGCGCGCATCGCCGGGCGGCTGTCGCCGCAGCTTCTCGGTTCGCGGCTGATCCGCTGCAACGAGAGGGTTGGCGTATTGGCGCAGCGCGGCGCTCGGGCGCGCGAGGTGTATCTCGCGCGCAAGCGCGACCGGCTGATGTCGGCGGGGCAGCTGCTGCGGGCTTTCTCCTATCATGAGGTGCTGGGGCGAGGCTTTGCGCTCGTTCGCGACGCCGAGGGCCATCCGCTGCGGGCGGCGGCCTCGGTCGCCGCCGGCGCGCGGCTGGAGATCGAATTTGCCGACGGCCGGGTGGGGGCGACCGCCGATGGCGGCGCATCGGCCTCGCCACGGCCTTCAGCGGCGCCTGTGCGCGATCCTTCGCCTGCGCCGCAACCAGCGCCCGCGCCGAAGCCCAAGCCGCGCAGCGAGCCCGGCGGCGGGCAGGGGAGCCTGTTCTAGACATGCATGGGTGCGTTGCCCCGCATGAACTGCCTGGGCGTCGCCACAAAGGTCTAACAGGATGACACGCAGAAATGGCCACGCGGCGCTGGCTGAGTTTGACGTGACGCAAGGCTTTGACCTTCGCGCCGTGGTCCTTATTTAGAAGGTTGCTTCGCGCGACATATCTTCAGGAGGCATCGCTTTGCTCAATCGCTTCGACCGTCCCCCGCCCATGGCTGGCGAGGCCGTGGTTCGTTTTCTGGACGGAGATTTCCGGATCGAGAAGCCCGGCGCCTTCGTGCGCTGCGCGGTGACCAATGTTCCGATCCCGCTCGAAGAACTCAAATACTGGAGCGTCGATCATCAGGAAGCGTATGCGTCGCCGCAGGCAGTGATGCAGCGGCTGTCGCCTCAGTCGCGCTGATCTTCATTTGCGCGCTGCGGCGCGCGGCGAGGGTGCGCATCAGCAATCCGCGCAAAGCCTCTTCATCGCTTAGCTTAAGCGACACCGGCAGGATGCGTGCGACGGCGGCAAGTCGTCCGCACGCGCCGGACGCACCACTCAGCCGCACCCAATCCTTCTCCGTCGTCACCGGCATCAGGCCTTCGCGCTCGCAGCGGGCGAGGATGCGCGCGGCCTCATCCTCGGCATAAGGATGATGATCGGGAAAGCTTTCGCGCTTCGTCACGGTGAGGCCGGCTTGCGTGAGCGTTGCGAAAAACTTGTCAGGATCGCCGATGCCGGCAAAGGCATAGATCTTCTGGCCCGTCAGACCTTCCACCGCCCGCGCATCCGGCACGAGACGGCCTGACACAACAGGCACATGATGGCTTCGCGCCGCCTCCTTGATCGCGGCCATGCCCGCGCCATCGCCGATCGTCAGCACAGCCTGCACGAACGGAAATTGCCGGGCCAGCTTGGCCCGCAACGGCCCCGCCGGAAACACGCAGGCATTGCCGAAGCCGCGCCGGCCATCGCACACCGCGATCGACAAGTCTTTCACAACGGACGGATTTTGCAGACCGTCATCCATCACGATCACGCTCGCGCCCGACGCAATCGCCAGCTTTACTCCGGCCGCTCTGTCACGCGACACGATCACCGGTGCATGACGCGCCAGCAGCAACGGCTCGTCGCCGACATCCTCGGCGCGATGCAATGACGGATCGACACGAACGGGACCGCTCAGCTTTCCGCCATAACCGCGCGTCAGCATGAACGGCGTTTCGCCTTCCGTCTTGAGCCATCCGGCAAGTGCGATTGCGGTTGGTGTCTTGCCGGTGCCGCCGAGCGTGAAATTGCCGACGCAGATGACGGGGATATCGGCCTGCCATCCCTTGCGCGCCATGCGCGCTGCGGTGATGGCGCTATACAAGGCCGCGATCGGCCAAAGCATCGAGGAAACGATTCCGGCTTCGCGCCACCAGAATCGCGGATCACGCATTGGAGGCCTGATAAGTCAGCCGCAGCTGCATCAGATACGGCTCGAGCTGTGAGACGGTGCGATCGAGCGCGCCGCCGAGCCGCGACACGGTGCGGAAGCCGGCATCGCCGACCGCCTTGCGTGTGGCATCGTCCTTCAACAGATGACCGATGCGCATCGCGAGATGGCCGACATTGTCGATTTCCTCGGCGCCGCGCGCGGCATCCAGCGCCGCATAGATGTCGGCGAAATTGGAGACATGCGGACCGTGCAGGATCGGCCGGCCGAGCTTGGCGGCCTCGATCGGATTCTGCCCGCCATGCGGAACGAGCGAGCCGCCCATATAAACGATATGCGCGAGCCGATAGAGCAATCCGAGTTCGCCCATCGTATCGGCGACATAGATGTCCGTGCGCGGATCGGGAAGAACGCCATGCGAGCGCAGCATCGCGCGCGAACCGGTGGCTACCGCCATATTGAGAATGTCGCGGCCGCGATGCGGATGGCGCGGCGCGATGATCGTCAGCAGGCGCGGCCGCGATTTGCGCACGCGCCGATGCGCTTCGATGATCGCTTCATCTTCGCCGGGATGCGTAGAGGCGGCGACCAGCACCTGCCGGTCAGCGACGGCGAGTTGCAATTCAGTCAGCCGATCCTGATGCGCCGGAGGAGCGGGCACATCAAGCTTGAGATTGCCGGTGACATGCACGACCGGCAATCCAAGTTCGGAAAAGCGTTCCGCATCCAGCGACGATTGCGCTAGCCCCATCTCGAACTTGCCGAGCACCGCATTGGCGGTGCGGCGCATCGAGCGCCATCCTTTGAAGGATTGTTCGGACATGCGACCATTCACGAGCACCAGCGGAATGCGGGCCTTGGCGCTGGCGCAGATCAAATTCGGCCACAGGTCAGACTCGATGAACAGTCCGAGATCAGGCCGCCAATGTTGCAAAAACCGGCGGACGAAGCGTGGCGCATCAAGCGGAATGAATTGATGCAGCACATCCGGCGGCAAGCGGTCCTTGACGATGCCGGCCGATGTCACGGTGCCGGAGGTGACGAGCACACGCACGTCGCGCTCGCGCAAGCGCTGGATCAGCGGAAACACCGCCATCAACTCGCCGACGCTGGCGCCATGCAGCCAGACCAGCGGCCCATCGGGCCGCTCCAATGTCGGCAGGCCATGACGTTCGGACAGCCGCTCGGCAATTTCCTTGCCGCGCCGCAGCCGCCGCTTGAGATACAGCCCCGCCAGCGGTGAGGCTGCCGACATCGCGCGGCGATAGGCGCGCAACGTCATGGGCAGACGATCAGACACGAGCGGGACCCGCGAGACTGTTCACGGCGATCTTGCCATCGGCGATGGCGTAAGCGCGTTCCGTCGCGGTATTCAGCTCCTTTTCCAGGGTCAGGCGGGCCTGTTCGAGATCATCCTGCGTGGCGTCGGGGGAAACGCGCACCGGCTCGCCGGACACGCCGGCAATCAGGCTGAAGGGCAGATTGATGGCGCTGCGATCCCAGTTATCGAGCTCCTTGCGGCGGCTCGAAGCCAGCGCCACCGGATAGATCGGCCGGCCGGAATCGCGCGCCAGCCGGATGATACCGGGGCCTGCCACGCGCGAGATTTTCGGGACGTCAGCGGTCAATGCCACGTTGTATCCCTCCGACAACGCCGTCAGCATCTGTCGATAGGCGCTGACGCCGCCCTTGCGATGGAATTCGGTGCCATGATCGCCCGAGCCGCGGATGGTCTCAACCCCTAACCACTCGGCAGCCACTGCATTCATTTCACCGTCGCGATGACGGGAGATCAGCGTCTTGGCCTTGTAGCCTTTTTTCTTGATGAAAGGCGCCATGAAATGCTGGCCATGCCACATCGCGATGATGACGGGCAGATCGGTGCCAGCGCGCTCATAGATATCGGCGGGGACGGTGAGGGTGCGGCTCGTCAGGTTGACGAAGCGCAGATATTCCGCCGCGACGATGCCGACGGTTTTCTGTACCCAGCGCGCGCGCGCGATCCGCCGTGATGACAGCATCCCGGTTCCAGTTCGACAAGATTAGCGGGCAGCCGGAGCCGACGATTGCGGGTCCATCAGGCGATGCAGATGGACGATGAAATAGCGCATATGCGCGTTGTCGACGGTCTGCTGCGCCTTCGCGCGCCAGGCCGAATAGGCGGTCGCGTAATTGGGATACACACCGACGATATCGACCTGCGACAGATCCTTGAATTCGGTGCCATCGAGATTGGCGAGTTCCCCGCCGATAACGAGATGGAGAAGCTGTTTGCCAGCGACCGTGTCGGACATTGTAGTCTCTCTAAAGTGTCAGGCGAATTCCTTGCGGCGGGCACGGACAAGGGCAAGCATGGCGCTGTGCCGAGCGTGTCCGGCGGCGAGGATCGCGCCGTGAACGGGATCGTGCAGGTTATAGACCAGCGTTTCTCCCGCGAGATTGGTCATGACGCCGCCGGCTTCGTGCACCAAAAGATCGGCTGCGGCAAGGTCCCAATCGTAGGCATTGACGGAGGCAAATGCCGCATCAATGCGCCCTTCGGCCACCCGCGTCATTCGCAGCGCCAGAGAGTGGATTTTCGGCTCCTGAATAGCCTGCGGATCGATGATCGAGAGGCGATCCAGCACGTTTTTTGGGCCGGCGATGCGGGCCTGCGTCAAAGCGCTGCCCTCCGTCGCCGCGATCACCTTGCCGTTACAGGTGGCGCCATTGCCGGCCGAGGCGAGAAAGAGCGCGTCATCGACCGGCGCGAACACAGCGGCCGCCACCGGCCGGCCTTTCTCCACCACAGCCGCGACGATGGTCCAGTCCGGCCGGCCGGCGAGATAGGCGCGCGTGCCGTCGATCGGATCGACAATGAACAGCCGCTCCGATTGCAGGCGCGAGCGATCATCCTTGCTCTCTTCCGACAGCCAGCCGAAGCCAGCACGCGACAGCCGCTCATGGAGGAAACGGTCGACGGCGATATCGGCTTCCGAGACCGGCGAGTTGTGGCCTTTGGTCCAGCTGCGGATTTCACCGCGAAAGGTCTTCAGTGCAATCGGCCCAGCCTCGCGCAAGGCCGCGCCGAGGTCTTCAGCGAGCTGCGCGTATTCGTGATGAGCGTCATTGCCCGGCAATCGTCAGGCCCTCCACCCGCACGGTCGGTGCGTTGGTTGCATACTTGAACGCGAGATCATTCGCGGGCGTCAATGTTCGGAACAGATCATTGAGGTGGCCGGCGATCGTCACTTCGCTGACAGCATAGGTCAGTTCGCCATTCTCGATCCAGAATCCGGCGGCACCGCGGCTGTAATCGCCGGTGACGAGATTGGTGCCCATGCCGATCAGATCGGTGACGTAAAAGCCGGTGCCGGTCTCGGCGATCAATTGCTGCGGCGTCAGGCTGCCCGCCTCAAGATGCAGATTGGTGGGCGACGGCGACGGGGCGGAGGAAACGCCGCGCGAGGCATGGCCGGTGGTGGTGAGCCCCAGTTCGCGCGCGGTGGCGCTGTCGAGAAACCACGAGGTCAAAACGCCATCCTCGATCAGGTTCATCGGCTTCACCGCAACGCCTTCGCCATCGAACGGATGCGAGCGCAGGCCGCGCTTGCGCAACGGATCATCGATCACGCTAATACCGGGCGCGAAAATCCGCTCGCCCAGCTTGTCCTTCAGGAAGCTTGCCTTGCGCGCGATCGACGCGCCATTGGCAGCGCTCGCCAGATGGCCGATCAGCGAACTTGCCACGCGCGGTTCGAAGATCACCGGCACATTCTGCGTCTTCACCTTGCGCGGATTGAGCCTGCGGATCGCGCGCTCGCCGGCGCGCTGGCCGATCAGTTCGGCCGATTCAAGATCGCTCTCATGCAGCGCCGAAGTGTAATCGTAATCGCGCTCCATGCCGGTGCCTTCGCCGGCAATCGCGGTCATCGACACGCCGCGGCGTGAGGCGAGATAAGCGCCGTGAAAGCCGTCGCTCGTCACCAGCACCATGCCGCCGATGCCGGCGGAGGCCGATGCACCGCCGGATTTCGACACGCCCTTGACCGCCAGGCCAGCGCGTTCGGCGGCGAGTGCGCGCTGCTCGAGATCGGCGACATCGGGAATGGCGTCATCGACAAGATCGAGATCGGGATGATCGCGCGACAGCAGCGCCTTGTCGGCAAGCCCGGCATAAAGGTCATCGGGCGCGACACGCGCCATCGCCACCGCACGCGTAGCCAGCGCATCGACATCGGCGCGGCCCACATCATTGGTGGAAACGACAGCCTGCTTGCGTCCGACAAAGACGCGCAGGCCGACATCGTCGCCTTCGGATCGTTCTGACTCTTCAAGTGCGCCATCGCGCACTTCGACACCAATGGAGACCGAGCGCACGGCCACAGCGTCAGCTGCGTCGGCGCCGGCTTTTTTCGCGGCTGCAACCAGCCTTTCGGCCAATTGAGTGAGGGCGGATTGATCGAGGAGGGCTTTCATGGATGTGATGGGATTTAGGCGCCGCTCCCCGCTCTGACAAGAACAAGCTGCGCGGAAAGACCGCGCTTGTGCCGCTCGGGGACAAACGATTCCGTGTTCGCGGCAAGAAAATGTCAATCATGAGAAAAGGCAACATGCCCGAAACGCCTGATTAACCAGGCTTTTTAAGCGGTTTCCGACGCGGGCGTGGCATGGTGATGCCCATAACGGACGAAAAAAGTCCGGGGGAGCAATTGAGGCGTCAAATGGAATCCGGCGGGGCCATGCCTGCCGGGTCGGGCCGCATGATGCGGCTCGACCCCTTCGCTTTGCCCATCCGCTTCCCGGCCAAGGATGCCGGGGCCGATGGGCAGATGAGGCAGATCGAACTGGATCGTGAGCGCGTGACATTGCGCCGCGCGGTTCACGGGATGCGGATGAAGATCCGGCTTCCCGTCGATGCCTTTACCGGCATCACGCTAGTGCCGGCTGCGGATGAAGCGACCGCATCCATCATCCTTGATCATCGCGATGCGTCGCTGTCGATTCCGCTGCTTGATGAAGCGGCGGCCGATGAGGCTGCGGCGGTGTGGAAGGCCTGGGGCCGCGTGCTTGGTCTTGCCTTGCGCCAGCGCGATGCGGATGGGCAGGTCAACGAAATCTATCCGGGCCGCCGCAAGCTGCAGATGGAGGAGAGCGTCAGCCGCCGGCGGCGCCGGTCGTCCATTCGCAAGCGCCGGCCGTCGATCTTCCTGCGCCGCAAGCCGGGTCGTCACATTGCGCTATCGGCGGTGCATCGCGACGAGCGGGAAATTATTGCGCGCAACTAGACGATCGCGCGCGACACAGCATCCAGAATCATCGCGGCGAACAGGATCAGTCCGGCGTCGCGATTGGATTTGAACAGTTTCAGGCACAACACCGGATCGGTGACATCGAGCCGGTAGACCTGCCACGCCAGATGCGCTGCGAAGGCGGCAACGCCGATGGCGCAGATGATGCCGGCATCGGCGAGCCAGCAGGCGATGCCAATCAACACGACAGCCAGCGCGAAGAATGTCGCCAGCATCGGCTTTGTATTGTCGGCAAATAAAATCGCCGTCGATTTGATGCCGATCAGCGCATCGTCTTCGCGGTCCTGATGCGCGTAGATGGTGTCATAGGCGATCACCCAGGCAATTGATCCCGCGTAAAGAACAAGCGGCGCCAGATCGAGCCGGCCGAACAAAGCCGGCCAGCCCATCAGCGCGCCCCATGAAAAGGCAAGGCCGAGGCCGAGCTGCGGCCAATGCGTCACGCGCTTAAGGAAGGGATAGATCGCGACGGTCGCCAGCGATACGATCCCGCAGAGGATGGTGAAGGCATTGAATTGCAGCAGCACCACAAGCCCGATCAGCGCCTGCAGGATCAGGAAGGCCAGCGCCTGTTTCACCGTCACCTGGCCGGAGGGAATGGGGCGCGAGCGCGTCCGCTCCACCTTTGCATCGAGGTCGCGATCGGTGATGTCGTTCCAGGTGCAGCCGGCACCGCGCATCACGAAGGCGCCGATGAAGAACAATAGGCAATGCCAGGGGTCGGGATAGGGCCGTCCGGCGGCGATAGAGGCAATGCCGGCTGACCACCAGCAGGGCAGCAGCAATAGCCACGAGCCGATCGGCCGGTCAAAGCGGGCGAGGCGCAGATAGGGCCGGGACCACGCGGGCGCTGTCGTATCGACCCAATTGCCGGTCGAATCGGCGACGCGCCCTGCGGTAGGGATCATCGCTGCAGCGTGTTGCCGGTCAGCGAATCAAATGCGCCGCCACGCCGCGTGGTCGGGGTTTCCGACACGCTCGGAATGCGCGAGGTGCCAAGCGCGTCGCTGAGACTCGGGGCGCGCGGCTTCGGCGCCGCCGCGACATCGCAGACCTTGGTGCGGATCTCGATGGTCTTGGCGTGATTGGTCTTCATCATCTTGATCGCATCAGCCGGGATCTGACATTCCTTGCCGTGATCCTCGGCATATTTGACGACCTTGGCTTCGGCGGCGGCGAAGTTCTTGAACGCCGCGCAGACCGCGGGCTGCTGTTTGGTGGCGGCGGCGGCCTTGATGGCGCCGGCCTTCTTTTCGGCCTCGGCGCGCAGCGGCATGAATTCACCGCCGCAATCGCGCTGCGGGCCGGAGGGAGCCCAGCCGCCCGGCGCGGGCCCGGCCGGGGCAGCAGACATGCCGGCGCCACCCGCGCCCGGCGCGCCCCAACCCGATGTGGGCGGTGGCGGCGCCAGCTGCGGCGAGGCCGAGGGCGTGCTCCATCCGCTGGTCGGTGGGCCGCCGGCTTGAGCAAGCCGGGTGGGGTTTTCATTCGCCAGAACAGGCGTTGCCGCCAGCGCACCAAGCGTCAAGGTCGTTACAAACAGGCCCTGAATCAGCCTCATAATGATATGTTCCCCCGCTTCCGGTGGTCCGGAATGGTTCTCATGATGGCGTCCGAAAACCGCTTTGCACTTTTCGGCATCATGCTCTAGCGCCATAAAGCCGGTAAATTCGGCGAGACGGCGGCGAGCCTACGATTCGCGGCATCATAGTGTGGCCGAACCGCACGACAAGCCTCGGCCTTTTACCCCGGAAAGCCTTAAACGACAGTCCCATGCCGCCGCGATATGATTTCCGCACACCACGACTTTTCGTCGCAGAGCCCCTGCAGGCGGGCGCGGACCTGCCGCTCGACAAGGGCCAGTCGAATTATCTCGCCAATGTGCTGCGGCTGTCAGCTGCCGACGCTGTTCTTGTGTTCAACGGCCGGGATGGCGAATGGGTGGCCGAGATTGCCGCGCAGGGCCGCAAGTCACTGTCGCTTCAGGTCGCCGAACAGACGCGGCCGCAAACGCCGGCTGGCGATCTGGACTACTGGTTCGCGCCGCTGAAACATGCGCGGCTCGATTACATGGTCCAGAAGGCGGTGGAGCTTGGGGTATCCCGGCTGCAGCCCGTGATCACGCAGCATACGCAGGTGACGCGGGTCAATCTCGAGCGGATGGCCGCCAACGCCATCGAGGCGGCCGAGCAATGCGGCATTCTCTCCATTGCCGAGGTCGGCGACGCTGTGCCGCTCGCCAAAGCGCTTGAGACGCGCGACCAGGGCCGGGTGCTGATCTTCTGCGATGAGGATGCGGAGGTGCAGGACCCGCTGGCAGCGCTGTCAAAGGTCGCGCGCGGCACGCCGCTGGCGGTGCTGATCGGGCCCGAGGGCGGTTTCTCGGAGGACGAGCGGACGTTGCTGTTGCGTCAGCCGAATATCGTGCGGCTGGCGCTCGGCCCGCGCATCCTGCGCGCCGATACGGCCGCTGTGGCGGCTTTGACCGTGGTTCAGACGGTGCTCGGCGACTGGCGCTGAGCGAAGGCCGGGCGCAGCAAGGCCGTCATTCCTCGGCAGCACCACGCTTTTCAACAAAGGTGGTGCTGACGAAGGACATCACCCGCACGCCATGCTGATTGTCGGCGATTGCCATCGTCTCAACGATGCCGAAGCGCGGCCGCGAGCGCGATTCCCGCTTCCCGACCACGTCGATGGCATAGGTGATGGTGTCGCCGGCAAAGACCGGCTTGTGCCACTTCATGTCGCGGAAGCCGGGCGAGGGGCCGAGTATCGGAATGCGCTCGCCGCGCGCAAGTGCTTCCTCGATCCGCGCCTTGTTGTAATCCACCAGCTTGCGCATCCAGATCGAGCCGGTATGCCAGCCCGATGCAACGAGGCCGCCGAAATGCGAGGCCCGGCCGGCGTCCTCATCGACATGGAAACGCTGCGGATCATACTGGCCGGCGAACAGCTTGATGTCGTCGGCGGTGAATGAATGCGTGCCGAGCTGGAAACGCTCGCCGATCGTCAGGTCTTCGTAGAATTTCATCATGACGCTTGCCCCGGCTCGCGGACACCGAACATCGTCGGCACCGTCATGAACATCACGCAATCGCCGTGCTGGTTGAACAGCTCATATTGCAATTGCACGATGCCCATTTCCGGACGGCTGCGCGAACGCCGCTTCTCGCCAATGGTGGTCTTCAGCGTCAGCTTGTCGCCCGGCCGCACCGGCTTCAGCCATTTGACCTCATCGACGCCGCCGGCGCCCATCGAGGATGAATCCAGCATGAAGCTGTCGCAGATCATCCGCATCATGATGCTGCTGGTATGCCATCCGGAGGCGCCAAGGCCGCCGAGCATCGAATTGCGGCCGGCTTCCTCGTCCAGATGCATGGGCTGCGGATCGTATTGCGCGGCAAAGGCGAGGATTTCTTCGCGGGTCACCAGCCGCGGGCCAAATTCAATGGTCTGGCCGGGGGTGAAATCTTCATAATAGCGCTTGGGCAAGACTTACACCTCTGAAGGCGGACACCTGCTGACGACACTCATGAGCATGAGACAAGCATGGGGTACCGCCGCAGGTCGCCTCCGTCAATCTTGCCCCATCTGGTCGATTGACGGGGCCTGTCAGGCGGGTAGCTTCCGCTTTCGGATTCGCGAGAGGCGACCGAACGCACCTTCAGCGCCAACAATCAAGCGACAACAACATGAATGTAAGCGACCTCATCCAGTGGGACCGGTTCATTACGCCGGCCGTCGTCCGCATCTTCTACTGGATGGCGGTTGCGCTGATCGTGCTGACCGGGCTGTCGTTCCTGATCTCCGCCGTCGCTGCGATGGCGATCAACGCCTTTGCCGGCATCTTCATGCTGCTGGCGTCGATCATTTACATCTGCGCCGGCGTTGTCTTTGTGCGCATCGTCTGCGAACTGATCCTGGTGGTCTTTCGCATCAACGACCACCTCGGCGCCATTCGCGATCAGGGCGAGAAGTTCTGACCCGAAGCGTTTTCAAGCGAAGTGGGTACCGGTTCGCGTGAAGAAAACGCGACCAACCAATAACATCAAGTGGCAAAGCGGAAATGCAGCACGTCGCCGTCATTGACGACGTATTCCTTGCCTTCCAGCCGCAGCTTGCCGGCATCGCGTGCGCCGGCTTCGCCTGAAAGCGCGATATAATCGTTATAGGCGATGGTCTCGGCGCGGATGAAGCCGCGCTCGAAATCGGTATGGATCACGCCGGCCGCCTGCGGCGCCTTGGTGCCGCGGGTGATGGTCCAAGCGCGTGCTTCCTTCGGGCCGACGGTAAAATAGGTGACGAGATCGAGCAGGCCATAGCCGGCGCGGATCAGCCGGTCGAGGCCTGGCTCCTGCAAGCCGACGGCATCGAGATAATCGACGCGCTCTTCCTTCGACAGCACCGCGATTTCCGACTCGATCTTGGCGGAGATCACGACCGACACCGCGCCCTCGGCTTTGGCGCGCGCTTCGACCTTTTCGGAAAACGCATTGCCGGTGGCCGCTGCGCTTTCCTCGACATTGCAAACGTAAAGCACGGGCTTGGCGGTCATCAGGCCGAGCATGCCGAACAGCCGCTCTTCCTCCGGCTTGCGCTCGACCACGCGGGCTGGCTTGCCCTCGCGCAGCGGCGTCAGCGCGCGCTTCACCAGTTCCAGCGTTTCCTTTGCCTCGCGGTCATTGCCGCGCGCTTTCTTTTCCAGCGCATCGACACGGCGTTCGAGGCTGTCGAGATCGGCCAGCATCAATTCGGTTTCGATCGTCTCGATATCGGCGATCGGATCGATCTTGCCCTCGACATGGGTAATGTCGTTGTCTTCGAAGCAGCGCACGACATGGGCAATGGCATCGACCTCGCGGATATTGGCCAGGAACTGATTGCCAAGGCCTTCGCCTTTCGATGCGCCGCGCACGAGGCCGGCGATGTCAACGAAGGTCAGCCGCGTCGGCACGATCTTTTCCGACTTGGCCAGCGCCGACAGCTTTTCCAGCCGCGGATCGGGCACCGAGACTTCACCGACATTGGGTTCGATGGTGCAGAACGGATAATTGGCGGCCTGCGCTGCAGCCGTTTCCGTCAGTGCGTTGAAGAGCGTCGATTTGCCGACATTCGGCAATCCGACGATGCCGCATTTGAAACCCATGATGATGTTGCCTTGCTCAGATCGCGATGTGATCGCTTCTATTTACATTGGCGCATGATGTTGTCCGAAAACCGCTTCGCACTTTTCGGCATCATGCTCTAGGCGTCGAAACCCTTCGCCGCCATCGTCAGATGAATCTTGTTCTGGAACGACGAATCCTGGCCGCTCGCAATCAAACCGGCATTGTCGGCGATGGCGTCGCAGAGCGTCTCGACCCAGGGCCGTTCTGATTTGGCGAAATCCGACAGCACATAGGAATGCACGAGGTCCTTGTGGCCGGGATGACCGATGCCGATCCGCATGCGTTTATAGTCATTGCCCATATGCTCTGAGATCGAGCGCAGGCCGTTATGGCCGGCATTGCCGCCGCCGCTCTTGATGCGGACCTTGCCGGGCGCCAGTTCGAGTTCGTCATGCAGCACGACGATCTCCTTGAGGCCGATCTTGTAGAAATTGGCGGCTTCCGCCACCGCGCGTCCGGATTCGTTCATATACGTGCCCGGCAACAGCAGCAGCACTTTCTTGCCGTCGATATTGCCTTCGGTGGTGACACCCTGAAAACGGCGACGCCACGGCGCAAAGCCGTGGCGTTTCGCAATCGCCTCGACAGCCATGAAGCCGATATTATGCCGGTTGCCCGCATAACGGGAGCCCGGATTGCCGAGTCCGACCAAAAGCAGCATGGCGATGATGGCGGGGCATCAGATCGAGACCTCGTCCCGATTGTTGCCCCGCCCCTTGCATCACTTCTTGTCGCCGCCTGCAGCCTTCTTGTCGCCGCCAGCGGCCGGAGCCGCAGCAGCGCCGGCAGCAGGAGCAGCGGCGTCGCCGGCAGGCTTGGTCTCTTCGCCAAAGCCGGACGGCGGAACGATGGTGACAAGCGTCACGTCTTCGCGCGACACCGGCTTCACGCCTTCAGGCAGGCCCACATCGCTCAGATGGCGCGAGGTGTTGATGTCGAGACCGGCGAGGTCGACTTCGATCGATTGCGGAATGCGATCCGGCGGGCAACGCAGCGGCAGGCTGTGCGTCACGATGTTGACGGCGCCACCGCGCTTCACGCCCGGCGATTGCTCGGCGTTGATCACATGCACCGGCACGTTGACGCGGATCAGCGAGCCCGGAGCAAGCCGGAGAAAGTCGATATGGATCGGCACGTCGCGCACCGGGTCCATCTGGTAGTCACGCGGCACCACGCGATGCTTCTTGCCATCGATGTCGATGTCATACAGCGTGGTCAGGAAGTGACCCGCATAAATCTTGGTGCGGATGTCGGCGTGGTCGACAGAGATAATAACCGGGGCTTCGTTGGCTCCGTAGATCACAGCCGGGGTACGGCCATCGCGACGAACGCTCCGAGCGGCCCCCTTGCCGGCCTTCGGACGCAACGTCGCCTTGATTTCCTTAACGGTCGTCATAGCGATAAGTCCTTGTCAGATTTGTGAGAAAACAGACTGCAGCAAGCCTCCAGGGGTGCGGGGGCCACAGTCGCGCGGGCTTATACCGGGCGAATGCCACAATGGCAAGAAAAGCCCGAAAAAGGGCCTGCCTGAGAGTCCGACCGAAAAAGAATAAAGGGTAATCGCAGCGCTATCTCTGGCTATTACCGAGGATGCTCCACTTTCACCCGCTCATCCCGGCGCAGGCCGGGAACCAGAATATCACCCGAGACAGGAGTGTGTGAGGCTCTGGATCCCGGCCTGCGCCGGGATGAGCGGAGTGTTTAGTTGCGCCAGAAAGAGAGTCAGACTCTGAGGCGTCAGCTAACCGTCGAGCCGCATATCGCTGATGTCCGGCTGTTCGCCGGGGGCCGCAGCGGGAGCAGAGCCGCCGACCTTGGCCTCCAGCGCCGAGAGGCGGGCCTTCAGGGTCTCATTTTCCTCGCGGGCGAGGCGGGCCATGTCCTTGACCGCCTCGAATTCCTCGCGCTTGACGAGATCGAGGTCGCGCAGCCACTTCTCGGCCTGGGTCTTGAACAGGGTCTCGAATTCACGGCGCACGCCTTGGGCGACGCCGCTGGCGTCATTCATCAGCCGGGCGATTTCGTCGAAGAAGCGGCCTGAAGTCTGGGTCATGGTTTTATCCCTGGCGGTATCTTTGGCGTATCGTTGGCTTGAACTTGGCGTCGTCGTCCTCGCGCTTTCCATAAAGTGACCGGAAAGACGCTTGTCGGTGTTCTTGCCGATGATATGGCGTAGTCGCCCACCGCTCGCAAGCGCCCCGGCAGTTGCCGGGCCTGCCTCGGTGCCGCATAAGGCAGCCTTGAGGCTGTCTTCGGAACGCGACCCATGCCGCTCTCGGCTCTGCCATTTCCCAATATCGATCCGGTTCTGCTGCAGATCGGCCCGTTCGCCATCCGCTGGTATGCGCTGGCCTATATCGCCGGCATTTTGCTCGGCTGGGTTTACGCCCGGTATCTGATCCGGCGCGACAGGCTGTGGGGCGGGCCGGCGCCGCTGACCCTGACCGATTTCGACGATTACATCATCTGGGTGACGCTCGGCATCGTGCTGGGTGGCCGCATCGGCTATGTACTGTTCTACAACCCGGCGCATTTCGCCGCCCATCCGCTGGAGATTTTCCAGGTCTGGAGCGGTGGCATGTCGTTCCATGGCGGCTTTATCGGCTGCGTGCTGGCGGTGGTGCTGTTTTCGCGCAAGCGCGGCATTCCGCTGTTGTCGCTCGGCGATTTGACCTGCGCGGCGGCGCCGATCGGCATCTGCCTTGGCCGCATCGCCAATTTCATCAATGGCGAATTGTGGGGCCGGCCGACCGATGTGTCCTGGGCGGTGATCTTCCCCGGCGGCGGGCCGCTGCCGCGTCATCCGAGCCAGCTTTATGAATCGGCGCTGGAAGGGGCATTGCTGTTCGTCATTCTGGCGATCGCCATTCGCATGGGCGCGCTCAAGCGTCCGGGCCTCGTGATCGGCATCTTCGCCATGGTCTATGCGGTGGCGCGGTCCTTTTCTGAACTGTTCCGTGAGCCCGATGCGCAGCTCGGCTTTCTGTGGGGCGGCCTGACCATGGGCATGCTGCTGTCGATCCCGCTGTTTCTGGCTGGCGTCGGCTTTGTCTGGAATGCGTTGCGACGGCCGGCTTTGGGGCAGGGCGCGTGATGGTCCGCACACCGCTTGAGCGCGAAATCAGACGCCTGATCGAAGTGGCCGGTCCTATGCCGGTCGCACGCTATATGTCGCTGTGCCTGACGCATCCGCAGCACGGCTATTACGTCACCCGCGATCCATTCGGCGTGAATGGCGATTTCACCACATCGCCGGAGATCAGCCAGATTTTCGGTGAGCTGCTCGGCCTCTGGGCGATGTCGGTCTGGCGGATGCTGGGCGAGCCCGATGTCGTGCGGCTGATCGAGCTTGGACCCGGCCGCGGCACGATGATGAGCGATGCGCTCCGCGTCACGCGGATGCTGCCGAAATTTCAATCGGCGTTGTCTGTGCATCTCGTCGAAGTCAGCCCGACGATGGAAAAAGCGCAGCGCGAGATCTTGAGCGATGTCGAGCTGCCGATCGCATGGCATCGCGACCTGATCGAGGTGCCGGAAGGCCCGGCGATCATTCTCGCCAACGAATATCTCGATGCCCTGCCGGTGCATCAGGTGGTGAAACAGGCGACCGGCTGGCACGAGCGCGTGATCGGTCTCGATGCCGATGGCGAATTCACGCTCGGCGTCACCGCCGAGCCGGTGCCGCATTTCGACCGTTTGCTGCCGAAGAGTATCAAGTCCGCGCCGGACGGTGCGATCTTCGAATGGCGCGACGATCTGCCGGCGCTCGATATTGGGCGCCGGGTCGTCAAGGATGGTGCGGCGCTGGTGATCGATTACGGCCACACGCAAAGCGATGTCGGCGAGACCCTGCAGGCGATGAAGGCGCACGAGTTTGTGCATCCGTTGTCGGAGCCGGGCCTGATCGATCTGACCGCGCATGTCGATTTCCAGCGGCTGGCGCAGGCCGCCGAGAATGTCGGCGCGGCGGTGCAGGGGCCGGTGACGCAGGGACGTTTTCTCACCGCGCTCGGCATCGATGCCCGCGCCGAGCGGCTGCGGATGAATGCCACTTTCGAACAGGCGCAGGACATCGACGCCGCCGTCGCCCGGTTGACCGAAACCGGATCGGTCGGCATGGGCGAGTTGTTCAAGGTGATGGCGATCTGCGATCCGAAGCTTGGACCCCTGCCGGGACTGGTGAGCGAATGAAAGTTCAGTCGCAATTGCTCTTGGGCTGCGAGGATATTCGTCACGCCTTCTTCACGCGCGAAGGAGGGGTCTCCGACGGCATTTATACGAGCCTTAACGGCGGCGTCGGATCGAACGACAATCCAGCCCATGTGGCGGAGAACAGAGCCCGCATGGCGCGCGCTCTGGCCGTCGCGCCAGAGCATTTTCTCTCACTTTATCAAATACATTCGCCGCAAGTCGTGGTCGCCGACAAGCCTTGGTCGGGCGAGGATAGACCGCGCGCCGATGCGGTGGTGACGAAAACCCAGGGGCTGGCGATCGGCGTCAGCACGGCCGATTGCGGGCCGCTTTTATTCGCCGACGATCATGCGAAAGTCATCGGTGCCGCCCATGCCGGCTGGCGGGGGGCGTTTTCCGGGGTGATCGAGAATACGATCGCGGCGATGGAGGAAATCGGCAGCAAGCGCAAGGACATCAAGGTCGCGCTCGGTCCGCTGATCCGCCAGAACAACTACGAAGTGAGTGGGGATTTCGTCGATCAGTTTACTCGCGAGAGCGACAGTTATGCCCGCTTCTTCGCGCCGGCCGCACGGCCGGGCCACGCGATGTTCGATTTGCCGGGCTTCATTGCTGCGCGCGTCGCCAGCGCGGGGATAGAACAGTTCGAAGACCTCGGCTTATGCACTTATGCCGAGCCCGATCGCTTCTTCAGCTACCGCCGCTCCACGCATCGCGCCGAACCCGATTATGGCCGGCATATCAACGCGATCGCCATCGGCGGCTAGTCGCCGCACGCCAAGACTCTGGACCGCCACGCCAAGAACAGTTACCAATCCGTTAACAAGCCTTCAGGATCGCAAGATGCTCGAAGGCGGTTCACGGGGGCTTCATGGCGAAAGTGGCGCGCATCGTCTGCGGTTTGGCGCTCGCGTTCATGCTCGCGGCGTGTCAGACCACCAGCCCTCAATCCTCCGCCGGCTTGCAAAGTAATCCCCGCACCACGGTGGCGTTTGAATCCATCGATGGTCCGCCGCCGGCCGTCTTCCAGAATCTCGTCAACAAGCTGAACGAAGAGGCCGATCTGCGCCGCGTGCCGGTCGTGACGCGGGAAGGGTTCTCTCCCTATCGCGTCCGTGGATATACCGCGGTCGGCATCAACAAGGGCCAGGCCGTTGTCGCCTGGGTCTGGGATGTTTATGACGCCCAATCGGTGCGGGTGCTGCGGCTGAGCGGGGAGGAAAAAGCGGGAAAAGCCGGCAAGGATGCCTGGCAGGCGGTCAATGACGAGGTCGTCGGCCGCATCGCCCGTAACGGCATGCAGCAGCTCGCCAGCTATCTTCAGACGGGTCCGCAGGGGGATAACCCGGCCGAGCCGGCAGCGCCTGCGCCCGCCGGGACGCCCGGCATCGCGGTTGCCGAAAAGGACGATAAGCCCAGCGACAATGCGGGCATAACGGCGTCCGCCGAGGCGGCGCAGGCCCAGCCGCAGGCGGCGACCCCTGCAGCCAAGCGGTCCCCGGCCAGGTCCGGCCGGGTGGCGCTGGCGGCGACACGATAACCACGCGTCATAAAACTTTAGGACAATAAAAGGTGCGATATTGCACCGCATCCATCGCGCCTGTATCAGTCCGGCGCGCATGGTCGCGGACGCCTTGCCTGTCTATCGGCTCAGGTCCGATCGCGGTCGCTTCTTTTAGTTCTCCGACGCTGACCCGGTCCGATCAATATCGCCGCCGGCCGGGCACCGTCCCTGATAGTGAGCGAGGATAGGAATGGCGAAAAACGGAGCGATCAAGCTCGTCGCCGGCAATTCCACTCCTGCGCTGGCAGCGGGCATTTGCGACTACCTCAAGATCCCCATGACCAAGGCGGTTGTGCGCCGCTTTGCCGACATGGAAATCTTCGTAGAAATCCAGGAGAACGTGCGCGGAGCAGACGTCTTCGTCGTGCAATCGACCTCTTTCCCGGCCAACGATCATCTGATGGAGCTGTTGATCATCATCGACGCGCTCCGCCGTTCGTCGGCCCGCCGCATCACCGCCGTGGTGCCGTATTTCGGCTACGCCCGGCAGGATCGTAAGCCCGGCCCGCGTACGCCGATCTCCGCCAAGCTCGTTGCCAACCTGATTACCCATGCCGGCGCCGACCGCGTTCTGACGCTCGACCTGCATGCCGGCCAGATCCAGGGCTTCTTCGACATTCCGACCGACAACCTGTTCGCGGCGCCGGTGATGGTGCGCGACATTAAGGAACGCTTCGACCTGTCCAAGGTGATGGTGGTGTCGCCGGACGTCGGCGGCGTCGTGCGCGCGCGCGGCCTTGCCAAGCGCATCAACGCGCCGCTCGCCATCATCGACAAGCGCCGTGAGCGCGCAGGCGAATCCGAAGTGATGAACGTGATCGGCGATGTTGCCGGCTATACCTGTATCCTTGTCGACGACATCGTCGATTCCGGTGGCACGCTGGTGAATGCGGCCGACGCCTTGCTCGCGCAGGGCGCCACCGAGGTTTATGCCTATATCACCCACGGCGTGTTGTCGGGTGGTGCGGTCGCGCGCGTAACCAAGTCGCGGCTCAAGGAGCTGGTGATCACCGACTCGATCCAGCCGACCAAGGAAGTCGAAGCGGCATCGAACATTCGCGTACTGCCGATCGCGCATCTGATCGGCGAAGCGATCGGCCGGACCGCGCACGAAGAATCCGTCTCCAGCCTGTTCGACTGAGATTTTCGCCTAGCCTTCGCACCGGTCGTCCCCGCGAAAGCGGGGACCCATACGCCGTGTAGTGATGGCGGGTCGCCGTTCTACATGACGACCGGTTTAATTGCATTTCGTCGCCGCGATGGTGCGATGTTGACTCCGGCAAGGCCGCGGGCTGATCGATCCAGCACACCGGCTTTGCATTTTTCCGTTCATAACAACGCTCTGAGTCAAACTGCCGCGCCGCGCTTTGTGGACAGGCCCTGGGACGACGTTGCGCGGATTCCGAGAATCCCGGAGTGAGGATCAAGGATATCTTGGTTCGCAAATCTTGGCTTGGTTGCACGGAATCGGTGCGGTTATAGTCGAAGAGCCAAGTGATTCGGTGTGTGAGTCAATCTGCCGGTTCCGACTTGGCCTGCGTCGAGAAAGTCTCCGTTTTGGGGGCATTCGGTTGCGTTAGGTACGCGTGCGTGGACTGGACGCGAAGCGAACCTCGCAAGCGGCAGGCAAGGGCGAAAAATGCCACTGATGGAAATCGATACGGGCTTGCGGATGAATCCGCTTGATGTCGTCGAGCGAATGGCTTCAGTCAATGACTGGGCTTTCGAGCGCGCTTGCGATGATGAGATCAACATTCTCGTCAAGGGCAAGTGGAACGACTATCAGGTGTCTTTCACCTGGATGGATAATCTCGAAGCCTTGCATCTGGCTTGCGCCTTTGACGTGAAGATGGCCGAGCGCCGTCGCGGTGAAGTGCAGCAGCTGATCGCTCATATGAATGAGCAGATGTGGATCGGCCATTTCGATCTGTGGCCGGACGACGGCATGGTGATGTTTCGCCATGCGTTGGTGCTCGCCGGCGGCGTCGAGCCATCGGACGAACAATGCAAGGCGGTGCTGGGCGCCGCGCTCGATACCTGCGAGCGTTATTTCCCGGCTTTCCAGTTCGTGCTCTGGGCCGGCAAGTCGGCGCGCGAGGCGCTGGATGCTGCGATGTTCGAGACCTCGGGCGAAGCCTAAACCTGCTTCTTCCGTGATGGCTGCCGGGCCATTTCCGTCGCCGGCAAAATGCAGCATAGATGTCTGAAGGATCTCCGCCGTCGCGGGGATAAGCGGACATCAGCCATGACGATAAATTCCGAAAACACCCGTCTCGACGACATCGGCATTCTCGCGCTGATCGGCGCCGGCAAGATGGGCAGCGCGATGCTGGAAGGCTGGCTCGCGCTTGGCCTCGATCCGCGCCAGGTGGTGGTGATCGAGCCGCATCCGTCGCCGGAAATCGTCGCACTGTCGAACAAGGGGCTGGTGCTCAATCCGCCCGCCGGCGCAGTCGCCAATATCGCCACCGTCGTGCTGGCGGTGAAGCCGCAGGTGGCGGCCGACCTTTTGCCGAAAGTCGCGCCGATGGCGAGCGCCGGCACGCTGGTGGTCTCCATCATGGCCGGTAAGGCCATCTCATTTCTCAAGGCGGCGATGCCGAAAGCTGCGGTCGTCCGGGCCATGCCCAACACGCCGGCCGCGATCGGTCGCGGCATGACCGTCGCGGTCGCAAGCGCCGAGGTGACAGGCGAGCAGCGCCAGCGCGCCCATCGCCTGCTGGCAGCATCTGGCGCGGTCGAATGGATCGATGACGAGCAACTGATGGATGCCGTCACCGCCGTCTCCGGGTCCGGCCCGGCCTATGTGTTCCTGTTGGCCGAGGCTCTGGCCAAAGCCGGCGTCGCCGCCGGTCTGCCGGCCGAGCTCGCCGCCACTTTGGCGCGGGAAACTGTCGCCGGGGCGGGGGAATTGCTGCATCGCTCGTCGCTCGATGCCGCCACCTTGCGCCAGAATGTGACCTCGCCGGGCGGCACCACGGCGGCCGCGCTCAGCGTCCTGATGCAGGACGATGGTGGGCTCGATCCGCTCATGGCCGAGGCAGTGGCGGCCGCCACCCGCAGGTCCCGGGAACTGGCCGGCTAGTCAGCATTTATCTTCTTTGCGGCTTTGGCGTCATGAGGCGGCCCAGTTCGGGCATACACTGGCGCCTTGGGTTGAGGAGAGAGTGATGACGGACGGCAGTGTGACGCAAGGCGCGATAACCAAGTTATCGGACCCGTCTCCGCGCGAGCGGATCATCGATGCGCTGATGAACCAGCTGGCGTTCCAGCCAATCGAGCGGATCGAAATCGCCGATGTTGCCAAGAGCGCCGGCGTGTCGCTCGCGGAATTGCGCGATCATTTCTCGTCGCTGACCGACATTGTCGGCGCGTCGATGAAGGATATCGATCGCAAGGTGCTGGAGGCCGATCTGTCCGACATGGACGACGAGCCGGTTCGCGAAAAGCTGTTTGATATCCTGATGCGACGGCTGGAAGCGCTGACGCCATACAAGGCGGCGATGCGGTCGCTGGTGCGGTCTGCGTTCCGCAATCCACCCCTGGCTTTGGCGCTGAACACCTTCACCGCGCGGTCGATGAGCTGGATGTTGACAGCCGCCGGCATTTCCACCGCCGGCCCGCAAGGTGTTCTACGCGCGCAGGGGCTGGCACTGGCTTATGCGCGCGTGTTGTCGATCTGGGTGGACGATGACGATCCGGGTCTCGCGCGCACCATGGCGGCGCTCGATCGCGAACTCGCGCGCGGCCAGCAATTGTCCGGCTTTGTCGACCGGCTGTTTGGCGTCGCCAGCCGGTTGCAAAGCGGCGGTCGCTGGCGCGCGCGTCGCCATCGTGACGTGCCGCCGGATGGCGATGTCGCGGCTTAGTATTTTTTCGACTTATGGAAGAAGGTTTCTCCTCCGCTCATCCCCGCGAAAGCGGGGATCCAGAAATATTTCGGCGAGTACGGTGTTTGTGACTCTGGGTCCCGGCCTTCGCCGGGACGAACGGGGAATGAATTAAGCCGGCGGCGCGGCGACGCGCATGCGCGTGCCAATCGCCACTGTGATGACAACGGCAGTCGCAAACACCAGCGTCTGCCAGTCCAGCTCCTCGCCGGCGAAAGTGGCGGCGAGCACCACAACAACAAATGGCTGCAACAGCGAGATCTGGCCGACGCGTGCAATGCCGCCCATCGCCAGCGCCGCATTCCAGAGAAAGAATGCCGAATATTGCGCGATCAGTCCGACATAAAGGATTGCGGTCCAGCTGCGCAGTGAGATGGCGCCGACATCATCCGGCCACGACAGAAGCATCGATACGACCGCAACCGGCAGGGCGAAAGCGACCACCCAGGAAATCACCTCCCAACCCGGCATGAAGCCGCTCAGCCGGCCCGATAACGTATAGCCGATGCCACCGCAGACGACCGCGAACAACAACAGCGCATCACCGAGCGACAAGCTGTGACCGCCGCCGCGATAGATCGCAAAGGTCATCACCAGCGCCGAGCCGACCATGGCGGCGATCCAGAAGCCGCGGCTCGGCCGCTCATGCTGAATGAGTGCGGCGGCAGCCGCCGTCGCCAGCGGCAGGATGCCCATGATGACGCCGCCATGCGAGGACGGCACCGTCATCATCGCGATAGCGGCGGCGAGCGGAAAGCCCAGCACAACAACGAAGGAGCAGGCGAGGATCGGCAACAGCAGATGACGCGGTGGCCATCGCCGCCGCGTGACGATCAGCATCACCACGCCGGCAATGCCTGCGATCGTTGCGCGTGTCGCGGTGAGAAACCACGGGCTGGTATCAACAAGCCCGATGCGCGTCGCCGGCAGTGTCGCCGCGAACAGGCACACAGCAACGACGCCCATCGCCAGGCCAAGATTTTGTCGTTCGGACAGCATCGCGCGGCTCTAGCGGCTATCGCTGCGCTTGAAAACGCGCAGTGCACGCAAACCCGCATGCGCCGTTCAAGGCACACAAAAACGCTCCGTAAAAATTGGCGAGGGCCCGGCGCGTTTCCGCACCGAGCCCTCTTCAACTGCATCAGCCGACCTGTAAGCCGGGTTCTGTATGGCTCGCCGCTCACGCGGCGAACGTGACGGCCATTCATCTGGGACGCCGGTTACCCGGCGCCTCAAGCAACCTACCCGAACTGCTGGTCCGGACGGACCCGAGGCGGAAGCCTCGCACAGTTCCTATTCGGTTTTGCTCCCGGTGGGGTTTACCGTGCCGTTTCCGTTGCCGGAAACGCGGTGCGCTCTTGCCGCACCGTTTCACCCTTGCCGCAGGCTGATACGCAACGCGCCTGTGGCGGTCTGCTTTTCTGTGGCACTGTCCCTAAATCGGCCCGCCGCAAAGCAGCGGGACAATCCGCCGGACGTTATCCGGCACCGTTCGTCCGTGGAGCCCGGACTTTCCTCCCCGCCGCCCTTTCGGGATGTTGGCGGAGCGGCCGTCCGGTCGACTGATACAGCGTAAGGGATGGGGGCGAATGGCGCCGGCGTCAAGCCGGCACGGGGGAAAGCCGTTAACCCGTTACTGTTTGTCGTCGTCCAGCGGCAGCGCGGTATCGAGCGAGGAGGGGCGGTGATCGGGCAGGGCGTCAATCAGGCGGCGCAGCGTCACCAGCGTCGAGGAGTCGAGCTTGCCGTCGCACAAGGCCGGACGGAAATGACGCTGGAAGGCGATCACCGCGACGCGGGTGCGTTCGTCGAACTCGCCGCTGACCGGGACATCGTAGCCGTAATCGCGCAAAGCCGACTGAAAGGCTCGGATGCCGTCGCCGCTATTGCCGCGTTCGAAGCTGGGACCAGGCTTGATCGGTCCGGGCTCGACCCAATGACCGACGCCGGCATTGTGCAGCGTTCGCCACGGGAATTTCTCGCCCGGGTCCTGCTTGCGGACGGGCGCGATATCCGAATGCGCAAGCACGCGTTCGGGCTTGATCAGACGCCGTCGCAGGATCGCCCGGCACAACGCAGTGACGGCGGCAATCTGCCGGCGTGGAAAATCCGGATAGCCGTAATCGTGGCCGGGATTGACGATCTCGATGCCTATTGAACAGGAATTGATATCGGTGTCGTTGCCCCAGGCGCCCTGGCCGGCATGCCAGGCCCGGCGTTCTTCCGGCACGCATTGGATGATGCGGCCTTCCTCCGTCACGAAATAATGGCAGGAAACCTTGGCCTCGGCCGAGCAAAGCCGCTTCAGCGCACCCTCAGCGCTGAACATGCCCGTGTAATGCAGCAGCAGCATGTCCGGCGCACGGCCGCCCGCACGCGCGTCGTGATTGGGCGACGGCACGACCTCGTGCACGAGCATGGTATCGGGTTGAAAACTCATGAGCCGCTTCGATTCGGGGTGGGTCGCCTCGCGCGCTTATATAGCGGCTGCGCCGATCAGATCATCGCAACACGGCAAAAAAAGTGGCCAGTCTTTCGACTGGCCACGAGGCATCACAAACGGTCGTTTTCGTCGTGCAAGCTTGAATTAGCGCGGCGCGGTAGCCGGGGCTGCGCCACCCGCCCCAGTCGCGGCCGGCGTGTTGTTACGCGCCTTGCTGTCCTGGTCGCGCTTGGATTCGAACGCGGCGGCCTGGTTCAGCTGATCCTTGGTCATGTTCAGCTTCAGCTTCACGTCATCAGAGCGGGCGGCCGAGGCCGAACCGGTGGTCGCGCTCGCGTCAGATGCCGGCACGACCTGGAACGAAGACGGGGCGAGTGCGACATTCTTGGCGCCGATGCCAAGGAAGCCGCCGACGCCGACAACATAGCCGACCACGTTACCGTTGCGGTCGAACAGAATATCGGCCACGTCGCCGATCTTCTCGTCATTCGGGCCCATCACGTCGACGCCGATAAAGTTCGACGACAGCCACTGATCGCCAGTCTGCGCATTGATAAACTTCGCGTCACCCGCAGCCGGTGCCGAAGTAGCGGCCGGCGCCGCAGGTGTTGCGGATGGGGTCGTAGTGGTGGAGGCAGGCGGCGTTTGTGCGGCTGCAGCGCCAATCATCATCGTGCTCAGCGCGGTGGTGATCATGATCTTCTTCAACATGGCTCTGCTCCTCTTGGGGAAAATAAAAATGGATGCGGGCGCGCACATGCGTATGAAATGCGCGTTGCGCGACTGCGCTGCCGAAACAACGCGCGTGACAAACTCCTGTTCCTCGATTGCTGAAATTGTGAGTGAGTGAGGAAAGGCTGCGGCAAGTTTCAGAGACAAAGCTTTTTCAATGTCATCACGCATCAAAGGGCGTGATGACGGCGCCGCATGTGACAACAACGCACTCCCGAAATTCGCTGCGTCTTTAGCCTTCGTTAAGCATAAGAGGTCTCAATAGGGAGGATGCCGCGTCGCTGTTCGCGGCCAAGCCAGGTTCCATTGACGCCCATTTGTACCCATGATAGCCCATGCATACCCATCCCGGCGCGGCGGGCTTCATGGAACGCTCATTGGACCGGTTTACCTCTCATTTCATCCTGCGGCTCGACGCCAAGGGCCGCATCTCCGTGCCGGCCTCCTTTCGCGCTGTTCTGTCGCGGGAAGGCGGGGAGACGCTGTTCTGCTACCCGTCGCCGGACCGGCCGGCGGTCGAAGCGGGCGGGCAGGCGCTGATGGCCGAGATCGAGGATTTGATCGGCCGCTTTCCGCCCTTTTCCGACGAGCGGGAGCAATTCGCCACGGCGCTCTATGGCACCAGCGAGACCCTGAAGATCGACGCCGAGGGCCGCGTGACGCTCAGCGAGCAACTCAAGGATCATGCCGGCATCATGGATGCGGCGGCTTTCGTTGGTCTTGGCCACAAATTCCAGATCTGGGCTCCGGACCGTTTCAGTGCACGCCTTTCCGAGGCCACCGGAAAGATGCGTGCGCTCCGCAAACGGTTAGGGGTCGAGCGTGCGGCAGTCCCGCAAAGGGCACGGGAATGATGACGGGCCGCGACAGCGGCGACGCTGTCGATGGCGGACTGGTCCGGCACATTCCCGTGCTCGTTCAGCCGGTGTTGCAGTATCTGTCGCCGCGTGACGGAGAGATTTACATCGACGGCACCTTCGGCGCCGGCGGTTATAGCCGCGCCATCCTGGCTGCCGCCGATTGCAAGGTGATCGGCATCGATCGCGATCCGACCGCGATCGCCGGCGGTGCTGATCTCGTCGCGCGATCGGCCGGCCGGCTGACGTTGGTCGAAGACCGCTTCTCCGAACTGGACGCGGTCGCCCGCGCGCAAGGCCACGACGGTGTCGATGGCATCGTGCTCGATATCGGCGTGTCGTCGATGCAGTTCGATCAGGCCGAACGCGGCTTCTCTTTCCGCTTCGATGCGCCGCTCGACATGCGCATGGGCGGCGACGGGCCAAGTGCCGCCGATCTCATCGCCAATGCCACCGCGCGCGATCTGTCCTTCATCATCGCGACTTTGGGTGAAGAACGCTTTGCCCGCCCGATCGCGCGCGCCATCGTCAAGGCGCGGGCAGAGGAGCCGATCCGCACCACCCGCGAACTGGTGGCGATCATCGAGCGCGTCGTGCGTGCCAAGCCCGGCGCCATTCATCCGGCGACGCGCACGTTTCAGGCCTTGCGCATCTTCATCAATGAGGAGCTGACCGAACTGGCGCTGGCTCTGTCGGCGGCCGAACGCATTCTCAAGCCCGGCGGCCGGCTGGTGGTGGTGTCGTTCCATTCGCTGGAAGATCGCATCGTCAAAACCTTTCTGGCCGATCACAGCCGCGTTGTCGCCGGCTCGCGCCATGCGCCTGTCATGCAGGGGCCGGTGCCGACCTTCACCGCACTGACCAAAAAGCCGGTGATCGCCGACGACGCCGAAACCGCCGGCAATCCGCGCGCGCGCTCGGCCAAGCTGCGCGCTGCGCAGCGCAATGACGCGCCGGCGCGGGGCAGCGACATCAGCGAATTGCTGCCGCGGTTGCCGTCCGTCGATGAAGCGATGCGAGGCGACAAATGATCATTCGCATCATCCATTTCTGCGTCATCGTCGCCATGGTCGCGGCGGCGACCTACGTCTATGACATCAAGTTTGAATCGACGATGCAGGCCGAGCGGCTGGCGAAAGTGCGCAGCGACATCCGCCGCGAACGCGATGCTGTCGCGGCCTTGCGCGCCGAATGGGCGGCGCTGAATGCGCCCAGCCGTCTGGAGGCGCTCGCCAAGCGGCATCTGCCGCTGAAAACGACCGATGCGCGGCAATTCGATCAACTCGCCGGTCTGCCCGAGCGGCCGAAGCCGCCGCTATTTGCCAACGAGCCGGACCCGATCGGCGCGCTGCTCAGCATCGAAGAGGAAAAGGACATTCCGACCGGATCGACAGGAAGGCAGGGCGCACAATGACAGACACGCCCGCAACGCAATCCAGGCTCAGCCTCGTCAACAGGCTGCTCTATGGCAACGTTGATCGCGAAGCCAAGGGCCGCGCTCGCGTCGGCCTCGCGATCGTCGCCTTTGCCTGCATCTATACGGTGATCTGCGGCCGTCTCGTCTATCTGGCTTCAACCTCGGATTCACAGACCGCACGCAGAGGCGGCGGCGATATCATCGCCACCGCGCGACCCGACATTCTCGATCGCAATGGCGAAGTGCTGGCGACCGACGTGCGCATGCCGTCGTTGTTCGGCGAGCCGCGCCGTATCATCGATGTCGATGAGGCGGTCGAATTGCTGACCGCGACCGTTCCCGATCTGAACGCCAATGAATTGCGCGAGCGGTTGTCGTCCAAACGCGGCTTCGTCTGGCTTAAGCGCGAAATCACCAAGGAACAGCAGCGGCAGATTCATCGGCTCGGCATTCCCGGCATTGGCTTTCGCTCCGAGAACAAGCGCGTCTATCCGAATGGCTCGGAAGTCTCGCATCTGATTGGCCATGTGAATATCGACAACCAGGGCATTGCCGGCATCGAGAAGTGGCTCGATGGCCGCGGCCTTGCCGATCTGCATTCGCTTGGCTTTGCCAATGATCGTTTGCAGAAGCCGGTCGAACTTGCCGTCGATCTGCGGGTGCAACATGCGCTGCGCTCCGAATTGATGGCAGCCAAGACCAAGTACAAAGCCAAGGCCGCCGCCGGCCTGATCACCGATGTGCGCACCGGCGAAATCGTGTCGATGGTGTCGGTGCCCGATTACGATCCGAACGACCCGCGCGAGGCGCTGGACAAGGAGCGCATCAACCGCCTGACCACCGGCGTGTTTGAAATGGGTTCGACCTTCAAGGCGCTGACGGTCGCGATGGCGCTGGATTCCGGCAAAGTCTCGCTCGGCTCATCCTTCGATGCGCGCAACTCGCTGCGCTACGGCCGCTTCCAGATCAACGACTTCCACGCCCAGCGCCGTATTCTCTCGGTGCCGGAAATCTTCACCTATTCTTCCAATATCGGCACCGCCCGCATGGCCCTGCTGCTCGGCGTCGATTATCACAAGGCGTTCCTGAAAAAGATGGGCCAGCTCGACCGGCTGCGCACCGAAATTCCGGAAAGCGCCGAACCGATTGTGCCCAAGCGCTGGGGCGAATTGAACACGGTCACCATCGCCTTCGGCCATGGCCTGTCGGTCGCACCGTTGCAGGCGGTGATGGGCATTTCAGCGCTGATGAATGGTGGCAAGCTCATTCCGCCAACTTTCCTCAAGCGGACAGAGGCGGAAGCCAACGAACTCGCCAAGCAGGTCGTCACACCGGCGACCAGCGACCGCATGCGCTATCTGATGCGGCTGAATGCGGAAAAAGGTTCGGCGCGCAAAGCCGATGTCGAAGGTTATTATGTCGGCGGCAAAACCGGCACGGCGGAAAAGGTGGTCGGCGGCCGCTATTCCAAGACCAAGCTGCTGACCAGCTTCACGGCGGTGCTGCCGGCCGACAAGCCGCGCTACCTCATCCTCATCATGCTGGATGAACCGCAGCCGCTGCCGGAAACCCATGGCTATGCGACTTCCGGCTGGAACGCGGTGCCGGTGGCCGGCCTCGTGATCGGCCGGGTGGCGCCGCTGCTGGGCGTCGCGCCGCGCTTCGATCTGCCGCCGGCCGACCGGCTGATCCTCGCAGCGACCTCTTCGACCCGCTGATCGGGCGCATTTCCGGGCGAAAAGGGGGCGCCCGGAACGCTGGCGCGCGATAGCTGTTTTGGGTAAAAGGCCGCCCATGGACCCGATTGACCGCAAAGTTCTGACGCCCCCCGGCGGCCACAAGAAAGTGCTGCTGCATTCTTGCTGCGCGCCCTGTTCCGGCGAGGTGATGGAGGCGATGCTGGCCTCCGGCGTCGACTACACGATCTTTTTCTATAATCCGAACATCCATCCGGAGCGCGAATATCTGTTGCGCAAGGATGAGAATATCCGCTTTGCCGAGAAACACGGCGTCGGCTTTGTCGATGCCGATTATGACAAGGACAACTGGTTCGCGCGCGCCAAGGGCATGGAATGGGAGCCCGAGCGCGGCATCCGCTGCACCATGTGTTTCGACATGCGGTTCGAGCGCACCGCGCTCTACGCGCATGAGCACGGTTTTCCGGTCATCACCTCATCGCTCGGCATCTCGCGCTGGAAGAACATGGCGCAGATCAACGATTGCGGAAAACGCGCGGCCAGCCGTTATGAGGGCCTGAGCTATTGGGACTACAACTGGCGCAAGGGCGGCGGCTCTGCCCGCATGATCGAGATTTCCAAGCGCGAGAATTTCTACCAGCAGGAATATTGCGGCTGCGTCTATTCGCTGCGCGACACCAACCAGCATCGCCGCAATCAGGGCCGCGAGCCGATCGAACTCGGCGTCAAATTCTACGGCCAGGACCAAGACTAAGAGCGTCTTCGCGCTTACGCGTCCTGGCGCTCGGCCGCGTGACTGTCAGGCTTCCGCAGAATGCCGCGCCGTGGCGCGAACAGGAAGGCCAGCAGGAATAAAAACGCCTGCAGCAGCACGATGCAGGCGCCGGTCGCACCATCGATATGAAAGCTGCTCAGCGTGCCGAAGGCCGCCGAGATCATGGCGACGGCGGTGGCGACGATCAGCATCCGCTCGAAACTGTCGGTCAATAGATAGGCGGTGGCGCCGGGCCCGATCAGCATCGCGATCACCAGAATGATGCCGACCGCCTTCAGCGCCGTGACGATGGTCAGCGACAGCAGCACCAGCAATCCGTAATGCAGCACCCGCACCGGCAGGCCGATCGAGCGGGCGTGATTGGGGTCAAAGCAATAGAGCAAAAGATCGCGGCGCTTGATCAGAACGACCAGCAGCGTGAAGCCGGCGACGATCGCGGTCTCGATCAGATCCTGGGTGGTGACGCCCAGCACATTGCCGAACAGGATGTGGCTGAGATGCTGCTCGGTCTCGACCTTGGTGAACAGCACGAGGCCAAAGCCAAACATGCCGGAAAACACGATGCCCATCACCGTATCTTCCTTCACGCGGCTATTCTCTTTCAGATAGCCGGTGAGGAGAGCGCAGGCGAGGCCGGCGACGAAGGCGCCGATCGCCAGCGGGATCGCCAGCACATAAGCCAGTACGATGCCCGGCAGCACCGCATGCGAGATGGCGTCGCCCATCAGCGACCAGCCCTTGAGCACGAGATAGCAGGACAGCACCGCGCAGACGGCGGCGACAAGAAGCGACACCACCAGCGCCCGCTGCATGAACGGATAGGCGAGGGGGCTTGTGAAAAACTCGATCAGCGTGGTCATGCGTGACCGTCCGCCGGGTCTGCATGGACGACCGCCATGCGGCGGCGGCGCGCGGCCAGCACGCCATGTTTAGGCGCAAAGTAGAACGCGAGCAGGAAGATCAGCGTCTGCAGCGTGACGATGACGCCGCCGGTCGCGCCATCGAGGAAGAAGCTGATATAGGCGCCGGCGAAACTGGTGACGACGCCGAGCGCGACGCTGATGATGATCAGCCGGCCGAAGCGGTCGGTCAGGAGATAGGCGGTGGCGCCGGGCGTCACCACCATCGCAATCACCAGACAGGCGCCG
>Ga0164243_10001942_pt1 | contig 34703 bp, 26 predicted proteins | sample OricompcompostOP_FD_108781 | JGI IMG/M metagenome (GOLD analysis project Ga0164243, IMG submission 108781) | Organic Plus compost microbial communities from Emeryville, California, USA - Original compost - Organic plus compost (OP) | ecosystem: Engineered > Solid waste > Mixed feedstock >...
AGAACCTCATTCCGCCAACGGCGATGCCGTATCGCTCGCCATCGGGACGGCTCTACGACAGCGGCGAGTTCGAAGCCGTGCTCGACAAGGCCATTGCGCTTGCTGATTGGGACGGCTTTGCCGCACGCGAGGCAACGTCGCGCGCCGCCGGCAAGCTGCGCGGTCGCGGCATCTGTTCGTTCCTCGAATGCATCGGCGGCCTTCTGTATGAGAGCGCCGATCTGCGCTTCGCGGAGGATGGCGGCATCGATCTCGTGGTGGCGACGCAATCGAGCGGGCAAGGCCATGAAACAAGTTTTCCCGATCTCGTCGGACAACAGCTCGGCATCGATCCGTCCTTGATCCGGCTACGGCAGGGCGACAGCCGCGACGTGCCGCGCGGTCTGGCATCGATCGCATCGCGGTCGCTGCTGATGGCGGGCTCGGCGCTGTTTCTGTCGTGTCAGGAAAGCTTGCGGAAGGCGCGGCTGCTCGCCGCCTATCGACTGGAAGTCAGCCCGGACGATCTGGAATTCGAACACGGTGCATTTCGCATCGCCGGCACTGATCGCAGCATCGGCCTCATCGCGCTCGCAAAATGGCGCCGCGAGACCCAGGATCTGCCGGACGATCTGCCGGACACCCTCGATGCAACGGGCGATTTCGATGCCGACGAGCTTAATTTTCCGAATGGCTGCCACATCTGCGAAATCGAGATCGATCCCGACACCGGACACACGCGCATCGATCGCTATGTCGCTGTCGATGATGTCGGCGTGGTGATCAATCCGACCATCGTGCATGGACAGGTGCAGGGCGGCATCGCGCAGGGCATCGGTCAGGTGCTGGCCGAACACATCGTCTATGACGATGAGGGGCAATTGCTGTCCGGCTCGTTCATGGATTACGCGATGCCGCGCGCATCCGATATTCCGGCCGCAATTGTCGATCTGCATGTCGTGCCGGCGCGCAGCAATCCGCTCGGTGTCAAGGGCGCGGGCGAATCCGGCGTCACCGGCTCTGTCGCCGCTGTCGCCAATGCGATTTCCGACGCGCTCTGGCGCGCCGGCGCCAACCCGCAGATCGAAATGCCGGCAACACCGGAGAAAATCTGGCGCGCGCTGAATGCGTGAGTAATGTCGGTTGTGAAAAACGTGGTGCCGGCGGAGGGATTTGAACCCCCGACCACCCGCTTACGAAGCGGATGCTCTACCACTGAGCTACGCCGGCCCGACTGCCCGATGACATGTGGCAAGGCCTTGGTGATAGCGGCCCGGTCCTGAATTGACAAGGCAAAGCCGCCGAGTCCGTTTCAGAAAGAAGTCCTTCTCAGAAAGGACCGGTCAGCCAGAAAGCGCCGGCCGCAACCGCGTGTCACAAACTCGTCAGAACACCCGCCGCCAGCCGGGACCGCCAGCCGGGGTTTCCGGCAGCGGGTCGATATCCTGATCCGGCCCTGCCCCGGGGTCATCGGGTACCGGCGCCAGGGGGATGATGGTTTCGGCCCGCGCGGCCGGGCGTTGCGGCGCCTTTCGAATGTCCTTGCCCGGATCCTTGCGGATTTCGTTACCGACATCGTCATGAAGCTCGGCAGGCGGCGGCGGGAGCCGGTCCTGAGCGACCATAGCCGGCTCCGCCGGCCGGGCGGCCGGTACCGGATCTGCCTCGGGAGCCGGCGTCTCATCAATCACTGCAGCCGGCGTCACTTCAATCATCGCAGTCGCCGGCGTTTCCGGCTCAGCGGCGATACTGTCCTCGAATGCCGGCACTGGGCCGCTGATCTCCGGCACCTGCGCCTTCCACTCGAAGGCATCGATTCGCCCGCTCACCGGCGAAATCGGCAACCAGCGGTCGGAAACAAATCCATCCGCTGTCCAGGCCGGATCGCGCGAGGCATGCACGGCGCGCGCCGTCCATTCGCGCACGGCACCTTCGTTGCCATCGGCCTGTTCCAGTTCGGCCATCAGCAACGCAATCCGTTGCGACGGCTGCGCGAGATAAGGCGCCAGCGCCTTTCGAGCCTCGGCAAATTCGCGCGCTTTCAAAGCCGTGCGCGCCAACGCCACCGCGCCTTCGACATTGTTCGGCACCATCGCCGCCAGCTTGCGGGCACGGCCGAGCCGGTCGAGCGCGGAATCGCCATAGCGAAGATAGATATAGGTCTCAGCCAAATCCGGATGCGGCGACGCGCGATAGGCGCGTTCGATCACCTTGGCGGCTTTGCGCAATTCGCCATTCTCGGCCATGAAGCGGCCGGCCATGGCCGCCGCCGGCACGAGATCGGGCGCCAGCTTCACCGCTTCATACGCAGCAGCCTTGGCGCCATCACGATTGCTTTGCTCCAGCGCGATCGCCTGCGCCGTCAGCAACACGGCGCGCTGGCGCTTGAAGGTGGCGCGGTCGAGCGCGCCGGACGCGCGATTGCGTTCGAGCATGTCGAGCGCGCCGGCAAAGTCGCCTTCGGCGCAGCGGATCTGCAACGCCGCCATTCCCGCCCATGGCAGCGATGGCGCGATCTTCGCAGCTTCCTCGGCGTAAAGGCGAGCGTTGGCAAGATCATCGCGGCGCTGCGCTTCAATGAACAACCCGCGCAGGCCAAGCAGGCGCGTCGGCTCATGCTCGGTCATCGCGCGGAAGGTGCGTTCGGCCTCGGCGCGATCACCGGACAGCTGCGCCGCTTGCGCGGTCAACAGCAGCGTCAGCGGCTCGTCTCTCGCGATCTTCTTGGCATCGTCGGTATAACGCCTTGCAGCGCGCGCATCGCCGGCACCGACCGCGATCAGCCCGCGCATCACCGCGCGGCGGCCGCGTTCTTCGCGCTTGCGCCGCATCGAGGCTTTCATGCGCGAAGGCGCCAGCCACACACTGCGCAGCAGCGACCAGATCATGATGCAAACGGCGACTGCGAGCAGCAGCGCCGCCAGCATCACCATGATCGATGTTTCGATGCGGTAGCCCAGCCAGGTGATGGCGACCTCGCCGGGCCGGTCGGCAATCCAGGTGATGCCGAGCGCGATCAGCGCGAGAAGAATGAGGAATGTGATGACGCGGATCATGACTGGTTGCGCCTTACGAGCCGGACTTGGTCAGCGCATTGAGCGCGGTCTGATCGATCTCGCGGGCGGCGGCGATCGCCGCCTGCCGTGCTTTCGCTTTCGCGATCCATCCTTGCGCGGGCGCCTGGGCATCCGCCGGCAGCTTGCTCAGCTCGTCGAGCGCGCCCTGAATGTCGCCGCTTTGCGCGCGGCTCTCGATCCGCGCCGCGACATTGTTGGGGTCGTCGCCAGTGGCTTCGCCGGCAGGCCGCACACGCACGATGCGTTCGGCATTGGCTTGCAGGCGTTGCAGGAATGAGCCTTCACTGGTCTGGGTTTTGCCGAGCGCTTTCCAGATCGCCGGCATCTGCGCCGACAGTTCGCGCGCCAGCGCTGGTGCGGTCGGCACGCCGCTGGAAGCGAAAGGCTGCAGCGTATTGATCGCCGGTGCGTCGGCGAACATCGCCTTGGCCGCCGCCAATTCAGCGGTGAAAGGCGCGCCGCTTTCAACGCTGTTGCGCAGAGCTCTACTCACAATCGCGCGCCGGCCGGCGCTGTCATCGGTCGGCGTGTTGGCCCGGCGCTGCAATTCGCTTTCGTTGGATTGGGCGGATTGTTCGAGCGCCTGCGCTTTCTGCTCCAGCGCGGCGACGCGGCCGGCCAATTCTTCGATCTCGCCGCGCGATTGCGCGACATCCGGGTTAGACTTTTGCGCCGCTTCCGCTGCGGCCGCTGCTTTCGCGGCCTGCTCGCGTGCATCATTGGCGGTCTTGGCGATTTCGTCGCTGCGGCGTTCGCGCTGTGCAGCCAGCTCGGTTGCGGACTTCACTGCGGCTTCGGCGGCGGTGATGCGGGCCAGCAATTGCGGATCGCTCTGCGGCGCTGCGGCCATCGCTGCTTCAAGCTTGCTCAAGCGCGCCTGAAATTGTGGGTCGATCGCGGGTTGCACTGGCGCTGCCGCCTGCACAGGTGTGGCGGTTTGTCGAGGCGCGAACAGGCGGTCGCCGAACCATTGCGCGGCGGCGAAGCCGACCACGAAAAAGAGCACGGAGGCTGCCGCGGCAATCGCGAAAGCGGCAAGACCCGGACCTGTGCGGCGCGAGCCGGCGTGACCTTCGCCCGTTGTGGTGTCTCGCTCAGTCGTGGCTTCCGCGTGCGGCGTGCCGTCGGCTGTGGCTTCAGAGGCGGGCGGCACATCGCTCGCCGGCGCGGTATCGGCTTTGAACTCGCTCGCCTTCAGGTCGATGGTGGTGGGACGGTTGGTGGGGCGATTGCTTGGGGGCGTCGCCGCGTGATCGCCCTCAGGTGGGGTCTTGTCGTCCGTCATCGCCCGCGCTCTCCGGTCCCAGAAAGCCTAACGGCCAAACCGCCAGCCGGTTTCCTGGATGTTATTCTGCTATCGGACAGCAACAGACGCCAGCCGGCGTTAAATCGGGATTAAGCGACCAAACCCAGCATGCTCGCTTCGTCCGGATGCGCGGAAATCGCGATGTGCCGAGCGCCGATTGCGGCCAAAGGCTCGGAGGCGCGCCGCGACAGGCAGAAGTGTTTCAGCGCCGTCACCTGCGCCAACACGCCGCTGTGCCGGGCACAATCGACGAAGATTTGCGCGCTGCGCCGCGAATAATGCAGCACGCCGTCGAGCCGGCCGGCTTTTAAGCCGGCGTTAATCTCAGCATCAAAAGCCGTTGCCGCGCGGGCGCGATAGATCACGACAATCTCAAGCTGCAGGCCGGCGGGGCTGAGATCGGCGGCCATGTCGCGGGCGCGATCATTGCCGGCGAGATAGAGAAGCGGCGCTGAGCCCGGCTCCACATGCTGCCGGATCAGCCGGGCGAGATCGCCGCCATCGCCATTGGCCGATCGCACCGGATGAAAGCCCGCTTTCTCCGCCGCCGCTGCGGTCTGTGCGCCGACGGCGAAGCACGGCAGCGACAACAGCCGCGCGCGGTCAGGGTGTTGAGCGACAGCGCGGGCGGCATTGCCGCTGGTCATCAGCACGGCGGAGAACGGTCCATCGCCAATCGCGGCGTCGGCGATCGTCTCAATCTCCAGCATCGGCGCGAAGGCCACCTCATGGCCACGCTGCGTCAACGCCGCTGCGGTGCGTTCCGCTTCAAAGATCGGCCGTGTCAGCAGCAGTCGCATGTTTCGCTCCTGCGCCCGTCAATCCTGAACAAAGAAATCCGGGCCGCCGCGCGCTTTCAATTCCATGCCGGCATCGAAGCCGAGCCGTTCGGCATCCGCCACCTGTCCGTGCCGGCTGGTCTCATGCACCTCGCTGCCATCGGCGCGCAAAATCAGGCCACGGAAATCGAGATCGTCACCGCTCACATAAGCAAGGCCGCCGATCGGCGTGCGGCATGAGCCATCGAGCGCCGCCAGAAAGGCGCGCTCCGTTGCCAGCGCAATGAAAGTGTCGCGATCATCGATGGCGGCGACGAAGTCGCGAACGCGCGTATCATCCTCGCGCGCCTCGATGCCGATCGCGCCCTGGCCGACGGCCGGCGGAAAGGCCTCAAGCGGCAAGATCTCGGTCGCCTCATGCGCCATGCCGAGCCGCTTCAAACCGGCGAGCGCCAGCAAGGTGGCGTCGACTTCGCCTTCGTCCAGCTTGCGTAGCCGCGTTTGCACATTGCCGCGAAACACCGTCACGCGCAGATCGGGCCGCATCCGCTTCACCAGCGCCTGACGCCGCAGCGAGGCTGTGCCAACCAGCGCGCCTTGCGGCAGATCGGCGAGCGAATTCGCGGTGCGGCTGATGAACACATCGCGCACATCCTCGCGCTTGAGGCAGGCGATCAGCGCAAGGCCTTCCGGCAGCCATGTCGGCATGTCCTTGGAGGAATGCACGGCGATATCAACTGTGCGGTCGAACAGCGCCTCTTCCAGCTCCTTGGTGAACAGGCCCTTGCCGCCAGCTTCCGACAGCGGCCGATCGGTGATCTTGTCGCCGGTGGTCTTGATGGGGTGAATCGTGATGGCCTCCGGCGCGCAGCCATGCGCGGCCACGAGCTGGTCGCGAACGGTATGGGCCTGCGCCATCGCCAGCGGCGAGCCGCGCGTGCCGATCCGCAAAAGGACGCCGGAAGATGGCGATTGCGTCATAGAACCTCGCAATGCTAGGCCGGGCCAACCATCGCCCGGCGGGCCGCATAGGGCCGCTTTCCGGCGAGGAAAGCAACATGGAAAGCAACTTTTAAAAACGGGTGCGTCAAGCTGCGATGATCGTTCTCGGGATCGAGACAACCTGCGACGAAACCGCCGCCGCCATCGTGGCGCGCGATGCGGATGGGCGCGGCCGCATCCTGTCGAATATCGTGTTGTCGCAGACCGACGAACATGCGGCCTTTGGTGGCGTGGTGCCGGAAATTGCCGCGCGCGCACATGTCGAGGTGCTCGATCTGTTGATCGCCCGCGCGCTGCAGGAGGCGCAATGCGATCTGGCCGATGTTGACGGCATCGCCGCCGCAGCGGGTCCGGGCCTGATCGGCGGCGTCATTGTCGGGCTGACGACGGCGAAGGCTTTGGCGCTGGTGCATGATGTGCCGCTGATTGCCGTCAATCATCTGGAAGCGCATGCGCTGACCGCGCGGCTGACCGATCACGTCGACTTTCCCTATTGCCTGTTTCTGGTCTCCGGCGGTCACACGCAGATTCTCGCCGTCCGCGGCGTCGGCGATTATGTGCTGCTCGGCAATACGATGGACGACGCGATCGGCGAGGCTTTCGACAAGACCGCCAAGCTGCTCGGGCTGCCTTATCCCGGCGGGCCGCAGGTGGAGCAGGAAGCCAAGAATGGCGATCCGCATCGCTTCGCCTTGCCGCGACCGTTGCAGGGAAGGCGCCAGCCGGACTTCTCGCTATCGGGTCTGAAGACCGCGTTGCGGATCGAGGCCGAGCGGGTTGCGCCGCTCAGCGACCGCGATGTCTCTGATCTGTGTGCGTCGTTCCAGCAAGCGATCGTAGACGTGATCTATGACCGTCTCCGGATCGGGCTCCGGGTGTTTTCCGAGCATTACGGCGCGCCGAATGCGCTCGTTACCGCTGGCGGTGTTGCCGCCAATCAGGCGGTTCGCGGCGTTTTGCAGCGTATTTCCGCGCAATCCGGGGTGCCTCTGGTGATGCCGCCGCCGGCTTTGTGTACCGATAACGGCGCCATGATCGCCTGGGCCGGCGCCGAGCGCCTCGCCGAAGGCCTTGTTGATCCTCTTGGTGTTGCTCCCCGCGCCCGCTGGCCGCTTGAAGATGTTGAAGGTCGCGCGATGAAAGCAGCGCTGTCATGAGCGTTGCTTATCAACGCATCGCAGTGATCGGCGGTGGTAGCTGGGGCATTGCACTTGCTTGTGCTGCAAAGCGCGCTGACCGCGATGTGACGTTGTGGACGCGCAGCAACGCTGCTGCTGAACAGCTCGATCAAACGCGCGAAAGCCCGCGACTGCCCGGGGCATCGATTGATCGCTCCATCGCCATCACCGCCGATCTTAACGCGGCGATGGAATGCGACGCTGTTCTTCTCGTCGTTCCCGCGCAAGCCTTGCGCGAAGTCGCCGCATCGCTGTCGCCGCTGATCGCGCAGGACATGCCGGTCCTCGCGTGTGCCAAGGGCATCGAACGCGGTACGCGCAAATTCATGACGCAGGTGATTGCCGAAGCCGCGCCACAGGCGATGCCGGGCATTCTATCCGGTCCAAGTTTCGCATCCGATGTCGTGCACGGTCTGCCGACCGCGGTCACACTGGCCGCGCGCGATGAAGCTGCAGCGTCCGCGCTCGCTCGCGCACTCGGCTCCGCTACCTTCCGTCCTTATCACTCGACCGATCTGCGCGGCGTCGAGATCGGCGGCGCGGCCAAGAATGTGTTGGCGATCGCCGCAGGCATCGTTGCGGGACGTGAACTCGGCGCCAGTGCATCGGCGGCTTTGACCACGCGCGCCTTTGCCGAATTGATGCGGTTCGGCCGCGCGCTGGGTGCAAGGCCGGAAACGCTGACCGGCCTCTCTGGCCTCGGCGATCTCATCCTGTCGTGCTCGTCGTCGCAGTCACGCAATTTCTCGCTGGGTCTGGCTTTGGGCCGTGGCCTGTCGCCTTTGGAAGCGATCGCCAAGACCGGACTGGCCGAGGGCGTCTACACAGCGTCGGTGCTTGCGGAGATGGCGCGCGAGCAGGACGTCGATATGCCGATCGTGGCGGCGATCGCGGCCGTGGTCGAGGGCCATGCCAGCATCGATGAAGTGATCGGCCGGCTGTTGACACGGCCGTTGCGGGCTGAATAGCGCCAAACGCTCACCGGACGGCGGAGCATGTTTGCGGTGGCGTTGCGGCGCTTGCGAGCACGTCTGTTTGCTTCACTGGCGAATGCCGAGAGCGATTTTCTTATTTTTCTCAGCTGATTGACTCAGACCCGGTGCAGTGACGAACTGCACAGACAGGCGCTTGCATATCACTCGATCCATCTCACCCAACATCGAAGACATTTCGGTGAAAGGAGAATCATGCTCGCGATCCTGTCACCATCCATAGCGTCGAAGTTTTGCGCGTCACTGTTTGCGCTGACTGCAGCTCTTGTCATGGCAGCGCCTGCGTCGGCGCAGGACGTCTATCCCGACAAGCCGGTGCGGCTGATCGTTGGTCGTCCGCCGGGCGGCGTCGCTGATCTCGCCGCGCGCGTGATCGGACAACATCTCCAGGCACGCTGGAAGCAACAGGTGATCGTTGAAAACCGCGGTGGCGGCAACGGTGTGATCGCGCAGAAGGCGATCCTGCAAGCGCCCGAAGATGGCTATACGCTGCTGGTCGCGGCCGATTCCGATTTCACGATCAATCGTTTCGTTTCCAAAAACTGGCAGCCGTCATTCGATACCGACATCGTCCCGATCGCGCGGCTGAGCTTCAATCCGGTGGTTCTGGTCGCTCATAGCAAAGCCCCGTTCAATAGCGTGCAAGACCTGATCGCAGCCGCGAAGGCCGATCCAGGCGGCATCACCTTCGCTACCGCAGGGATTGCGAGCTCGCCGCATCTCGTCGCCGAATTTTTCGCGCAGCGCACTGGCACCGATCTGCGTCACATTCCCTATCGTGGCGGCCCGGGCGCCGCTGCGGCTGCCGCTGGCGGTCACACTCAACTTGCGGCTCTGGCGATTTCGTCAAGTGTCGCTCTCGTACAGTCCGGCGAAATCAAAGTGATTGGCCTTACAACAAAGGAACGGCTGAAGAGCCTGCCGGATTGGCCGACCATTTCCGAAAGCGGCGTGCCGGATTTCGAAGCCAATATCTGGACCGGCATATTTGCTAAAGCCGGCACCCCTACGCCGTTGTTGAAGCGTATTGAGGCCGATCTCCGCGAGATTCTCAGCGATCCGGCGGTCGCCCGGCAATTCGAGGAGGTCGGTGCCGAAGCCGCACCCTTGTTCGGTGAGGAGCTGCGCGCCGAGATCAAAAAGGACAGCCAGCGCAATGGCGATCTCGTGCAGCGGTTGAAGCTCGCGGCCGACTGAAGGCGTCTGCGTCTGTTCGATCTGACATGGTGCGGCGGCTGTGGAAAGGGCCGCCGCAAGCTCATCGCGACCTCATTTCCCTTCGCGGGACAGCGTTCCCGGCGCTAGTGTCTCGCGGCGGAAGAGGAGACGGCGCGATGAATTACTGGCTGGTCAAGAGCGAACCCGATGCATGGTCATGGGACCAGCAGGTCAAGAAGGGCGCCAAGGGTGAACCGTGGTCCGGCGTGCGCAACCATACCGCCAAGCAGAATCTGATGAAGATGAAGAAGGGCGATCTCGCCTTCTTCTATCATTCCAATATCGGCAAGGAGATCGTCGGTATCGTCACGGTCGGAAAGGAGCATTATCCCGATCCGACCGCGAAAGAGGGCGATCCATGGGTTGTTGTCGACATGGTCGCGCAGGAGCCGATGAAGACGCCGGTGACGCTTGCCGCCATCAAGCAGGAGCCGAAGCTGAAGGAGATGGCGCTGCTGAAATATTCCAGGTTGTCAGTTCAGCCGGTGACGGCGGCAGAATGGAAAATCATCTGCAAGATGGGCGGCGTATAGGCGCAAGAAAAGCGACGTGTGAGTGACACGTCGCCCTTCTGTCGGACTAATTCTTTGTTGGTCGCGTTTTCTTCACGCGAACCGGTACCCACTTCGCTTGAAAACGCTTCCTAAATCTTGTGGCCGCGCTTGCGCAGTTCGTCCATGATGCGGGTGCGCAGGTTCTGGACCAGTTGCTGGCCGAATTTCTGACCCGCGGTCATGCTCTGCTGCATCACCACCGGTAGCTTCTCCAGCAAGGCCTGTCCGGCCGGCGTGCCGTAAAACGCGGTGATCTGCTTCATCTGCTCGACAGTGAAATTATTGGCATAGATCGTGGCGATCTCGTCGAGCAGTTTGTTGGAGTCGTTCAGGAAAGCTTCCGAGATCATCGGCATGATCGCGTCGTAGTCCTTCTCCACATCGGGCCGGCCCTGCGCGATCACCGGCTTCAGCTGTGTGGTGAGCATCGGCAGGATGGCCTTGAACTGATCGGTCGCACGCGCAGCCGTCACCAATTCCTTGGCGGCGGCGAGCGCTTCCGGCGATGGCGCGGATGTCTGAGCGGCAGCCGGGCTGAGCGCGACGGCGCAGGACCACAATACAGCGATGAAGGATAGATACAGGCGACGCATGAAGTTCTCCGTTTCGATGCGCGCCTTACACCATTCATGCTTCAGCTGGAAGACAATGCGGTTGCGATGCTGGATGCCAGGTTAAAACCCCGGGCGTCAGATCACACCGTCGCGGCGGAAACGATCTGCGCCAGCACCTTCTCGCGGGAGCCGGGCGAGCGGCAGCTTTTCAGCGTCTGCGAAAACTTTTCCAGAATGCCTTTCTCGAAAGCCGTCACCACAGTCTCATGCACATAGCTGCGGCGGCAGATTGCCGGCGTGTTCACCAGTTGCTCGGCGGTTTCGCGAATGGCGGTGAGGATTTGTTTGCGCCGCGCCGTCGGACTTTTGGCCGGCTGCACGCGCGCGAGCGAATCCATCACCGCTGCAGAAGCGAGCAGCGTGCGGAAATCCTTCAAAGAGATCGATGTGCCGGCCAGCTCGCGCAGGAACACATTGACCTGCGAGGCGCTGACATGGCGGATTTCCCCGGCATCATCGCGATACTGAAACAGCCGTCGGCCCGGCAGGGTTTTCATGATGCCAATCGCATGCACAAGACGTTCGGCACCGCATTCCTTGCGAACATGTTTGCCACCCTTGCCTTTGAAGGCGAGCGTGAAGCAATCGTCTTCCACAGTCACATTCGACTTTAGCAGGGTCGTGGCGCCGCGCGTGCCATGCAGACGCGCATAGGATTCGCTGCCGGCGCGGATGGCGGTGCGGGCGATCAGTTCGATCACAGCGGCGAGCGCGAAGTCGCGCGTCGGCTCCGAGCCTGACAGGATCTGCGCGACCTTGCGCCGGACTTTCGGCAGCGCGTCGACCATACGCGACAGCCGCCGCGCCTTGCGCAGCTCGCGCACCTTTTCCCAGTCGGGATGATAGCGATATTGCAGCCGGCCGGCGGCGTCGCGGCCGGTGGCTTGCAAATGGGCCTTGGGGTCGGCCGCATAGCGGACATCCTCATAAGCCGGCGGTACGGCGAGCGAAGCCAGCCGCGCAATCTCGGCCTTGTCGCGAAGCGGCTTTCCGTCGGCGCGGAAATAACGAAAGGTCTTGCCATGGCGGCGTCGCGACCAGGACAGGTCCTCCGCCGTCACCAGCGTCAGACCGAGCCGGCGGACCAGTCGCAAGGTCGTTTTTGAGCGCCGAATCGGGGCCCGGGGGTCGTCCGGGACGATGGACGGTGCGCTGGGGATGATGGATGCAATATCAGTCACGATGCGGCTTAACGGCAATCGTCGGGCTTAAGTTCCGGCAGTTGCCCCACCACCCCGCTGCCGTGCCCGGCCGACCGGCTGCGCCAATCTACGACTTTTGGCTTTGCGCTAGCTCCTTGCTCTGGCTCCTTGCCTTTGCGAATAATTGCCGCCAACAAAATGCCCCTGCAAAAACATTGCGAGCCCGGGCGGGTGGGAGGACGAAAGATGTCGGACAAGATTTATGATGTGACACCCGAATGGCAGAAGCGGGCTTTCATCGACAATGCCAAATACGAGCAGATGTATGCCGCCTCGGTCGAGGATCCCGCCAAATTCTGGGGCGAGCAGGGCAAGCGCGTCGACTGGATCAAGCCCTATGCCAAGGTCAAGAATACCTCCTTTGCGCCGGACAATGTCTCGATCAAATGGTTCGAGGATGGCACCCTCAACATCGCCTATAACTGCATTGATCGGCATCTCGCCAAGCGCGGCGATCAGACCGCGATCATCTGGGAAGGCGACAATCCCAAGGACCACAAGACCGTCACCTATAAAGAGCTGCATGCGCAGGTCTGCAAATTCGCCAATGTGCTGAAGGCGCATGGCGTCAAGAAGGGCGATCGCGTCACCATCTATATGCCGATGATCGTCGAGGCCGCCTATGCGATGCTGGCCTGCGCGCGGATCGGCGCTGTGCATTCGGTGGTGTTCGGCGGCTTCTCGCCTGACTCGATTGCCGGCCGCATCGAGGATTGCCAGTCAACCGTCATCGTCACCGCCGATGAAGGCGTGCGCGGTGGCCGCACCATTCCGCTCAAGGCCAATATCGATGCCGCCTGCGAGAAGGCCGGTGGCGTGACGTCCGTCATCGTCGTCAAGCATACCGGTGCATCGGTCGATATGAAGGCCGGGCGCGATGTCTATTATCATGACGCCGCCAAAGACGTTGCCGACGATTGCCCCTGCGAGGAAATGAATGCGGAGGATCCGCTGTTCATTCTCTACACGTCAGGCTCGACCGGTAAGCCGAAGGGCGTGCTGCATACGACCGGCGGCTATGCCGTGTTCACATCGATGACGCACCAATATGTGTTCGATTATCACGAGGGCGATGTCTATTGGTGCACTGCCGATGTCGGTTGGGTCACCGGTCACAGCTACATCGTCTATGGTCCGCTGCAGAATGGTGCGATCACGCTGATGTTCGAAGGCGTGCCGAATTACCCGACCAATTCGCGCTTCTGGGAAGTCATTGACAAGCATCAAGTCAATATCTTCTACACCGCGCCGACTGCCATCCGCGCGCTGATGCAGGCCGGCGACGAGCCGGTGAAGAAGACCTCGCGCAAGTCGCTGCGGCTCCTCGGTTCGGTCGGCGAGCCGATCAATCCGGAAGCCTGGGAATGGTATCACCGCGTCGTCGGCGACGAACGCTGCCCGATCGTCGATACCTGGTGGCAGACCGAAACCGGCGGCATTCTCATCACGCCGCTGCCGGGCGCCACAAAGCTGAAGCCGGGTTCGGCGACGCGGCCGTTCTTTGGCGTGAAGCCCCAACTGGTCGATGCCGAAGGCAAGGTGCTGGAAGGCGCGACCAGCGGCAATCTGTGCATCGCCGATTCCTGGCCGGGGCAAATGCGCACGGTCTATGGCGACCATCAGCGTTTCGTCGACACCTATTTCAAAACCTATCCCGGCAAGTATTTCACCGGCGATGGTTGCCGCCGCGACGAGGATGGCTATTACTGGATCACCGGGCGCGTCGATGATGTGATCAATGTCTCCGGCCACCGGCTTGGCACCGCCGAAGTCGAATCGGCTTTGGTCGCACATCCGAAAGTGTCGGAGGCAGCGGTGGTCGGTTATCCGCACCACATCAAGGGGCAGGGCATCTATGCCTATGTCACGCTGATGGCCGGCGAGGCGTCGAGCGACGAGTTGCGCAAGGAACTGGTCACCTGGGTGCGCCGGGAAATCGGCCCGATCGCCTCGCCGGATCTCCTGCAATTCGCGCCCGGCCTGCCAAAGACGCGGTCCGGCAAGATCATGCGCCGCATCCTGCGCAAGATCGCCGAGGACGATTTCAAAAATCTCGGCGACACCACGACACTGGCCGATCCCGGCGTAGTGGACGATCTCGTCACCAACCGTCAGAACAAGGCGGGCAATTGACGGCAATTTAAGCCGCATACGCCTCAAACTTGGTAACGCGCCCGTGAAGCGCGTTGCCAAATTTCAACACGTTTACGCAGTTTTAGCGAGGTTTTGCTGATTGCCTTTGGCCGTCGTCGCGATTCGGCTAATTTCCCGCCCAAATCGGGGCGAGGGTGCCCCAGAGACTAATCGGGGTTAATCATGCGCGTCATGCGGCTTCTCACCTTGTCGCTTATTGCATCAGTAACCGTCGGAGCAGCGGTGGTTTCGAGCCCGGCTCTGGCCCGTGAAACGGTGAATTTCTCCGGCGAATACATGCCCGGAACGGTGGTGGTGAAACACAGCCAGCGCCGGCTTTATTACGTTGTCGGCGGCGGCAAGGCGATCTCCTATCCGGTCGGCGTCGGAAAGGCCGGCAAGTCCTGGTTCGGCACGCGTTATATCGACAGCAAGCGTCTTCGCCCGGCCTGGTCGCCGCCCGCCGAGGTCAAGCGCGATGTGCCGTCGCTGCCGAACGTCATTCCCGGCGGCTCGCCGGCCAACCCGATGGGCGTCGCGGCGCTGACCCTGTCCGGCGGCGAATACGCCATCCACGGCACCAACGTGCCGCGTTCGATCGGCGGCTATGTCTCCTATGGCTGCATCCGCATGCATAATGAAGACATCCTCGACCTGTTCGACCGCGTCAGCTACGGCACCCGCGTGGTGGTGACGCAGTAAATTCCTTCGCCCTCGCGAAGACCAAAAGCCGGGCTCTCAGCCCGGCTTTTTTGTCGGGCCGGCGACAGACGTTTTTGTTGCAGACATTGTTTACGGCGTTTGCGCTTGGCGCACCGGATGATGCGGCGGAGCGCCGCGTGATCTTGCAGGGAACTTCGAGCCGCACCATCCTCTTCTCGACCGAGGACGGCGTAAGCCGACCGGTGCGAGGAGGAGATCGATGAATTACTTCAAGACAGCCATGCTGCTGGCCGGCTTGACCGCGCTCTTCATGGGTGTCGGTTACCTGATCGGTGGTGGCGGCGGCGCGATGATCGCGCTGGTCGTGGCTGCCGGCATGAACATTTTTGCGTACTGGAATTCGGACCGCATGGTGCTGTCCATGGCCGGCGCGCAGGAGGTCGATGCGCGCACGGCGCCAGACCTCTTCAATATGGTGCGCGAACTGGCCGGCCGGGCCAACCTGCCGATGCCCAAAGTCTATTTGATGGACAATCCGCAGCCGAACGCCTTCGCCACCGGCCGCAATCCGCAGAACGCCGCCGTTGCAGTGACGACCGGCCTGTTGCAGCGCCTGTCCAAGGAAGAAGTGGCGGGTGTGGTCGCGCACGAGCTCGCCCATATCAAGAATCACGACACGCTGATCATGACGATCACCGCAACCATTGCCGGTGCGATCTCCATGCTCGCGCAGTTCGGCATGTTCTTCGGCGGCAACAATCGCGAGAATAACGGCATGGGCATCATCGGCACGCTGGCGATGGTGATCCTGGCGCCGATCGCCGCCATGCTCGTGCAGATGGCGATCAGCCGGACCCGCGAATATTCCGCCGACAAGATGGGCGCGCAGATCTGCGGCCGGCCGGAATGGCTGGCCTCGGCACTGGCCAAAATCTCGAGTGCCGCTCAGGTGATTCCGAATGAGCCGGCCGAGCGCGATCCGGCGCTGGCGCATATGTTCATCATCAACCCGCTGTCGGGCGAGCGGATGGACAATCTGTTCTCGACCCACCCGGCGACCGAGAACCGGATTGCCGCGCTGAATGCGCTGGCGCGCGATATGGGCCAGAGCGGTTTCGGTGGTGGCGGTTACGGTGATGGCCGCAGGGCCGCAGCGCGCCCGGCAGCGGTGCCGTCCGGCTCGCCCTGGTCGCGAGCCGGCCGTGGCGGCGAATCACGTGGGCCCTGGGGACGCTAGTTCTTTCAAGGACTTACCGCGCAACATGACGCCGAAAGCCTGCCGCGCAGCCATGCCGGCAGGCTTTGCGGTAATGGCCTGCCGCAAGGGCGGCCACGCCGACCTTCATCCTCGTAAAAGCTGTGCAGTGACGGCGCGAGCCCCGCTGTAAACCGCGCTTTCAGGCTGGAATCCGTGACATTTTCGCCATTATGCCCGTCGTGATACGGGATGGACCGTGTTACGGGATGAACGGATGGCCTTGCTTCGGCCGTCAGCAGAGACGGAGATTGTGTCGGTGGCGCGCGTGTCGGTCGCGGAGCGGGGTAGGCTGTCGTGGCTGTTTGTGCGCCGCGGGCTGCGTCGTGCGACCGGCCGCATGAGCAATTTCCCGCTCGCGCCCTGGCGCCTGATCCCCCGCAAAGCCGACCGCTTGCTGCTCTCGCCGCAGGACCTCCGCACCGCTGACGGCACGCGCGCCAGCGAGATCTATGCCGGCCGATTCGCCTTTGCCGGCAAGGTGGTGATTTCGGACGGCCGCTCGCCGTTCGAGCTGGTGCCGCCCTCCGACGAATGGGCCGCCGAACTCTACGGCTTCGGCTGGCTGCGGCATTTGCGGGCCGCCGATTCGGCGATCACCCGCGCCAATGCCCGCGCGCTGGTCGATGAATGGATCACGCTGCAGGGGCGCTGGCATGCTTTCGCCTGGCGGCCGGAGATTTTGTCACGCCGCATCATGTCCTGGATCTGCCAGGCGCCGCTGATCCTGCAGGATGTCGACATCCAGTTCTATCGCCGCTTCATGCGCAGCCTGAATCGGCAGGTCCGCTATCTGCGCGCCAATGCCGGCGAAGCGCAGCCCGGCGCGCAGAGCCTGCATGCGACCATCGCCCTGATGTACGCGACGCTGTGCATGGCCAGTCAGGACCGGCATCTGCGCGGCACCATGAAGCGGCTGAGCGATCAGCTCGATCAGCAGATCCTGCCCGATGGTGGCCATGTCAGCCGCAATCCCGGCGCGCTGATCGCGCTGCTGCTCGATCTTCTTCCGCTCAAACAGGCCTTCTCCAGCCGCAACATGCCGCCGCCGCAATCGCTGTTGAATGCAATCGACCGGATGATGCCGATGCTGCGCTTCTTCCGCCATGACGACGGCAATTTCGCTTTGTTCAACGGCATGGGCGCAACGCCGATCGATCAGCTCGCCACCATCCTCGCTTATGACGATGTGCGCGGCGAGCCATTCGAACACGCGCCGCATTCGGGTTATCAGCGCATGAAGCTGAATACGCTGCTGGTGCTGATGGATACCGGGCGCGCGCCGCCGGTCGCCGCCAGTCAGGAAGCGCATGCCGGCTGTCTGGCGTTCGAGATGTGCGCGGGTGGTCAGCGGATTGTCGTCAATTGCGGTCTGCCGGCGATCAATCGCGAGAGCTGGCGGCAGGTGGCGCGGGCGACCGCGGCGCATTCCACCGTCACCTTCAACAACACCTCGTCCTATCGTTTCCGCGAGGACGGTCCGTTCCGCAAACTGATCGGTGTGCCGGTGGTCGATGGGCCGTCGGAAATCGCGCTGTCGCGCGACGACATCGAAGACGAGATCCTGCTGCGGGCCTCGCATGACGGCTATTCCAGCCGCTTCGGCATCATCCATCAGCGCTCGATCATGCTGACCGCAGACGGCAGCAAGCTGGAAGGCGAGGATATCTTCAAGCCGACGCATGGCGAGATGCTGCCGCCCGGCGCCCGCGATGAATTCGCCGTCCGCTTTCATCTGCATCCGGCGGTCAAGGCCAGCCGCATCGCCGATGGCCATGGCGTGATGCTGGTGCTGCCGAACCGGGATGTCTGGACCTTCGATGGTCACGAGGACCGCGTCGAGCTGGAGGAGAGCGTGTTCCTCGGCGGCACCGACGGCCCGCGACGCGCCGTGCAGATCGTGATCTACGGCCATGCCCGGCATACCTCGCGGGTGCATTGGACCTTCACCCATACGCCGCGCTCCCATCCGCTGGCGCGCAAGCCGGATGCCGCCAAGAGCCGCAAGCAGAACGACAAGTCGCAGAACGAGCCGGAATTGCCGTTGTAGCCTTTTCCCTTACCTCCCCCTGAAAGGGGGAGGTCGACCGCCTGAGTGAAACGAAGGCTGGCGGGTGGGGGTCATTTTTATTGCGATATCCTGTAGAAGACCCCCACCCCAGCCCTCCCCCTTTCAGGGGGAGGGAGTAGACGGCGCAAGCGGACACGCCCGCGCACCACGATGAGATGACACGATGACCGACACCCCGCGCCGCATCGAACGCGCGCTGATTTCCGTTTCCGACAAGACCGGCCTGATCGATTTCGCCCGGGCGCTGACCGCGCAGGGCGTCGAGATCGTCTCCACCGGCGGCACCGCCAAGGCGATCGCCGAAGCCGGCATGAAAGTCATTGATGTGTCGGAGCTGACCGGCTTTCCGGAAATGATGGATGGCCGGGTGAAGACGCTGCATCCCAAGGTGCATGGCGGCCTGCTCGCCATCCGCGCCAACACGGGCCATGCGGGTGCGATGCAGACGCATGGCATCAAGCCGATCGACCTGCTCGTGGTCAGCCTCTATCCGTTTGAAGAGACGGTGGCGAAAGGCGCGGATTTCGAAGACTGCATTGAGAATATCGATATTGGCGGACCGGCGATGATCCGCGCCGCCGCCAAGAATCATGACGATGTCGCCGTCATCGTCGATGCGCATGACTATATCCCGGTGCTGGACGCGATGCGCAACGGCGGCACGACGCTCGATCTGCGGCGACGGCTCGCGGCCAAAGCCTATGCGCGCACGGCGGCTTATGACGCGGCGATCTCCAACTGGTTTGCCGCGCAGCTGGGCGACAATGCGCCGACCTTCCGCACCTTTGGCGGCACGCTCGTTGAAGCCTTGCGCTATGGCGAGAATCCGCATCAGGCGGCGGCCTTCTATCGCACGCCCGAGCAGCGCCCCGGCGTCGCCACGGCGCGTCAGCTGCAGGGCAAGCAACTCTCCTACAACAACATCAACGACACCGACGCCGCCTATGAATGCGTGGCGGAATTTTCACCCGAGCGCAGCGCCGCCTGCGTGATCGTCAAACATGCCAATCCCTGCGGCGTTGCCGAAGGCGCCACTTTGGAAGAGGCCTATCGCAAGGCCTTGCGCTGCGATTCGACCTCAGCCTTTGGCGGCATCGTTGCTTTCAACCGCACGCTGGATGCGGAGGCCGCCCGCGCCGTCACCGAGATTTTCACCGAAGTGATCGTCGCGCCCGATGCGACGGAAGAAGCGATTGCCATTGTTGCGGCCAAGAAGAATCTGCGGCTGTTGCTGGCCGGCAGCCTGCCGGACCCGCGCGCCAATGGTCTGACGGTGAAATCCGTCGCCGGTGGTCTCCTTGTGCAGACGCGCGACAATGCGGTGGCCGATGACATGATTCTCAAGGCGGTGACGAAGCGTCAGCCGACTGAAGCGGAAATGCGCGATCTGATTTTTGCATTCCGCATCGCCAAGCACGTGAAGTCCAACACCATCGTCTATGCCAAGGACCTTGCGACGGTTGGCATCGGCGCCGGGCAGATGAGCCGTGTGGATTCCGCGCGCATCGCCGCCCGCAAGGCGGAAGATGCGGCGAAGGAGCTGGGCCTTGCCGCGCCATTGACCAAGGGCTCTGTGGTGGCGTCGGATGCGTTCTTCCCGTTTGCCGATGGCCTGCTGGTAGCGATCGAAGCCGGCGCGACGGCGGTGATTCAGCCTGGCGGCTCGATGCGCGATGATGAAGTGATCAAGGCCGCCGACGACGCCGGCATCGCCATGGTGTTCACCGGCACAAGGCATTTTAGGCATTAGTGCCCCTGTCATTCCGGGGCGCGAACGAAGTTCGCGAACCCGGAATCCAGGAGCCAAACTTGAAGTCTGGATTCCGGGCCCGGCGCTTCGCGCCGTCCCGGAATGACAGAGCGATCACTTCCCCCCAAGATCACCCAGCAAGCTCGCCGCCACCGCCAGCTTCGACAGCGTCAATCCGGTATCGGCGATTTCGTGCATCGAGGCGCGGATGCGTTCGACCTCGCCGGCACGCGGCTTCACCCAGGCTTCAACAGCGTCATTGCCCGCGCCTTGATCCAGCATCTCGACGGTGATCTGGCGCGCGGCGCGGCCCAGCGAATCGCGTGCGCGGTCGAGCGCCAGCCGATCGAAGTAATCGGTCGCCTTGATCTCGCGGGCGGCATCGGCAATGCGCTCAAGCCGGAAATAGCTGACCATGGCGAGGAAGGTCCGCGCCACATCGGCCATGCTGCGCTGGGTGCGATTGGCGACCAAGACAATATCCGGCGCCACTGTCAGCGCGCGCAGGCTGGCGATGCGCAGGGCGAGCTTGTCCGGCACGCCCGATTCTACCAGCGCCTTGGCGCGGCCGGCGCGCGCACTCGCCGCCTCTTCCGACAACACGCTGTCAAAGGCGCGCGACACCTCCTCGATGCCGCTGCGATAATGATCGACGATCGATGCGAGGCCCTGGCTGAGATCGACATTGCGCAGGAACCAGACCATGCGATCGATCAGCAGCGTCTTCACCGCGCCATAGAGCTCAAGCTGCAAGGTGCCGGAAATCTTGTTGTCGAGCGCATCGATCTCGCCATTCAGCGCGGTCATGTCATAGCTGTCGCGCACGGCGGCAAAGGCGCGCGCGATATTGTCGGGCGATGCGCCGGTCTCATCGGTCATGCGCGCGATCAGCGACGGGCCGCCGCGATTGATGATCGAGTTGGTGAGATTGGTGGCGATGATTTCGCGGCGCAGGCGATGATGTTCAAGCGCCTGCGGGAAGCGTTTGGCGAGTTCGACCGGGAAATAGCGATTGAGCTCGCGGCCGAGATAAGGATCATCCGGCACCGAGGTTTCAAGAAGATCGCTGTACAAAGTCAGCTTGGCATAGGCGAGCAGCACCGCGAGTTCGGGCCGCGTCAGCGCCTGAGATCTGCGGCGCCGTTCGGCAATCTCGATATCATCGGGCAAAAACTCCACCGCACGGTTCAGCAAGCCGCGCGCTTCCAGAATCTGCATCATGCGCTGGCGCGACGCCAGATCATCAAGCCCGGTGCGTTCCGCCAGCGAGATCGCGAGCGGTTGCAGATAATTGTTGCGCAACACCAGCGCCGCCACCTCGTCGGTCATCGCGAATAGCAGCTTGTTGCGATCCGGCAGCGACAGCGCGCCGTTACGCACCTCGCCGCCGAGCGCGATCTTGATATTCACTTCAAGGTCGGAGGTGTTGACGCCGGCCGAATTGTCAATCGCGTCAGTGTTCAGCCGCACGCCGTTATGCGCAGCTTCGATGCGGCCCCGCTGCGTCATGCCGAGATTGGCGCCTTCGCCGATCACCTTGCAGCGCAGGTCAGCGCCGGTGACGCGAATGGCGTCATTGGCTCTGTCGCCGACTGCGTCATCGGTTTCGGTCGATGCGCGCACATAGGTGCCGATGCCGCCGAAGAAGAGCAGATCGACCTTCGCCTTCAGGATCGCGCTGATCAGCTGGATCGGCGTCGCCTTGTCGGCGGTGAGGCCGAGCAGCGCCTTGATTTCGGCCGACAGCGGAATCTCTTTCAGCGTGCGCGGGAATACGCCACCGCCCTTGCTGATCAGGCTCTTGTCGTAATCCTGCCAGCTCGATCGCGGCAGATCGAACAGGCGCTGGCGTTCGGCGAAGCTCTTCGCCGGATCAGGATCGGGATCGATGAAAATATCGCGATGATCGAAGGCAGCGACGAGTTTGGTCGTCTTTTCGCGGAGCAGGCCGTTGCCGAACACGTCGCCCGACATGTCGCCGACACCGACCGTGGTGAAGGATGTCGTGCCGATATCGATGTCCATCTCGCGGAAATGGCGCTTGACCGACTCCCAGGCGCCGCGCGCGGTGATGCCCATCTTCTTGTGGTCGTAACCAGCCGAACCGCCGGATGCGAACGCATCATCGAGCCAGAAATCATGTTCAGCTGAAATCGCGTTGGCGGTGTCGGAGAAAGTGGCGGTGCCCTTGTCGGCGGCGACCACGAGATAAGGGTCGTCGCCGTCATGGCGCACGACATTATCCGGCGGCACCACCTTGCCATCGGGCGATAGATTATCGGTGATGTCGATCAGACTGGTGATGAAGAGTTTATACGCCGCGATGCCTTCGGTGGCGACAGCGTCGCGGGTGCCGCCGACCGGCAGCAGCTTGGGCACGAAGCCGCCCTTGGCGCCGACCGGCACGATCACCGCATTCTTCACCTGCTGGGCTTTGACGAGGCCCAGCACTTCGGTGCGGAAATCCTGCGGCCGATCGGACCAGCGGATGCCGCCGCGCGCGACCTTGCCGAAGCGCAGATGCACGCCTTCGACACGCGGCGAATAGACGAAGATTTCGTAGAGCGGGCGCGGCTGCGGCAGCGTGGTCAGCTTGCCGCTTTCATATTTGATGGCGATCTGCGCCTTCGGGTGACCATCCTCGCCGAGCTGATAGAAATTGGTGCGGAGCGCCGCCTGCGTGGCATTGACGAAATGGCGCAGGATGCGGTCCTCGTCGAGGCTCGGCACGTCGTTGAGCGCTTCCTCGATGGCGGCGACGATCTCCGCTTCGCGGGCGCTGCGGTCGCCGGCTTCAACGCGCGGATCGAAGCGCGCGTGAAACAGATCGACGATCTTTGTTGCGATCGCCGGATGCGTGCGCAAAGTCGCCCACATATAATCCTGCGAGAACGGCAGCCGCACCTGGCGCAGGAAGCGCGAGATGGCGCGGATCAGCGCGACGTCGCGCCAGGCAAGGCCCGCTTTCAGCACTAGCGCGTTGTAGCCGTCATTTTCGGCTATGCCGCGCATGACCACGAGGAAGCAGCTTTCCAGCGCGCCTTGCCGTTCCTCGATGTCGATCGGCTGGCCATCGGCGGATTCCAGCGTCATGTCATGCAGCCAGATATGCGTCGAGCCTGCGGGTCGGATTTCATAGGTGCGTTCGTCGACGACCTTGAAGCCCATATTCTCCAGCATCGGCACGCGGCTGGAGAGCGGGATGGCGCCACCGAAGCTCCACACCTTCAGCCCAATGCAATGGCTTTTCGCTTCATGCGGCGCGAAGAAATCGACGCTGAGCGGACGCTCGGCCGAAAGTCCTTCCATCGTGCGGATATTGTCGACGGCGATGGCCGGCGAATAGCGGTCGCGGAAGCTGGCGCGGAACGCCTTGCGATAGCGGTCGAACAAGGCGCGCGCCGCGCCCGGTTCGCGATCGCGCATCAATTGCTGATTGAGTTCGTCAGCCCAGGTGCGGACGATGGCGGTCACGCCCGTTTCCAGCGCGATGCGGTCCGGCTGATCCAGCTTTTCCGACGAGCGCGCGATGATGTAATGCGCGCGCACCAGAGGGCCTTCCGGGAAGAACAGATTGACGCTCGTCACATGCCCCTTATGCGCACGCCCGAGCAGATCGCCGACCGCAGCAATCACATCGCTGGATGAGCGATTGGCCGGCAGATAGACGAGGATCGACATGAAGCGGTCGAACCGGTCGCGCCGCGGCAGCACCCGCACGCGCGGCCGTTCTTCCAGCTGCAGGATCAGCATCGCGAACTGAAAAAGAAGATCGTCGTCGATGCGGAACAGATCGTCGCGCGGATAGGTCTCGAGCGTATTGGCGAGCGCCTTGCCGGAATGGCCGGAGGGCGTGAAATGCGCGCGCTCGACCAAAGCCGCGACCTTGCGACGAAGATAGGGAATGGAGCGCGTCGAGCGCGTATAGGCGGTAGACGTGAATAGCCCGACGATGCGGGTCTCGCCGATCACCACGCCTTTGGCATCGAAGCGCTTGACGCTGACCATGTCCATATAGACACGGCGATGCACACGCGAGCGCAAGCTCGCCTTGGTGATCATCAGCGCGTTGGGCTCGCGGTAATAATCCTGCAGGCCGCGCAGAATGGTTTCTTCGCCGGCGCGTCCCTTCAATTCGTTGCGCGTGGTTCGCCGCAACACACCGAGGCCGGAGTCTTGCGCCATCTCCGGTCCGCTGGCGGCGACGCTGTAATCGCGCATGCCGAGAAAAGTGAAGTTCTCCGATTCCAGCCATTCGAGAAAATCGATGGCTTCGGTGACTTCATCCTTCGGCAGCGGCGGCGGATTGGCTTTGAAGCTCGCGATCAGGTCGCCGAGACGCGACAGCATCGGCCGCCAGTCCTGCACCGCGACGGCGACATCGGCCAGCACCTTGTTGAGGCCTTCGATCAGCGTCGCGCGGGCGGCATCATCCGCCAGCTGATCGATATGGATCTGCATCAGGCTTTCGCGCTGCGGCGGCTCCGTAGTCGCGCTCTCCGGCAGCAGCTCCTTCAGCGCACCGTTGCCATCGCGGATCACAGCCAGCACCGGATGGACGACGAGCCGCACGGTGATATTGCGCGCCGCGAGTTCAGCCATCACCGAATCGACCAGGAACGGCATGTCGTGATTGAGAATCTCGATCACCGAAATCGCATGGCGGTCGTTGCCAACGCCCTGGCTGTCCGGCGCGGTGACGCGAATTTTCGGCAGGTCGGTCGCAGGCTCGGCGAGAAAGTCGTAGGCCTGCGTGGCCAGCGCCGCGAGTTCGGTCGCATTGTAATGTCCGAGATCTTCGGCGGAGGCGCGCGCGAATAGCTGCATCGCAAATCCCGCCGGCACCTTGGTGCCTTTCAGCGCCTGTTCGGCCTCCTTGATCAGCCGGTGCGCGCCGGGATCTTCGATGCTGGCGGGGCTGGTCTGGATATTCATGGCCTGCGACTCATTTCATCTGGCGGCGGGAGCAGGGCGGATCTGCGTCGTATGGGACTTGCAACCGTGCTGCGGCGCAATAGAAAGCATTCCGTTATGACAAATCCAAGACCAGGAGCGATCGGCCGATCCAAGACCACATGAACGGGTGCATTCCACTGCAGCGAACATAGGTATGGATCGTGAATTTACGATTGTCGTCACAAACATCCGCCCACAATGATCGTCTTTAGTCAGTGGCGGGCGCCAAGCTGACATGATCCGACATCGAGACAGAATGCGTAACATCTTCACTATCGCGGCTGTGATCTCTGCCACTTTGCTTGCGCCTGCCGCACCTGTCGCGGCGCAAGATGTGGTGCTGACGCCGTCGCGGCCGCTGTTCGACATCCCGCCCGTGCAGGGTGTGCAGGCCCGCCACGGCATGGTGGTGGCGCAGGAAGCGCGCGCGGCACAGATCGGCGTCGATATTCTGAAGGCTGGCGGCAATGCCGTGGATGCAGCGGTGGCAACCGGCTTTGCGATGGCTGTGACCTATCCGCGCGCCGGCAATATCGGCGGCGGCGGCTTCATGGTGATCCATCTGCAGAAGAACCGGCAGGACATCGCCATCGATTATCGCGAGACCGCGCCGGCTGCGATCACCCGCACGAGCTACCTCAATGCGCAAGGCGACGTCGATCGGCAAAAGTCGATCAGCAACGGACTGGCGGTCGGCGTGCCGGGCACCGTCGCGGGGCTGGCGCTGGCGCATCGCAAATATGGCTCTGGCAAATTCACGCTGGCGCAACTGATCGCGCCGGCAGTGGCATTGGCGCGCGATGGCTTCATCGTCGATGGCGATCTCGCCGATACTTTCCACACCGCACGACCTCTGTTCGCGCGCTGGCCGTCTTCGGCCAAGGTGTTTCTGAAGGCCGACGGCCAGACATATGCGCGTGGCGACAAACTGGTGCAGAGCGATCTCGCCGACACGCTGGACGCGATTGCCAAGGACGGGCCGCGCGCTTTCTATCAGGGGCCGATCGCGGAGAAGATCGCCGCGGCCGTGCGCGAAGCCGGCGGCGTGATGACGGCGGATGATCTGAAAGCCTATCGCGCGATCGAGCGCGCGCCGGTGCGCGGGCGTTATCGCGGCTATGACATCGTGTCGATGCCGCCGCCATCATCGGGCGGGCTGCATCTGATCCAGATGCTCAACGTTCTTGAAGGTTATGACCTCAAGGCCTCCGGCGTGCAGACCACGGGAACCGCGCATCATCTCGCTGAAGCGATGAAGCGCGCCTATGCCGATCGCGCGGTGTATCTCGGCGATCCGGATTTCGTGCAAGTGCCGGCGCGCGCGTTGATGTCGAAACATTACGCGACGACGTTGCGCGACAGCATCGGCGAACAGGCCACGCCCTCCACCGCGATCCGCAATGGCAATCCGGTGAAGGCGGAAGGCCAGAACACCACGCATTATTCCGTGGTCGATCGCTATGGCAACGCAGTGTCGAACACCTACACGCTCAATCTCAGCTACGGCAACGGCCTGGTGGCCGATGGCACCGGCGTGCTGCTCAATAACGAGATGGACGATTTCGCCGCCAAGCCCGGCACGCCGAACACCTATGGCCTCGTTGGCGCTGACGCCAATGCGCCGGGGCCCGGCAAGCGACCTCTGTCATCGATGACGCCGACGATCGTTTTGAAAAACGGCAAGGTGTTTCTGGTGACGGGTTCGCCCGGCGGCAGCCGCATCATTACAACTGTGCTGCAGATCATTTCCAACGTCATCGACCATGGCATGGATATCGCGCAGGCAACGTCGGCACCCCGTTTGCATCATCAATGGTTGCCCGATCAGGTCACGGCCGAACGCGGCTATCCCGATGCAACCCTGCGGGCGCTGGAGACGCGCGGACATCATGTGATGCTGCGCGCGCCCGGCACCGCGGCGAATTCCATTCTGGTGACGCCGAAGGGACTCATCGGCGCGGCCGATACGCGAACGCGCGGCGCGCTGGCGGTGGGGTACTGACCCCCCGGTCATGGCCGGGCTTGACCCGGCCATCCACGTCTTTGCGTCCACATGAAAGGAAGACGTGGATGCGCGGAACAAGTCCGCGCATGACGGAGAGGATGAGGGCGAAACTCAAATCTCGATCAGCTTATTCGGCAATTCATTGCGGTTGAGCGTGCCGGGTGGAAAGTGCTGCGCCAGCACGGCGCCGCAGCGTTCGATCGCGGCGATGAAACCTTCCGCCGACTGACCGTTGCCGATGCCTTCCACCAGTGCCGCCACCGCTTCATCCCACACCTTCTGATCGACTTTGGCGTGAATGCCGGCATCGGCGATGATCTCGGCAAACTGTTCGGCCTCCGACGCGAAGATCAACACGCCGGTGCGGTTCTCGGTTTTGTGCAGGCCCTGCGCCACGAATTGCCGCAGCGCCTCGATATGCGCCTGCTCATGCTGCTTGCTGCGCGGCACGATGCGATGGCGGATCGCCGGCAGTGACAGGATCAATGCGACGGCAATGAACACCAGAAGCTGCGTCAGATAGATCGTCTTCGCCGCCATCGCCGTCAGGAAGAGGAGCGGCAACGGCACCAGCAAGGCCAGCAACGCAGCGATCGCCACCGGCACCAGCCGGTAATCGTCAGACCTGCGCGCGATGACGCAGAAGATTTCACCCGACGTATTCTGCTCGGCCGCGGCGATACTGGCGGTGATGCGTTTCTTATCGGCTTCCGAAACCAGCATCAACAGCTCCCTGACGATCCGCCGCCGCCGAACGAGCCGCCGCCACCACCAAATCCACCGCCGCCGCTTCCTCCACCACCAAAGCCGCCACCGCCCCAGCCGGGGCCGAAGATGATCGGGCCTGAACTGCCGGTTCGGCGGATGCCGCCGCCGGGGCCGCGACCGCCACGGTTGGCGAGCGCATTCATGATGATCAGCACCATGATGAAGATGAACACCGCCATGATCAGGCCGTCGATCGGATCGGCATCCTGCGCGGCATTGTTGCGGGCAGCGCGCTGCTTGTATTCCTCGGCATCGCCGGTCAGCACCTGCGCGATGTCCTGCGCACCACGGGTGATGCCGCCGGGAAAATCATTGGAGCGAAAGCGCGGCAGGATCGCGTTCTGGATGATGAAGTTCGAGATGAGATCAGTCAGCGTGCCTTCGAGGCCATAGCCGACTTCGATCCGCACCTTGCGCTCGTTCGGCGCAACGATCAGCAGCACGCCGTTATTCTTGTCCTTCTGGCCGATCTGCCAGTGCCGGCCGAGCTGATAGCCGTAATCCTCGATGCTGGTGCCTTGCAAAGATTTCAGCGTCACGACAACCAGCTGGTCGGTCGATTTGGCTTCGAGATCGGCGGACAGTGTTTCGAGCGTTGCGCGCGTTTGCGCATCAAGAATACCGGCCTCATCGACGACGCGGCCGGTCAGCGCCGGGAAGGTCAGCGATTGCGCGAAGGTCGCCGTCGTTGTTGCGACGGCGACCACCAGCACTATCAGAAGTGCGCGAAGTTTCATCGCGCCGTGTCGGTCAGAATTTCACCGACGGCGGGCGATCGGAGCCGGCCGTCGCCGTGAAGGTCTCCATCGGCTTGTAGCTGCGATAGAAGGTCGAGGCCCAGATCGAGCCGGGCAGGGTGCGCAGCTCGGTGTTATAGACGCGCACCGCTTCAATATAATCGCGGCGCGCGACGGCGATGCGGTTCTCGGTGCCTTCCAGCTGCGATTGCAGCGCCAGGTAGTTCTGATTCGATTTCAGGTCGGGATAATTTTCCGATACCGCGATCAATCGGCCGAGCGCGCCGGACAATTGCGACTGCGCCGCCTCGAATTTCTTGAAGGTCTCCGGATCGGTGACCGTGCTGGCATCGACCTTGATCTGGGTCGCCTGCGCGCGCGCCTGGATGACGCTTTCCAGCACATCCTTTTCCTGCTTGGCATAGCCTTTGACGGTCTCGACCAGGTTCGGGATCAGATCGGCCCGGCGCTGATACTGATTCTGCACGTCCGACCATTTGGCCTTGGCCTGCTCCTCAAAGGTCGGGATGTTGTTGATGCCGCAGCCCGAAACCAGGAGCGCGATCGCGACCGCCAGCAGCGGCGACAACCTGCGCAGGGACGGCAGAACGGGGGGCAAGGACAGGGTCTTAGGGGACAGGGTCATTCTGGGGCCTCCGGGGACGACCTAACGGCAAAAGCGTGGCAGGGTTCCCAATGAACCATGACCGTGCGGTCACAAATCTAAAAATCCGGCAAATGTCGGATAGAGCAACCGAGGGAAATGTTCGGTAGTTTTCGCGCGTGGGGGTGGACGGCGATGAATTGGAGCGGGCGAAGGGATTCGAACCCTCGACCCCGACCTTGGCAAGGTCGTGCTCTACCCCTGAGCTACACCCGCATCCGTTTGGTCCGGCGGAAACCCGCCGGGGCGCTTCCTATGCCAAATGCCCTCCGGCATTGCAACTGGCGAGCGGGCCGATAACGAAAATAAAGCGCCCGCCCGACCAATTCGTTGCAAATATCGTTGCGAATACCCTTGAACGCCGGTCGGGCCACCGGTACCGGCTGGTCCCCCGACGCTCCTCCAGCCTCCATCCCCGCCATGCCAGCCACTCCCGAGACCCTGTTCGCCCATCTGGATCGGCTGGGCATCGCCCATTCCACGGTGTCGCATCCGCCGATGTTTACTGTGAACGAGGCGCAGTCGCTGCGTGGCTTGCTTCCGGGCGGCCACAACAAGAACCTGTTCCTGAAGGACCGGTTCGGCGCGCTGTATCTGATCGTCCTGTCCGAGGATGCCCGGATCAACCTGAAGACCCTGCCGGCGGTGATCGGCTCCGGCCGGATTTCATTCGGCTCGGCCGATCTGCTCCGCGAGGTGCTGGGTGTCGAGCCGGGATCGGTGACCCCCTTTGCGCTCATCAACGATACCGCGCACCGGGTCACGCCGGTGCTGGATGCGGCGATGATGCAGCACGACCTTCTCAACTATCACCCGTTGGTCAACACCATGACGACGGCGATCGCGAGAGACGATCTCCTGCGCTTCATCGAATCGACCGGGCACACGCCGCTGATCCGCGCGGTCGCCGATCAGGGCTAGGTCTGTTCGGAACGCCCTTCTTTAGAGATGCCGCTTGCCGATTGCATTTGTCCGGGTGGTGGCCATTTAATGGCCTGACTGCTAACGCTTGAATGAGATGACATCGGCTTTAGCCGACCAGGGATTGCGACGATGCTTGAAAATATGGGCGATGCACCGACGGCTGCGCCGGGCGCGGACCTGATCGTGGATACCACCACGCAGACCTTCGTTCGCGATGTGGTCGAGGACAGCAAGCGCCGGGCGGTGCTGGTGGATTTCTGGGCGCCATGGTGCGGCCCGTGCAAACAGCTGACGCCCGTTCTTGAAAAAGTGGTCAAGGCCGCCAAGGGCAAGGTCCGGCTGGTCAAAATGAATATCGACGAGCATCCGGCGATCTTCCAGCAGCTGGCGCAGCAGATGGGGATTCAGTCGATCCCGGCCGTCATTGCATTCGCCAATGGCCAGCCGATCGACGGCTTTCTTGGCGCGCTGCCCGAAAAGCAGGTGACGGAATTTGTCGAGCGGCTGATCAAGGATCGCGTCGGCGGCGAGGAGCAGGACATCCTCGTGATCGCCGATGCCGCGCTCGACGCCAAGGATTATGCCGCGGCCGCCGATGCCTATGCGCAGGTGCTCGCCGAGGACAATGCCAACGTCAAGGCGCTGGCCGGTCTCGCGCGCTGCTATGTCGGCACCGGCAATGTCGAACAGGCCAAGAAGACCCTGGAAATGGTGCCGGCCGGCAAGCAGAATGATCCCGCGATCGCTGCCGCCCGCGCCGAAATCGAACTCGCCGAACAGACCAAGGATCTAGGTCCGATCGCCGATCTTGAAGCCAAGGTGAAGGCAGACCCGGCGGACTATCAGGCGCGTTTCGATCTGGCGCTGGCGCAGAATGCCAAGGGCGACCGGGCAGCCGCGCTCGATAACCTGATCGAGATCGTCAAGCGCGATCGCACCTGGAATGATGACGGCGCCCGCAAGCAGCTCGTGCAATTGTTCGACGCCTGGGGGCCGACCGACGCCGCAACAATCGCGGGCCGTCGGAAATTATCGTCCGTCTTGTTCGCGTAACATGTTTCTGGTCCGCACAGTTGCGTCTGCAATGAACAAGGGCGGAGTGCGCCGATGCCCATGAATGTCACCTATCAAGGGCCGATCGATCTGCCGGAAGTTATTCCGGTCTTTCCCTTGCCGGGAGCCTTGCTGCTGCCGCGCGGGCAGATGCCGCTGAATATTTTCGAGCCGCGCTATCTGGAGATGATCGATGACGCGCTGGCCTCGCGCCATCGGCTGATCGGCATGATCCAGCCCGATATTGCCCATCCCGGTTCGGACGATAAGCCCAATCTGTTCAAGGTCGGCTGCGTCGGCCGCATCACCCAGATCGCCGAAAGCGGCGACGGCCGTTATCTCATGCAGCTGACGGGCGTCGCGCGCTTTCGCATCGAAGAGGAGTTGACGGTGCAGACCGCGTATCGGCAATGCCGTGTCACCTATGCACCGTTCGCCGATGATTTCATCGCCCGCAAGGGCGAGGACGACGTCGATCGCAAGGAATTGCTGCGGGCGTTGTCGGAGTTTCTGCAAGCCAACGATCTGAAAGCCGATTGGGACGGCATCGAGAGTGCGCCGAACGAGGCTTTGGTCAATGCGCTGGCGATGATGTCGCCCTATGGCGCGGCCGAGAAGCAGGCGTTGCTGGAAGCGCCCGACCTGAAAACGCGCGCGGAAATTCTTGTCGCTGTCACGGAAATCGAGTTGGCCAAGAAAAACAGCGACGGCGAGACGCCGTTGCAATAGCGGCAATGTTTTCAACAAATCATCAGGTTTTATATTGGTCATGGCCGGGCTTGACCCGGCCATCCATCATGTGAAAACGATGGATGCGCGGATCAAGTCCGCGCATGACGGCAGAGGGAAATGCTATGCCCGACAGTCAACGTAACGGCGAACGCGTCGATCCCAAATTGCTGGAGATCCTCGTCTGCCCTTTGACCAAAGCGACGCTGGAATATGATGCCGCCCGTCAGGAGCTGATCTCGCGCAGCGCCAAGCTCGCTTATCCGATCCGCGATGGCATACCCATCATGCTGCCGGAAGAGGCCCGCAAGCTGGACTGAAATTCCGCAGCTGTCATGCCCGGCCCTGTGCCGGGCATCCACGTCTTTCTTTGCTGCGTTATCGAGCTAAAGACGTGGATGGCCGGGACAAGCCCGGCCATGACAGAAGAGCATGAAATCGCGTCTAGTAAACTCAAGGACAACGCATGCTGAAAATCTGGGGACGCAACACATCGTCCAATGTGCAGAAGGCGATGTGGGCGGTCGGCGAGCTCAATCTTGAGCATCAACGCTTCGATGTTGGCGGCGATTACGGCAAGAACCGCGAGCCGGCTTACCTGTCGATGAATCCCAATGGTCTGGTGCCGACGCTGCAGGAAGGCGACTTCATCCTGTGGGAATCGAATGCAATCGTCCGCTATCTCGCGCATCAATACGGCGCCGGCACGCTCGAGCCATCCGATCCCAAGAATATTGCGCGCGCCAATCAGTGGATGGACTGGCAATTGACGGTGGTCGCGCCTGCGATCCTGCCGGCTTTCTGGGGTCTCATTCGTACGCCGGAAGAAAAGCGCGATCGCGCCGCCATCGCCGCGTCACAGAGCAAGACCATCGAGGTAATGAAGATCCTCGACGCGCAGCTTGGTCGCACGCCTTATGTCGCCGGCGATGCATTTTCGATGGGCGATATTCCGGTTGCGATCATGGCCTATCGCTTCCGCCAGATCTGCCCGGATCGTCCGGAGCTGAAGAATCTCGAGCGCTGGTATGCCGAACTGTCGCAACGCCCGGCTTTCCGCGAGCATGTCGGCGCTATTCCGCTGAGTTGAGACGGGGCGCGTCATATCGTTCTCGTCCTGAGCGGACGGTGCGCGTTATTGCGCCCTCTCCCCTTGCGGGAGAGGGCATGACGGTCTTCACCAGGACAAGAATGGGTGAGGGGTTACGGTCTCTCGTGAGATCCTAACCCCTCACCCATCCGAGATCGTTGATGCAGCTGCGTTGCCCTCTCCCGCTCGAAGTCGGATGTTTCCGACTTCGATCACAATATATGCTGAACTCGGGTGAACCCGAGTTCAGTGGGAGAGGGCACATCCATGCGCATCGAAATTTTTAAAGCGCCTCACCCTTCAACAGCTTTGGCACGTCGCCGGTAATGCCGGCGGCTTCGCGAATGAAGAAGCTCTTGAGATTGGGCAGGCGATTGACGACGCCGAGGCCCATGTCGCGAATGAGCCGCAGCGCATCCGAGTGATTGGAGAATAGCCGGTTCAAACTGTCGGTGGCGACGCCCATCGCCATGGTGTCGAACCGCCGCCAGCGTTGATAGCGTTCGAGCACCGACACCGCGCCGACATCGATGCCGAGCCGCGCGCCATCGATAATCGCTTCCGCCAAAGCCGCGACATCGCGCAGCCCCATATTCAATCCCTGCCCGGCGATCGGATGAATGACATGCGCGGCATCGCCGATCAGCGCGATGCGATCGGCGATGAAGCTGCGCGCCACGAACAGGCCGAGCGGATAGGCTTTGCGCGGTGCGATCACTTCAAGGTCGCCGAGATGCAGGCCGAACCGCTTTTCCAGTTCGGCGTGAAATTCGTCATCCGGCAACGCGACGATGCGGTTGGCGTCGTGCGTCGATTCGGTCCAGACCAAGGACGAGCGGTTGCCGGTGAGCGGCAGGATCGCGAACGGTCCGGCCGGCAGAAAATGTTCTTCGGCGCGGCCATGATGCGGGCGCTCATGCGCCACCGTGGTGACGATGCCGGACTGGTCATACTGCCATCCGTAATTGGCAATGCCGGCCTGTTCGCGGATCTGTGAGCGGGCGCCATCGGCGGCAACCAGCAGCCTTGCTGCAACCTGCGCCCCATCCGAAAGATGCGCCGTCACCCGCGCCGGCCCATGCGTGAACCGCGTCACCGCCACCGGCCGCAGATCGATCTCGGATGCTTTCGCTTTGGCCAGCAAGGCTGCGACCATCGGCCCGTTCTCGACCATATGCGCGAACGGCTCGCCCGGCGCGATCTCGCCGTCGAAGGTCAGGTAGCTCGGCCGCATGGCGTGATCGAGCTTCGAATCGGTGACGACCATGTCGAGGATCGGCTGTGCCTTGTCGGCGATCGCCGGCCAGACCTCGATCGCCTCGAACAGACGACGCGCCGCCGCCGCGATCGCCGAGGCGCGCAGGTCGCCGGAGGCATGATGCATCGCGGGGTCGGCCACCGTGACGCTGAGCGCGCCGCCCGAGCCCTGTTTCAGCGCGATGGCGAGCGACAAGCCGGCCAGCCCGCCGCCGGCGATCAGAATGTCGGTCTTGTCGGTTCGTTCAGTCATTGTAGAAAACCTATACTCGGTCCTTCCGGGATGGCCTGCTCAACGTCCCGGAATGACAAGTCTGTTAGACGAGCAAGTCTTAAATGCGAGAAAGCGTTTTTCATGTCCGAAGCCGTATCCGCTCTCCTTCAGGTTCTTGACCTCGAAACGCTGGAGGTCAACCTGTTCCGCGGTCGCTCGCCGCAGACCGGCTGGCAGCGGGTGTTCGGCGGGCAGGTGATCGGCCAGGCGCTGGCCGCCGCGATCCGCACCGTGGACGGCATCGCCGCCCATTCGCTGCATGCCTATTTCGTGCTGCCCGGAGATCCGAAAGTGCCGATCGTCTATGAGGTCGAGCGCACGCGCGACGGCAAGAGCTTCACCACCCGCAGCGTCAAGGCGATCCAGCACGGGCGGCCGATCTTCATCATGATGGTGTCCTTCCATAACAATGAGGAGGGACTGGAAAACCAGATGCGGATGCCGGACGTGCCGGCGCCGGAAACGCTGCCGAC
>Ga0164243_10001945_pt1 | contig 34683 bp, 8 predicted proteins | sample OricompcompostOP_FD_108781 | JGI IMG/M metagenome (GOLD analysis project Ga0164243, IMG submission 108781) | Organic Plus compost microbial communities from Emeryville, California, USA - Original compost - Organic plus compost (OP) | ecosystem: Engineered > Solid waste > Mixed feedstock >...
CCTCTATGTATCTTTATTCATCATTCTTGGCGCAGGAATCGCATCATGAGGCGTTTGGGGTAGAAATCGAGGGTTGCCCGGTATGGGCCGGTAGATATCGTCAATTGACCAACTCTTCACAATTGATTCATCGATAAGAAGGACGCTGTAGGCATATGGCCTACGAGCATGCATTGTGCCTTGGGAGCATGGCGTAGCAACTCCTGGCTGGCGGCATTTGGCGTTCGTCCTGTTTCGTAGCATATGCGAGATTCTGGACCTCGGGTAGTTTACTTAACTAGGTTCTCGTAATATGTCACTGTGAATGGGATATTCCTACTCTAGAGAGGTAATTGATCCGATTCCCATAAATATCATCCAATTCCCCATCTCTGGCTTTTGGGCTCATCTCGAGTTCGGAGAGCGCTGAGGGAAGGCTCAAGTGGTGGCGATGACGACACTTTTCTCCAGCTCTTTTCTCCAGCTCTGGAAGCCAGCCGCCACCACCTGCCCTAAGGCGCCAGTCCAGTGCCACCAAAAGTTTCAATGGTTCATCCACGGCACGCGTCAAGTTTCTAGAGACCACCCGTGTTCCCCTTCTAAAAAAGAGCCCCCAACAAGGAGAGACCATCAAATTTATTTTCAGCTTTGATCGAGCATATCTCTATCTCCATAACCTTTTTTTGGTATACACGGAAGCTTCCCCACAAACCTCAATGCTATCAATTCCACTCCTACAACCGTGAGCAACCACCTCCTGAAGAAAGGGAAAGAAAAAGACCCCCCCAAAAAGGACCAAAAATGATCATCGATTGTCCGGCTTGCAACAAGCCCGTCAAAGACTCCAATATCAATAAGCACCTCGACTCCCTCTGCAAAGATTTCATCGCCGACCCCAACACCTCCTCCCAACCAAACGGCAACCAATCCTCCTCCTCCACCTCCGTAAATGCCCCCCTAAACGGCACTGCTGCCCGTACGAACGGCACCACATCCTCCTCTGCCTCCTCGCAAAAGCGACCCGCCGCAGCCGCCTTCTTCCAAACACCCTCAGCAAAACGCTCCGCGACCCCCTCGCGCCCCAACCCGAGCAGCCAAACGCCCAAAGAACCCCCCAAGCTAGCAGGCCAAAAACGAAGCTTTGAAGATGGCCCCGGGAGCAATAGCTCGCCGCTAGCCGAAACGCAAGGCCGCGTCGGCGCCCTAACCATCTCACCCGCGAACACCCCCACGGCAGCCAAAAAGTCCAAGACGAACCGCGCGGCGCCGCTGGCGGAGCGCATGAGGCCCGATACCCTCGACGACGTGTTCGGGCAGGAACTTGTGGGGCCCAACGGCGTGCTGCGGTCGCTCATCGAGACGGATCGGTTGCCGTCCATGATACTCTGGGGAGCTTCGGGGACGGGCAAGACGACGATTGCGAGGTGTATAGCGCGGATGGTGGGGTCGAGGTTTATCGAGATACATGCGACGAGCACGGGTGTGACAGAGGTGAAGAAGCTGTTTCAGGATGCGACGAATGAGTTGGGCTTGACGGGGCGCAAGACGATTATTTTCTGCGATGAGATCCATAGGTTTACGAAGGCACAGCAAGACGTGTTTCTTAAGCCTGTCGAGGCGGGGACGGTCACACTTATTGGGGCCACGACGGAGAACCCATCCTTTAGGGTGGTGGGAGCCTTGCTTTCGCGGTGTAGGACGTTTACATTGGAGAAGTTGACGACGGAGCACATCAATGCGATTCTAAGGAGGGCTCTCAAGGCCGAGGAGGAAGATGAGAGCGAGTCGAGACGAGTTTCGCCGCTGCTGGACGACGAGATGTTGAATTACCTCGCGGCCTTCAGCGATGGCGACGCGCGGACGGCTCTCAACCTCCTCGAAATGGCTCTATCACTAACGCGGCAAAAGGGGGAAAACATCACAAAGGAGGGTATCAAGGCATCTCTCACGAAAACGCTCGTCTACGATAGGGCAGGCGACCAACACTACGACACCATCTCCGCCTTCCACAAATCCATCCGCGGCAACGACCCCGACGCCGCACTCTACTACCTCGCACGGATGCTCCAATCCGGCGAAGACCCGCTCTTCATCGCGCGACGCCTCGTAGTCGTGGCCTCCGAAGACGTCGGCCTGGCCGACAACTCGATGCTATCGCTAGCGACGGCGACCTACACGGCGACGCAGCAAATCGGCATGCCCGAGGCGCGTATCCCTCTGGCGCACTGCACCGTGGCGCTGTGCCTGGCCCCCAAGTCGACGAGGGCGTACCGCGGATTGAATAATGCCCTTTCAGCGCTCAAGGAGCCCGGGGTCGCGGCGTTGCCGGTGCCGTTGCATTTGAGGAATGCGCCGACGAGGTTGATGCAGGATCTGGGGTACGGCGGGGAGTATAAGTATCCGCCGAACTATAAGGATGGGAGGGTGAGGCAGCAGTATGTGCCGGATCAGCTGGTGGGGAGGCAGTTTTTGGAGGATAGGGATTTGGGGACAGCGATTGATCCGGATTTGGTTATGGAGGAGGCTTGAGGGGGGATGTTCGTTGAGGGTGATGGTGTATTAGACGTTGGCCCATAAGAGTCATCTCATCAGGTTGAGAATTGTATAGAAGAAATGCATGGGTGGAAACTGGATACCCAAATGAAGAATCGCAAATGCACATCAGATGCTCTTGGTCCTTAGACATGCCAAAGATCGGAGTGACATTCAAACTAAGCCAACTCTCTTCGGGAGTAATGGCTTCTGCGTATAAGACTGGAGATGTAAGGCTGGGGTGGATGGGCGACAATAAGGGGAAGTGCTTCTCCATCCTAGCCTCATCCTCGCTGCGTTCCCCTGTTCTATAAATCGACGCTCCCGTCTGCAAGGAAAGCTTCATCAAAACCAGCAATATCCCTCACACTCCGTCGCTTTACTCGGGCACACGGGGCAGAACGCTATCATCCGTGAACCATCTCTACAATGGCTTGAGTGGCGTGTATACTCTTTCCGGGAAAGGTGTGGGACCACGTCAATGGGCGATATCCAGTCGAGTCAATAAATAATGTGATTTCGTAGAAGATTGGACTAGCTGTAACCCAGCGTTAATGCTATCAGTGGAACTCTTCCCCAAAATCGGACTGCGAGCGGCGGACTTAGACACCGCTATAGCTCTGAGTTTACAAGATCGACTTGGACATTACTATCCGATTCTTGTAGAGGCATTTCCAGCATCGGTACTCGTAGGATGAGGAAGAGGAGGGTGTGTATAGATATATTTTTAACAGTGTTGCGAAGGTGGTTGGCGACTCCGTTGTTGGATCTTCACAGTCCTGGCGACTGTGACAATGAAGACAAGGAAGGACGGTGAACGGTCCGTACCGGCCCGCCCTCCCTGCTTCGTTCGTGTTCGCATCTCTTTGACCATCTACTTCACTTTCCTCCTGCTCTTCATTCGTCCCTGCAGCTTCACTTGTCGTCTCGGTGGCTTCATCCTCTCTCTCTGCCCCACTGGCTTCACTTGCCTCATCTTCTTCGCTTTCCTCGTCTTCTCCACTTGTCTCGCCTCCTTCGCCAGTTTCGTCCGTCGCTTGCTCGTCGTATCTATCATCTGATCTGCTGGATCTGGAACTATCGAGGATTACCGAGCCTCGTCGATCAGAACATTCGCTTTCATCTTCCGGCTCGCTGCTCGCAGCCTCACAATACATCGATACGGGGCTGCTACTAGCCGCTGAAGAGCTCGCTCCAAATGCATCATCTGGAATCTCCTCATCTATAAAGACAGTTTGACGCAGGCATTTGCTATTGCTGGAACTGGCATAATCAAGAACGGTGTGGCCACATTGACCAGTGCATCGTGGGAGAGGCTTCAACCTCGTACATCGGCTCGTTGGGGTAAGTAGCAAGTGTCCATCTGCCCACTTGTGACGCGGCTGGACTATAGTCAACGAGACGCTAGCGGGTAGTTGTTCGAAGCGCTCTGCGGCATCCAGCACCGCTACATACCCGTGGTCGCATGGCTGGTCTTGACAAACCTCCGGAAGGGTGAAGATCTGAGTAATATCGCCCAACAAGATGCGCTCAATGCAGAACCATAAAGTGCTATTATGCTCTCCACATGCTGTGCTCTGTGAGACTAATACCTCGACTTCGGGGAGAATGGGGATCGATGGCGTCGACGACGCGCCCGAGGTCTCGGAAGCCGATGAGGAAAGTTCCGAAGCATTATCGGTCTCCGCCATGTAGTTGACAAGCTCTTCAGCCTCTGTAAGCGGCATATCTGCGTTGCTTGGAGCACCGCCAACAGAGGATCGCTCTAATAGCCGTGCGCCATCATCGCTCCCCGAGGCTCTGGAACCGTAGGTATCCACGAAGGCGGCGTCAGCAGAGACTACCGCTACTTGGCCGTTGGGGAATTCGACCTCGACGACGTTGGGAAGTGACGGTATTTGCGGTAGCATGAGGATCCCCTCCCGGACACTCTGCTCTGCCTCGATGCTGTCCCCGTCTTCAGAGCCGTCACTTGAGACCATATCCTCCTGGGCTCGAATTTCAGCAGGGCCCTCGGCAGGGCTATTAGAGTCAGACTGCTCGTTCATAGAGAGACCTTGGTCTACGTCCTGGTGAGTCTCGTCTGGGGTGTCACAACACCGTGTAGTTCCCTGAGCTTCATCCGAATGTGCTGCCTCAATAGGTGTAGATGCTTGATCGGCAGGCCTGACTCCAACTTGCGCCACAGAATCCCGGCTTCTCACTCCCCGGCGACTGAGCTGGCTCACACTCCGTCTCCGCCGCCCCGGCTTCTGCCTACCGACAGACGACCCAGAGGCTTCAGCCGCCAGTACGCGCACGGGCTCTGTTCGAAGGTGATTTCGAATCTGTCTTCTCAGAGCCTTAAAGGTCACGAGGTGGTCACGCACTTCACCACTTAGATCCTGGAGCATCTGCTTGGTTGTCTCGTGGCTGCCGAAGTCATTAGCGCGCCAATGATGTCTAAGACGGGGGGGGGGGAATAATTTTGCCAGGCACACAACTCACCCGGAGCTACTCAATACGATAGCGCCCGTTGCCACAGCCAGTTGGAAAACATCCACAACGCGGTGCACGTTTTCAACGCGACAGCGAATGTCCGCCTCGTTGTAGACGAACAAATATCCCCGACATTTCCATTTGAACCACTGCGAGATGCGCTTTACCGTGCTCGTTTGGTCTAAATCGTATTTTTCCAGAAAGGCCAAAGCTTCTTTGAGGACGTTTCGCATCATCTTGGCACAAACGTCGACAAGGCACTTGGATTGTCCTGGCTTCTCTTCGACAATGAGACATTTGAGCTTATCCTCGGGAAGATTCCGAAGCAGGCCAGGGAGAGCTTCGCGGACCTATGCCGTTCGCCAATTTTTGGTTAGTACGTAGAGAGGGGAACGAACTGGGGAGGGCCGACACCCAGGCTCACCTTCTTGAGCATCTCCAAGGACGTGACATATTCCCTCCAAAGGCCCTGTGGGTCACGCATCTTGTCGCCAAACTCGTAGGTCTTGGTGACGACCTTGGCGATAGTCGCGCAGCTAGCGATCGCGCCAAAGACCTCCATTTTCCTCTCACTCGGCCTGAGATGATCAAGCCAGGCATCGGATACGGATTAAGAGATTGGAGGTGTGCGGTGCGGTGCGGTGCGATGCGGTGGCCTAAATACCTCCGAGTCGCCTCCCAGATTTCCTCTGTCCAGTGCAAATCAACAACGGTGTTCTGGTCCCCCGCTCTCATCACACCATATTGATGGAGAGAGATGAATTTGTTGTATAACTTTGAAGCGGCGCAGCGTCGGTATGCTGCGACACACTTGGTGTGCCTTTCATCCACTCAGCTCGCGTTCGCCGCCACCACCCGCTGTCCCAGCCTCGCGTACTTGGGCACCAATGCAGCGAGGAGGCGGTGCTTCATGAGACGACTGAAGTCTTCCTGAGTGCCATGGTAAATCGCACTATAATTACCATCCTCGTCATATGAGCAACGTTGAAATTGGCAAAGTGTCCGTCGTGTGTCTGCGGATTGGTGGTCTCGCTAGCACCTCGGACTCGGAGGTAGACGGAAGCCTTCTCCTCTGCCACATCTTGTGGCTGTTGGTTTTCCTTGGCTTCGCAAAGCGTCGAGCGACGCCGACAAGGCAGACTTGAGTCACTTGACTAACAAAGTGTTTAACCCCGGGATAGAGACTAGCGGCGTTCATCTCCTCTTCCCATACGTAGGCGCTATACAACAAATCTATGTACTACTTAATACTTTTGCAACCGATATTGACTCTGATCTCTCAGCCTTGAGAAAAATGGCGGCTACAAGACCAAAGTAGAAAGACCTGTTAATGAATATATCCCGGATCTTTGTTTTCTCCATTATTCTCCAGCCAGGTTCAAGAGCAGCCCAATGGAGAAACCTCATTGGCCGACCCATCCTCTAAGTGGCGCACCCGACGGAAGACTTGGGATCGGGTGCAGCCAAGAATTCATGGCGGGTCTTATGCTCTCATGCTTGTCACCCATTTATAACACTGGACTGCATCGCATAAACCCAAAGCCTCCGCCTCCTCTCAGTCACTCTTGTGCCTACTAAACACCCCAAGGCATTCTCTTGCGGCTCCAGTGTCCTGTTGTTGTGTAAATCAGTGTCGTTGACAGCGCCGTTGCACCTTTCCTAAAGGTGAGGCACAAAACGAGCAATCTTAGTGCTGGCTGTATTGGCGGACTCTTTATAAGGCAGACACAGATAAGTTTCTAGTACATACGACCATAGCTCGTAGACAACTGAGGGTCCTGTCCGCTCCCCTATACATAAGCTATAAAGCACCAGATTAGATACTAGAGTAGTTGCATTTTGCTGTCGAGTAGCATTACACCTTCCTATTTTAGAAAACTAATTTACTACCCTATTATTTTTATTATTAATAAAAATAGATAATAGTATATAATATATTTTCTTAAATATATTTTTTATATTTAAGTTTATATTTTTTATATTTATATTTCTAGTTTTAGTTTCCTATTTTTAAAATTAAGTTTTTTTATATTAGTTAATTATTAACTATCTAAGATAATAGTAACTTTTTTTTTATATAAATACTAGCTAATAAAATATTTAAAAAATTTAAGTTCTAGCTTATAGAAAAGCTAAAAACTTATAATTAGATATATTAATCTTTATTTTTAAATATAAATATAAAATATAAAATATTAGTAAAAAATAAAATTAAAATAATAGTTTATTTTAAAGTAATTAGAGTTTTTATAAATATTAAATTAGAATATTATATTAGATATCTTTTATTATAAATAAATATAAAGAAGCTAGAAAAAGTATTATTATTATTTTATATAATAATTAATATATATTAATATAGAAGATCTTTAAATAAAGTAGATATCTAAAGTTAAAATTAAAATATTTTTAATCTTTAATTAGATTATATTAAGTTTCTAATCTTTTAAAAAAAAGTTTTTATTATAATTATTTTATATTTTTAAGATATTAGATATTAAACTTAATTTTAAATTATTAATATAAAAAATATTTAATTAATCTAATCTTTAAGCTAAGATTACTATTTATAATATTTTAATTATTATTATAATATTTTTTATATATTTAATTTTTATAATATTTTTAATAATTTAGTTAAAAGTTAAATAAATTAATAATATATTTTAAATAATAGGATTTATATATTTTTAGATTATTTTATAAGGAAAGAGAAAAATATATATATTTTAGATTTTATATAAATAATTAATATTAAAAACTTTTAAAAAGTAATATTATAAAATAATTCTAATTATTTATATTTTATATTCTTTTTTTTATAGTTACTAAATACTAGCTTATTTAAAATACTTTTTTCTATTATTAGCTAAATTTTATAATATAATATAGGAAGCTATAGTAATTATTTTTAAAGTTTTTAAAGTTTATTTATATTATAATAAACTTAATATAGTTAATATAGTTATTATTAATAAAATAGTAAGCTTAAGAGTAGTTTATTATATAAGTTATAAATATTATCTAAAATATTATTATAATAAGCTTATAATAGATTTAGAAATTACTTAAGTTATTAATTTTAATTATAATTTTTTCTTTATTACTAATAGAACTTATATATTTCAACTATAATTTTTTCTTTATTACTAATATAATTTATATATTTTAATTAAACAAATTATAAAAAATATCTTTTAGATAATTAAAGAAAGTTATTTTATTAATAATTTCTTTTTTTATATTTAAAATATAATTTATCTAGAAAGTTATTTTTAAAAGCTTTAGGAAATATAATTAGTTTTCTAGGATAAAGAATTTTATTTAGTATTATTATTAAAATTTTATTATTAATATTTTCTTTATTATTATAAAGTATTTTCTATTTAATATTATATATTTCTTAATATTATATAATATAAACTTAAACTTTATTTAATATATAATTAAAAATATAAATTTAGAAGCTTTAAATCTTAAGTAATAGATAGTAAGCTTTATTATTTTAAAATTATATATAATATTTTTCTTAATTTATTTTCTAATTAGAATTAAATAAGTTATATTAATATTTTAATACTTTAATAAATAAGATATAGTAAATAAAGTTAAGATAATATAAAATCTATTATTATATATTTAATAATTAAGGTGATCTATAATTATTAAAGAAATAATTTATAAAAATATTAATTTAAAAGATATTTTTAGAAAAAAAAGAAAATATAAAAAAAATAAAAATAAAAATAAAAAGGTATAAAAATATTTAGAATATATAAATTTATATATATATCCTTTTATATTTTATTAAAACTTTTAAATATAAACTACTATTATTTAAAAAAATATAAAAGTATAATATAATATCAAATATAGCTAATAACTAGCTTATATCTTACTTTATTAATATGTTATTAGTAGGTACTATTTTATAGTATTAAGTAAATAAAGTAATTTAAAGTATATTAATAATCTATCTTTTTAGAAAAACTAGATAATATTAAAATAACTTTATTAGATTAATAGCTTTAAATATTAAATATTTATTTAATATTATTTTTATTTTTATTTAGCTAGGCTATATAGATATTACTATTATTTAAATAAGTAACTTTAAAAATATAAAATTAAAAATATAAAGAAAATATATTTATTTTAATATTTTATAATTTTTATATATAATTATTTTAATATTTTAATTATTAAAGTACTTTTTTTTAGCTAATTACTTATATTAATTAATAATATAAAAATTAATTTTTTTAAAATATTAATATAATTAAATCTTAAAATTAATATTAATTATATCAAACTTAAACTTAATAATACTTTACTATAATAAACTATATTATTAAAAAGCTTTAGTAGATATTTAAGCTAACTAACCCTTATTAAATATTACTTCTAATAACCTACTTCTAATAAAAAACTTCTCTCTAACTAGATTCTAATTATATTTTATTTTTTCTTTTTATCTTCTCCTTATTAAAACTTTTTTATATAATAGACTTCTATTAAATAATACTATTTAATTAAACTCTTATATTAGATTTCAATTACTATAAATAATAAAAAAGGATTAAAGCTTAGTTCCTATAATAACTATTATAAATTAAAGCTTTATCTCTAATAAAATATAAAGAAAAAATTAAAACCTTACTCTCTATAAACTATAAAGATAAATTAGAGCTTTATTTTCTATAAACTATAAAGAAGTCTTTATCTTCTATAATCTAAATTATAAAAATAGAGAGATAATTAGATATTATTAAGTAAACTATTAATAATAAAATAATAAAGATAGTAAAAAGTATATCTATAAAACTTAGAAAAGCTTTTAAATAATAAGACCTCCTTATAATAATTATAGCTTAACTTTAATATATTATTAAAAAATAAATAAAGTAAAAAAAGATATATAAAGTTTAAATTAAAATACTATAAAAAATATAATATAATTAACTTCTTAAATTTTTATTTTTATAATTTATATATTAAACTTTAAATATAATAATAATAATAATAATAATAATAATAATATTAAAGATATTACCTAATTATAAAATATATAGAAATTCTAATTTACTTTATTTAACTTTTCTAAGTTTAATAGATATAGAAATAAGTTTTATATATAGCTATTTAAAATAAAAAATAAATTTTATATAAATATTAAAGTTATTAAAGATAATAATATTTAATTTAACTATATATTTTCTTATTTAAACTTAACTTCTTAGTAGATATATATTATTTATATAAAGCTTAATACCTTTTATAAGTTTTTAAAAGACTTTTTAAAATACTTTTATAATTATTATAAAGATTTAGATAAAAAAGAAAAAGTTTTAGATAAACTTAAAAAATTTAAGTAAAAGAAAAGCTAGCTTTTTATTTACTTTTATTTTAAATTTAAAATAATTTTAACTAATATAAGAAAAATAATTTAAAATAATAAAGTAAAAAAAGTAAACTTAAAGCTAATATTAATAATAAGCTATAAAAAGTAGTTATTAATTAGATTTTATTATCTAATAATTACTATAGATATATTAAAGTTCTTTAGAAATTAAGTTTTTAATTAGAAAGCTTTTATATAGAAAAGAAATATTATTAAAGTTTTTTATATATATTAAATATAAAAATAAGAAAGATAAAATAAGAACTTATATTAACTAATATTAAATCTTATTATTAATTATCTTCTAATTATCTATAAAAGAAATATTTAAAAGAAAAAAATAATATTTTAAAAGGGAAGTAAACTAAATAAGTAAATATAAAAAAGTAAAAATATTAATAAAAAAAACTATTATTATTAATATAGAAAGTAATAATATAAAATTAATATCTACTTACTACTATTTACTAGAAATCTCTATTAGATATATATATATATAAGAATTTAGTAAAGTAGTATTATTTAATAGAAGCTTATATATAAAAAGGTTTTAATAAAAAGGAAGAAAAGAAAAGAAAATTAATTAGAAAGAGATTAAAAAAGATATTTATACTAATACTATTACTATAATACTATTATTTAGAGTACTAGCTAACTTATACCTAAACTATTACTATAATACTAGTATAATAGTAGTACTAATATAGTAGTTAGCTTAAGCTCTTACTAAAGTTATATATATAGTATAGCTTATTATATAATCCCTTTCCTTTTTCTCTTATATAAGTCCTTTTCTATAGTAACTAGCTAGTACTAATTAGCTTATAATATTCCTTATATCTATTTAATATTATTATATCTAATATTTCCTTTAATAGTTCTTAAGTAAAGTTTATATACTTAGTTTACTTAACTTTTATTTATTATTAACTATAGTTTTTATATATCTTTAATATCTTTTTTATATATTATTTTTCCTTTCTATTAATAATTATTAAAAATATTATATTATCTTAATACTAATTTAAGAATAGGTTAAAAATAGCTTATTATATAAAGTTAATATAAAATACTAAGTTTTTTACTCTAGGAAATATATTTAGTTTTATAATATATATATTAATAACTTTAATAATAATATATTTATTATTTATTCAATTAAACTTCTTTATAAACTACTTTATTATAAAGTTCTTTATATATAATTAGACTTTATTATTAATTTAAAATTAATTAGCTAATTATTTTTATATATTTATATAATATTTTTATTCTTTTTAAACTATAGTTATAATAGCTTAAATAACTTCTTAAATATATTTTTATTAAGTAACTAAAGCTTTTCTTTATATTCTTATAAATAGTCTTTTTTATTTTACTATATTTTTTAAATAGATATTAATTAATAATAAGTTATAATTATAAGTTATAAAAAAAATTATCTTAATTAATATTACTAATATATTATTAATTACTAATATAATTATAAATAAAAAGCTATTTTAGTTATCTTAGAAGTAAGTAATATATACTTAAAGATAACTTTTTAGTATTTAGTTTATCTATTTTATAATATTATTAGTTTTAAGGTAATATATTATTAATAGATATTAAATAATATAAAGGAGTTAGTAAGTTTATTTTTATATTCTATTTATAAACTAAGTTCTTTAATCTAATATTATTATATATAGAAGGTTATAATAGTAGATAAGATATTATATTAATATTTTTATAATTACTTTTATAATTATTTTATATATTAGTTTAAAGATAATATTCTTACTTAATTAATTAATAATTACTAAGATTTTTATTATTATATATAATCTACTTAAAAGTAGATCTATAATAAAGTCTATTAATATTTTAATTTAAGAATAATTAGATATTAAAAGTAATTTAAAAACTCCTTTTTATATATCTTACTATATTATTCTCTATTTATAAGACTTATAATTTTTTATAAACTACTATATATTATTACTAAGCTCTAATTATATATAGTTTTTTATTAATATTATCTATATTACTTTCTAATTTAAATAGCTTATAATTAGAAAATTATAAGAATCTTATATTAGTTTAGTTTATAAAAGTTTATAATTAGAAATCTAAACTTACTTTTTTTATTTTAATTTATTTATTTTATTTACTATATATTTTAATATTAAAAATAATATTTTAAAATTAATAAAAAGTATTTAAAACTTTATATTATATATTTTCTAATTATCTAATATTAATTATTTTCTTATAAAACTATTTTCTATATAAAGAATACTACTAGAGAGGACTTAGAATAGACTTAAAGGCTAGTCCTATAACTACTAAAAAGCACTATAGAAAGTATTATAGAGAAGTTTAGTAAGAACTTTAAACTAATTATAACTAAACTAAAAGTATTATTAGCTTTAGAGGAAGAAGCAATAAAAGTAATTAGCCTAGCTAGAAGCTAGAGTAGAGTAATTATATAACCTAAAAAGTAAGCTATAGATAACTAAAAGAATAGTAAAGCTTTTAGAAAATAAAAAAAAAAGCTTAAAAATAATTAGAGTTTATTCCCTAAGCTAAAATCTTATTAGTAATTTTATAATTAAAATCTATCTTTCTATAACTAGACTTTAAACTATTTTATAATTTATAATTATATAAAAAAGCCTATCTCTATCTAAGTTTTTTTATTATTTATAGATAATATTATTATAATTCTTTAACTTCTTATTTTAGTAAAGATATATTCTTTATCTTAGAAATAATTAATATATATATTATTTAAAGAGATAGTTATTTTTAATATTATTTAAGATTTCTAACCTATAAAATTTATATCTATTATAAGAAATATCTCTATTCTCTAAAGAAGACTTCTACCCCCCTATAGACCCCCTCTTATTTTAGAAGCTTTTATAGTACTACTTTAATAGATTAATAAACTTAAATAAGCTTAACTTATTAAAAAACTATCTACTTTAGACCTTAGCTAACCTATCTAATATAAAGCTCTAAAATACTATATTAAAAAATTAAAGAAAAATACTATTTAAAATAAAGTTTTTAATTAATATTAAATTATTAAAGATAAAAATAAAACTCTTCTAAATAATATATTTAAAAAGCTTAAAATTTAATAGATCTTATTTAAAATTAATATAAAGCTTTAAAAACTATAAAGATAATATATTATTATACTTTTAGATATTATATTAAAAAATTTCCTTACTTTTATTAAATATAATTACTAATTTCCTAAGCTATAATAATAAAAAATATATTAAATACTTAATAATTTTAAATAAAAGAATTAGATTTTAAATAAACTCTATAGAAAATAATATAATCTTAAATTTTATCTAAATAAAATATTATTAATTAAAAATAATAAAGTTATTATTTAAGATTTCTTTTAATAACTTAATAAAAAACTATAAGAAAAACTTAAGAGGAAAAATATAAAAATCTAAAATTATTAGAAGGTTTCTATTAAAGCTAGCTATTAATAAATTCTTATATTCTATAAATAAAAATATAAGGACTAGAAGAGAAAGTAAAATAAAACCTATAACTAAAGTAAAAAATATTATTAGAATACTAACTAGCTTAAAAATAAAAACTACTTTAAAAAGTTATAAAATTAATTTAAAAGCTAAAACTAAGATATTAAGTAATCCTAATATTAATCTTTTTCCTTTAAATCTAGAAAATAGATCCTATACTAAGGTAAATATTACTATATAGACTTTAACTAGACTTAGAGCTAATAGAATATTAATATATTAGAAAATAAAGCCTACTATTTTAAATATAATAAGATAAGCTATTTTAAATATAAATACCTAACTAATTTAAATATTAAATTTAATATCTTAAATATTAATTAGATTAGAGATATTTCTCTAGATAAATATTATATTAAAAAACTTAATACTAATTATAAATTAGGAAAAAAATAAAGATAGTTTTTAAAGAGATTTTAAAAGCTATCTATATTTTTTTAGTAAAGTCTTTATATATCCTTACTTTCTATAGTAAGGCTAAATTCTAAATTAATTCTAAATAGATCTTAAGATTTCTTAACTTTAATATTATTATAGAAATTAACTTTATTACTACTATTTTTATTAACTATTATTAGTTAACCCCTAAATTTAGATACTATCTTCTACTTTTTAAATAATATAATAGTACTTTACTAAAATACTAATATATATACTAAATAAAATTTTAGATAAAGAATAATAATAGATAAAAGTATTATTATATTAAACTATTTTAGGAAATATCTTATTCTAAGAAAACTTTTAATTTCCTACTTAGATAATTAAGTATATAAAACTTAAATTTTTAAATTAATTACCTTATAAGGGCTTAAACTTATTCTTTTATTATTTTAAAAGACTTAAAATATTTTATTAAATACTAAAAAAATAGTAAACTAATATATATTTTAGTTTTATTACTAAACCTTAAAAATAAAGAAGAAGATATTATAATTATTACTAATAAAAATATAAACCTTCTCCTAGAATTTTAATAATTTATAGATATCTTTTCTATATAAGTAATAAAAAAACTTTCTATATTTAATAATATAAAATATATAATTAAATTAAAACCTAGAAAATAACTTCTCTAGAAACTAATTTACCTTTTATCTTATAATTAATAATTAAAGCTTTAATACTATTTAAAGGAAATATTAGAAAGTAATTAGATTAAGAGATTAAAAAACTTTATTAATATATCTATTCTTTTTATATTTAAACTAAATAGGACTTTAAAACTTTATATAAACTATTAAAAATTAAACTATATTACTATTAAAAATCAATACTTATTCCCCCTAATCTCTAAACTATTATTATAGATAAGTAATATTTAATATTTTTTAAAGATTAACTTAAAAGATATTTACTATTAAATTTATATTAAAGAATTTAATTAGTAGAAAATAGCTTTCTATATTAAATATAGTTACTTTAAATATATTATTATATTATTTAGATTAATAAATACTCTTATAATATTCTAAATATATATATATTATATACTTACTAGATTATTAGATTATTATTATATTATATACCTTAATAATATTCTAATCTTTTTAAAAATTTAAGAAGACTATTAAAAATATCTAATAGAAGTCTTAAAGTATTTATATACTATAAAACTTTATATAAATATTAAGAAATATAGTTTTTTTTAAAGTAAAATAACCTTTCTAAATTATATTATTAAAAAAAATAGAATTTAAATAGACTTTACTTAAATTTAATTAATCTAAAACTAGCTAAAACTAAAGTTATTTAAAGATATCTAAGTTTTTCTTAGATTTATAAATTTTTATTAAAAGTTTATTTCTAAATACTTTATAATAACTTACCTAATTACTTTCTTATTAAAGAGAAGCTAAAATAAAATTAAAAAAGGAAAGTTTATATAAATTAAAAAGATTATAATACCTTTTTATTAGCTAAAATAAGCTTTTATAAAAGCTCTAATATTATAATATTAAAATACTAACTAAGAAACTTAAATAGAAACTAATACTTTTATCTATATAATCTCTAATATCCTTTTATAATTATTTAATAGATAATAGTATCTAGTTACCTTTTAACTTTATAAGCTTATAAAGATTAAAAGGAGATAGGCTACTAGCTAATAAAAGCTTTTAGTTATTATTAAAAGCTTAAAAAACTAATATTATTACCTTAGAAAGATATCTTTATTTAAAGTTCTTATAGATTATTAAATATTATAAAATATAATAAATACTTTAGTAAAAGATCTTTAAAGAAGGCTATTATAATAGATAATAGACTTTATAATTTTTAACTTTAAAATAGAATACTATCTTAGGAAGATAAATCCTATAAACTTATTATTAAAAAGACCTAACTATATAGAAAAAAAACTAGATTACTAAGAAGTAGAGAACTAACTTAGATAAGTTATTTAAATTTAATCTTAATTTTTAAGAAAAAAAATAAAACCTAGTTAAATAAGAAAAGAGAAATTATCTAAAGTAAGTTAGATATTAGTAATCTTAGTTTAAAGTATACTTTACTAGAGAGTAGGAGGAGATTAGCTAGAAAAAATCTTTAAAAAAGCTTATCTTAATAATAACTAAATTAATAAAATATAAAAAGACTAAATAAACTCTAATTTTTAATAAAGTTAAATAATAAGAAAGAAAACTTTCTCTTATAGATAAATACTAAGTAAGGAAGGGTAAGATCCCTTTATTTATTAAACTTATATTACTAGAAGTTTTAATATAAAAATAAATTACTTTTTAATATAAGATTAAAAAAGTTATAAAGCTAAAATATATTCTAATAAGTAATTTAATTAAAGGATTTAATTTAAAGATTAAGAATTTATAAGAAATAGATTTATATTATAAGAAGATTATAAAGTAAATTTAAAATATATTTAAAGATAATATTCCTTTTTATAAAAATAGTAATTTATTATTTTATAAAAGCTAGTTTATTATCTTTAATTAGAAAGCTTTAAAAGTAAAATTATTAAAGAAATATTATAATAACTTTTATATTAATTATATAAAAATCTTTAAGACTTTAAAGTTTTTAAAATAGAAATTCTATTAAAAAAATTTAGAAGTAGATATTTACTTTTATATTAGAATATATCTAGAATATTAAAGAATATAATACCTAAGATATAAGCTTTATAGCTTACTTAAATTACTTTCTCTACTAAAATACTTATTTTAAAAAATTAATTTAGATTTTATTATAAAACTATTAGAAAATTAGACTTTAAATAAGGAAATAGTAGATATAATCTTTATTATTATAAATAAATATATAAAGATTACTTAATTTATTACTATTAAAAAGTCTTTATAGGTATTAGATTTAGTTTATATTCTCTATAAGGAAGTTAAATATTATTTTAAAATATTTACTAGTATTATTAGTAATTATAATATCTTTTTTATAAGTAAGTTCTAAATAAAATTCTATAAAATAAGGGAGATTACTTAAAGACTATCTATAACTTAGTATTTATAAATAGATAATTAAATAAAGAAGATAAATTAAATTCTAGTTAACTATTTAAGAAAAATATATATAGATAAGTCTAACTACTAAGTTAAAATACTATCTAAAGTAGAGTTTATATATAATAATTTCTTAAATTAGATTATTAAGATATTTCTTTTTAAAATATTATATAAATATTATCTATATTATATTAAGCTAGTAATCTAATTAAAATAAATATAAATTAAGGGAGTAAGAGAAAAAATAAAATATTTCTAGAAAATATAAAAATAGATAATAAAATAATAAAAGTTTACTATAAAGAACTAATAATAATACTATAATAAATATTATATAGATATAGAGTTTAAACTTAAATAATATATTATATTATTAATATAAAACTTTTTTTTTAAAGTAGTAGAAAAGAAGCTTATATTAATATATATTTATATACTAATCTTTAAAAAGATAAATAAAAATATATATTATATTTATCTATTAGAAAAGTATTAGAGATTATATAATATATTTTATATATTACTTTTAGAACTTTAAAAGGACTAAAAAGAAATAAATTTAACTTATAAACTATTTAACTTAGAAAATAATTTAGAGAAATAAGAAATTAAAGAAATTATAAATTATTAAAATAAAAGTAATAATTATTTTTACTTAGTAAAATAGATAGGGTTCCCTATAAAGTAAAGTAATTAGGAACTTATAGATAAGCTAGAAAATACCTAGTAAGCTATTACTAAATATAAAAAAAAGATAAAAGTTATAATATAAAAAAATAAATAATATATAATATTCTATTAAAATATTAAAAATAAGTATTACTTTTATATAAGTATTTCTAATTTAAATTATATATATATACCTTATAACTTTAATCTAAGTCCTATAAAACCCTATATAAACCTAAAAACTTTTAAAATTTATCTTTTAAAATATTATTTAAATACTAAATCCTAAACTCTTTTTAATAAACCTTTAACTCTTATAATTATTTTTACCCCCCTCTATATCTAATAAAAACTAGATATTACTATCTTTATTATAATAATACTTATAAGAGGACTAAGTACTAAAGCTTACTCTATTTATATTATAAGTAATACTAAAAAGATAAGTTTAATAAGCTATTAAAAAAAAACTACTATAATAAAAATAAAATTAAGAAGTAAGTAAAATAAAAAGGATTTTACTATTAGAACTAAAGTTACTATAAGTATATATAGCTTAACTAGAGGAATATCTTAAAAAATAGAAGATAGTAGATTAGAAAACTATATTTATAAAGTAATAAAAGATTTACTTAGTTAATATATTAAACTTAATAGGAAAAAGAATATTTAATAAACTTAATATAATTATAAGCTAGATAGTAATAGCTAAAAAATTAATAAAAATTATAAAAGTAATAATAATTTCTATTTATATATTTAAGTTAATAGGAGATAGGAAAATTAAAATAGAATTACTTATTAAGAAAAATAGTTAATAAATTAGAGAGAATATAAAGATATTAATATAAATATAAGCTTAAGTAACTATAATATTAAGGGCTTACTAGGTTTCCTCTTAAGCTAATAAGAGATAAATAGGTAAAATATTTATATATATACTTAAAGTAGAGAATAGAGTATTTAGAGTTTAAGTAAAAGTAATAGAATATATTATAGCTTTATTAAGAGGGCTTAATAGAATATTAGATAAAAAACTAGCTAGAACTTATTTAATAGTAAGTAAAACTAATATATAAAAATATATATATATATTAATTTAAAGTATAGGAAGAATACTAGCTATAATAAAAAGTATAGAAGGAATATTATTACTATTATTATTTAAAAGAAGTTTAATAAACTTAAAAGTTATTAAAGAAATAGTAGGAGTATATATTTCCTAAAAATAAAGATTTTAGTAAATAAATACTTATATCTTATCTTAATAATAAACTTAATAAATATAAAAGTAGATTATCTAATTTATAATTATATTTTCTAAATAACTAATAATAATATAATTTATAAACTTTTAAGATATATTAATTATAATATATAGAAGTAAAGTATACTTAGGGAAGGTTAGTAAAGTATTTTCTTTACTACTTTTAATATCCTTAAATATAAGCTTATAACCTTAATATTATTTAAAGGGCTTAATATTATAATATATCTTTATAAACTCTAGGCTATAGCTTTATATATTTAATATTTTCTAATTTTAAATTTAAGTATTAGAGATTATAGGGTAACTATTAATAATATTTTCTTTAATAGTCTATACCTAATAATTTAACTAGTAGAAAACCTTTACTTAAACTTCTAAAAACTAAATCTCTTTAATAAAGTAAAAGTATAATTACTTCTATATTAAAGTTATTATTAGAACCTATATATAATAAATATTAATTAAAATTAATAAAGAGTTTAGGAAGAGAATACTTATAGTATAGAATATAGTTAGAAAAATTAGTAAATAGTAAGTAGCCTAATAGTCTTAGTAATCTTATTTTTCTATATTCTCTTTATAATAAATTAAAGTTAATAGTTATATCTTAATTATATAGTAAAGAGTACTTAAGAAAATCAATTTTATAATATAATAAAAGTAAAGGTATTTTTATACTTAAATAATATTAACTAAATAGTAAATAAGATTAATAATATACTAGGTAACTATTTATAATAAATCCTTTATATTATTAGAAATCTATTATTATTTAAGGATTAGTAAAAAATTAGGGAGGAGGTAAATAAGGAGAACTTATAGCCTAATAGCTTTTCTATTTAATTTAATAGGTAATATAGAACTTTAAACTTATTACTAAATAGATAATAAAGAAGTCTTTATAGATTAAAAGTATATAGTAAAGATATAGTTCTAAACTAAGGCCTAGAAGCTAACTATACTTAGGGTTAAAGAGAGGGCTAATATTAATCTATATTATATAAAGGAGATAGTATACCTTTTTAGAAAGCTTAGATATTACTATAGTAATAGGAATTATAATAAGTTAAAAGAGATAAAGATTATAATAAGATAAAAGGAAGTTTTATTACTAAAGAAAATTATTAAAAGTAAAATAAAGTAATAAAGAGAAAAAGAAAATATTTATAATTATAAAAGATATAATATTATTAATATATTTTCTATATATATAAATTTTCTATCTATCTTATAAAAAAAGGAATATTCTCTCTAACTTAATATTTTAAATAGCCTAATAATTAAAAAAAGATTTATAATCTTAATAAATAATTTAAAGATATAGAGATATATTTTAGAAAAATAATTTCTAATATAAAAATTCTTTTAATATCTTACTATAAAGGATTTTAAGAGAGGAAATATATATATAACTATATATAGGAGACTTAATATAGAGAAAGCTATTAAAGACTAGAGAAATCTAAATAAAGACTTTACTTAAAGAATATTAAAGAAAATTTCTATAATATAGAATCTAGGAGAGTAAGTATTCTAATTAAATTAATAAAAGATTTAATTATAAAGGGAATATTATTAGTAGTAAGTATTAAAGCTAGCCCTATATATAGTTCTTTAAGTTACCTTTATAATAGTAAACTTTTTAGAGATAGGTTAGAAGACTTATACTATATAATTTTTCTTTTAATAATTAGAAATAGGTTAAAAAGAGGTTTTTATAAAAAGAAAATTAAAATTTTCTTTAAATTATTTAGAAGATAAGTAGAAATAAGTTTTTATAAAATTTAAAAAATAAAATTACTTTAATAGTATTACTTTTTTTCTTAACTACTAAGATAGTAAAAGTTTTTTATTAAAGATATTAGAAATTACTTTAAATAAATAAAAAATAAATTTTATAATAAAAATCTTTTAAGTAAGAAATTATTTAAGGTTTTAGGAGAGTAATATAAGGAGTACTATTAAAGAGAACTTAGAATAGACTTAAAGGCTAGTTCTATAATTACTAAAAGGTACTATAAGAAGTATTATAGGGAAGTTTAGTAAAAACTCTAAATTAATTATAATTAGACTAAAAGTATTATTAGCTTTAGAAGAAGAAGTAATAAAAGTAATTAGCTTAGCTAGGAGCTAGGGTAGGGTAATTATATAACTTAAGAAGTAGGCTATAGATAGCTAAAGGAATAATAAAGCTTTTAGAAAATAAAGAAGAAAGCTTAGGAATAATTAGAGTTTATTTTCTAAGCTAAAGTTTTATTAGTAATTTTATAATTAGAATCTATCCTTCTATAACTAGATTCTAAACTACCTTATAATTTGTAACTATATAAAGAAGCTTATCTTTATCTAAGTTCCCTTATTATCTATAAGTAATATTATTATAAGATCTTATTAATTTTAGTTTTAAAGGCTTTTAAAATAGTAAGCTTTAAAAACTAGTTTAGGAGAATATTATATTTAATAATATTTAGGCTTTAGTAAAGATATTTTTAAATAACTTATATTTATTAGTAGTTATATATCTAAGTCTTTTTTAAAGTATTAAATATCTACTTTTAATTTATAAGATTCCTTAATATTATCTTTATAAGTTTATCTAAGTTAGGAAAATTAATCTTTCTATTATTATCTAGAAATCTAACTTTTTTTCCTAGCTAGTATTAGTAGGTATTAATTATATTAGGTAATTAAAATATACCTCCTGGCTTCTTAGTATGATTAGGGTATAATGAGGATTTCCTCTATTAATCTCTACTTAACTAGTAAGCTCTCTTTAGAGATACCCTTTCTTTAAGGAAGTTATTATTACTACTTTTGTCTCTAGATTCAATCTTACTTTGCTGGGCTATAAAATTTTGGAAACCGGTGGGGCGATCCTATTCCATCGAAGATGGGCTTTTCCTTTTTCGAGAGTGGACAAAGGAAACGTCATTATTGCTTCCACCCCCAAAATCCATCTCAGTTCACTGAGCCTCGAAAACCGGTAGGGCGACTCTGTTCTGCCAGGGATAACGACCTTTCTTCAACAAAGACAATCTCATCATTATCGCTTCCCCTCGAAAATCTATCTTGGTTTGCTGGTTCTCTAAAATTTGGGGGGGGGCTGTTCCGTTCTTCTAGAGATAACGACCTTTCTTCGACGAAGATAACCTCATCACTGCTTCCGTCCCCAGACTTTATCCCTGAGTCCGTGGTGACTGCTAACGAAAGTTCCGATACGCAGTCACCTCCCTGGCCCGGATCGGAAGCAGCTGAGACGGCCCCTGGAATTGATTCGAGAGGCGGTATAGGTCAGTAAGCATGACCGGTCGCAGGTGCGGCGCATATATATCTACAATCTTCTATGAGGAGAAGAACGTCGCTCTGTCATTACGCTCGGCACATTCCAACAACATTAATCTGTATTTAGCTTATTACATTACCTGTGGCAACATCAACGATCTCTTCGATCAGCTCGTCATCGTCAAGACAAGGGAATTGCTCCCCAGTCTCAATCAAAAGGGCGTCCGAGATTGTGTCGGAAAATATAGCGTCCAAAACGCGGTTCTCGGCATCAAGCTCCTCCGCTTTTCGTATCTCATCTCTCTCGCTCATGAGATTAGCGATAGCTTTGTGGAAGATCTTGTTGATGAGGGGTGATTCGACATGTTCCTGCAGAAAATCCGCCCACTCAAACACTATCCATGTCCAGTGCTCTTTGTCCAAGTTCCGCAGCGTTCGAAGCCGAGCTACCCTTGGTTCTTGCTTTCCGTTGTCCCAGTCAAAGCCGGCGAAAAGCACCCAGCAATACCAGTTGAACCAGTCTATCCCCTTTGTAGCGTTCATGAAGCTTGAGCAGAACGGCCCTGCAGTGACCGGGAGGGAATCATTGTTTGATTCCTGTTATCGATATAAATTAGCCGGCGAACCTGAAACGGGACTCATTCGCTGAGTGGAACTCCATCGGAGTTTCGGATTCACGTACAATACCGGTGGCGAAGTAAAGGTGCAACTTCGCGGGATTGGCAATCAGGCCGGGGACGTCAACGCCCCAGCTGTGTGACAACACAAGCTCGGCCATAACCAACGGGCGCAGAAAGGAGTGTCGAGACGATACGGCCTCGGTCGCCCAGACTCGCTCTTCCTCAGAATCGAACCAGCTGGCATCGGAGTCCCTCAGCCAGGTTTGAAGCTTTGAAACCCAGCTCCGTGTACCGAGAATGTCCTGAAATGCAAGCTCCGTGAAGTGAACAAATTGCAACTGCAAAAGGAAGCGACTGGCCCAAGTGTTGGTGGTTATCGTATAGGCCTTCACGAGTTTGTCGGTGGAGTGGAAGAATCGGGTGATGAGAGCGACCATTCGGCAACGGATGCTGACTCGGTATCTTAAGTCCTCCTGCTGGAGGTGCTCCGAGCTGAGATGATGCACGAGGAACTGACACCCGTATCTGCCGAGCAAGGTGCCATGTCCCCGGGGTCGTTCAAGGATCGAGCGAATACATGCAGATATCATCTCTAATTCCTGCATGGCGGTGTTGGTGTTGATACCCGATCGCCGTAGTCGTTCTTCGATTCCGTCGCCATCTCCATGCGCCCCAGTGCCAGACGACACGGGCTTGAAGACATAACTTTGCACGAACTCAAGGATGCTGGTATGGGCAAAGGAGACCATAAGTTCATCCAAATACAACCATGTCGAAGGCGTGAACGGGTAGTCCTCCCGATCCTTTCCAGATTTGATGACGACACCTATCCCAAACTGGTCATCGGCATCATTGGCCGAAGAATCTGACGATGCACTTCCAAGACTCCAGACGGACTTATCATCGTCGTCGCCATCGCTGTTTCTAAGACCCGACGCAGACTCGTCGTCCTCATTGCCATCGCCGTTGCCTCTGTGGATTCGTGGGTTCGGCACCATGGGTCCCAAATCCGTCACACACTCGCCCCATGTGTTGGTAACCTGGAAAAGCGACGCGAACCGCCCGACTAGCTGTCTCTCCAGTCTCAGGTCGCAGATTCCCGTTTGCGTCTTCACAGCTTCGTACAATTGCCCGAGCGACAGCGGCGCGCCCGCAAGAGAAACCCATCCCAGCACGGTGTTGAAGACAGCCTTGTCAATGGTCTCGTCGCTCATGATTTCTTCAAAAATAGCGGCTATCATGTCGTCAAGACTTAGTGGTATGTTGTCGACAATGCTCTTGATTCTGCTCCATGACCCTTGCCCGCGAAGTTTTCTCATTGTCAAGGCCGCCTTGAGGAATATGTTGGTCGATCCGTCTCGTACACTTTCAAATATGGTGCGTTTCCGTCTGTGAAAGGTCTTCAGGAACTTTTCCTGGCCGCTGCTCCCGTCCATCTTTCTAGAGCGGTTGGTGCTCTTGACCCACTCCATGGAGTTCACTTCCTTCTTGAGAAAGGTTTCAATGTCCTTCTTATTCTGGTCCCCGATGTCGATTATAGACAGGGCATTCTTCAATGCCTTGCAGTCAAGAAGCCAATCTCGCAGCTCGTGGCGACCGAAGAACAGGATTGACAAGCCGCCTACACGGGAGCTTTCATCCACTGCACATGCCAAGGTCTCAAGACAGCCGAATAGCTCTTTCTGTGATTCCCTGGGTGCCTCGTCCACGCCATCGAGAATCAAAATTGCTCGACGGGAAAAGGCTTCAACACCCATTCTGGTGTATGATAAGAAAGGATCCACTAAAAGCGTCTCCCAGATGGTCTTGACGGATGCCATGATGCCCCGATCCTTCCGAAGAGCGTTGATGACCCGGAACCGGTACACCGGATCGCTTTCCGTAAGTAGATAGACGAGGGTTGTGAGAATGCTGCGAGGATCATGAAGATCCTGGCTGTCTTTTCGAATGTTAAAGGCGGCCCAAGATATGTGAGTCGTGATCGGACGCCTTTCCGCGGTATCCTCTGCGGAGCTCGGAGTCGGAGTAAGATAAGACTGGACCACCGAAGAGAGACATGACTTTCCAGTTCCTGGGCTTCCCGAAACCCAAAGAAAGTTTCTCTTACCGTCCACCCACTGTCTGAATTCCTCCGTTTCGAGGAGCCACTGGCCAGTCCCTTCAAGGACATCGGCCTTGATCTGGGCCGAAACGCGAGAGTTTGCGTCATATGCGCCCTTGGAGAACAGCTGCTGCTCGAGAAACTTGGTGTTCTTTTCGTCGTCGTATTTCTGGTGAAGCTTCTTCATCTCGTCGGCCAGCTCTGTTTGTGTGACAAACATGATGGCCAGGACGAGGTCCGAATTGCGTTTGCCCAACTTGGCAAGTTTGTCGAAGGCTTCAAGAACCGTCTCATCTTTTGACAAGAACGCCCGCGCGGCAAAGTGCCTCCATTTGCTGGTAGTGACCGCCTTCTCGCACTGAACTATGATGTCGAAGAAACATCCCAGCATGTCCACTAGGCTGTCGTTGAGGGAACGTGGTAGTTCAGCCTTGATATACTCACACAATAATACCGTGAAATTCTGTAGAGACTCGAGTAGGTCTTCAATCCAGTCGTAGATCTCAGAAATGCTGGCGGCGGATTTCACCAGGTGGACAACAGGGCTAAGAATAGCTGAGGCGGCGGAGAAGGACGTAAAGGACAACCCAAACGAAATGAGGCCAGAGGAGCTTTCTAGAGATGTTGCCACGACGTTTAGGTACTTCCAGAACTTGGGATGACTGGTTCGGTATCTGTCGAGCTCCTTGGTCTCGGACTTGACGAGGTCTTCCAGCTCTTCCTTGTTGTGCACTTTGCCAATGCGGTCCATTAAGCGTTGTTTCTCCGGTTTGGTCTTCTCGTCTCCGGAATTCAACCATTTGGCGCAAGTCCTATCCCAGAGGCTCTTTAGCCTTGTTGACTCGGCGTCCGCCATGGTCGGACGGGTAGCCAGTCAAGGTTGGCACAGACGGCCCACAAATTGAGTCGCTTAAAGTTGATTCGGCGTGCTCGGGCTCTTGAACGGGCCCCACATTAACAAAGGAGTAGGCAGGTCTCTCTCTGGAGACTTATCGATGGAAAGGATTGACGGCGACTATGTGGGCCGAAGAGAGAGCAGACACTTCGAGGTTAAGCATTGAGGGGTTGCATGATCGCGAACAAAAGCCTGCCAATGCCGTGTGGCTGATATTAAGAGCTTCTCATAGGCCACAACTCCGTGTGGTGCGAAAAGTGAGGCGAACGACTGCATGACCAATAAGTTGGACCCCCCACTCTTGGACCCCCCCCCCCTTTTGGACCCCTCAAATTCCATACCGCCATTTCAACCCAGCCACTTTCAAACTCTTATTCCTCCACTATTTCAATTCCAATCCACTTCAAACCTAATATTCAGCTTTTTCTATCAAAGATAATAAACTATACTAAAGAAGACCTTTAGGATACACTTAACACTATTAGAAATAGAATACTAAAAGCTAGAGCTATTAAAAAATAAGATATTTTAAAACTAATTATTTTTTACTATTTATAAAGTTACTAAATAAAAAAAAAAAGCCTTTTCTAAAATATAGAGACTTAGTACTACCTAGAAAACTCTTTTAACTTTATAAATCTTAACCTAAAGGGCTTTAAGACTTTTTTTAATTTATATATAAATTTATTTTTTTATAAAAAAGATTTTTAAAATCTAAAAAAATATATAGCTATTTAAAAAAAGATAGATAAAAGGATTTTTAAAAAAAAAACCTATCTATTAAGATTATAAAAAGGAAATCTATTAATTTTACTTATATTAATAATATTATAATTAAAATAATATAATTTTAATTTTAATATTTTTAATTATTTAATATTAAAAATATTAAATAAGAAAATAGATAGAATATAGATAAAATAAAAATAATAGAAAATTATATTAATAATAAACTTATTTTTAGAAATATTAAAAAGTATTTAATTTAAAAGAAATAACTTAGTTTTTAATTATAGATATTATTTATTAAATATATTTTAACTACTAATTAAATTCTTTCTCTATTAGTTATTTTTAAAAGAAAATTAATTTAATAATAATAGTTTTTTTTAAATTTAGCTTTTTTTAAAGATTAATATTTTTATTATAGCTTTTAGTATACTACCTAGCTATTAAATATAAGTAATAGCTTATAACTATAAAAGTAAAAGAATATAACTTACTTACTTTAAAAGTAATATCTATTAATAAATTATTTATAAGGCTAGTAATTATTTATATACTAGATATATTATTACTAGTAGGATTATATACTAGATTCTTTAATTAAGTAAATAAGCTATTAAGAAAGTAAGATTATTACCCTCTTACCTAATAAGTAAATAAGAAATTACTTACTTTTATATATAATAATATAAAGTTACTATCTAGCTTATAATTATATACTATTTAAGGTAATATAATAGTAATATTTAATAGTACTATACCTTATTTAGAAGATTACTAATATCCTTATTAGCTTACTTACTTATACTTTTATAAATATATATATAAATTAAAATCAGAAAGAAATATTACCTATAATCTATCTTTTATTTATTCTTATACTATAATACTATTATCTCTTACTATCTACTACCTATCCTTAAGATAATATTCTATTACCTTCTATATAGTAAGGCTAAGGCTCTCCTAAGTTAAGTATAGTTATTTACTAAGTATTTAAGGAGCTAGAATTAATAGCTAGGTAGTAGTAGGTATTATTTAAATTATTAACTAGATAGTAAAAGATATTACTTAAGTTACTAGCTAAGTAGTAAAGGTAATTATTTATATCTTTACTATATAATTATTACTAAGTAATTATAATATTACTTTAATAATATTAAGCTTACTTTTAATAACTTTAATTTATTTAAAAAGTTAATTAAAATACTTATTAATATAATTATTAATTACCTTAGTTTATATATTAAAAAGTAAGTTACTTTTAGCTACTAATCTATTAATTTACTTACTAATTTACTAAATTACTCTAGTTAATAAGTTATAATTACTATTTTTATATAAGTTATTAAATAAGTAATTAGCTTACTTACTTTTAGTAATTATAATACTTTTCTCTTTATTATTAATATCTATTATATTACTTACTTCTTTAATCTCTACTACCTTACTAATTTTATAAGCTTTATTACTTTTTATTCTATTTAGGAAATAAGTAAGCTACTTAATACCTAGCTTTTTAATCTTACTAGCTATTAATTCTATTAGTTTATAATTAGTCTAGATAATATATAAGCTAAGTATAAGAGCTTTAATAGGAAGATAATATTCTTAATTAGCTTTCTTTTTAACTTTAATTACTTTTATATTTTAAAGAGCTTTATTAACTATTTAATATATTATATTACTAGCTTAACTAATATTAATTATTTTTTCTTTATAAATTATTTTAATAATATTAAATATATTATCTAGCTCTTTATTATAGCTTTTATTAAAGTAGATAGTATTAATATAATTAATAATATCTATTTTACTTATAAATTTCTTTCTATATTAGAAATATTATTTAAATAATTTATTAGTTATTATTAAGCTAATAGTAATAGTATATAAATTATTAAAGTTTATAGTAAGGGAAGAAAGAAAGCTAGCTAAGGTAGTAATTAAGGATTAGAGTTAAATAAGTAATAAGTTACTAAGCTATAGAAATAATATTTATTTACTACCTATTAGGGAATTAATAATAATAATAGTTTACTTACTTATTAGTAAATAATAATTTTTAAAATAAATTATAAATATAGAAAATAGTTATAAGAAGTAATTAATTAAATATTAAAGGAAAAATATATTTTATATAGTAAGTAAGTATATAAAAAAGGAAATAGTAAATAATAAAAATAGAAATAAAAATAGTAAGTAATAAAATTAGTATTCTACTTACTAATAAAAGAGAAAATAAAAGGCTAGCTAAAAAGCTATAATAATATACTATATATAATTATTAAAAAAAAAGTAAGTAAAGTTAGTAATATAATAGGTAATATATAGGGATAAAGATAGTAATTAATAAAGCTAGTAAGCTATATAACTTATTTACTATTAGATATATCTAGTAATATAATAATAATAGTAAAATAGTAAGTAAGATTAATAAAAAAATTAATATTTAACTTTAGTAAATTAGTAAGAAGATTAGAGTTTAAATTTAGTAAGTTAATAAAGAAGCTTATTATTATTAATATAGTTATTTATTATAATATTTATATATACTAGCTTACTAACTTACTAAATATAATCTTAGATTATTTTTTCTTTTACTAAATTATTATTTATTACTATATCTTTATTAGTTAATAGTTATTATATATTATTATATTTCTCTCTTACTAATACTTCTTACTAATATTATTCTTTACTTACCTCTTTACTTATAGTTATTATATTTATAGTTACTAGCTCTCTTATCTAAATCTCTACTTTACTTACTCTAACTACTAGCTCTCTAGTCTACTTACCTACTTTAATAATAAAATTTAGTAACTCTTCTTTTAAACTCTATAATAATAATATTAGCCTTAGTTATCCCTCTTCCTTACTAGCCCTAATATTATTACTTTTACTTTTAATTACTTACCTACTATTAGAATATTCTACTAAGTCCTAGATACTTATATTAGCTAAATAGTTTACTATTTTACTTAAAAATTTACTTTTCTTACTTATAAACTTAGTTATAAGTAATTCCTTTTTTACTAATAAGTAATCTTTTTATTTAAGATTATTTATTTAAAATCTTATTTTTATTTTATTAAGTTTACTTAAGATACCTTAGTATCTAGCTTATTAAATATAGCTCTATAATAGGTAATAGCTATTATACTAGCTATCTATAGTTTTTAATTACTAATTATATTCTAATAAATTTAACTTATATTTATAATAGTCTATTACTTATATTCTAGTATTTTTATATAATATTTAGCCTTTTCTACTATCTCTTTTAAAATCTATTATTAACTTTTTTATACTAGATAGTATATTTCTTATACTTAGCCTCTTTTACTTAGTAAATATTATATTTAATAAATATTATATTTATAGATAGCTATAGTAAAATATAATATTAAAGATAGCTTTCTTTTATCTACTTAGTTAAACTAGGTCTTACTTTACTATATATAAATATATAAAAGAAAAGTAAGAAATAATATACCCTAGCTAATTATAAAATAACTTACTAATTATAATATATAAAAAATAATAATAATATAGGAAATTTTTATTATTTTATCTAGTAAAGTAACTTAATTATAAAGATTATTATTTACTAATTATACCTTTATAAGCTAATATACTTCTTTCTACTCATCTTTTAAGCTTATAAGTTATTTATTTCTTATAGTTTTACTTTATATTCCTTAATTATATTTTTAATATAGTATATAAGCTTTATTTTTACTATCTACTAATTATCTTTAAGATCCTAGCTAGTCTATTATATAAGGTATTTCCTCCTATTTTTTATATTATAATAAATAATAATCTTTTCTATTTTATATTCTTCTTTTCTATCTACTTAAATTAGTTATAAGAGATCTACTTTTCTCTAATAAAGATCTTTCCTTTACTTTAGTTTATAAATATAAACTATAAAAATAACTAAGTAAACCTTTTAGGATATTAGAAAGTCTAGTTTAATAGTAAGCTTATATATTTTCCTTATTACTTTAAAAAACTCTATTCTAGTTAATAATTATTTTTTTTAAAATTACTTAATAAGTAATAATTATTATAAAAGTATAGATATACTATATCCTTTATTTTAAAGGTAATTTCTTTATATTATTTATTATATTATAATTTTAAGAGTATTCTAGCTATTATAATTAAAGCCTTAACCTCTTTTTAGTATACCTACTAAATAAGAATAATTATTTTCTTATTTAGGATTATATCTACTCTTATTATATTAGCTAATAAGTTAAGAATTAATTATAAATAGAAACTATATACTAGTTTATTTAAGCTTTAGTTAATTAGGATTAAGAAAATATTATTAAAGTTAAACTAAAGTATTAGTAAGATATTTATTTATAGCTTATTTAGAAAGTAAAATATATAGTAATAGAAAATAATTTCTATTATTTAAATCTTTCTCTTAGATATATTATCTATTTAAAGATAATAGATAGTAGTTATTATAAGTATTATATTTAATAGCTTAAATATTTTTTTCTAGATTTCTAAAGTAAATTTAATATCTTAATTACTAATAATTTTTCTTAATAAGTTTTAATTATATATTAGTAATATTTTTAAGAAAATAATTATTTATTACTTTACTATTTTATTTTTATTTTTAAAAATTAAAAAATCTTCTTACTAAATATATAGTTAACTATAAATAAGTTATTAAAAATTTTATATTTTTCTATTAGCTAATATATTCTTACTACTAGGATTAAAGGTATATCTATAATAAAATCTATTATTATTATATAATATAATTATAAAAATAGATTAATATTCTTTATTTTACTATTTAGCTACTAGTTATTATTCTAGTAGTTAAAGTAGACTAGGTATTAATTATAGTACTTAGATATTTACTTATATTTATTATTAATATAGAATCTTTTTAGGCTAGTAAGTATTTACTTTTTTTAAAAGTATTATTAATTATTATATATAATCTTAAGTAAGAATTTAATTATTAGTTTTAGTATATATAGCTTATAGTTACTATATATATTATAAAAAAAAATAAACTATTATCTATTTTAAAAAGCTTAAGTAGTATAGCTCTTTTTATTGCTATCTATATTTTTTACTTTTATTTTCTTTAAAATACTTTAATTATAATATAGAATTTATAATTTTTTTAATATCTTTTTATAAATTACTTATAGATATTATTAAATATCTAAATTATAATAGCTTTAAATATATTTTTAATCTCTTTTTTATTATAAATTTTATATTTTATAGTATATACTAACTATTTAGTAGTATAAGCTAATTACTTATTAATTACTTTAATATCTTCTAACTTATTTAATTACTTACTATCTAGCTATAAGTTAGTAATTAGTATATAGGGTAGCTAGGATAGAGTATCTAGTATTATATTAAGCTTACTAGGGATATATATAATTTTAAATTTAAATTAAGATAGCTAGTTTATAATATTTATAAGTTTAAAATTTACTTTATTTAAGTTTACTATCTATATTAAGGTATATATAATAATTTTTTTTATAGGTAAGTAATTAGTAATAATTATAATTAATAATAAATTTAATTTAATTATTTTTTCTAGTTTTCTTACTACTTAGTTTAGAAATTAGCTTAGGATAATAGATAATCTTTAAGTTACTAATTACTTTCTTTTTCTTTTTAATAGTATTTATTAAAATTTCTAAAAATCTTTAATTTTACTAGTAATTAACTTTCTTTAATTTTCCTTATTTTTAAATATTTAATTTATTTTAATATATTATTATATTAATTCCTATATACTTATTAGTTTATTTATAAGCTAAATATAATTTACTTATATTATTAATATATTCCTTACTAGTAACTCTTATAAAGCTTTCTTAACTAGTTTTAAGATATTAATTATTTACTTATTAACTTACTTACTTACTATCTTAAAAAGAAAAAAGAAAAGAAAAAAAGATAAATAAAATTTATTATAAAGTATAGAATATTCTTACTAGTATATCTTTATAAATAAAAGAAATAGTAAAATTATTTAATAAGGAGAAAAAGAAAGAAACTAAACTATAGAAATAGTAAGCAAGCCCTCCTTATCTAATATAGTAAAACTTATAGAAACCTATACTTATATATTATAAGTACTATTTACCTATAGGTAGTACTATACCTAGATAACTAAAATAAAAGCTAGTTTTATATACTAATAACTATAACTACTAAATAGTAAAACTATTACTATACTAGTAGCTACTACTTTTAAGAAAAAAAATATCTTTAGCTAGTACTAAGTACTAGCCCTCTATTCTTATAGAATATAGCCCCTTTATATAAGCCCCCTCTCCTCTCCTTAAATATAGAATAGCTAGCTATAGCCCTAAATAAGGTAAGTAGCTAGAAGTTAAAACTATTTCTAATAACTTAGTTTATTCTACCTAGCTTATCTACTAGTTATATCTTTTACTCCTAAATTACTTATATCTATAATAAGTAGGTATTTCTTTCTTTTATTAGTTATATATCTAACCTAGTTTTAGAATTCCTTATATTAATATTTTTAATAGTTATTTTAATTTTTTTTTTCTTTTTTAAATTAAAACTTTAAAACCTAAATAAAATAAGCTTATTATATTTAATTCCCCTTATTTCCTAAATTTAGTCTTTAAAAATAACTATAATATATTTTATTAATAATTCCCTATATTAATTATATTATTATTATTTTAAAATAAATTTAAATTTTAATATTTTATATTCTACTTACTATACCTACTATTCTTAATACTATTTACTTTTTTTAAAAATAAGTTTTTTTATTTTCTCTTATTTACTTCTACTATTATTTCTAAGTTAATTAATAAATATAATTTCTTAATTAAACTTATAACTATATTATTCTCTCCTATACTACCTTCTACTATTACTACTATTATCCTATTTTCTCCCTTTATTAAAAGTAAGCTATCTTCCCCCCTTCCTACTAATTTAGCTACTCCCCTTTTAAATAGTCTTCTAGATATTAGTCTTTAATAAAAGTAATTATATTTTTACTATATCTATATAAACTAATATTATTAAGATTATATTAGCTAATTATATAATTATAATATTTATATTTATTATTATAATATTAGCTAATATTATAATTTTATATAATTTACTATAGTAAAAGCTTAATATTTTTATTATATTAGATAGTAAATAGCTATAATATTTAGATAATAGTAGTAAGTATATAATCTTTTACTTAGAATTATTAAAGTATAGAAAAACTTCTAAATTTTAAAAGATATTAGTTTAATTTTTTAATATAGTTTTCTTTTTTTTCTTCTTTAATTATATTTTAATTAATAATCTTTTATTTATCTAAAAATACTATAGTATATACTTTTAATAATATTATTATTTTCTTTATTATTTCTATTATTTTTACTACCCTCCTCTTTTCTACTAGCTTAACTACTATTAAGTTTATAGCCTTTATTATTTAAGTTATTATTTTTAAAGGTAAGGCTATTAGTAATCTTATAGATAAAAATAACTTTAATAATAAGTAAGCTTAGTATACTTAATAATATTAGTTTTTATTTTTATTTTATATTTTTATTATTAGTTTTTTTTTTTTTTTTTTTATATTATTTATATTATATTTTATATAATTATTACTATTATTAATATATCCCTAC